>Ga0307486_1001028_pt1 | contig 22760 bp, 21 predicted proteins | sample CBIW02metaG_FD_203663 | JGI IMG/M metagenome (GOLD analysis project Ga0307486, IMG submission 203663) | Sea-ice brine microbial communities from Beaufort Sea near Barrow, Alaska, United States - CBIW 0.2 | ecosystem: Environmental > Aquatic > Marine > Coastal | place: USA: Alaska | collected...
TCAAAACGGACACAACTTCGCGCACAACCGAATTCTCGGCAAGCGCTGCCACGGTGGCGGCAAGTGATTCATCGGTCGCCTCGTGCGTCACCGTAACAAGGGTAGCGCTCGGCACTCCCTCAACTACTCCACCAACGGTCTGGTTGACCGCCTCTACAGAGACACCGTGGTCACTGAAGACCGCCGCGATTGTCGCGAGCACACCCGGCTCATCGACAACCGTCAAGGTGATCTGGTAGCGCGTCATTACGCGAGAGATCGGCAAAATCGGTAGGTTCGCGTGCGTCGACTCGGCAACGCCGGGGCCGCCAATAACGTGACGACGCGCAGCAGAGACAACATCGCCAAGAACTGCGGATGCGGTCTCGATCCCGCCAGCGCCCGCACCATAAAACATGAGACTGCCTGCAGCCTCGGCCTCAACAAATACCGCATTGTTAGCTCCGTGCACGGCAGCAAGTGGGTGCGCCAGCGGAACCAACGCGGGGTGCACTCTCGTGCTGACTCCGTCAATGCCGCCATCGGCATTCAGAACTCGCTCGCAAATCGCGAGAAGTTTCACAACATATCCAGCCTTGCGCGCGGCAACCACCTGTTCCGCGGTGATGTTAGTGATTCCCTCGCGGTGCACGGTGTCGAGCGGCACGCGAGTGTGGAAAGCCAAGCTCGCCAAGAGCGATGCCTTCTGGGCTGCGTCATAACCTTCGATGTCGGCGGTGGGATCGGCTTCGGCGTAGCCCAGGCGAGTTGCCTCGGCGAGGGCGTCGTCAAAACTGTCGCCCGTGGCATCCATGCGGTCAAGAATGTAGTTCGTGGTGCCGTTAACGATTCCGAGGATGCGCTGAACGCGGTCGCCAGCGAGGCTGTCACGAAGCGGACGGATGATCGGGATCGCGCCGGCGACGGCAGCCTCGTAGTACAGCTGCGCACCAACTTGCGCGGCTTCTTTGAAAAGCTCAGCACCGTGGTGCGCAAGCAGCGCCTTATTTGCTGTGATCACATCAGCACCCGAGTGCAGCGCCTTGAGAATCCAGGTACGTGCAGGCTCAAGCCCACCAATGAGTTCGATGACGATGTCGGCGCCGATGATGAGCGACTCTGCATCGGTCGTCAGCAATTCTTTCGGGATGTCGGTGTCGCGAGGGGCGTCGAGGTCACGCACGGCAACGCCGACAACTTCAAGCCCGGCACCGGCACGAGCAGCGAGCTCGTCAGCGTGCTCGAGCAACAGTGCGGTGACTTGTGATCCGACACTACCTCCGCCCAAAACTGCGACGCGAAGGTTGCGGTATTCGATCATTCAGAGTCTCCCGATGGTGTGATTCCCGCGTCGCGGCTGAGTAGGTCGTCTTCGGTTTCGCCGCGCACAATGATGCGAGCTTTTCCATCGCGAACCGCAACGACAGGCGGCCGTGCAAGGTAGTTGTAGTTGTTGGACATCGCCCAGCCGTACGCCCCTGTTGCCGGAACAGCGATGATGTCTCCAGGTTCAATGTCTCCGGGAAGGTATTCCGCGCGCACGACAATGTCGCCAGCTTCGCAGTGTTTTCCCGCAATGCGCACAAGCGCAGGATCGGCAAGCGAAACGCGATTGGCGATGCGTGCCGAATAATCTGCGCCGTACAGAGCGGTGCGCAGATTATCGCTCATGCCACCATCGACACTGACGTATTTGCGCACAGCCTCACCGTCAACCAAAACATCTTTAATCGTGCCAACCGTGTACAGGGTGGTGGTCGACGGGCCAATGATGGAGCGGCCCGGTTCGATCGCGATCCGAGGAACGTCGAGCCCCAATCGCGCACATTCCGCTTGCACAATCGATGCAAGTGATGCGGCAAGCTCCGCGACCGGCAGCGCCTCATCAGCTGACGTATAGGCGATACCAAATCCGCCACCAAGGTTCAGCTCGGGAACCGGTCCGCCGACGGTAAGCCGAGCATGCAACTCCAGCAACCGCTTGGCAGCCTCAGCAAAGCCAGCAGTTTCAAAAATCTGCGACCCAATATGAGAATGGATGCCCACAAACTCCAACGAAGAATGCCTGCGAATTTGCGCTACTACCGCGTCAGCCTCGGCCAACGGAATACCAAATTTCTGGTCCTCCCGTGCCGTAGCTAAATACTCGTGGGTTGACGCGTGAACCCCGCTATTGATGCGCAACCGCACCCGCTGGGTTCGACCGTGCCGTGTTGCGGCTTCAGCAACCCGACCGATTTCGACGACGCTGTCGATAACGATGGGGCCGATGCCCGCGCTCACGGCACGGTCGATCTCGGAAAGACTCTTGTTGTTGCCGTGGAATCCCAGGCGCGACGCATCAACGCCGGCTGCGAGCGCAACCGCCATCTCGCCTGCGCTGGCAACATCGATATTGAGGCCGGCGGCCGTCATCCAGCGCGCAACCTCGGTGCACAGAAATGCTTTACCCGCGTAGTAGACCTTGACGCTGGAACCGATGCGAGCGAACTCACTGTCGAATGCGCCCTTGATCTCGGTGGCGCGAGCGATCGCATCCGCTTCGTCAATGACATAGACGGGGGTGCCAAAATCGCGGACGAGCTCGGCGGCAGTGACTCCCGCAATCGTCAGTTCGCCAGATTCTGCGCGCGCTGCATTGTGCGACCACACGGTCGACGACAAAGAGTTTGCTTCGGCGGGAGCGGTAAGCCACTCGGGCGCCAGCGAATTCGCGAACACAGTCGCACCTCACAGAGAAGTAGACGGAAAACGGCGGATTGTGTCCGCACAAGCGTTGGGGATGCTGACCACTCTAACGGCAGTCTTAGCTGGCGTTGAATCGGGTCACTGCTCGGGACAGGTGCCGAATTCTTTCCACTTGGCATCGCCAAGAGGGATGCCATCAGCGCTGAGTCGAATCATCAGATCCGTATCCTGCACTTCTACCTCATCGATCACGAGTGCCGTAGGCAACGACGAGGCAACGCAAAACTCGCGTGAGTCGAGAAAACTGCCTGTTAGACCTGAAAATAACTGATTCTCGCGCAGATCGGCGACCGATATTTCTTCGTCGCCGAGCAACACTGATTGCGGCTCAAAGGTAATCGCGTCTCCTGCGGCAACTGGGAGGAGATCGACGGCGACAGGGATGCGGATGAACAGCACCTCAAAGACTGTGCTCACTCGAATCGCTGAACCGTTCAACTCAATGGAATCAAGTTCAAGGCCGCTCAAACTACCCGCGAGCTGGTCAATCTGATCCCCCGGCACCCTCACATCAATTGTTAGCGTATCGAGCGGCTTCGACTGATTGAGGGGCACCTCGGTGGCGACCAGTCGAGCGGAGGACATCAGGCCGTTCACTTCGAAACGATCAATGTCGATCGTGACAACATCCACTCCTCCGGTGAGCGCCTGCACGAGCAACGATCCCGAACCGAGGTCGACGGCAACACCCTCAGTCGATTCGAGGCCCAACGACGCGACAATCTTGTCGCGCACGAGTTGAGTAGCCACCGAACGGCCGACGGTCTCTACCAACACGACACCCACGATGAGGATGAGCAGCACAACGCCGGCGATTACCCGCCAGAGCCAACGACGTCGCTTCGGCTTCGCGGCGACACTCTTCGACTCAGTGTCGAGTACGAGTTCTACCGTGGGATTCGCACTGAGGTCCAGTGTCGGCTGGGTGCCATCGTCGGGGCTTTCGTCTGGTCGTGCGTCGGTGGCCACGCGGACTACATCCGCTCCGGTGCGCTGACCCCGAGCATCCAGAGTCCGTTGCGCAACACCTGGCCCACAGCGTCATTGACCCAGAGGCGAGTGCGATGAACGTCGGTAACTTCTTCGTCGTTCATCGGCGTGACCCGGCACTGGTCGTACCAGCGGTGGTAGCTGCCGGCGAGTTCCTCCGCATAGCGAGCAACCCGGTGCGGTTCACGCAGTTCTGCGGCTTGGGCGACGATTCGCGGGAATTCGGCGAGCACACCCAACAGGATGCTCTCCGTTTCATTGGTGAGCAGCGAAGCATCGAAGACGCTTCGATCGACTCCCGACTCCCCCGCATTGCGGGCGACACTGTGCGTGCGGGCGTGGGCGTACTGCACATAGAAAACGGGGTTGTCGTTTGTGCGTTTTTTCAGAATTTCGGGATCGAGGGTGAGCGGTGAATCGGCCGGGTAGCGGCCAAGCGAATAGCGCAGCGCATCCGTGCCGAGCCACTCCCGCAGGTCATCGAGTTCGATGATGTTGCCTGCACGCTTAGAGAGCCGAGCGCCGTTGATGCTCACGAGTTGCCCGATCATCACCTCAATGTCTTTATTGGGGTCGTCACCGGCGGCACCGGCGAGCGCCTTAAGCCGGTGAACGTAGCCGTGGTGGTCGGCACCCAGTAAGTAGATCTTGTGGGCGAAGCCACGATCACTCTTGCTCAAGTAGTAGGCAGCATCAGAAGCGAAGTAGGTGTAGACCCCGTTGCCACGCATGATCACGCGATCCTTGTCATCACCAAAGTCAGTGGTCGTGACCCACACGGCGTCGTCGCGATCGGCAACGCGGCCTTGAGCGCGCAAACGCTCGACGGCCTCGTCGATCGCGCTCGCACCCTCGCCGTTCACAGCGTGCAGGGAACGCTCGCTAAACCACACATCGAAGTGCACGTTGAAATCGGCGAGGGACTTCTTGATCGCCCCTAATTGCAATTCGTAGCCGCGCTCGCGGGCAAGCGCAATGGCGTTGTCGTGGTCGAGCTCAAGCAGATCAGGGTTTGATGTAAGAACTTCTTTGGCCAACTCGGCAATGTAGGTGCCAGGGTAGCCGTTCTCCGGCGTCGGTTCGCCCTTGGCGGACGCCAGAATCGACGCGCCAAAGTTGTCCATCTGGTTGCCAGAATCGTTGATGTAAAACTCGCTCACGAGCTCAGCACCGGCGGTCTTCAAAATTCTGGCCAGCGAGTCACCGAGCGCCGCCCACCGGGTGTGACCAATATGAAGCGGGCCAGTGGGGTTCGCCGAAACAAACTCCAAGTTGATGGTCTGACCCGCGAGCGAATCATTGCTGCCATACGCATCGCCCTGCTCGACGATCGTCTTCGCGAGCGCGCCAGCAGCAGCAGCATCCAGCGTGATGTTAATGAAGCCGGGGCCGGCGACATCCACAGCGGCAATGCCGTCAATAGTGCACACCTGCTCGGCAATCTCGGTCGCCAGTTCGCGCGGGTTGGCGCCCAATGGCTTCGCCAGTTTCATAGCAACGTTGGATGCCCAATCACCGTGTTCGCGATTGCGGGGACGCTCTAACACCAGATCGTTAACGGTCAAGCCCAGATCGGGCGTGCCGCGGTCGGCCGCAATACGGGTAACGACAGAAAGCAGGGTGGCAGAAAGATCAGCAGGATTCACACCTTCAAGCGTACTGTGCTGATTCTGCCGTTCTGGCGCGAGGGCCACACTTCTGGGCAACGCTCGCCGTTCTTTCGCAATGTTCACAGTTTTGGCGGGTCATTGCACGGCTTTACCGGCGCGGGTCGGGAGAATGGAACCATGGCTCTTCGACTCCGTGTACTTCCCGCAATAATCGCGCTCAGCGCATCCGCTCTCCTCTTGACCGCGTGTGTTCCCACCGACCCGGACCCGACTGGACCGAACCCCACCCGCACGATCGACCCTTCGGGTACGTCGACTGCGACGCCTGAGCCAACGGCAGTGGCTACGACTGATCCGGAGGCGACCGCGGTGAACATCAAATGCACCGATATGATTTCGCCTCAAGCCATGTACGACTACAACCCCAACTTCTTGTTGCTCAGCAACTTCACCCCGCCTGCTGGTTCCGCGGCCGCCACCGCGATCGCCTCGAAGGGCGTCGCGTGCCGCTGGGAGAACTCAACCAGTGGCGTCACGATCGACGTCTCGGTTGCTCAGCCTGCGCCAAGCAAGCTTGATGGATTGAAGTCGGATGCTGGCAGTAAGGCGAGCGGATTCGATGGCTACTTTGCCGTAAACGACGGTACCGGCACCGCGCAAGTCTTCGACGGCGCGTACTGGGCGACCCTCAGCTCGAAGACCTTCTTCGAGGCCGGCGATGCCGTCGATCTTGTTGCCGACGTGCGGTCAGCTCTGAACTAGCGCCAGCTCGCTTGCTCGCCAGCGCGATTAGGAGAGCTGAAGCGGCGACTGGTGGTCGTCGATCGGCAGCACATCGGCCGTGGCTGTGATCACGAGATTCAGCAGGAAAAGGTCGGCCCAGTGGTTGGTGAGGAACGCGACATCCGCTGCATCCCGGCCCGTTGCGATGCGCACGAGTGACTGCCGCGGGGCGAGCCCAGTGGAATCAACCACCCACCATGCGCCGTCTACGTACGCTTCGGCGACCGCATGAAAATCCATCGGGCTGAGTCCTGGCGCATACACAGAGGCGTAGCGGGCAGGTACATCTTTCGCCCGGAGCATCGCAATCGTGAGGTGCGCATAGTCGCGACACACTCCGCGTCGCGACAGCAGTGAGTGCGCCGCACCATCGGTCGAGGCAGAAAGACCAGGCGTGTAGCGGAGGTTTTGCGATACCCAATCGCGCACTGCCTGCACTAACTCGTAACCGGTCTGGGTCGGAAATTGCGCGCGAGCAGTCGGGGTAATTACGTCAGACTCGCAATAGCGACTCGGTCGCAGATACTCGACACGGTCAAAGTCGTTCAGCGGCACTGGCTCGGGAGCTGCCTCAACGGTGGCGGCGTAATCCACCACCAGTCGCCCAGGGCCGGCAATCAGCGAGTGCAGGCGGGTGCCGCGCGCATCGACCAACTCTGTTGGCTGCTGGGGTACGCCATCCAACACGAAATTCAGAGACTCGGATGCCGTTGGCCACTGTGCGGACACAGCAATACTGAAGACCATTTCGGTGCGACCGCGAAGGTCAAGCTCTTGGTGGGACGAAACAGTGCGCAGCATGCGTCGATACTGTCACGCGATGCTGAACCGGGCATCAGAAGAACGTGCTAATTGTTGGCGCGATTGCTTGCTAAGATGGCATTCTTGCCTTCGTAGCTCAGGGGATAGAGCGCCGGTTTCCGGTACCGTAGGTCGGGGGTTCGATTCCCTCCGGGGGCACTGTTATTTAGCGCAAGTGCGCGGGATGCGCGATTGCCGCAGTTGAGTTCCGCTACGAAACGACGCAGCAGGCCTCTGCCCCGGCATCCGTGCTCGTGGCGACGGAGGCGAGCATCTTGACGGGATCCGCGAACGCTTCGCAGCACAGCTCATAGACGTTGGAGCGACCGCGGGGCGTGACCGTGACGAGGCCGTTTTCTCGCAGCGGTGCGAGGTGGTGGCTCACCAATGTTTGGCTCAAGCCGGTGGCATCCGTTAGTTCTCGCACGGTGTGAGCTCGCTCCGTAAGCAACAGCACGAGCTGCAGTCGGTTCGGATCACCCAGTGCACGCATCAGGGGTGCGAGGCTCTGGGCGCGCTCGGCGCTTGCCGACCAGATGGGCTTCTGAATTGTCAGAAGGTCGCTGCGATTGCTCATAGGAACATTCTTACACAAATTCTTTGTTATCAACAGCAGTTACTGTTATTGTGAGCTAACACTGCAGATAGCGCCGAGGAGCGAAATGACCGTAGAACACTCACCCACCTCCCAACTTCCGGTGGTCGTCATTGGCGCCGGACCCATCGGGCTCGCCGCGGCCGCGAACCTCGTGAAACGAGGGATCAGCGCGATTGTGTTCGAACAGGGCAAACACGCTGGCGCCGCCATCAGCGCCTGGGAACATGTGTCCTTCTTCTCGCCGTGGAACTACACCATCGATCCGGCCAGCCGCGAAATCCTTGACCGCACAGGCTGGGTCGCCCCCGAACTCGAAGCGCTCCCGACCGGTGCCGAGATAGTCGGCGACTACCTACTCCCGCTCTCGCAGACCGCAGAGCTCGCACCTCTCATCCACTACAACAGCCGCGTGATCGGGATGTCGCGCCAGGGCATCGACTCCAGCCGAACCATTGGCCGCGAACGCCGACCACTACTCGTGCGCGTCGAGTCCCCCACCGGCATCGACGACATTCTCGCCTCAGCGATCATCGACGCCTCGGGAACCTGGGGTCACAACAATCCGGTGGGCGCATCCGGACTGCCTGCTGTCGGAGAACCCGACAGCGGCGCGTGGCTAACCGGCCCGCTGCCCGATGTGCTTGGCGCTGACCGCGAACGATTCGCCCGCAAGCACACGCTCGTCGTCGGCAAAGGCCACTCCGCAGCCAACGCCCTCTTGGCGCTCGCCGAGTTGAAAGAACACGAGCCAGACACTCAGATCACGTGGGCGATACGAGGCCGTTCCGCTCGAAGCCTCTACGGCGGCGGAAACGCAGACGAGTTACCCGGCCGCGCCGCACTCGGCTCCAAGCTTAAAGCTGCCATCGACGCCGGAGCAATCACTCTGCTGACGGACTTCAGCATCACCAGCCTCGCCCCACAAGTGAATGGCCAGCTACTCGTCACGAGCAGCGGCCCCGATGGCGCCCACTCAGACAGCCCACAATCAATCACAGTGGATGCTCTCGCCGCCGCCACCGGATTCCGCCCCGACCTTGGCATCCTCCGCGAACTGCACCTCAGCCTCGACCCTGTGCTCGAAGCACCCGTAGCCCTAGCGCCGCTCATCGACCCCAATGTGCACAGTTGCGGCACCGTGTCACCGCACGGAGCGAGCGTTCTCGCGCATCCAGAGAAGAACGTCTACATCGTCGGGATGAAGAGCTATGGCCGCGCGCCCACCTTCTTGCTCGCAACCGGCTATGAACAGGTACGTTCTGTCGTCGCGGCAATCGCTGGTGACACCGCGAGCGCCGAACGCGTGAACCTGCTGCTGCCCGAAACTGGGGTGTGCTGCACGACTTCGGGCGGCTGCTGACGGAGAACTCGCGCTAGCGCAGCGCCCTAGCGAGCATCGCTAGAGTGCGACTCCAAGAACTCGTACAGCTCCCGGTCGTCAACACCGGGGAACGTTCCCGACGGAAGCGGCGACAGGATGTGAGCGTGCAACTTTGCGCTCGACCACGCGTTGCCCGCCCAACGGTCCCGGAGATCATCTTCGGGCTTACGGCAGCAGGTCTCATCAGGGCAAGTTGACGCTCGACGATTGTGGGTCGCGCGACCGCGGAACCATTTGGAGTGCGAGAACGGTACGCCGATCGTGATGGAGAACTCTTCGGCATCCGTCGTTCCCGTCTGGGTAGATTCGAAGAAGCTGCCCTCAGGGGTGTCGGTGTACTGGTAGAACTCCGTGGTGCGGTTGGTGCGGGTGAACGCGGTGCGGGCGCTCCAATTGCGGCACACAAACTGCCCTTCGGCCGAGCCAGTGACATCCACCGGCAAGCGAAGTCCGTCGTTCTCGTAGGCCTTGTACACCGCACCATCATCGCCAACGCGCAAAAAGTGTGACTCCAGATCGAGATGTGAGGTCGCCAGGTTGGTGAAGCGCAACGCAGCGGCTTCGTGGGTGACACCGAAAGCATCCCGAAAGTCTTCAACCGCAATGTTCCGTTCCGCTTTTGCCGCGCTCAAGAATTCCACCGAATGTTTCAACGGCATCAAGACGGCGGCCGCAAAATAGTTGATTTCGAGACGCTGATGCAGGAACTCGGCGTAGCTGTTGGGCTCGGTGTGGCCGAGCACTCGATGCGCCATCGCCTGCAACGCCATAGATCGGAGTCCGTGTCCGCCGGGAATCGATGCGGGCGGCAAGTAAATTCGGCCATGTTTGAGGTCGGTGACTGACCGTGCCGAGTGCGGCAGATCGTGCACGTGCACGAGTTCAAAGCCAAGCGATTCTGCCATCAGACTGACCGCGCGGTGCGTGAGCGCTCCGCTCGTGTGGTTGCCCGCAAGCGTCAGTTTTTCGGCTTCCCGCTCAAGGTCAGGCAAGTAGTTGTCGAGTGTGCGCATGTGCTGGCGCAGCTCGGTATTGGCCCGGCGTGCTTCTTCTGGAGTCGCAATTGCTTGACGTGAACGCGTGGCAAGTTCGTGGTGCAACCCCACAATCGCCTCGAGGGTTTCATCGGGAATTCCTTTAGAAGGGCGAATCTTGGGCAAGCCCAGCGAGGCGTAGATGGTGCTGCGCTGCACCCGATCCAACTCAATTTCTAATGCGGCCCGTTTCGTCGGCGGCGCTTCGTCAAGCAAATCAGCCAGTTGGATGTCTGTTGCTGACGCAATCGCCGACAGCAGGGTCAGCCGTGGTTCTCGTCGCCCGTTCTCCATCAGCGAGAGCTGGCTGCCAGCAACCCCCACTCGATCTCCCAGTTGGTCGAGAGTGAGACCCGCAGTAGTGCGGAAATGTCGGATGCGCTGCCCTAAGGTCACAAGATCATTCACAGGTTCACTATAACTAAAGAACACAGATTCTTTTCAGTCGAATCCTCAGCAATGTGCAGAAAAGTGGGCGATGATCGAATAAGAACAATTTTTTCAGCATCAATAACCTCAGCGGAAGGTAGAAATGAGCATCGCCGAGATGACAAAGACCCACTTCTCCGCACCCGACGGAACACACCAGAGCGTCATTGCGTGGGTGGAAGAGATCGCCGCCCTTACCCAACCCGATGAAATTATCTGGTGTAACGGAAGCGCCGAAGAAGCCGACAAGTTGGCTGACGGGATGGTCGATGCCGGAACGCTCACCCGTCTCAATGACGAGTACCGTCCCCACAGTTTCCTCGCCCGCAGCGATCCAAGCGATGTAGCGCGCGTCGAATCACGCACGTTCATCTGCTCCGTCGACGAGAGTGACGCCGGCCCATCCAACAACTGGGCCGCGCCGGCAGAAATGCGCACCACTCTCGACGGACTTTTCGTCGGCAGTATGCGTGGCCGCCGGATGTTCGTGGTTCCATTCTCCATGGGCCCACTCGGCTCCCCTCTCGCCAAGATTGGCGTGCAAGTCACCGACTCCCCCTACGTCGTCATGAGCATGGGCATCATGACGCGAATGGGAACCGCCGTTCTCGAATCAATTGATGACTCCACTGAATGGGTGCGCGCCATCCACTCGGTCGGCGCACCGCTCGCAGCCGGCGACACCGATGTGTCGTGGCCCTGCAACGAGACCAAATACATCAGTCACTTCCCCGAGACTCGCGAAATCTGGTCCTTTGGTTCTGCCTACGGCGGCAACGCGATTCTCGCCAAGAAGTCATTCGCGCTGCGCATCGCTTCGGTTATCGCTCGCGAAGAGGGCTGGCTTGCCGAGCACATGTTACTCCTCAAGCTCACCAACCCGCGCGGTCGCGTGTTCCACATTGCGGCAGCATTCCCCAGCGCCTGCGGCAAGACCAACTTGGCCATGTTGAAGCCGACGATCCCAGGTTGGAAGGCCGAGACGATCGGCGATGACATCGCGTGGCTCGGCAAGGGAGCTGACGGCCGTCTGCGCGCCATCAACCCCGAAGCGGGCTTCTTTGGTGTTGCACCGGGCACCGGATACGCCACCAACGAAACCGCGATGGACACCATCTGGGGCAACACCATTTTCACGAACGTCGGCTTGAAAGACAACGGTGACGTCTGGTGGGAAGGCATGAGCGATGAGGTGCCTGAGCACCTTATTGACTGGCAGGGTAACGACTGGACGCCAGAATCTGGCACCCCGTCGGCTCACCCGAACTCACGTTTCACTGTGGCAGCAGCACAATGCCCAAGCATCGCAGATGACTGGGAATCGCCACAAGGCGTCGTCATTGACGCCATAATCTTCGGCGGTCGCCGCGCGACCAACGTGCCGCTAGTGGTGGAGGCACGAGATTGGGAGCATGGTGTCTACCTGGGCGCCACGATCTCATCTGAGCGGACGGCGGCTGCCGAAGGCACCATAGGCGAACTGCGGCGTGATCCGTTTGCCATGATGCCTTTCTGCGGATACAACATGGCAGATCACTGGGCCCATTGGCTCTCGGTCGGCCAGAACCTGCGCACTTCGGGCACTGTGCCGCGCATCTTCCAGGTCAACTGGTTCCGTAAGGGGCCGGATGGCTCGTTCCTGTGGCCAGGCTTCGGTGAGAACTCGCGCGTACTTGAGTGGATTCTTGAGCGCGTCGATGGTCAGGTTGCCGCGAGCGAGAGCCCACTTGGGCTACTCCCCCGCGATGGCGACCTCAACATCGAGGGTCTCACCCTGAGCGATGACACGATGAAGCAGCTCTTCGCGATCGACTCAGACTCGTGGCTCGCCGAGGCAGAAGCAACTGAAAGGTTCTTTGCGACCTTCGATGGCCGTGTTCCTGCCGCAGTAACTCGCCAACTTGAGCAGCTGAAAACGCGCCTTCAGAGCTAACCAACGAAACCGCCTCGCCGTTCGTCTTTATTAGTGTGACCACAATTGCGCTAACTGTTGGCCATTCCTCGGCCACAATAGAGATGACGGCGAGGAGGGGCTCAGTGACTGAGACCGAAAACACCCCTGCCCGCTGGGAAGACGTCGTCACGCAACTCGTCGCCGAGCGTGGCGAGGCACTCACCCGCTACGCGTACCTAATTTCTGGAAACCGGGACGACGCATCGGACCTAGTGCACGACGCACTCGTTAAAACCTTTGGTCGGCTGCGCAACGGTTTCGGCATCACGAGCGCCGAAGCATATGTGCGTCGAGCGATTCTGAACACGTACCTCGACCGCGGTCGGCGCATCAGCCGGTGGCGAAAGATCGCCCACCTCACGGTGGAACCCGGCATCCACGAATCACCGGATGCCGACATCGAGACCCGCCTCGATCTGCAGCCGCAGCTAATGAAGTTGCGACCGCGCGAGCGCGCGTGCATTGTGTTGCGCTACTACGACGACCTGAAAGTGGATGACATCGCGGAAACCTTGCAGATCAGCTCGGGAGCGGTCAAGCGTTACTTGAGTGACGCGCTCGCCCGAATGGCTGTCAATCTCGACCGCGGCGAAATCCATGACCTAGGAGGCAACCGTGGTTGACGAACACGAACTGCGCGCGCACCTCTCCGATGGCGATCTGCCGGCAATTGAGATTGATACCTCGGCGGTAATTTCGCGCAGCAAATCACGACGTCGTCCACGTCAGCTGGCGGTCGGTGCCGTCAGCCTCTTGGCTGCAGCGTCGCTCGTCTTTGCCGGCATCAATACGTTCCCTCTGACGAATGACGTGAACACCGTGACAGGCATGCTGGCTGATGATTCCAGTGGCTCACGGGAAGAGAGTGGCGCAACCGATGAGAGTAGTCAGTTTCTAATGCCTGACGAGAGCGCGCCCGCTGAAATGTGCGGATCGACCATTCCGGCAGCGGCAGCCTCCCCCTACGGTCTAACGCTGCAACTTGAACTGCCGGCGGAAGTTGTCGCCTCTGGCAGCGCGTATGGCACGGTTCGGTTGACCAATAGCTCGAATAGTGCGGTCATGGGCAGCACTGCTTCCGTACCTGACGTTAATTTGCTGCGTGATTCGATCGTGATTTCACATAGTCCCGACGCCCAAATCTTGTCGGTCATTCCGGTGAACCTGCAGCCAGGGCAAAGCATCGAATTTCCGGTCGCAATCGACATTCTCGACTGCACCACCATCGACACCGGTGGAATGGTGGAGCCTGGCACCTACACCGTTAACACCGCTCTCGCATTTGTTCCGAGCGACCCCGAAGTTGGCGAGGCCGCCGAGGTGCGCAGCCAACAGTCATCCATTGTTCTGCAGTAGAGTCACCTCCATTCGCTAGACTCCTTGTGTCACTTTCGTCGACGAAGGAGCACTCGTGAAGGCACGTTTTATCACTGTATTCGCGCTCGCTGCAGGCCTCACGCTTCTGGCCACGAGCCCGGCACTCGCAGACGACCCAGTGCAACTCGACGGCGCCTACGTTGCCGACTCTGCAGGTGTGCTTGGCGGAGACAATTCCTCGGTGATCTCCTCGCTTGATTCCCTGTACGAGCAAGCGGGCATCCAACTTTTTGTCGTCTACGTCGATGAATTTACCAACCCGAGCACGCCAATCGATTGGCGAATGCCACAGCCGACGCGAATGGGCTTGGAAACGATGATCTGCTGCTGGCCGTTGCAGTGTCGCAGCGCCAGTATGCTCTGTACGTTGCCGCTGATTCGCCACTGACGGATGCCCAATTGGATGCCGCAGAGCTCGCCATAGAACAAGAGCTGCGCAACGATAACTGGGGCCAAGCTGCGATCGCGGGCGCTAATTCGCTCGCGGCAGAACCGACGTCCCCGAACACAGCAGAGTCGTCGGGCGGCGGCATTCCAGTGCTGCCCATCGTGGGAGGTGCGGCGGTTGTCGGGGTCGGCGCCTACGTGATCTATCGAGCGCGGCGTCGCGGAAAAGCTGGCAGCAGCAGCGATTCGCCCGTCGAATCCGTGTCTCAGGAGGAGCTCGATCGACGCGCAGGGAGTGCCCTCGTGGATTTGGATGATGCCCTCAAGACGAGCGAGCAAGAACTCGGCCTCGCTGAAGCCCAGTTCGGCGCCGCGGCAACGGCCGACTTTCAGGCATCACTCGCCGAGGCGACCGTCGCGGTGGCTCAAGCGTTCCGCGTCCGCCAGAAGCTCGACGACGGCGAACCAGAAACCACTGAGCAGAAGCGCGCGATGACGATCGAAATTATCGAGCTGTATGAGCGGGCTGACGATCTTCTCGACGCGCAGGCAGCCGCGTTTGAGCAGCTCCGCCAGCTGGAAACCAATGCTCCTGCGGTGCTGGCAGAAACATCGACTTTGATCGCGAGCGCGGCCGGTCGACTCCCCGCGACCGAGGCGTCGCTGAATGCTCTTCGTGCTCGTTACGCGCCTGCGGCAATTGAGGCGGTAGCCGATAACGGGGATCGCGCACAAACACTGCTCGCTGCGGCTCTCGCGAGCTCCAACGCCGCGCAGGGTGCCATCGAAACGCAGAAGCCGAGCGATGCTGCCGTCGCCGTGCGCACAGCACAGGCCGAACTCGGGCAGGCCATCCAGCTGATGGATGCCGTCGATTCCCTCACAACAGAGTTGAAGTCAGCAGAACACGAGCTTGCGTCCGCAATCGCTGACACCACGGGCGACATCGCCGCCGCACGCGCCCTGCCGCGCGACGACACGTCTGAGGCGCTTCAGCCGTCGATCGCCAGCGCCGAGTCCGCGTTGGCTGCGGCCCAGACAACCACCAACAACCCCGTCTGGAGCCTGAGTGCTTTAAGCAATGCGAACGCTGCCCTTGAAACCGTTTTTGTGGGCGTACGCGACCAGCAGGCCGCTATTTCGCACGCGTCAACTCAGTTGTCTGCATCCCTCGCTGCGGCACAGTCCCGCATCACGACGACCGCGCAGTTCATCACAACCAGACGCGGTGGTGTCGGGTCGGCAGCACGAACAAGAATCAGCGAAGCAGACCGGCAGTTCAAGCAGGCGCTTGCACTGCAAGCATCCGATCCGGTCACCGCACTGACGCACGCGAGGCAGGCCGATCAGTTGGCGGCATCCGCGTACGAGCTTGCCCAGCGCGACGTGTCCCAATTCTCGACGCCGGGCGGAGCAGGGGGTGGCGTGCTTGGCGGCATGGGTATGGGCTCTAGCGGTGGAGATTTGCTCGGCGGCCTGCTCGGTGGACTCATCGGTGGAAGCCTCGGATCGCGCTCGTCGCGACAATCGTCAGGTAACTCGTGGGGCAGCGGTTCACGCTCAGGCGGTTCGTGGTCAGGTGGTGGACGATCGAGTGGCGGCAGGAGTTCTGGTGGAAGTTCTCGCCGCAGTGGTGGCGGTCGCAGTCGCGGCGGTAGATTCTAGGTACGGATTCCTCGAGAAATCACACGAAAGGCACGGCGCATGGTTAAGCAGTCAATCCTCGGACGCATTTCACAACTGTTGAAGGCGAACATCAACTCCCTCCTCGACCAAGCCGAGGACCCGCAGCAGATGCTCGACCAGTTGGTGCGCGACTACACCAACTCCATCGCTGATGCGGAGAGCGCCGTCGCTCAGACCATCGGCAACCTTCGCCTCATGGAGCAGGACCACACCGAAGACAGGAACGCCGCAGCAGATTGGGGCCGCAAAGCCTTAGCCGCCAGCAACAAAGCTGATGAACTTCGCGCGGGTGGTAACGCAGCCGACGCCGACAAGTTCGATAATCTCGCAAAAATTGCGATCGGCCGGCAGGTATCGTCGGAAAACGAAGCTAGGGTTGTCTCTCCCACGATTACTTCGCAAACTCAGGTTGTCAACCAGCTCAAGAGTGGCCTCGATGGCATGCGCGCCAAGCTCAGCGAGCTGACGGCCAAACGCGACGAACTCGTCGCTCGCTCCAAGACTGTCGAAGCTCAGTCTCAAGTGCACGATGCGCTCAAGTCGATCGACCTGCTCGACCCCACGAGCGAACTCGGTCGATTTGAGGACAAGATTCGGCGCGAAGAAGCCAAAGTTCTGGGTCAGCAGGAGTTGGCGGCATCCAGCCTTGATGCACAATTTGAGGGCCTCGAAGATCTGGGCAAGCAGGGTGAAGTTGAGGCTCGTCTCGCCGCGCTTAAGTCTGGCGGCACAAAGGCTGTGACCGCTGGCGAATAGCGCGGGCTCGAAGATATTGCGAATGCCAATCAATTACGTTGTGGTTCCGCAGTGGCAAGGCTCGGGATCATCGCGTGCCCTGCAACTTGTCGACGGAGCAGAGTCGATTCGGGGCGATCTTCCCTCCGCATCGACTCACATCGTCGACGTTCCGCTCGAAGCAGGTGATCAGCAAGGCACCGGCGTTCATCGCTTGAGCTCCCTATTGCTGGTTAGGGACCGAACCCGCATCGCGTTTGCTGAAGATGCCGCGACCCACATCACTATCGGCGGCGATTGTGGCGTCGAGCTTGCAGCGATTGAGCACGTCAGCGCCACAGAACCCGCTGTCGTGTGGATCGATGCACACCCCGACCTGCACGCGCCAGAATCGAGCCCATCCGGAGCATTCCACGGGATGGTGCTGCGAACGCTTCTTGGCGACGGGCCGGCGGCACTCGTGCCCGAGCGTCCGCTGAGCGCCGATCACGTAATCCTTGCGGGGGTGCGCTCGGCTGACCCTGAAGAAGATGCCTACATTCAGGATGCTGGCATCCGCTCGATCGGCGTCATCGAGTTTTCTACCGAGTCGCTCCTGGAAGCAATCGCCGCAACCGGCGCAGAATCCGTCTATCTGCACATCGATCTGGATGTGCTCGACCCTGCGGACTTCGCCGGTCTCGGCTCGCCCGTACCGTTCGGGATCTCACCCGCTGCTCTGGCAGAAACAATTCGCGCGGTAGTGGCGAAATATCCGCTTGCTGGTGCCGGAATCACCGAGTTTGCTCCGGCGTCCCTTGCCCAAGCTGCGGATGATCTACCGACAATATTGAGGTTGATTGGCGCTATTACGTCCGCCCGCTAGCTGACCTCCGCCCTATTTGCGCGGATGTGTGTGAGCTTTGCACCAGCATCCAGCCATTCTTCGTCCCCTCGTCGTAGGCTGGGAATATGACGGACTCCAGCAGCAATACCGCAAAAGTCACCATTGAGCGCGACGGTCACGTTTTGCTCATCGGCCTAAATCGGGTAGACAAACGCAACGCGGCCGACATGGAGCTCTTGCAACAGCTTGCTCTGGCATACGGCGAACTTGAGCGTGACCCCGAGTTGCGCGCTGGCTTCGTATTTGCCCATGGCGACCACTTCACTGGTGGACTCGACTTGGCCGACATCGGGCCGCGCATCGGTGCCGATGGCCTCGATATGGTTCCCGAAGGTGGGATCAATCCGTGGCAAGTTTCTGGCCAAAAACTGTCGAAACCGGTAGTGATCGCGGTTCAAGGCACGTGCCTCACCCTCGGAATCGAACTCATTCTGGCGAGCGACATCGCTGTCGCCGCAGACTCGAGCGTTTTTGGGCAAGTGGAGGTCTCGCGCGGCATCCTTCCCTTTGGTGGCGCAACCATCCGATTCCCCCGCCAAGTCGGTTGGTCGAACGCAATGCGGTGGATCCTCACCGGTGACAGCTTTGACGCAGCAGATGCTCACCGTATCGGCCTCGTGCAAGAAGTAGTGCCTCACGGCGAACAGTATGCCCGTGGGCTCGCCCTGGCTCAGCGAGTAGCCGCCCAAGCACCACTTGCGGTGCAGGCCGCGCTGGCTAACGCGAATCTGGCGATTCGCGAGGGCGACGCGGCCGCCGAGGTTGCCCTTCAACCAGAACTTGTTGCCCTCGCCCAGAGCAAAGATGCCCGAATCGGCATGGAAGCATTCATGACCCGCACAGCGGCAACCTTCATCGGAAAGTAGAACGAATCATGAGTGAAAACACCTGGGATGTCATTGTCATCGGAGCGGGTGCCGTCGGAGAGAATGTTGCCGATCGTGCCGTCCAGGGCGGACTGAGCGTCGTGCTCGTGGAAAGCGAGCTAGTCGGTGGCGAATGCTCGTATTGGGCATGTATGCCATCGAAAGCCCTCATTCGCAGCGGCCTTGCCCTGCGTGCAGCAGAACGCGTAGGCGGCGCCGCTCAGGCAGTGACCGGCGGCATCGACGTTGTGGCGCTGCTCGCTCGGCGTAACAGCTTTACGAGCAATTGGGATGACTCAGGTCAGGTTCGCTGGGTCGAGAAAGCGGGCATCGACCTGCGCCGTGGGCACGCGCGCCTCGACGGATCTAAACGAGTCGCCGTCACCGCGGAAAACGGCGAGATCACAACGCTGACCGCAAACCATGCGGTTGTCGTCGCCACCGGATCGGATCCGAAACTCCCCAATATTTCTGGCCTCATCGAAGCACAGCCGTGGACTCCTCGGGAAGCAACGTCCGTCAAAGAAATTCCCGAGTCACTTGCCATCATCGGAGGCGGAGTGGTCGGCGTTGAGATGGCGACCGCCTACCGCGACCTTGGTGCCGAAGTTGTACTTTTCGCCCGAAGTGGGCTGCTGAACGGTCAAGAAGATTTCGCCGGAGCCATGGTTGCGAAAGCGCTCCGCGAGCGCGGTGTCACCATCGTCAAAGCCTCTCCCTTGCGCGTCAAGCGCACCAGTCATGGCATCGATATCGATACTGATACCGAAAGTTTCACGACATCCGAAATTTTGGTCGCAACGGGTCGCACCGCTCGAACCAACGATCTCGGGCTCGACACCCTCGGGCTCACACCGGGCGACTGGCTCTCGGTCGACGACACGATGCTCGTTCACGACACCGACTGGCTCTACGCAGTCGGTGACGTCAACCACCGCGCTCTTCTCACCCATCAGGGCAAGTATCAGGCGCGTGCTGCCGGCGACGTGATCGTCGCGCGTGCGAAAGGCGAGCCCGCAGATGACGCGCCCTGGGGCGCGCATGTTGCGACGGCAGATCACTGCGCTGTTCCGCAGGTCACGTTCACTGACCCCGAAGTCGCTTCAGTGGGCCTCATGTCAGAGGACGCCGAGAAGCACGGCATTGACGCACAGGTCGTTGACTACAACCTCGGCTGGGTTGCTGGCGCAAGCCTGCAGGCTGACGACTATGAAGGTCAGGCGCGGCTCGTGATTGACCGGGGACGCCAGGTCATCGTCGGCGCCACTTTTGTTGGTCAGGATGTTGCCGAGCTGCTGCACTCAGCGACAATCGCGATCGTCGGCGAGGTTCCGATTTCGCGATTGTGGCACGCTGTTCCTTCGTATCCGACCATCAGCGAAGTGTGGCTTCGCCTGCTGGAAACCATCAGCCGCCCCTAACATCATGAGCAGCTCAATTGCGGCTCGGCTTGGTCGAGCGATTGCACAGGCGGAACATAATCCGCGAGTGCGGCGCGTGCTGCTGCATCCCGTGATTGCGCGCCCCGGGTACTGGTTCGCTACCGCATCTGGGTTGCTCTGGGGCGGAGTGTTGAGCGGTTTTCGGCTGCGTTCACGCGGCGGCGTGATCGTAGCTGAGCACGTTCCTCGCTGGGCCTTCGGTCGCGGCGGCACGACCATCGGCGCGGTGTATTTGACGTGCGACAACGTGAGCGACAACGTGCTTGAACATGAGGCCGTACACCGTGAACAATGGCGGCGCTATGGCTTGTGGTTCATCCTGCTGTACCTGCTCGGCGGGCAAAATCCGCTAACGAATCGCTTCGAAATTGAGGCCGGGCTAGAGCGCGGCGGCTACCTGCGCGGTCGATCACCACGCACGCCGAAGGCCTAGTTTGCGCCGGGGAAACGTAGTTCGCGCTAGTTGGAACTGAGCAGTCGCGCTGGGCCCTCATGGGCAACCCACGCATACACGGTGCTTTCGCCGAAGGCACTGACGGGAAGCATTTCGCTCAGCCACGCATCGACCGAGCGGGCAACGCTCTGGCCACGTTCGCGCAGCAACCAGCACACGCTGAATCGGCCGGGAGCCGACAGCTGTTGGATGTCGTCTGCCGAGTCGACCTCGATGAACACTTGGCCACGTGAACGGGCCGGCAAAGTCGCGAGAATCATCGACATTGCGTCGATTGAGGTTTCGTCTCCCGCGAGCAGCACGCGGTCAGCCGACTGGGGATTCCAGGCGATCTGCGCGGTGAAGAGTTCGGGAAACATGTGATCCCAGTATAGGCATGCCTTACCTAAGCTGAACAGGCTTCTCGGCGGACTCTAAGCCCGAAACGCTGCCGGATGTCGTGAGCCCCACTGAAAGCGCCGCTCCAGCTGCGCACCAATCGCGAGCAACACGTCCTCGCGCCCTGGCCGGCCAATCAGCTGCACTCCCATCGGCAGCCCCTCGGCGGTTTCGTGCACGGGAAGGCTGATCGCGGGCAGGCCTGAGACGTTGACGAAGCTCGTCCACGGCGTGTATTGCACTTGCTTCGCAAAGTTCTCGAAGGCATCCTCGGCGTGGAACCATCCGAGGGGCCGCGGCGTCATAGCCATGGCCGGGGTCAGTACGGCGTCATATGAGGAGAACTGGCGGATGACGCTGCGCTCGAACCGAGACAGGGTCGCGATGGCGACGCCCACGTCGCGCGCGCTCATCCGTCGTCCGGTTTCGATGAGCCATTTCGTGAGGGGTTCAACGAGCTCGAGTTGTTCGCCATCGAGCGGGATTCCGGCGGCGCCAGCTTGCCACAGCACGGTGAAGGCTTCGGCGTATTCTGGCGAGGGGTCGAGCGCGAAGTCTTCGCTGCCGTGGCCGAGCTGGTCGAGCGCGGTGCGAGCGAGGGTGAGGGCATCCTGAGCTTCGGGCGAGACGCTGATCTCGTAGGTGTCATCCCACGGCGAGGTTGTCATGACGCCGATGTTGAAGGTGCCTTCGCCGCGGATCGCGGCGTTGAGGAAGGCGCCGCCGTCCCACGTGGGCGGGCCGACGGAAAACGGCGAAGGCCCAGCGATTCCGTCAAGCAGGAGCGCGGCATCCGTGACGGTGCGGGCGAGGGGGCCGGTGACGGGGAGTTGGCCGAGGCTGCCGAAGCCGCTGCCCGATGGCACGCGACCACGTGAAGGTTTGAGCCCAACGAGTCCGGTGGCGGCGGCCGGGATGCGAATGGATCCGCCGCCGTCCGAGCCTGGCGCGAAAGGCAAGAGACCGGCAGAGACAGCGACCGCCGCTCCCCCGCTGCTACCGCCGGATCCCAGCGAGGTGTTCCAGGGGTTCACGGCCGCGGCATCCGAGAGCGGTTCGGTGTATGCGGGCAATCCAAATTCGGGGGTCGCGGTTTTGCCGAGGCTGATTGCGCCGGCCCCGTCGAGCACGTCGGCAATCTCGTCCGAGACCTCGGGCACGAAGTCCGCGAAGGCTCGGGACCCGAATGCGGTGCGCACGCCCGCGCGCATCCACAGATCTTTTTCGCCGGAGGGAAGACCCCAGAGAGCCGATGCTCGGGAGCCAGAGGCGTCAAGTTTGGCGGCACGCTGGCGGGCGGCATCCGCTGTCACGATCGTGAACGCACCGAGCTCGGGGTTGAGTCGTTCGATGCGATCGAGGTAACACTCCACGAGTTCGCTGGGCTTCAACTCCCCCGTTCGAAGGAGGTGCAATTGTTCGAGAGCGGTGAGGTGATGAAGTTCTGACACGAGTTCAGCTTAAAGGGCTTGACAAAACCCCGCCATGCTGATTGGTTAGTTACACAACCAGCTAACCGACTAACTAAAGCACCGCTAGACCACCACCCGACACCCGGAAAGGAGGCATTCATGGATGACTCCCGCCCCATCTTCGCGCAGGTCGCCGAGAACATCGAGAACGACATCATCTCCGGCGCGCTGCCCGAAGAGGGCCAGGCTCCCTCGATCAACGAGTTCGCAGCCTTCTACCGCATCAACCCCGCAACCGCCCTCAAAGGCGTGAATGTGCTGGTCGATGCCGGAATTCTGTACAAGAAACGAGGAATCGGAATGTTCGTCGCCACTGGCGCTCAAGAACAACTCAAAGGTGCCCGCCGCGACAAATTCAGCAGCGAGTACGTGCGCCCCCTCTTGGCCGAAGCAGACAAGCTCGGCATCAACTCCACCCAACTCACCCAGATGATCGCCAAGGAGGCGAAAACTCATGACCTCAACGATTGAAGTCAACAACCTCAGCAAACGCTTCGGAAAAGTGACCGCCGTCGACGACGTGAGCTTCACTGTCGCCGAGAATACGATCTGCGGCCTCCTCGGCCGCAACGGTGCAGGCAAGACGACGCTCATGCAGTTGCTCACGGGGCAACAGTTCGCGAGCGAAGGAACGATATCGCTCTTCGGGCAGACTCCGGTCGAGAACGCCAAAGTTCTGCAAAACACCTGTTTCATCAAAGAGAGTCAGCGCTATCCCGAAGATTTTCGCCCCAAGGACGTCTTCAAGACCGCGCCATGGTTCTTCGCGA
>Ga0307486_1001030_pt1 | contig 22729 bp, 18 predicted proteins | sample CBIW02metaG_FD_203663 | JGI IMG/M metagenome (GOLD analysis project Ga0307486, IMG submission 203663) | Sea-ice brine microbial communities from Beaufort Sea near Barrow, Alaska, United States - CBIW 0.2 | ecosystem: Environmental > Aquatic > Marine > Coastal | place: USA: Alaska | collected...
TCATATACAAAAGCGCTGTTTCGATACGCCGTCAAGCGAGAGTTTATTCAGTATTCGGTGTTGGACTGTATTGAAAAAGTAGATGTGGGCGGAAAAGAGAAGATCAGGAGCAGAGTTCTGTGCGCCACAAGAACAAAAAACGATGAGCTGCAAGAGCTTTACCGCATTTTGCCAGATTCAGGTTTGTCGCTGAATCTTCAATGTTCTGTCCATATTTTACTTGGAACAGGCTGTCGCGGTATTGAGTTGTTTAAAGGGAAGTGGGATCACCTGAATTTTGCTGCTAACACTTGGCTTATTCCTGGCGAAAACTCAAAAAATGAGGATCCTATAGTTATTCATCTGTCTGAATACTCCAAAAAATGGTTTGCTAAGCTTTACGAGTTCACTGGCCATACCGACTGGATGATGCCCGGGAAATCGAAAAAAAGGCCCCATATGATTCCAAAAGTGCTGAGTAAGGCAGTATGTGAGCGGCAACGTGATCCAAATGCGCCGCAGAAAAAAACTCGGACAAAAAACCACTCAACGTTAACATTGCCGGACGGCCATTGGACGGTTCACGATTTGAGACGAACGGCTTCCACAAAAATGCAAATGCTCGGCGTGACACCAGATATTATTGATGCTTGCCAAAATCACCGGCCACAGGGTGTTAGGCGTCGGTATCAACACGGCGAGAGCGTTGATCAAATGCGCGCAGCATGGGATCTGATTGGAGACTCATTAATGTCTATGAGCGAAGCGCCTTATTTGGGTGATTGTCTTAAATCGACAGAGGAGACCCCAATGATGTTCATTCATATGTCTCGCGAAATGGATCACCAGTCATTATAGCTGTGAGATGATATGGCACGTTAAAAAACAATGCTCATATTCGTATTTTAACGTGCCACTATTAAAAAAATGTAAATTTCATATCTTCATATTCTTTCCTTTCTATCTTTTATAGATTCAATAACCTATTGTTTTTAATGATATTATTTTCCTTCCTCCTGATATCTTATGGATTAGGTAAAAATTCGAACTCGTGTATCTTATTAACAGACCGGTCGACACTTAAACCTTTTCTACAGAGTAACGATTATGAATAACGAAAATATCTATATCAGTGAGCACCTTCGAGATGCTCTTGTCATCGCGTGGACAATTGACGGCTTCAAAAAAGCAAAGGTTACGATTGAGGTTATTTGTTCAGACGGTGAGACGGTAGTTATCACCGAAAACTTGGAAACCTTTAGCTACGATACGATTTTTTTTGGATCTTCGTGTCAATCAAAGCCAGCCAGGTCGGTGGTAGATCAATTGGGTGATATTAAAACTAATGCCTGGTTTTAACACAAGATTCACAGACTAAAATGTGTCGTCCGCATTCGACGTTATGCTGAGTATGGACGACACAGAGGCACTCAACGCCATGAAGCAACCAGACAAAACTCTCGGCGAACTGCAAGCCGACCTGGTCGCAGCATCTCAACAGCTGTTCGAAGGCGATTTAGGTGCTGCCGATGCTTGGCTCAATCGCCCACTTCGCGCCATTGGATATGAACGGCCCGTCGACTGCATGGAGTCTGCCGAAAGCGTTCGTACGATACTCGATGTTATCGGGCGCCTGGAGCATGGTGTCTTCAACTGATAGCCAAAGCACCCCCTCTGTCATCTCTAGTGCTTTCTGGACTTTCGAATCTTGATCTGTGTGGGCCTCCCACCCGTCGACGAATGACTCGTGAGGCCCAGCTTTCCCAGCCAACTGTCGTCCCGCCCGAGAGCCCTTACCAGCAGCCCCAGAGCACGCATATGCTCATCCTGCGTGCGCATTGATGGGGAGTGTGCCGGCAGCCAGATATTCCGGTAGTACTGCGCGTGTTTGAGTTGAATCTGTTCTGGGCGCTGTACGTGAGGAAAACGTTCCTCAATTACCGACACAACGTTCTTAATACGGTTAATGTAGCGAGTGCGTTCCATCGGCCTCAATTTGCCGAAATCAATCTGATTCAAAATATGATCAAGCCGCATTGCGCACCCCTCCCACGTAAGCTCCTGCAACACCACGACGGTTATGACCAAGTTGACGGGCCACTTCATCACGGGCAACCCTGTCCATTACCTTATCGCGTATAGGCTGTTTCAGAGGACTGGGGCCTTGCATGACTTCTTCGTAGATATCCTGGGCAAACCCAGCCCGCAGCTCATGAAATGTCGGTACGCCAGCGCTTTTTAGCAGCGGCCTGCACGGGTTAAGTTCTCTCAGCAGAAAACGTTTCACTGTGTCGGTTTCCGACAACAGGTTCCGTGACCCCTGCGGTCGAACTTCGATCGCATAGTTCAGCGCTTCCAGTCGAAACTCGTTGACCTTAATTGTACGGCTCATGCATTTCCGTCCGCCTTTACACCCTTCCAGTATGGCGGCCTCACCCGTTGCGAGGATCTCCCGTTTCATTCGATCCAGATCCTGCAGAATAGCCTCCCGCACTCGCATACCCCAGGCGCGATCCAACATCATTACAGCGGCACCCCGCTCAAACCCTTTCGCAATGGCAAGGTTTGCTGCATGTTGCGTATCGACAATATCGGCCTGTATTTCTTTTGTGCGCATCGAGTTCCGACACACACCAAGCACCTCTCGGGCAGAAACTTTCAGCTCGTTATCGCCGCGAAACGCGCGCATCAAAATATTCACGGTGCTGATCAAGTTGTGTGCGTAAGCAATGCTGAGCGGCTTATCAATGCTTCCATCCGGCCACCAATAGCCTACTTTGAGTCGACCTTTGACATAGGCGCCAAACTGCAAAACAAACGGCTTGTCAATATCCCGAACATCACGCATTTTTTGCTGCTTGCAGTATTTTACGAACGCTTTCGCTCGATGCTTGTGAGTGGCGCGGGTACTGAAGTGCGATGCTCGGGTGTAAAAATCATCGAGGGCAACATTGGCTGCATAGCCCAAGCTCTCCCCTTTGCCATAGTTTTTCTGGCGTTTGGGGTTCTTTTTCGGGGAAGACCGCCGCCCTTTCCCTACCTGTTTGTTACTCATGGTTATCTCCTGATTATCAAATGAATGTACAGATGTGCGCGGCGAGCCATATATAAAGCTCCTTGTGACCCTCAGGGCAGAGCAGGCCCCCGCGCTGATGCTCCGCCCCGTGGGCCACATTAAGTGTGAAAAGCCCGGCTGAGAGCCTGACTGGTGGGAGCATCCATCGTGCTGCTGTACACAGCACTATTTCGTCACCATCACGAAGCCGTGAACCGGCCCCAGTCGAGAATCGACCAGGCGGACGAGGAGCGGCGTCAACGAAATCAGCGTGACAACGCAAGGTGGGGATTGCCCGAGGGCGGTGGGATAACTGGAACAGGTGAGTAACCGACGATGATTGGCGTCGAAAGCTTTTCCTTGCTGCTCGGTTGCGGGGTTAACGTAGGGCTTTTCCGCAAGTTCCGGTCATTGTTTAGGGCCTGTAATCCTTTGATACCAAAGCAATTTCAGTCCTTTTTTACATTGCCATCTCATTAGGTAAACACAGCATAGGCTGGCAAAAAGATGAGCATGGCGTTGCAGTGCGTTGCCAGAAAATACTGGCCGTTTGGAATGTGCAGAGACAAAGTCTGCTGCTTTTGGGGAGGTGATCAAGAAGATTTTTAGATATGCCCTGCAGCGGTGCAGGAAAAAATGCTGTTTGTTTGCGTAGCCAGCTACCACGTACTACTCAACCTTTAGTTTACCCCAACCCAACTCGGTATCAAGCGGAGTAAACACGAATTTTCCCCACTAACTCGCCCCTAACCAGAAAAAGGCGTTTTTAGTTCTACCTTTATCGATATCGACCGGATAGCCATGAATATGATCACGATCAAAATGATCACAACGTAGCAGTTCTGTCGATTACCATAGACGATTGTTGCCACCTAAATTAAACTGCTGCCAGCCGTCAGGAAACACTACATTCCATTCCGCAGCTTGAGCCTAAGTGATGACATCAGGAAAGCTCGCCGACTTGACCCAGTCACAGCGTGACCGTCTGGCCTTTATTGAGCTAAGGGTGCATTTCATGGGCGAAATAGGCCGGCAAGATTTGGTCTCGCGGTTTGGTATTCAGTCAGCGGCCGCCACCAGAGATTTAGCGCTCTATAAAGAGCTTGCGCCTGGCAATATCAATTACGACACCAGAGCCAAGTGCTACGTTCTTTCAGAAGAATTCACACATCTATTCGCGTTTGCGCCCGAAAGAGTCATGTCATGGCTGACCCATGGGTTTGGTGACGGAGAGCCTGCTCAAATAGATGCGTGGCTTCCTAGTGAGGTACCATCACGCCTCGTGCTTCCAGATCTCAGTATTCTGTCTCGCATCACACAAGCGATCCATAAACAAATCCCTGTATCCATTGAGTACCATTCTTTGACGAGTGGCTGCACAAAAAGGCAGATTGTTCCTTTTGCACTAATTGATAACGGCCTGCGTTGGCATGTGCGGGCCTTTGATCGCAAAAGTCATGAATTTCGTGATTTTGTGATCACACGAATTCGGCACCCGGCTCTGATTAAAGGTTTTGAAATGTTGCCCCACGAGCGTAGCGATCAGGACATCCAATGGACGCGAATCGTGGAGCTGGAGCTGATACCACACCCAGCGCAACCACGGCCTGAAATCACCGAGATGGACTACGGTATGCAGGATGGTAGGTTGAGCATGAAACTTCGTGCAGCGACTACGGGCTATATTTTACGTCGCTGGAGTGTCGACTGCTCTCCGGATCACAGCCTGAATGGCCCCGAATATCGCCTTTGGCTTAAAGACCACTTGGCCATTTACGGCGTTAAAAGCGCTGTCTTAGCGCCAGGTTACAGGGCAGCCAATCAGCAACTGAATACCGAGTGGGACTAACAGAAGTATGCTGCACACGCTCAGAACCCGGGTTGATGAGATTGGCGCGCTTCACAGCAAGCTACTTCTTCTGATTGGTCCCACTGGTAGCGGCAAAAGCCAGCGTCTGTCGGAGTTCGCTGCCCTTAATAATACCACCGTGCTAAAAGTGGGCGCTGAGCTAGGCCGAAAACTGGCCACTCTACCCCACAAACAGCGCACACTGCAGGCCAACGCCGTATTGCGCGAACTCGCGAGCGTCCACATCACTGATGGCCTGCTTCTGTTGGATAACATTGAACTACTGTTTGACCGGTCTCTTAAGCTAGACCCATTGGATGTCCTCAAACACCATGCCAAAGCGCATCGTGTTGTGGCTGTTTGGCCAGGGGAAATAAGAGGCGAGCGGCTGGTATACGCTGATTTAGGGCACCCGGAATATCAGGAATACAGCCTGGCTGGGGTGGTTCCGTTCGAATTGGACAAAATGATTTAAAGGGGAAGTACATGCAATACAGGGATCTCATACAATTTGAGCCGATCGAGTCGGTCATCCAGCTGCTTGATGCGAACCGCGCCGACGAAGCTAAAAAGCTGATTTCCACCTACGTCATTTCTGACCAGATGGCTGACAGAATCGCCAAGCAAATGGTTCCGCAACTGTCATTCGACGAATCGGTAGACCATAAAGGTATGCTGGTGGTAGGTAACTACGGCACAGGTAAGTCTCACTTGATGTCCGTACTCTCGTTGGTTGCGGAAGATGCCTCATACCTGCCTATGATTCGTCATCCCAAAGTTGTTGAGGCAGCTGAAACCATAGCCGGGAAGTTTAAGGTTCATCGCATAGAGATATCCAGTCAGATGTCCCTGCGTGACATCGTTACCCAAGAGTTAGAGGTTTTTCTGGATAAGCTGGGGGTCAGTTACACATTTCCGCCGGCGGACAAGGTGGTTAACAACAAAGCTGCGATTGAGGAAATGATGGCCGCATTTGACGAGGCGCACCCTGGGCAGGGTGTCTTACTCGTAGTGGATGAGCTTCTGGAATTCCTGCGGTCGCGGAAAGACCATGATCTGGTGCTTGATCTTTCATTTCTTCGTGAAATTGGTGAAGTGGTCAAACACCTTCGTTTCCGATTTGTTGCTGGTGTGCAGGAGGCTATTTTTGACAGCAGTCGCTTTCAGCATGTGTCGGATAGCCTTCGCCGCGTGAGCGAACGTTTCAGCCAGGTGCTCTTGGCCCGGCAAGATGTCAGCTTTGTTGTGGCCGAGCGTTTGCTGAAAAAGACTGCAGACCAACAGCACAAAATCCGCACTTACCTGACACCCTTCGCTAAGTTTTACAGCAACATGAACGAGCGCATGGATGAGTATGTGCGGCTGTTCCCAGTGCACCCGGATTACATCAGCACGTTCGATCAACTCGTTTTCACCGAGAAACGCGGTGCACTTGTTACGCTCCGTGACCAGATTCAAAGCATTCTGGATGACGAAGTGCCGGAAGGCCGACCGGGACTGATTGGCTTTGACCAGTTTTGGGACACAGTCACATCCAACTCAGTTCTCCGCTCCGACGCCAACATTGGCCCGGTGCTGAAAGTGACTGAAATCCTTGGCGAGCGCGTTCAGAAAGCCTTTACCCGGCCAGCCTATAAAGCCATGGCCACGCGGATAGTCAAAGGCCTGGCGGTTAACCGTCTGACCACAGGTGGTGACATTTATGTCCCCGTTGGCCCCACAGCAGAAGAGCTGCGTGACACTCTGTGCCTGTATCAACCGGGAATCGAAGATCTGGGAGGTGAGCCTGCCGACGATCTACTGACAGCGGTACAGACCACGCTCCGAGAGATTGTTAAAACCGTCAACGGCCAGTTCATCTCCAAAGCGCCGAACACTGAGCAATACTACCTCGATCTGAAAAAGGACGTTGATTACGACTCCCAAATCGAAAAACGCGCCGAAGCGCTATCAGACGATGCACTGGATCGTGCGTACTACGGTGCCATGATGCAGCTGATGGAGTGCACCGACGATACCGCTCATGTAACGGGCTTCAAAATTTGGCAACATCAGGTTGAATGGCAAGAAAAGCGTGTAGAACGCAACGGTTACTTGTTCCTCGGTTCACCCAATGACCGGCCTACAGCGACACCAGAACGAGACTTCTACATTTATTTCATCCAGCCGTTCGAACCACCCTCTTTCCGCAACGAACATAAAGCAGATGAGGTGTTCTTCAAGCTGAAGGGTCGTGATGATGAGATTACGCAGCACCTAGCACTCTACGCAGCTGCTCAGGAACTGGCATCAACCGCTAGCGGTGCGGCCAAAGCCGTGTATCTGGATAAAGCCAAAGATGCCTTGCGCGGCATGAGCAAGTGGCTGCAAGACAAGCAGATGACTGCATACGAAGTTACATACCAGGGTAAATCCAAAACGCTGCAAGAGTGGGTGAAAGGTGTGTCTATGCGTGACAAGTTGCGCCTGGGGCCAGATGAGCGAGCCAACTTTCGTGACATAGTAAACGTAACATCCGGTTTGGTACTCAACACCCACTTTGCTGACCTGGCACCGGAATACCCCGCTTTCCCGGTACTGGTCACAGAAGCTAACCGCAAACAGCTGATTGGCAATACACTGCGAGCTTTGGCTGGTGGTACTCGCACCAAAGATGCGACAGCCATACTCGACGCACTGGAAATGCTGGATGGTGACCGCATCGAACCAGCCCAAGCCAAATACGCTAAAGAGGTATTGAGCCGGCTACAAGCCAAGGGCCACGGGCAGGTACTGAACCGCACAGAGCTCCTCAGTCAAGCTGCAGATGACGAATACTTTGCTCCGGTGCGCTTTCGTCTGGAATCAGATTTACTGGTTGTTATTCTTGGCGGGCTAGTCTATTCCGGCGATATCGTGCTGGCGATAACCGGCGACAAGATCGATTCCGGCAAAGTATCGTTGCTTGCCGAGCGGGGCTTGGAAGAATTGAAATCCTTCAAACACGTTGAAGCTCCGAAAGAAATCAACGTAGCTGTTCTACGTTCGTTGTTTGAACTGCTGGGCCTGCCATCCGGCCTGGCGCAGATGGCCACCCAAGGTAAGGAAGAGCCAGTCAAAGAACTGCTGGATGCGGTTTCCAATCTTGTCAACCGGGTGTTGACCGTCGGCACCGATCTATCCAGCAAGCTCAGTTTCTGGGGGCAGTCACTGCTGAGAGACGAGGAGCTGCGTGACCGTCAGCAAAAGCTGGATGCTTTGAAGAACTTTCTGGACAGCCTGTCGCCCTACAACACTATTGGCAAACTCAAGAATCTACGTATCACACAGTCTGATATCGACGCCCAGAAAAAGAACCTGGATGTGCTCATTTCAGTAGAGAAACTGCGCGATCTGGTCACAGACTTGGGGCTGGTCGCGAACTACCTCTCTCAGGCCGAAATGGTTCTGCCGCTGGGCCATTCTTGGCTGCAGGAAGCCGAGGCTAAGCGCAAGATCATCTTACACAGGCTGACAACTGACAAAGGCGCCAGCCAGACCAGCGAATACCGCAAAGAAATGCAGGCGCTCAAGCAAGGTTACATCACCGCCTACGTAGCACTGCACACCAAGGCTCGGCTGGGTGTCTCGGAAGATAAAACCAAAACTGCCCTGCGCAAAGATTCACGAATGGCTACCCTGCGCACTCTGGCAGGCATTTCCTTAATGCCAACCAGCCAGCTCACCGCATTTGAGGAAACTCTGGGCCAGCTCAAAAGCTGTGCCTCATTGGTAGATTCCGAGTTAAAAGCCAACCCAGTATGCCCGCATTGCAGCTTCCGTCCTGCCAACGAGCAAGGCGACATGATGCCAGCAGCCAACGTTCTGAAAGCGCTAGATAACGAACTAGATCGTTTGCTTAGTGGCTGGCAGCAGACATTGCTGGATAACCTGGACGACCCGATCATTCAGGCCAACCTGGAGCTGCTCAAGCCTGCACAGAGGGATCAGATCAACGGTTTTCTCCATTTGCGAACATTGCCAGATCCCGTTAACCCGGATTTTGTGGCAGCTGTGCAGGAGGCGCTGTCAGGCCTTGAGAAGATCTCCGTCACCAGTAACGATATTAAACAAGCTTTGCTCAGTGGTGGCTCACCGGCAACGCCGGAAGACCTGCGAAAGCGTTTTGAAACCTTTATTAATGATCTCAGCAAGGGCAAAGACAGCGGCAAGCTCCGGTTTGTGATCGAGTAAACGACCACCGAGCAGCATCGACATAAAAATTTAGGGAAGTGAGTCCATGAATCAGCTTTTTGATCATCAAGCCGAAAAAACGGGGCCCGTTGAATGCTTAGGAGAGACGTTTCCAAGCGATGAAGCCCGTCGTGAGCATTACCTGAAGTTGCTGGCCGAGAAACTGAAAGATCCTGATTTTCGACGGCAAGACGGCTTCCCGCAGGGTACGGATGAAGCCATTCTTGAAATGTCAGATCCGCCTTACTACACGGCGTGTACGAACCCTTTCTTGAAAGCTTTCATAGACCACTTTGGGAAGGGCTATGACTCTAGTGTTCCCTTTGCAAAGGAGCCATTTGCGGCTGACGTAAGTGAAGGCAAAAATGACCCCGTATATTTGGCTCATAGCTATCATACTAAGGTGCCTCATAAAGCTGTGATGCGATATTTGCTTTACTATACCAAACCAGGAGACGTAGTTTTAGATGGGTTTTGTGGTACAGGCATGACTGGCGTCGCTGCACAACTATGTGGCGACGCCTCGGAAGTCTCATCTCTGGGGTATAGGGTCGATAGTGATGGAGCTATTAATTCATTAGAGCTAGTTGATGGTAAAAATGTTTGGCAGCATTTTTCAGTACTTGGTGCTAGAAATGCGATACTCAACGATTTATCTCCAGTCGCAACATTTATAGCCCACAACTATAACAATCCAGTTGATGCACTTGCTTTTCGAAATAAATCTAGGAATGCACTTGATTTAGTCGAGAAAAAAGTTGGGTGGATGTTTGAAACATTACATAAGCCGACGGAAAAAATGATTTTTGAGGCTATAGACTCGCTCGCCTCCGAGCAAGTTCCGGAGCTTCCAGGTCATATCCCCTTTGGACGAATTAATTATACTGTTTGGTCCGACGTTTTTTCGTGTCCTGAGTGCATAGGTGAAATTGTATTCTGGGATGAGGCAGTTGATAAGGAAAACGGAAAGGTAATTGAACCGTTCAATTGTCCTCATTGTGGAAAATCGACAACAAAAAGGTCCCTTAATCGAGCATGGAATACAAAGTTTGACAACCTTCTAGGAGAACAAGTTCGACAGGCAAAGCAAAAACCAGTTTACATTAGCTATAAAGTTGGGAAAAATAAATTTGGAAAAGCTCCTGATGGCTATGATCTTGCTCTTTTGGATAAGATAGAGAATATGGATCCGGGTGTATGGCTGCCTTTTTTTCGTATGCCAGAAGGAGATGAAGCACGAAGAAATGATGAAGCTGGAATCACTCATACTCACCAGTTCTATACGCGAAGAAATCTGATTTCTTTAGGGTATTTTCGCGAAGGGTTCACTAATATTTCTAACGCAATAAATCTAACTTCTACAGCTTTGGTTGCCTCTAAACTTTATCGGTTCCGATCACAGAATGGAAGTTTTGGGGCGGGAGGCGGCCCTATGAGTGGTACGCTTTACGTTCCATCTTTAATTAAGGAGATACCAGCCACTAAACTTCTTGATGAACATATTAAGAAACATTTTAAGCTCAAAGCCACAAAGCCAATGACAGCTGGCGCTATAACCAACACAGGGTCAGCGGCAAATACATCACTGCCGAACAATTCTATTGATTACATTTTTATTGATCCTCCGTTTGGATCAAATATCCAATATTCAGACCTTAACTACTTATGGGAGTCATGGCTTTCAGTATTTACCAACACTCCAGTCGAAGCCATTGAGAGTAAAGCGCACCGAAAGTCTATTGATAAGTATAGACAGCTAATGACTGATGCATTTAGAGAAATGCATCGGGTGCTGAAACCAGGACGTTGGATGACTGTCGAATTTTCTAATACTCAGGCAGCTGTTTGGAACACCATTCAAACCTCTCTTCAAGAAGCTGGTTTTGTTGTAGCTAATGTTGCGGCATTGGATAAAAAACAAGGTAGCTTTAAAGCTGTAAATACTAAAACTGCTGTAAAGCAAGACCTAGTAATATCAGCGTATAAGCCGAATGGAGGGCTTGAGGACCGGTTCGTCCAATCAGCGGGCGGTGAGGAGTCAGCTTGGGATTTTGTGCGAACTCATCTTAGCTATTTACCCGTTGTGAAAGTGACTTTTGGTGAGCTTGAATATATTTCGGAGCGAGACCCTCGTATCCTTTTCGATCGCATGGTGTCCTGGTTTATCCGACATGGAGTACCTGTTCCGGTGTCTTCCCAAGAGTTTCAGTCAGGGCTCTATCAACGATTTGTTGAGCGGGACGGTATGTTTTTTTTATCAGACCAGGTAGCTGAATACGCAAAAAAGCGTGCTCAATCTGGTCAAGCACCACAAATGGAGTTTTTTGTTTCAGATGAGCGTAGTGCCATTGACTGGCTCACCGACTTTCTCAAAAAGCGACCTTCTACGTCTCAAGAAGCCCACCCAGATTTCACAACCCAGATGGGCGCTGGCTGGAAAAAGCACGAAGCCAAACCCGAGCTGAAGGCGCTTCTGGAAGATAACTTCATCATTTATGATGGCGAGGGCGAGGTTCCAAGCCAAATTCATAGTTATCTTTCCACTAACCACAAGGATTTGCGTGGTTTGGAAAAGGACGATCCGCTTCTGGTCGCCAAGGCCAAGGGACGTTGGTATGTGCCGGATCCCAACAAAGCCCAAGACCTGGAAAAGAAGCGTGAAAAGGCACTACTCAAAGAGTTCCAGGCCTATTTGGAGTTCACCGGCCGCCGGTTGAAAGAATTCCGCCTGGAAGTGCTCAGAGCTGGCTTTAAGGATGCTTACAGCAGAAAGGACTACGACACCATCGTAGCCATCGCCAAGAAGATTCCGGATGCCTCTCTTCAGGAAGACGAGAAGCTGCTGCTCTGGTATGACCAGGCTCTGACACGCACCGAAGAAGGCTTCTGACAAGATGGCGGCGCTGACATGACTCAGGACGAACTGCTAGCCAAATTGGACGGCATTGAATGGAACGACTTCGAGTGCAAGCGCGCCAAAAGTGAGGTTCCAAAGGATGCCTATAAGACGGTCTCGGCTTTTGCAAATACTGCCGGTGGGTGGCTGGTGTTTGGCGTAAGCGAACGCGACCGAAAGCTTGAACTATCCGGAATTGAAGCTCCAGATGTGGTGCAGAACGACTTGCTCTCAACGCTACGCGCAGGGCAGAAGCTAAATCGCATCATATCCGTCGAGCCGTACAGGTACGAGATTGACGGAAAACATGTTTTTGCCTTCTACGTGCCTGAGTCATCCCGAGCCGATAAGCCTGTATACCTGAAAGGAGACCCAAGGCAGAGCTACGTTCGTCGCGGTGCCGGTGACGAGCAATGCACACAAACCGAATTAGAGCGCTTTCTAAGGGATGCTGCTCAGGAACGTTATGACGGTGCTGCGTTGCCAGACGTTCCGGTGGAACGTTGCTTTGATATGGATACAGTGCGCTGGTACCAAATGCAGTTTGCCCGGCGCAATTCCGAGCACACAGAGATTACAGATCCTGTGGAATTCCTGCTGAACTGGAACTTCATCATCGAACAAGGCAATGCCATGCTGCCTACCCGCGCCGGGGTATTGCTGTTCGGTGAGGCGCGCTATGTGCGGCAATTACTTCCCCGCCCTGTGTTGGATTACCAACGTATTGATGTGCCTTTCGACCAGTGGTCTGCTGAGCACCGTTGGCACGACCGCTATGTGTTCGAAGAGAACATATTCAAAACCTGGCAAGGGCTCGTTGCCCGTTACATGCGGATTGCCGAGCATCCGTTCTCCATTGACCCCACCACGTTAAGACGAAACGATGACCCACCCGACTATGTGGCCTTTCGTGAAGCCGCCATCAACCTGTTGATCCATCAGGATTACGGCGATCATGGCCGCAAAGCGTCCATCAGGATGTTCGCCGATCGCACTCTTTTCTGGAACCCGGGTGATGCGTTTGCCACTGAGGCGGAGTTGCTAGAACCAACGGAGAAGGAAGTCCGCAACCCGTCCATCGTTAAAGCTTTTCGGCGCATTGGTTTGTCGGACCAGGCCGGTACCGGTATTCGAGCAATTTTTCATAACTGGCATGAGCTGGGCCGAGTGCCACCGCAGCTTAGTAACAACAAAGACAGTAAGGATTTTGAGCTGATTTTGATTAACAAACCGTTGATCAATGATGCAATGGTGCGGTTTCGCCGTGACATTGGCGTAAGCCTTACACCGGAACAAGCGGATGTGCTGGCGCTTGTTTTGGAGCCGTCGCAAGAAGGCCGCGTCAGCCTGACGGATATTCGCAGCCTTGGCATCAATACCACGCGCAAAGCCAAGGAAATTGCAGAATACTTGGTGCGCCAGCAGCTTCTGGAACCCGTAAGCGACACGTTTTTTGAGCTTAAAGAAGACCTCAAACGGCGATTTCTTGTGCGAGCAGAACCTTCTACCGGGGAAGTTACCGGGGAAGTTACCGGGGAAGTCGCCGGGGAAGTGTCCGAAGAGGTTCAAAGGTTGCTGTCAGTCATGACCGGCGAAATGAGACGAACCGAAATTCAGGCGGCCCTGAGCTTAAAACATGAAGATCACTTCAGGGACGCCTATCTTAGCCCGGCGTTGGCGGCCGATGTTATTGAAATGACGGTTCCCGACAAGCCGCGCAGCAGCAAACAGCGGTATCGACTGACAACCAGGGGCCTTGCCCTGCAAAGAAAAGAGTAGCCATGAGTACTGGGTACAATGTCGGAGATTGGTGCTGGTACGGCCGTCAGGGGACTCCTTGCCGGGTTATCGAGCGCCAGGAGATGTGGGGTACAACCACCTACCGCATCTGGCTTGCGGCCAAGGATACGGTTGTTCGTGCCCGCGAACAGGATCTGACAGAGCTCTCGGGCATTCAACCTGCGGTTGAGCAAGTTCTACACTGCGTGGCTGCTGCCAAATTACTTGATGCGCTGGAAGATAACCTGCTTCTGGCTCCGATCCAGTCCAGTGTAGTGCCGCTCCCGCACCAGCTATATGCCTTGAACCGCGCCATGAGTCGGGATCGGATACGATATCTGCTGGCGGATGAAGTGGGCTTGGGTAAAACCATCGAGGCAGGCCTGATACTAAGAGAATTAAAGCTCCGTGGAAGGGTGAAGCGGGTTCTGGTGGTGTCACCCAAGGGCTTGGTGCGCCAATGGCAGGCTGAAATGCGACTGCATTTTGGCGAGCAGCTCCGGTTTATTGAAGCATCGGACCTGGCCGCCTTCCGTGTCTGGCGTGATGACAGTACTCAGGGTGAGGATAATATCTGGCGGGTACATGACCAGGTGATTTGTTCCTTGGACTCGGTAAAGCCGATTGAGAGCCGTCGGGGTTGGAGTTTAGAGCAGCTTGCTAACTATAACCGTGAGCGGTTTGAAGGCTTGGTGTCTGCTGGCTGGGATCTGGTTATTATCGACGAATCTCACCGCATGGGCGGCAGTACCGAACAAGTAGCACGCTATAAGCTGGGCGCTGCTTTGGCTGAGTCTGCCCCTTATTTACTGCTGCTATCAGCTACACCCCACCAGGGTAAAAGCGATCAGTTCTTACGGTTGATGCAGCTGCTGGATCGGGACTCCTTTCCTGATGAATCTAGCATTGTTCAGGATCGTGTACAGCCGTTTGTGATCCGCTCCGAGAAACGTTTAACTATTGATGCGGAAGGTCAACCACTGTTCAAACCTCGCTCTACGCGGCTTCAGGCCGTCGAGTGGAAAACTAAACACGCAGCCCAGCAGCAGCTATACGAGGCGGTCACCGATTATGTGCGCCATGGTTACAACCAGGCCATGGCTGCCAAACAACGTCATATTGGTTTTCTGATGATCCTGATGCAGCGCTTGGTCACATCGAGCACAGCCGCCATCCGCGCGACACTGGAGAAACGACAGGCATTACTTGATACACCTGAACTGCAGGCCAGCCTATTTGACCCTACCGATAACGATGAGTGGGCCGAGCTGGACGGCCAGTCGCAACTGGACGCTGCTTTGCAAACGGCAAGCTGGGCTCAGGAAAAGTCGGAAGTCGACATGCTACTGGCACTCGCTCGGGAAACTGAGCGGCAGGGTACCGACGCTAAAGCCGAGGCGCTGCTAGAGCTCATTTACAAGTTGCAGCAGGAGGAAAACGACCCTGAGCTGAAAGTTTTAATATTCACTGAATTTTTGCCGACACAAGCCATGCTGGCGGAGTTTCTGGAGGGCCGGGGTTTCTCAGTAACGCTTTTAAACGGCAGCATGGATCTGGATGCCCGCACCAGAACACAACAAGTTTTCTCAGAAGACGTGCGCATACTGATCTCCACGGATGCCGGGGGTGAAGGCCTTAACCTGCAGTTCTGCCATGTGATCGTTAACTTCGATATGCCTTGGAATCCTATGCGCATTGAGCAGCGGATTGGCCGCGTGGATCGTATCGGCCAACCCCATGTGGTTAGGGCCATCAACTTCGTTCTGGCAGATACAGTGGAGTATCGGGTTCGAGACGTACTTGAGCAGAAGCTGGCGGTGATCGCTGAGGAGTTCGGTGTCGATAAGGCGGCGGATGTGATGGATTCCGTGGAAGTGGAACCTCTTTTCGATGAACTTTTTGTGCGAGGACTTCAAGACCCCTCTTCCATCGATCAGGAGTGTGAGGCGGTGATCGCTGAGGTGCGGGAGAAAGTAACGGCATACCGCAAAGACAATGATCTGCTGACTGAAGAGCACACGTTGGAAGCCGATGATGCCCGCAAGTGGCGCGACCACCCAGCACAGTTTTGGTTAGAGCGCGCGGTTACTAACGGACTGGCTACGCGAGGTGGAAAAGCCAGCAAGCATAGCGATGCCTGGAAAATCAATTGGATGGATGGCAGTGAGTCGCTTCGTGCGTGTTTCGATGCACGCACGGCAGAACAGAACCCGGAGTTGGAGTGGGTCACTCTGGAAGATTCCAGAGCACGAGCTGTGATCAGCGACCTGCCACGTTTTGTTGCAGGTCAACCTGTGCCGGTTGTGACGGTGAGCGGGTTGCCAAGTACGGTCCAGGGTGTTTGGTCGCTGTGGGAAATCAGCCTGAGTGCCGGCAGTGCCTCTGGCCAGTTCAACCGTAAGCGGTTTTTGCCAGTGTTTGTGATGGACGATGGCCGATCCTTTGTGCCTACCGCAAAGCGTATCTGGGACTTGCTACTTACAGAGCATTTTCAGATTCAACCAACCAGCGAGCTCGAACAGGCCAATGCCTGGTTTGATGCGTCTTTAAAGGCCGCTCAGACACAAGGGGAACAACTGTTCAATGCGCTGTTAGAGCAACATCGTGCGTGGCTATCAGAAGAGCGCAATCGTGCCACTTATTCTTTCGAATCCCGCCAGCAGGCCATTGGTCGAATTGGCTTGCCGGCGGTGAGAGAACACCGGCGCAAACGGCTGAAAGCAGAGCATGAAAACCGCATGGCAAATTTGCGAGACGCTGAAACCTGTTTGCCGGACATGAACGCTGTGCTGGTATTGCGCATTGGGCAGTCAGGGAGGACAGTTTGATGACCCTTTGGGCTAAACGAATTCTAGGCGAGTTTCCACCCGACCTTTCTCGGCTGTGGATCGCCGGAGATCCAGATGGTGTCTTATTGGATGAGCAGGTTCTTTCCACTCTCAGGGATCGTGGCTTTGAGGTACTGCCGTTTGAGGACAGCGTCGTTTTTCGGGCGGAGTACGAAGAGCTTTATCGCATTCCCTGGGAGCAAGGCGAAACCGGCTCGGCAAAGGCCGTTATTCTGCACTTGCGTAATAATGATTTAAGCGAGTTACCTTGGGATTATCTTCGCTCATCGCGGCAGGTTCGTCTGGGCCTAAATGAACTGTTTCCCAAGCTCAGTTACGCCGTTGTAAGGCAAATTGGCGGCGAGCTTTTACCCATCCTGTTTGAAGCACAAGCCAAGCACGCCCCACAGACGCTCGGAGAGGCGGCTACAAAGGATTTTGTGCTGACACATCTCTTCCGGCTTAGTCCTCATCTAATCACTCAGGAAGAGGATTTCTGGCAGGAAACGCTGCGACTACACTACCGGGACACGACACTCCCCAGAGTGTTAGCGGAGTATATAGGACAGGTTATTTCTGAGAACGTGGCATTTAACAACATTCCGGTTGCTGATTTCCTGGAACAAAAAGATTTTGCCCTTCGTACCGTTCAGGACGCCTGGTTCCGGTATCTTCATGAGCTGGGCATTACCGGAAGCCGAACAGGTGAGAGGGAAGCGCTACCTCATGTGCCCAGAGTTTCGATACCGTTCGAGCACCACGATATTCGAGTGATTGTTGATTCCATGTTCCTGGACGGCACATTGCACCCTATGGCGGTGAGCGGTGTGCCATCAAGCTTGCCAGAGTGGGCAAAAGCCGGCGTTATTCAAGATCCCGGTGCGATGAGCAAATTGATTTTGGAGGGTGTCAAAAATCTGTCTGATGAGATGCCTGACAAGAACTCTGGCTATCGTGACTGGCTGCACTTCTCACGTCGATTTGGGGAGATTCTCTCAAGGTTCCATGGTCTGGGTGCCTATAGTGCAGAAAGCGTTCGCGAAGAAATGCGTACCTTCGTTCAACAAACCGATGAGCGTTTGGAGCACTGGGTTACAAAGCACTATGCCGATCTGCCCTCTCTGCCGATTGCCAGAGGGCCTGTGATGCTGCACCACGTACCCCGATACTTGGCAATGAAGCACATTTCGCAGAATGAAAAGATTGCGCTCGTTGTTTTCGACGGGTTGGCCATCGACCAGTGGGTTCAGATTCGCGAAAGCCTTGTTAAAGCCTCTGACAAGTTTATGTTCAACGAGCGTACCTGCTTTGCCTGGTTGCCTACCCTAACGTCCGTTTCCCGCCAGGCACTATTTTCTGGGCTTCGGCCAAGAGAATTTCCGGACGATATTGAATCAACGTCTAAGGAGCCAACATACTGGAAGCGGTTTTGGCAGGATCAAGATGTGCGGCCTAGCGGCGTTTATTATCGTAAATCCATCAAGCGAAATGATGATCTGCCAGAACTAAAGGAGGAGCTCTCCAACCCTGCAATCAGGGTAGCTGGATTGGTGGTGGATACCGTTGATGAGATAATCCATGGGGCTGTGCTTGGTAAACAGGGTGTGGCAACTCAAATCGCTAACTGGTGTGAGTCAGGGTTTGTAACCAGTCTTTTGCAATACCTGCTGGATCAAGGGTTCCAAGTTTACCTGACAGCAGATCACGGCAATGCAGAAGCTACGGGAGTGGGTCGCATCAATCAGGGCGTAAGCGCAGATCTCAAAGGCGAACGGGTACGAACCTATCGCAACGAAATGACGATAGCGGAAACGTCGACTGCCCACCCAGACACTCTTCGCGTTAATATTCCGGGCCTACCCTCCGACTTCATCCCACTGTTTGCTCAAGGTAGAGGAGCTTTCGTGCCAAAAGGCGACCAAGTCGTTGTTCATGGGGGAATGTCCCTGGAAGAGCTTATCGTCCCATTTGTAAAAGTGAGTTATGTAAGTTGAGCCAACAGACTAAAACCTTACCCAAAATTGGATTTGATCGATTCATTGCTCTGGAGTGGGCAACTGTGGCTCTGCGGGTTCGGGCCGGGTCAGGATCACTCGATGAGCTGGATGAAGTGTTAGATCAGGCCGGTATGGGCAAAGAAGCCCGGAGAAAATCGCTTACAGTCCTCAAGCGGCTTTGGCTTCAGCCATATCCAGAACTTTCAGATTTCGCCCAGCGAGGCGCTGATATCTTCAAGTCCGACCCCAGCGCCCCTGCAGCAGCGCTGACGTGGGGAATGGCCATCTCGACCTATTCATTTTTTGGAAAAACTGCTGAGTTGGTGGGACGGTTATCGTCGCTACAGGGAGATTGCGCTGTAGCCGAGGTCCGTCGGCGCATGAGTGAGCTTTACGGGGAACGTGAAGGAACTCAGCGAACCACCTACAGGGTTATTCAGTCCCAAGCCGACTGGGGCGTTATCGAACACACTGAGAAGGGTAAACGCTTAGTTCGGCTGGCGCCAATCAACATCACGAACGAAGCTGCTGTCGCTTGGTTGGTAGAAGCAATGTTGCGCTATGCTGGTAAAGCACTTCCAGTATCAGCGTTGTCTTCACAGCCTGTCATGTATCCTTTTGTTTTTGATCACTCCTTGGGCTATTTGATTTCAAAAAGCCCATATCTTGTGGTTCACTCCCAAGGGCCAAACAGTCAGTTTGTATCATTGCAACAAAACGAATAACTGAGCCAAACTTTCGCTTGAGCATCTATCGAGTCTCAGGACACCCTATATGGACTATAAAATCGAACTTCCCGTTATTCCTCTCGTGGCTCTGGATTTAATGGGTCAGCCACAAGGGATGATCGAGGTGAATGAGTCATCTCCTCCTGTGCTTCTAGAGTGTCTTGAGCAGTTCGCTAGATACTTCCAGCGGGAAGAGAGATACGACGTTATTCAGTTTACCGCTGGAGAAGTCAATAATCCCAGCGCACCCTTTCGGGGCTTTTTGTTCGCGGAATCTGGCTTAAACCATATGAAAGATGAACATAGCCGTTCTACCCCTTCTCTCATGGTCGGCGGTGGTTGCTTTCGATATCGCCGATATAAAAACGAGGGTAAAAGGGCCGTGTTGGACTGGATATGGCTACACCCTTATGAGCGAAAGAAAGCAACGCTTTCAAGATACTGGCCCCAACTCCGAGAACTGGCAAACGACGATTGTGGTTTTTTGATTGAGCCCCCGATCTCAAAGGCGTTGAGAGCATTTCTCAAAAAGAACTCCCACAAAGACGCTCTAGATCCGCAAGTTATAGAATATCTTAATAAAACTACTGAATAGCTGTGCTCCCTCGGAAAAGCCCGAGAATGTGCGTGGCAAAACGCATGGTGCTACAAAAGCTGGCCGAGCGTGAAAAAGTTTTTACGCCATTGGCCGGAGTGGAGTCCCGCGAGGTCGGTAATCCTATCGCTTGGAGCCTGTCTGAAAATTGGATGTCTTCCAAAAAACTGAAGTAGATCTAATTGAAACCGGACGACTAGGCTGACAGTTGGCCCTCAACAAACCGGCGTATAAGTGAGGGCACCCTACAACTCGCTAACTCGTTCGTTCATTCCGTTCCTCTGCCGGCCACAAAACTCCATTCTTTACCAAAAAATCATCGAGGGTCTCACCTGGTATTGCTGGAGCGCTGGCAGACTTATCCTCCATGCTATCAATAATGTATCTTTTAATAAGTTGTTCTGGCGTGATTTCCAGTTCCGAAGCTCGCTTTTTAAGTTCCTCAATAATGCATTCTCGCTGATCGAACTCAATAACAAATTTTTCAGATGAATCGGTTGAGATAGCCATACTTTATAGTTCCAGTGCAGCAAGAAATTCTCATGTCCATATATTTTAGATTATTGTGCTTACCGAATGAAGAAGCGCAGCACTGGCCAAAATGGTACAACAACAGAGCCCAGCAGTAGAGACCCAGGTTTTGGATCTCGTGAGAAATCGACCACGTCAAAAGTTATAGTAACTATTCCGACGCATAGTAGGAGGTTTATGGGCAACCCATACTCATTGAGCCATCCCCAAATAAACGTCGTGACAAACATCATTATCAGCGCACTGAGCATTCTGTTCAGAGTTACTGAATCGAAAAGTTCTCTCATGATTCCCTTCCTTATATGGTTTCTTCCAGCTTACGACAAAACGTGAAAGCAGCAACTCAATATATTTTCTTGCAGCTCCGAGCTTTAGGTGTAATGTGAATTCGACTACAGGCCAGCTGGCGGTGCCAATACAACACCAGCAGCGCGCCATGAGGCCTCCACTCAGGGGCGCGCACATTCGATTCAATCGTCGACAAATAAAGGAAGGGAACTATGGAACGTATTTATCGGCTTGCACAGCAGATTGTAAACACTGCAGAGTTGAGCGAGCAGTTTTATGAGGTTGAGTTATCTATAATGATTCGGACTGACGGCGGTCAGAAAACCGATTTTATTCGGCTGCAGTCAGAAAAAATTCCTCCCATTGCGGCGGCGACAGCCAATCATTATATCGAGTTCTAATAAATATTATTACGCGGACAAATGTTACAATAATCTGGTCGAGAACGTCTTCCTCTCTCAAACTAACTGCGTCGGGTGCTTTCTGTACCCGACTAATTCTATGCATCAGCTGTTGGCTTTTACCGCGACAATAATCCTGCAACAGCTTTCTGAATGTCGTGCTCGAAAAATGACTCGCGTACCAGATAATCAGTGGCAGGTATCTCCGATAGTCTTCTGGAAAAAAAACCTCCTATATCCAACCATGCTTGTTTTTCGCCAACAACTATAACTCGGTCAAATTTTTGCTCTTCAAGAGCGTCAAATAGGTGTGAGGATTTGTCGCGAATTTTGTTAATAATTTTATAATACTTCGTTCCCGTTGCCATTACGGGCAACACTATAAGCGTTTTTGCGTCATCGCATTTTTGACCAGCATGGATAAAATTAGCGCATTTCATTAGCCTTGGATGATCAAGCCGGAACTGGCCAAGCATAACTGTATGATGAGTTTGCAGCATGGACAGAACAGAAATACATGAGTTTCCATGTTTCAACAGTGAGTTTAATACAACGGCAGCTGCATCAATTTGTTGTGGATTTGATTGATAGCAAACAATTTCATCTTTATAGGAGTGTTCGCCTTCATAGTGTGGCAAATCAATCCAAAAAATTTCATCTACTAAGTACATAAACGTCAATCTCCGTGCTGTTAGTTAGTGACTTACAAACAGAATACTCATTTATTTTCTCTTTGAGCTTTGCCTAACAGCTTAAAATCAGCAATTAGAGGCGTATCTACAAAAAAGAGCAAAAAATGTATTTTTTGTATATGGCGCGCGTATGGACCTCCGCTATATTTCGGTAGGCACTAAGTTTTCAATTATAAAAAGAGACAGCGCTGCCGAGGTAGTTGAGCTTCCCCGGCAGGTGTTTTGGTTGATTACCGGGTTACTCTTCGAGTATGGCGTTATTTTTAATAAGCACCTCCTGGTCGAATTTCTGGATATCAGATTTCAGCCACCGTCTGGATCCGGAGCTCAGTTTTTTCCCTTGGGGAAATTTGCCCTCACGTACCCAGCGCCGGATGGTGCCAGAGGATACCGAGTAGTAGTTCCCCACTTCCGTATCGGTGAAGTACATTTGCAATTTTAGTTTTTTCATCTTTGTCTCCGATTAGTATTGAATGCAGTTCAATATTACGGAAACTCAAGCAATCGTTGGGCGGTGTAATTAAGCGAAAATTGCAATAAGGCAGGTATTTCGTCGAAAACTGATCAAACGGGGTTTATTTTTTGGCGCGGTGAATTCTGGTGGTAGAGTGTTAGTTGACGGAAGCGATGGAGTGCGGAGGTATAGCACTCTAGTGTGGGCTTCACTGAATTGATGTGAATCAGAGGGTGGTAGTGGGTTTATGTACCCAACCTGTACCCAGCCAGAAACGAAAAAGGGCTCACCCGAAGATGTGCCCTAAGTCGTTGAATTCTGGTCGGCGTGGCAGGATTCGAACCTGCGACCCCTTCGTCCCGAACGAAGTGCGCTACCAAGCTGCGCCACACGCCGATCAACGGCGAATATTATACGGATATGCCGTTATTTTACCAGCCTTTTC
>Ga0307486_1001031_pt1 | contig 22717 bp, 20 predicted proteins | sample CBIW02metaG_FD_203663 | JGI IMG/M metagenome (GOLD analysis project Ga0307486, IMG submission 203663) | Sea-ice brine microbial communities from Beaufort Sea near Barrow, Alaska, United States - CBIW 0.2 | ecosystem: Environmental > Aquatic > Marine > Coastal | place: USA: Alaska | collected...
TGCAACTCCACCGGGTAGGCGGCAACGCCGCTCGTGGTGCTCGGCAACTGCGAAATCGAGGTGACCACTCCAAAGAACGGATCGACGTCGTCCGCGGTGAAGGTGACCTGGTCGCCCTCACTTATCAGCGCGACCTCTGATTCGCTGAGGTCGACGTCGACGGTCCACGCGTCCTGGCCCACAATTTGGACGCCTGCGGCAGCTGCCGCGTCACCCGCGCCAGCTGTCGCCGTGCCCGCCGAACCCGCTCCGGACGACACTGCGTCGCCAAGCGAGTAGGACTGCGAGGTGACAACGCCTGACATGGTGGCGAGCAACTGAGCATCGGCCATCGCGTCTTCGGCGTCGTCTACGGACTGCTGGCGCACAGCGACCGTGGATTCGGCGGCCGCAATCTTGGCGTCGCTCGAGTCGCTGCCGTCGGCTGCGTCTTCCAGGTCCGCACGTGACGCCTCCGCCGAGGCGAGATCAGCCTCTTGGGTCTTGAGGTCCGAGTCGAGTTGGAGGGTGTCGATCTCTGCCAGCACGTCGCCCTCGGCCACCGAGTCTCCCACCTCGACGTTCACCGCGATGACTTTGCCCGATGCCGAAAAGGCGAGGCTGTCGCTCGTCACCGCAGCAAGGGTTCCAGTGGTGGACACCGACTCCTCGAGCGTCTCGAGTCCTACGGTGAGCACCTGCTGGGTCTCAGCGGCCGGCTCGGTGGCCGTGGCGTCACCGTCACCGCCGGTTAGCGCGATCGCTCCGCCACCGACTACCGCACCCACCAGCACGTATGCGAGTGGCATACCCCACTTACGAACACTTACCCATCGCACGTGGCGCTTCGCCATTTCGATTCCTGTCGCTCAAGAAGACTTGTCCACTTGAGACTAAGGACGCAAACTCGGAGTTTGCTGAGAAGTTGCCGGGAATCCGATGAACGGCGGGGCGGAACTAGCCGGCGTTGGGCCCCACTCGCACCGCGGTGCGCTGCCGGGACGCCAACTCGGCCGCGAGACCCATGACCTGGTCTGCGGTCACTGCCCGGACCTGATCCAAAACCTCAGAGATGCTCCACAGGTCGCCAAACACGAGTTCCGCCTTGCCGAGCCGTGACATACGCGAGTAGGAATCCTCGAGCCTCAGCACGGTGGCCCCGGAAAGCTGCCCGATGGCGCGCTCCATCTCGTCTGCCGTCACGCCGTCCGCCATGCGCTCTAGCTCGGTCACCATGAGGCGGGTCACCTCGTCGGCCTTCGAGGGGGTGCACGCGGCGTACATTCCAAAAAGGCCCGCGTCCGCGTTCGGGGCACCGAACGAGTAGACGGAGTAGGTGAGGCCGCGCTTTTCGCGGATCTCTTGGAACAGGCGTGAGGACATGCCTCCGCCCAGGATCGTATTCATTACGGCGAGCGTGTTTCTGCGCTCGTCCGTCGCCTTGAATCCGCGGGAGCCGATCACCACGTGGGCCTGCTCAAAGTCGCGGACGATCGTGATGTCACTCCCCTGGGTGGCCATTACTTCGTTGGTGGAATCCCGGCGACCTAGCGGGGCGCGGGTGTCTGACATGTCCCAGCCGCCCAGCTCGAGCGCCGCGGTGACCTGCGCGACCACGGCGTCGTGGTCCACACCGCCGGCCGCGGTCACAATCAGGCCCTCCGGCACGTAGTGCTTCTTGTAGTGGTCCCAGACCGCGTCGCGGGTCACTGACCGAATGATGTCTGGGGTCCCACCGATGGGCCGGCCCAGCGGGTGGCCGCCAAAGATGGCCTCCGTGAACTTCTCATGGGCCACGTCACCGGGATCGTCGTCGTTCATCGCGATCTCTTCGAGGATGACCCCGCGCTCCATCTCGAATTCGTCCTTCTCGAGGAGCGGGCTGGTCACCATGTCCAGGATGACGTCGATGGCCATCGGCAAGTCGTTGTCGATGACGCGCGCGAAGTAGCACGTGAATTCCTTCGCGGTCATCGCGTTGGACTCCCCGCCCACGCGGTCAAAGGCCTCCGAAATCTGCAGCGACGTGCGGCGCTTGGTGCCTTTGAAGAGCAGGTGCTCAAGGAAGTGCGTGGACCCGGCGTGCTCCGGGGTCTCGTCTCGCGAGCCCACTCCGATCCAGGCCCCCATGGTCGCGGAACGCATTCCGGGGATCTGTTCGGTGAAGACCCTCACCCCACCGGGGAGCACCGTGCGGCGCACCACGGCGCCGTGGTCCTGCTCGATGGTGATGGAGGAACCAATGGACGATGCGGAGACAAGAGGGAGGGCGTGAGGCATGCACACGAGCCTAACCCGATGCGCAGACACCGCCGCACCGCAGGTGCCAACGCAAAGAGGGCGGCCCCGGTGAACCGGGACCGCCCTCGTGAGCGTCAGCTATTTACTGCTGATCTAAGTGACTAGTTGTCATCGCCGTCGACGTCGGCAACTTCAGCGCCGGCCTCTTCAACTACCTCAAGCGACAGCTTGCCGCGCGGGTCGACTTCGCCAATCTGGACCTGAATCTTCTGGCCCACGGAGAGCACGTCTTCGACGTTCTCGACACGCTTGCCACCGACGAGCTTACGGATCTGCGAGATGTGCAGCAGTCCGTCGCGGCCGGGGCTAAGCGACACGAAGGCACCGAAGGCCACGGTCTTGACGACCGTACCCACGAAGCGCTCGCCGACCTCAGGCATGTGCGGGTTGGCGATCGCGTTGATCGCCGCACGTGCTGCCTCGGCCGAAGGACCGTCGGTCGCGCCAATGAACACGGTTCCGTCATCCTCGATCGAGATGTCAGCGCCAGTGTCGTCCTGGATCTGGTTGATCATCTTGCCCTTCGGGCCAATGACCTCGCCGATCTTGTCAACGGGAACGCGCACCGAGATGACGCGAGGAGCAAACGGGCTCATCTCGTCGGGCTCGGAGATGGCCTCAGCCATGACGCCCAGGATGTGGATGCGAGCATCCTTGGCCTGGTCCAGCGCGCCAATGAGCACCGACAGCGGAAGGCCATCGAGCTTGGTGTCGAGCTGAATCGCGGTGATGAACTCTGAGGTACCTGCGACCTTGAAGTCCATGTCGCCGAATGCGTCCTCGGCACCGAGGATGTCAGTGAGTGCCGCGTAGCGGGTCTCACCGTCAACCGTGTCGGACACGAGGCCCATGGCGATACCGGCAACCGGTGCGCGCAGCGGCACACCAGCGTTGAGCATTGCCAGGGTCGAAGCGCAAACAGAGCCCATCGAGGTGGAACCGTTGGACCCGAGAGCCTCGGAGACCTGGCGGATGGCGTAGGGGAAGTCGTCACGCGACGGGAGCACGGGCACCAGCGCACGCTCGGCGAGCGCACCGTGGCCGATTTCGCGACGCTTGGGGGAACCCACACGACCGGTCTCGCCCGTGGAGAAGGGCGGGAAGTTGTAGTGGTGCATGTAGCGCTTCTTCTTCTCGGGGTTAAACGAGTCGACCTGCTGCTCCATCTTCAGCATGTTCAGCGTGGTGATACCCAGGATCTGGGTCTCGCCACGCTCGAAGATTGCGGAACCGTGCACGCGCGGGATGGGTCCGACCTCTGCGGCCAAGGGACGGATGTCCTTGAGGCCACGGCCGTCGATGCGGATTCCGTCCTTGAGGACGCGCTGGCGGATGGTCTTCTTCGTCACGGCGCGAACCGCAGCGGAGATTTCCTTCTCGCGACCCTCGAACTGAGCGTCAAGGGCGTCGTGTGCGGCGTCCTTGATCTCGTCGAGGCGGTTTTCGCGCTCTGCCTTGTCAGCGATCTGCAGCGCAGCGGACATGTCCGCTTCGGTGGCTGCGGTGACTGCCGCCAGGACGTCGTCCTGGTAGTCGAGGAAGCGGGGGAATTCCTTGGGCTCCTTGGGCGACTTGGCTGCGAGCTCGATCTGAGCGTCGCACAGTGCCTTAAGGAACGGCTTCGCTGCCTCGAGGCCCTCAGCAACCACGGCCTCGGTGGGCGCCTGAGCGCCCTCGGAGATGAGGTTGAAGGAGTCGTCGGTGGCTTCCGCCTCGACCATCATGATGGCGATGTCATCGCCAGCAATACGACCGGAGACGACCATGTTGAACACGGCGCGTTCCATCTGGCTGTACTTGGGGAATGCGACCCACTGGCCATCGATGAGCGCGATGCGGACACCGGCGATCGGTCCGGTGAACGGCAGCCCTGACAGCTGCGTCGACGCCGATGCGGCGTTGATCGCGAGAGTGTCGTAGGAGTCTTCGGGGTTGATGGCCAGCACCGTGATGACGACCTGTACCTCGTTGCGCAGGCCCGAGACGAACGTGGGGCGCAAGGGGCGGTCGATCAGGCGGCAGGTCAGGATCGCGTCGGTCGAGGGACGACCTTCACGACGGAAGAACGAGCCGGGGATCTTTCCCGCGGCGTAGGAACGCTCTTCAACGTCAACTGTCAGCGGGAAGAAGTCAAAGCCTTCGCGCGGGTGCTTGCCGGCCGTCGTGGCCGACAGCAGCATGGTGTCGTTGTCGAGATACGCGGCGACCGTACCGGCAGCCTGCTGGGCCAAACGGCCCGTTTCGAAGCGCACAGTGCGCGTGCCGTACTTGCCGTTGTCGATAACGGCCTCGGCGAACTGAATTTCGGGACCTTCCATGTGGAAGTTGCTCCTTATGATTGGAGCAGGCTCAAGGGAACATAACGTGCGATTGCCGCTACTGATCGTCAGTCGAAATGCTCAGACTTCATCCGCGCTTGGCTGCGGGAGTCTGTTCATCACCACCGAGGACCAGCGTTCGACTGGCCTGCCAGGTGTATATGTGTGGCTCGGCCAAGAGTGGCGAGCCGTATATATGCTATCAGGGATGCCCCTCATGGAGCCATGGCGACGCGGCGAGCCTCACGCGCGGGCCACGAGCCGTTCGACAACGGCAACCTTGTCGGCCTCTAGCCGGCCGCGCATCTCTGGCATGGTGATCGCATCGATCACGAGCCGCACCAGGGATTCCCCGTCGACGCCAGACATCATGCACTCCACGTCGAGCGCCGTGCGCTTGAGTTCCCACCTGTCTGCCCGCAAGTGCAGACGCCGAGGCCGCGCAGGCGCCAACAAAAAAGCCCGGCCGCTCAACTCCCTTGCGGGAGGAGCAACCGGGCTTCTTCGAGTAAAGCTTAAAAACTGGTCTCGAGCAGCGACTAGCGGCGCAGGCCCAGACGACCGATGAGCGTACGGTAACGCTCGATGTCGACGCGCATGAGGTAGTTCAGCAGGTTACGACGCTGGCCGACCATGAGGAGCAGGCCACGACGCGTGTGGTGGTCGTGCTTGTGCTCCTTGAGGTGCTCGGTAAGGTCGAGGATGCGCTGCGAGAGCATTGCCACCTGTACCTCGGGAGAGCCGGTGTCGCCTTCGGAGCGGGCGTAGTCGGCCATGATGGACTGCTTGACTTCTGGGGTAAGCGGCACGGGTGTCTCCTTCAAAATGTCTTGTTGCGCGGCGCACCCGGGCATATTCTCCGGGGCTCTAGGATCCGCGGCCGTTATACGGCGACGTCCAATGTTACCCGACTACTCGCTCGCACACCACCACGTGAACTAGCCACGCCACGTCCGCTACATTGTCGAGTCGCCCGTGCGGGTGTTGGCTCCTATGCCGGCGGCGGTCACTCCGCCGTGAGGTCCCACCGGCTTGTCGCCCACCTTGAGCCCCGCGACGGTCTTGCTCTTGGTGCGCATCCGGCTCTCGATGTACGTCGCTAGGTGCGATACCGACATGTTGATTGCAATGTAGATCACGGCCACCACAAAGATAAACACGACGGTGGTCGGCTCACCAAAGAAGTTGAAGTTGTTCTTGGCCGTCTTGAGGAGCTCCGAGTAGCCAATGATGAAGCCCAGCGACGAGTCCTTCAGCAGCACCACGATCTGGCTAATCAGGGCTGGCAACATGATGCGAATGGCCTGCGGAAGCTGAATACGCAGCATGGTCTGCAGCGGCGAAAGGCCGATGCTCAGGCCGGCCTCCTTCTGACCGCTCGGCAAGGCGGCGATGCCCGCACGGAGTATCTCCGCGACCACGGCCATGTTGTAGACCACCAGGCCCAGCACGACGGCCCACAGTGGATCCATGTCGACGGCAACCACGCCGAACAGCATAATCAACAGCACGGGGATGCCGCGGAAGACCTCGGTCACCACCCGTGCGGGGATGCGAGCGATAGCCAACGGAGATTGGCGCAAAATGGTGAGCCCCAGGGCGAGCACCAACGCGATGGGGATGGCGATGAGGACGGGCTTGAGGGTGCCCCACACGCCCCCGATCAGCAGCGACGTGACCCATACGTCTTGGGCGGACTGCCCGCGAGATGGGTCCACCAGCACGGACCAGCGATCGTCGAAGATGCCATTGCCGTACGCGGTGTATACCACCCAACCGACGAGGCCTAAGAGGACAAGGGTGAAGACAACGGTGAAGACTCGGTCGCGAGCTACGGCCTTGGGGCCGGGGGCGTCGTAAAGAACGTTGCTTTCTGAGTTCATCGTGCGATCGCCACCCTTCGCTCGATGCGCTGGCTCGCGATACCCATCGGAATGGTGATGACGAGATAGCACAGGCCCACGCCGGCAAAGACACCAATCACTTCGCTAGCGTTCTGGTTAGACAAGCGCAGTGCGGACGCCGTCAGTTCGAACACGGCAAAGCCCGCGGCCACGGAGGTGTTCTTCACGTGCGCGATGTAGACGTTGATGAGCGGCGGAATCACCGACCTGAACGCTTGCGGCAAGACCACGTTGCCCAGCGTCTGGAAGAACGAGAGCCCTATCGAGCGGGCCGCCTCGGCCTGCCCCACCCCTACGGAGTTGATGCCGGAGCGCACCACTTCACACACGAAGGTGGCGGTGTAGAGGGTCATGGCGGTGATGGCCATCGTGATGCCTAGGGAGACCTGCAGCCCGAGCAGAGGCGGCGCGGCGGCCAGGAGGAAGAGGAACAGCAGAGTGAGCGGGGTGTTGCGGAACACATTCACGTATGCCGCACCAAAGGTGCGTAGCGGTCCGATGGGGGACACCCTGAATGCCGCGAGAATGACACCCCAGACAAAGGACAGCGCACCGGCAGCAACCGACACCCCGAGGGTCGTCAGGAACGCCTCCCATACGAGGTCAGCGTTGTCGATCAGTGCTCCCATAGTCCTCTCCGCGTTGCGATCGGTACAGAATGTTGCCTTGACAAGCGAGGTAGTCCCCGGCACGCCTCGCCTAGGGCGATGAGTGCCGGGGACCCCCTATGGTGCACTTCTAGTAGCGGTCCACCGTGGGAACGGAGGGCTCGGGAAGAACCGTGCCTGCGGTCTCGTTCCAGGCGTCGAGCCACGTGCCGTCCTCGAACGACTCCTCGAGCACGTCGTTGATCCAGGACCGGAACTCCGTGTCGTCCAGGCTCACGCCGATGCCGTAAGGCTCTTCAGTGAAGGGCTCGCCGGCAACCTTGAATTCGCCGTCGGACTCGTCCACGTAGCCGGCGAGGATCACGTTGTCAGTGGTCACAACGTCGACTCCGCCGTTGCGAAGAGGCTCTAGGCAGTCGGTGTAGGCACCGAACAGCACCAACTCCGCGTCGGGGTAGTTCTCGCGGATGTTATCTGCGGGAGTGGAGCCCTCTACCGAGCACACTTTCTTGCCCGCGAGGTCGTCGGGGCTGGTGATGTCCTCGTTGTCGGCCAGGACCATGAGAGCCTGACCGGCGTTGTAGTACGGTCCCGCGAACGACACGACCTTCTTGCGATCGTCGTTGATCGTGTAGGTTGCGACGACCATATCGACCTGACCACCCTCAATGAAGGGCTCGCGGTTGGCAGAAACAGTCTCCGTCCACGTGATGCTGTCATCGCTGATGCCGAGCTTCCCGGCGATGATCTTGGCCACCTCTACGTCGAAGCCTTCGGGGGCACCGCTCGGTGCCTTAAGGCCAAAGAGGGGCTGGTCGAACTTGGTACCGACCGTGATCTTGCCCGCGTCGGCGAGCTTTGCCATGGTGGAACCCTCGGGGAACGAAGAGGCGTCGACGCTTTCTGCGCCGCCGTCATCCGATGAGCAAGCGCTCAGTGCAATCGCTACGACCGCTGCCAGCGCCGCTGCCTTTACCTTGTTGTTCATGTGTTCTCCTTTCAACGGTATGGGGGTCTCCCATACCGGCCCTGCAAATGGGTTGAGTCGAGGTTCGACTCAGTGCGTGAGGATCTTGGACAGGAAGTCTTTGGCACGATCGGATTTGGGGTTCGTGAAGAACTCCTCCGGCTCGGCCTCTTCCAGGATCTGGCCATCGGCCATGAAGACGACACGGTTGGCGGCCTTGCGCGCAAAGCCCATTTCGTGGGTGACCACGATCATCGTCATGCCCTCGTTCGCAAGGTCAGTCATGACGTCGAGGACCTCGTTAATCATCTCCGGGTCGAGCGCGGAGGTGGGTTCGTCGAACAGCATCACCTTGGGCTGCATCGCGAGCGACCGCGCAATCGCAACGCGCTGCTGCTGGCCCCCCGAGAGCTGCGCGGGGAACTTGTCCGCCTGCGCCTCAATGCCCACTCGTGTCAGAAGGTCCATCGCTCGCTGCTTGGCTTCTGCCTTCTTGACTCCCTTGACGCGCATGGGGCCAAGAGTGACGTTTTCGAGGATCGTCTTGTGGGCGAAGAGGTTGAACGACTGGAACACCATGCCCACGTCTGCGCGAAGCGTCGCAAGGGACTTGCCCTCGGCGGGGAGCTCAACGCCGTCGAGCGAAATCGAACCACTGTCGATGGTCTCGAGTCGGTTGATGGCCCGGCATAGCGTGGATTTTCCAGAACCTGAGGGGCCGATGACCACTACGACCTCACCCTCACCCACCGTGAGGTTGATGTCCTGCAAGACGTGCAAGGCGCCGTAATGTTTATTGACATCCGTCAACACGACGAGCGGCTTGCGCGCGCTCTGTGCATTTGCATCGCTGGCCTGGTTCATTTCTGAACTGTAGCCGCTAAAACGACTCGATTGCCTGGGTTAACGCCGAATTAACACGAATCGTGACCTTGGCTTAATACTTCTCGGGTCCATGCCACGTCTTCGTCCAGCGCAGTGGTGAGCGCTTCCAACGAACCAAAGTCCAGCATCGGCCGGCGCCAACGCACCAGGTCCAAGGCAACTTCCGTGTCGTAGATGTCGATGTCCTTGGAGTCGAGCGCAAAGGCCTCGACGCGCAGATCGGAACCACCGACGGTGTAATTGTGGCCCATACTGACGGCGGCCTTAAGCGGACGGTTCACCAGCGGCACCGCGAGTTCGTTTTCCCTTGCGTCCAATACCGTGAGCCAGCCCGCATAGACGCCGTGCCGGGGAATCATTCCCGCGCTGACATCAAGGTTGGCCGTGGGGAATCCGATAGTCCGGCCCAAGGCGTCGCCGTGGATGACGGTCCCACGGAGCCGATGCGCGCGTCCCAACACCGCATTGGCGCCAGGGATGTCGCCCGAGTCAAGCAGTTCACGCACCCAGGTAGACGACCAGCGACGCCCGGATTGCGACACGGCGCAGGCATCGTCAATGACCTCGACGTCGAAACCGAACTTCTGCCCCAGCTCGCGCATGGTCTGCACGTCTCCCGCGTTACCCCTGCCAAATCGAGTGTCTTGGCCCACCACCACTGTCGCGGCCCTGAGCCCCTCGACAAGGTAGCGGCGCACAAAATCCTCGGCGGTCTGTTGCGCGAAGTCCAGCGTGTAGCGCACCACCAAGGCGCCATCCAGCCCAGTCTCCGCGAGCCGATCGAGCCGGTCCTCAATGCCGGTGATGAGCACCGGAGGGTGAATGGGGTCGTGCACTGCCTTGGGGTGCGGATCGAACGTCATCGCAATCGCCACCTGACCCCGAGCGCGCGCATCGGCGACCATCCGCGTCAGCACCGCCTGGTGCCCCAGGTGGACCCCGTCGAAGTTTCCGAGGGTGACGATGGCAGGCCCCAGGTCCGCGGGGATATCCGCGAGGGAGTGCCAGGTGGTCATAGTGGTGTCAGTGGGGGTCACATCTGCCATTGTTGCCTACCCTCGCGACTCGACTGTTTCAGGCGTCAGACGCAGCGGTGCTGGACGTCTCGAAGACGACGACGGGTGAAAACTTGCCGCGGCGCGGGCGGAGGATGGCAGATAGGGTTCCGGATTCATTGATCGCGGCGACCTCTCCCCCGTCGAGCGGTACCACTCCGGGAGCGAGTTCCACCTGGCCGTCGAGGTCGATTGCCTGGCCAAAGCCCAGTGCGGTCGAAGCCCGCTCACCAATACGCACGGTGGGCAGAGCCGATGCCGCGGCGCGGGCCAGCGGGACGAGGGGCAGGGGCTCGCCTGCGTCAACAAGAGCGCCGAGTTGTTCGAGCGAGTGCGCCTGGTCTAAACCAATGTCTCCTACCGAGGTACGTCGCAACGCCGTGAGGTGTCCCCCCACGGAGAGCGCCTCGCCAAGGTCCCTCGCTAGCGCGCGCACGTAGGTTCCCGAGGACACGTCGGCGCTCACCTCGACGTCGATGAACTCACCCTCGCGGCGCACGTCAAGTACGTCAAAACGAGACACGGTGACCGACCGCGCCGGGAGCTCGACTGTCTCACCGTCACGCACGCGCTTATACGCGCGCTGACCGTCCACCTTGATGGCACTGACCGCGCTGGGGCGTTGTTGGATGTCTCCGGTCAACGTCGCCACCGCATCGGCGATCTGGGCGTCGGTGATGCCCGAGGCATCGACCGATTCGATCACGTCACCCTCGGCGTCATCCGTCACGGTTGACTGACCCAGCCGGATGGTCGCATCGTACGACTTGCCGTGACCCACAAAGTAGGTCAGCAGCTTGGTCGCCTTGCCAATGCCCAGCACCAGCACGCCGGTCGCCATGGGATCAAGCGTGCCGGCGTGACCGACCTTCTTGGTCTGCGCCAAGCGACGCATGCGACCCACGACGTCGTGCGACGTCCAACCCTGGGGCTTGTCCACGACAACGATGCCGGGGACAGGCTCGGGTCTAGGCGTCCTCGTCATCGGGGTGCTTGTACGGGTCCTCGTCGCCCGCATACTTGGCGCCCTCGCGCAGGCGAGTAATTGCCTCGTCCCGCAAGCGAGCGTCTTCGAGCGACTTGTTGAGTGACGCAGCCGTTTCCGGCACCGCGTCAAGGTAGAAGTCGAGCGTGGGGGTCAGTCGGATGCCCAACTGTGAGCCCACGAGCGACCGCAGCCGGCCCTTGGCCGAAGCCAGGGCCGCCGCGGTGTCCGCGCGCTCCTCGTCGCCGCCAAAGACGGTGTAGAAGACGGACGCCTGTTGCAGGTCGCCCGTCATCCGAACGTCGGTGACGGTAACAAAACCCATACGTGGGTCCTTGATTTCGTTCTCAAGCGCGCTGGCGACGATCCTTTTGATCGTGCCAGCGAGCTTGAGTGCGCGTGCGGTGTCAACCATTACTTCCTCGGAATCTCAACCATCTGGAACGTCTCGATAACGTCGCCGACCTGGATGTCGTTGAACTTACCCAGACCGATACCGCACTCGAAGCCGTCCTTGACCTCAGTTGCGTCGTCCTTGAAACGACGCAGCGTGTCGATCTTGGCTTCGCCGATGACGTTTCCAGCGCGAACCACACGAGCGGTGGCGTTGCGGTGGATCGATCCCTTGCGGACGAGGCAACCAGCGATGTTTCCGAACTTGGAGGAACGGAAGATCTCCATGATCTCTGCACCACCGGTCTGCTGCTCTTCGAACTCGGGCTTGAGCATGCCCTTGAGCGATGCTTCGATATCTTCGAGTGCACGGTAGATGACGGAGTAGAAACGCATGTCCACACCCTCGCGGTCTGCGAGTTCCTGGACGCGCTCTGCCGGACGAACGTTGAACCCGATGATGATCGCGGAGTCCACGGTCGCCAGGTTGACGTCGTTCTGCGTGACAGCACCCACACCACGGTGGATGATGCGCAGGTCCACGTCCTTGCCCACATCGATCTGCAGGAGCGCGTCCTCGAGTGCCTCAACGGCACCTGAAACGTCTCCCTTGATGATGAGGTTAAGGGTGTCGACCTTGCCGTCTTCGAGGGCCTGGTTGAAGTCCTCAAGGCTGATGCGCTTGCGACGCTTAGCGAGCTGAGCTGCACGCTCGGCCGCTTCACGCTTCTCCGCAATCTGACGAGCGGTACGGTCGTCTTCAGCCACCAAGAAGGTGTCTCCAGCGCCGGGTACCGAAGTCAGACCGATGACGAGCACCGGACGCGCGGGAAGCGCTTCCTTGATCTGCTGGTCATGCTCATCGAACATGGCACGGACACGGCCGTGAGCCGTACCGGCCACGATCGAGTCACCGATGCGCAACGTTCCGGACTGAACCAGAACCGTCGCCACCGCGCCGCGTCCCCTGTCGAGGTGCGCTTCCACGGCAACACCGCGAGCGTCCTTGTTGGGGTTGGCACGGAGGTCGAGTCCCGCGTCTGCGGTCAGCAGTACGGCCTCGAGCAACGCGTCGATGTTCTTGTTCTGGATAGCGGACACATCAACAAACATCGTGTCTCCGCCGTACTCCTCCGCGACCAAGTTGTATTCGGTGAGCTGCTGGCGAATCTTGGCAGGGTTAGCGCCTTCCTTGTCGATCTTGTTGACCGCCACGACGATCGGCACGTTAGCTGCCTGGGCGTGGTTGAGTGCCTCAATGGTCTGGGGCATCACGCCGTCATCAGCCGCGACCACAAGGATCGCGATGTCGGTGACCTTGGCACCACGGGCACGCATGGCGGTGAACGCCTCGTGACCCGGTGTGTCAATGAACGTGATGGCGCGCTCGACGCCCTCGTGTTCGTGACGTACCTGGTAGGCACCAATGTGCTGCGTGATTCCGCCGGACTCGCTGGCGACAACGTCTGCGTGACGGATCGCGTCAAGCAGGCGGGTCTTACCGTGGTCAACGTGACCCATGACGGTGACGACCGGGGGACGCGCTTCGAGTTCCTCATCGGTCTCGGCCTCAAGTTCGGCCTCGATGTCAATGTGGAAGTCCTCGAGCAGCTCACGGTCTTCCTCTTCAGGGGACACGATCTGGATCTTGTAACCCAGCTCCGAGCCGAGCGACGAGAACGTGTCCTCGTCGAGCGACTGCGTAGCAGTTGCCATCTCACCAAGGTGGAACAGCACCGTCACGAGTGACGCGGGAATGACATCAATCTTCTCGGCAAAGTCAGCCAACGTCGCGCCACGGCGAAGACGGATCAGCGTCTCACCGTTGCCACGAGGAATGTTGACGCCGCCAATGGCGGGCGCCTGACTCTGCTCGTATTCGGCCCGCTTGGCCCGCTTCGACTTCCGTGAGCGTGCCGGCTTTCCGCCAGAACGACCGAATGCACCTGCGGTTCCGCCACCGCGTCCACGTCCACCTGCGGCGGGGCGGCCACCGGGGCCACCGAATCCACCTGGGCGTCCGGGAGCGCCACCGGCTCCGGGGCCTCCGCGTCCGGGAGCGCCACGGTTAGGTGCCTGTGCAGGCATCTGTCCGGGCGAGGGACGGGTACCACGGGCACCTGCACCTGCACCAGCACCGGCGGGAGCGCCGGCACCTGCGGGGCGCGCACCTGGAGCGCCACCGGGGCGTCCCTGGGGGCGAGGCGCCTGGAAGGGGTTGTTTCCACCCGGACGAGGGCGCGGGCGCGGTGCCGCGGTCTTCTCCGAGAAGGGGTTGTTTCCGCCTGGACGCGGACGCGGCCGAGGCATGTCGCTCGGCGTAGGTGCGTCCGTCTTGGCCTTAGCAGCGGGCGCCGGAGTTGCCGGCGTTGCCTCTGCATCGGCCGATGCTGCGGGCTTCGCAGCGGGTCCGGGCGTGGCCTTAGCTGCCGGGGCGGCAGCCGGGGTCGGGGTAGCAGCCGGGGCAGCGGGTGCCGCCGGCGTTGCGACGGGCGCGGCCGGAGTAGGCGCTGCGGGCGCCGCTTCCTGGACCGGCGCCTCAGCAGCAGCGGGCTTAGGCGCTGCAGGCTTGGGTGCAGCGGGCTTCTTTGCTGCGGGCTTGACGGCCTCGGCGGGCTTCTCGGCGGGTGCCGGGAAGGCTTCCTTGGCCTTGCGCACCACAGGTGCTTCAAGGGTGGATGACGGACCCTTTACGTACTCACCGATTTCGGTCAGCTTCGCAATTAGGTCCTTGCTCGTTACACCGAGCTCTTTCGCGATCTCATGGACGCGGGGCTTTGCCACAATTCTCCTGTCTTGGTCCGACCAAGACAGGGTCGAACCATCGTTACTGCTGGGTACTCATCGTGAGGCACTCATCGGGTTGCCATGGGCTTTCATCCCGTTCTATCGATGGTCATAACTGGGCACGTTCCTGCTGATTCAACGACATGCCGGAGGCATCCGCTCCCGGAGCGCGCAGTGCGCGTCCAAAAGCTCGACGTTGAAGGGCCAACGCGAGGCACTCGTCGCTACGGTGTAGCCACGCGCCCCGCCCCGGTACCGAGCGACTCCAGTCAGCAACCACTCGGTTGCCGTCCAGGGCTACTCGCAACAGGACCGACTGCGCATCCCTCTTCCGGCACCCGACGCACGTTCGTACCGGCCCTGACGGGTCCAATACGGGGGTGCGAGATGCCTGCGGAAGGTTGCTCAGCGTCATTAGTCTACCGGTTTGCGCTAGAGAACGTCACCGGGCGTGTCGTCACCCAGCGAATCGGGCTCCATCGCGTCGTCCGTGACGGGGCCGTCGGGTGCCTCATCGGAACGGATGTCGATGCGCCAACCGGTCAAACGGGCAGCGAGTCTTGCGTTCTGCCCCTCCTTGCCGATGGCCAATGAGAGGTGGAAGTCGGGCACGATCACGCGAGCCGCACGGGCTTCGGCATCGACGACTGTCACGGAGACCACTCGTGACGGCGACAGCGCGTTGCCCACGTAGGTAGCGGGGTCGTCGTCCCAGTCCACGATGTCGATCTTCTCGCCGTGCAGTTCACTCATCACGGCGCGCACGCGGGCGCCCATCGGGCCGATGCACGCACCCTTGGGGTTGACTCCGGCAATGGTGGCCCGCACGGACATCTTGGTGCGGTGGCCAGCCTCGCGGGCGAGGCTCATGATCTCGACGGTGCCGTCAGCAATCTCTGGGACCTCAAGTTCGAACAGCTTGCGCACTAGACCCGGGTGGGTTCGCGACAGCGTGATGGACGGGCCCTTCATCCCACGCGAGACATCCAGCACATACGCGCGGAGCCGCTCGCCATGGGTGTAGACCTCGGTCGGAACCTGCTCGTGCTGAGGCAAGAGGCCCTCGACATCGCCCATGTCTACGTGAACGTTGCGGGGGTCCGCGCTCTGCTGGATCACACCAGAGACGAGTTCGCCCTCTTTGTCGGCGTATTCGCCGAGCACCGCATCGTCGCCTGCCTGGCGAAGACGCTGGAAGATGACCTGGCGCGCGGTCGACGTGGCGATGCGGCCAAAGTCGTCCGGGGTGTGGTCGAACTCCGGGGAGAGGTCGATGAGCTCGCCCTCGTCGTTGTTGTTCTCTTCCCGCGCCATGATGGAGACCCTGCCGGAGGCACGGTCCAGGTTGGCACGGGCGTGCGAGTAAGCGCCGGGAGTCTTGTGATAGGCAGAAAGCAGTGCCTGTTCGATCGCGTCAATAAGGACACTGAGCTTGATGTCCTTTTCCTTCTCAAGGCCCTGTAGGGCCCTCATATCAATGTCCATCTGCTGCTTCCTCTTCCTCAAACTTGGCGCTCTTCAACTTCTTCATCTCAACTTCAATGCGCCCCTGCGTGACGTCCGCGAGGGCATACGACACTCGTTCGCCCTTGGTCTCAAGCACAATCGCCTCGTCGTCAACATCCAGGAGGCGGCCGGTGGCAGTCGCGCCCTTCGCGAGGTCGAGGGTGACCAGCCGCGTGCGAGCCCGCATAAAGTGGCGGCGCTCGGTGAGGGGCCGATCGGTGCCGGGAGTCGACACCTCAAGTGTGTATTCGTTCTTCGGCACATTGGCCTCGTCTAGCGCCGCACCGATGGCTCGTGACGCGATTGCGACAGAGTCAAGGCTCGCGGATCCCACTTCGGTCTCGGGCAGGTCAAGCGTGATCAGCACACGTGTGCGCTTGCCTGCCGGCGAGACGGTGACACCATCAACGACAAGCCCGGCGGCATCGGCCCCGGGTGTCGCGAGGTCGGCTATCTGGCGTGAAATGTCCATGACATCGCCTCCCCGCGCGCGGATGCGCGCTCCGTTGCTTAAATTCTTAACCGGACACATTCTATGCCCACCCCCGCTGCGTGTCATGATGGCGACCATGAGCGCGAAGCGAGCACCCCAATCTACAGGTCTGCGAGGGTGGTCGGGACTGCTTGTGGCGGCTGCCACGATGAGCCTTGCCGGCTGCACCTGGCACCTGGAGACCGAACCGGTCACGTACCCGTCTGCCAGCGCGACCACGCTAGAGCGCGACTCGGCCGCGAACCGCGAACAATCCATCATGGATGCCCTCAACGTGGACTACCTCGCGGCCGGCACCGATCTGGCCACCTTCGAGGCCCTCGTCGCGCCTGCTCATTTAGAGGCGCTAGGCGGCGTCTACCTTGCCACTCCCTCCCCCGCACCCTCTCCCTCGGCATACCACTCAACCCTCGATGCTGCCGTCGCAGCCGCTCGTGACTGGGCGCTGGAGACATCGCTCGCTACCCCCGACCACAACCTGGCTCTCTTGCAGTCCAGCGTGGGGATCTCCCATGCCTTTGGATTGTGGTGGGACGAAAATTCGGGGCTGGCACCGTCCTCAGACGCACTCGCGACACCCGCCCCCTCCGATGCGGACAGTGAGTCAGCTGAGGAGTCTGTGCCTGGTTCCAGCGCCACCCCCGTGCCGGTCACGGCGCTGGAGCGCACTCTGCCGTCGTCTGTCGACCTCGGCACGTCCTTCTTGCCCACCACCACGGCGCTGTCGTCAACTCAGCTTGAGGACCTCGCAGTGCAGCACGACAAGGCCCGTTTTCTCTATGAAGTGATAGCCGCGAAGTCCACGGGCTCTGAGCGCACCGAGGCGCTCGCGCGCCGAGACATTCACGCGCAGCGGTCCGAGTCGCTCGCCGCCCTCGCGGGGGATCCCGACGGCCGCCAATCGCTCTACAACGTCTCGCCGCTACAGGTGGAGACGGCCGCGGCGCGCGGTGCGGCGGCAACGGCCACCGAATTCGCACTGGGCGCCAGGTACGTTGCGATGCTGCCAGACGAGGACGCGACGGACCGGGGATGGCTGCTCAACGCCGCGTTCGATGCCTACGCCGCGGGTTCACTTCAGAGAGGCTTCACGGTCGCTCAATTCCCAGCCCTGCCAGGAATCCAAGCCGCCGGTTAGGAACGTCGGGCCGAGGCACGTGGCCCTACCGCGTCCGTGCTGCCCTCACCCCTCAGGGTGGGACCACACTCTGCGCGAGCGACTAGGCGTCGGCCCCAAGCGCCGAGCGCACGCTTGCGACGACGTGGTCGACCACATCGCCCACCGGCAAGTTGGCACTCGTGCCAGCGGAGCGCACCTTGAACTCGATGACGCCCTCGGCGAGCCCCCGGCCCACCACTACCGTGAACGGCGCGCCGATGAGCTCGGCGTCCTTAAACTTCACGCCAGGTGAAACTTTGGGCCGGTCGTCATAGCAAACCTCGATGCCCTGAGCTTCCAATGCGCGCGAGATGGCCTCGGCCTTGTCGTGCATCGCATCGTCCTTGCCGGCGGCAATCACGTGCACGTGATAGGGCGCGTAGTGAGCAGGCCACTTAAGCCCCAACTCGTCGTTGTTGTTTTCCGCGAGCAGCGCGAGAGCGCGGGTGACCCCGACCCCGTACGAGCCCATGGTGACAACCCGCTGCTTGCCGTTCTCGTCTAGCACCTTGAGCTCGAGTGCCTCCGCGTACTTGCGACCGAGCTGGAAGATGTGGCCGATCTCCACGCCGCGAGCGAGTTCCAGAGGGCCGGAGCCATCGGGTGCCTCGTCGCCGGCCACCACGTTGGCCGCTTCAATGGTGCCGTCTGCGACGAAGTCGCGCCCCACCGTCAGGTCAAACACGTGCTTGCCGTGCGTATCGGCGCCGGTGATCCAGCGAGTTCCACGGACGATGCGCGGGTCGAGCAGGTACGGGATGGCAGTATCGCCCTCGTCGCCACGCTCCACGCCCTCGGCGCGGGCCTGCGGGCCCAACGCGCCGGGCCCGATGTAGCCCTTGGCGAGAGAGGGGTGCTTGGCGAAGTCCTGCTCGTTGGCTGGCTCCACGGTGAGGGGCGCGAGCGCGGCCTCTACCCGGGTCATGTCTGCGTCACGGTCACCGGGGATACCCACGGCCACCAGCGAGCGTTCGCCGGCCGCGTTAGTAACTGCCAGCACCAGGTTCTTCAGCGTGTCTGCGGCCACCCATGCGCGGTCGGCGCGCGGGTGCGCAGCGTTAGCGACGGCCACAAGCGAATCGATCGTGGGGGTGTCGGGAGTGTCCTCTACGTGAGCGGCAGGCGCATCGGCGAAGTCGATGTCCTCCGGCACGGGCGTGGTGACCGCCTCGACGTTCGCGGCGTAGCCGCCAGGCGAGCGCACGTAGGTGTCCTCGCCGATGGGGGTCGGGCTCAGGAACTCTTCAGACTTGGACCCACCCATGGCGCCAGACGTCGCCGTCACAATCACGTATTCGAGCCCCAGTCGCTCAAAAATACGCACGTAGGCCTCGCGCTGCACCTGGTAGGACGCCTCTAGCCCGGCATCGTCCATGTCGAAGCTGTAGGCATCCTTCATGATGAATTCGCGGCCGCGCAGCAGCCCCGCGCGGGGGCGCGCCTCGTCGCGGTACTTGTTCTGGATTTGGAAGAGCGTGACGGGCAGGTCCTTGTACGAGTTGAACAGGTCCTTGACCAGCAGCGTGAACATCTCTTCATGCGTAGGCGCGAGCAACATGTCAGTGCCCTTGCGGTCCTTGAGACGGAACAGGTTCGGGCCGTACTCGCTCCACCGACCGGTGGTCTCGTAGGGTTCCCTTGGCAACAGCGCAGGGAAGTGGACTTCCTGTGCGCCGGCGTTGTTCATCTCTTCGCGCACCACGGCCTCGACCTTGGCAAGCACGCGCAGGCCCAGCGGCAACCAGGTGTAAATGCCAGGCGCAGCGCGGCGAATGTACCCGGCGCGAACCAGCAGCTTGTGCGAGGCAACCTCCGCCTCGGCGGGGTCTTCTCGAAGGGTACGGAGGAACAGTGTTGACATACGCAGCATGGAGTCAATCCTAGTGGCGCTCCACGAGCGGTCCCACCGTGGCTGCGATGCGGCCCCCGGATTAGAACATCACGGTGGCGAATGTCCCCACGTCCACGAAGCCCACCGAACGGTAGGCCGCGACCGCGGTCGTGTTGAAGTCGTTCACGTAAAGAGACACCGTAGGAGCGATAGACGCCTGCACCATGCCGATGACGGCAACCAAGCCCTGCTTAGACAGCCCCCGACCGCGCACGCTGGGATGCACCCAGACTCCCTGCACCTGAGCCACCTTGCCGCCCACGGCGCCTACGTCTGCCTTGAAGACCACCTGGCGGGTTCCGTCCACGATGCCGAACTGGACTAGGGCCTGCCCCGCCCGGATGAGCGCACGCAAGCGGTCCTCATAGGCGGCCCGGCCGTGATTCATGGGGTCGTAACCCACCTCGCCGATGAACATGTGGACGGACGCCCGCAGCAATGGCTCGTAGTCGTCCATCGTTGCGCGCCGTACTTCCTCGAGCGCAAGCCCCATGGAATCGGCCGTGGCTGGCTTCGGCGGCGTGGAGATGGCCATTGACAGCTGCCGTTGACGCACCTCGCGCGACGGTCCCCACCAGGGTTCCACGCGTCCCCAGAGGTCAAGCGTGAGGTCTGCAGTGCCCACCAGGGCCGCTGGCCTGCTCAGCCGCGCAATCATCGCGGCCGCGACCTCGGCCCGCACATCGTCCTGCTCAAGAGGGTCATCCGCGCCCGGGATCAGCGCCGTCAGGTTGGCGCCGTTCCACACGATGCCGATGGTCTCCCTGCTTTTGCCTGGAAGCGTGAGTCCGTTGCGGCGCTTCACCGCCCACATTGCTGGGTTGACGATTCCGGAGTCCCTCGTGGTCTCCAGATGCATGGCGAGGACACAGTGCGCCACCGGGTCCGCCAGGCACCATTCGAGCGCCAACGACACGTCACGGAGCTGCGCAGGCGCGAGAGAGTACTGCACGCGCCTCAGCAGCGACTCGGTCATCGCGCAGCCATCACCTGCGGCGAGGCACCCTCTACGGGCTCCATCGTCTCTGCGAGCTTGAGCGCCTCTTCGATCAGGGTCTCAACAATGTCCTTTTCGGCCACGGTCTTGATGACCTCGCCCTTGACGAAGATCTGCCCCTTGCCGTTGCCCGATGCGACACCAAGGTCCGCCTCGCGAGCCTCACCGGGGCCATTGACTACGCAACCCATGACGGCCACGCGCAACGGCACTTCCATGCCCTCCAGACCGGCAGTGACCTTCTCTGCGAGCTCGTACACGTCCACCTGAGCGCGTCCACACGAAGGGCACGAGACAATCTCGAGCTTGCGCGGGCGCAGGTTGAGGCTCTGCAGAATCTGGATACCGACCTTGACCTCCTCAACGGGAGGCGCGGACAGCGAGACGCGAATGGTGTCGCCGATGCCCTGGCTGAGTAGAGCGCCGAACGCTGTGGCCGACTTGATGGTGCCCTGGAATGCGGGGCCCGCCTCGGTCACGCCAAGGTGCAGTGGCCAGTCGCCGCGCTCCGACAGCATCTCGTAGGCCTTGACCATAATCACGGGGTCGTTGTGCTTGACCGAGATCTTGAAGTCGTGGAAGCCGTGCTCCTCGAACAGGCTGGCTTCCCATATCGCGGACTCCACCAGAGCCTCGGGAGTGGCCTTGCCGTACTTCTTCAGTAGGCGCGGGTCGAGCGACCCGGCGTTCACACCGATGCGGATCGAGGTGCCGTGGTCCTTAGCGGCCTGGGCGATTTCCTTGATCTGGTCGTCGAACCGGCGAATGTTGCCAGGGTTGACGCGTACTGCAGCGCAACCAGCCTCGATCGCCGCGAACACGTACTTGGGCTGGAAGTGAATGTCCGCGATCACGGGGATATTCGACTTCTTGGCAATGGCAGGGAGCGCGTCCGCGTCGTCCTGCGTGGGGCATGCCACACGAACGATGTCGCAGCCGGCCGCGGTGAGTTCCGCGATCTGCTGAAGCGTGGCGTTGATGTCAGTGGTCTTAGTTGTGGTCATCGACTGCACGCTGACGGGGGCGTCTCCACCCACATCGACCGTGCCAACCTTGATCTTGCGCGTCTTCTTGCGCGGCGAGAGCGTCTCCGGCGGCATGGCCGGCATTCCGAGTCCGATAGAAGTCATAGTTCTAGTATCAACCACTGGCCCCCGCCGGATGTTCCCGGCGCACCTGGTGCACCCGGACTGCATGGGCACGCATCATCTGATATTGTTTCAATCATGGTTGAACTAAACCGCATCGAGGTGCTCGCCGCGCTCGCCGAGCCGCGCCGGCTTGAGATTGTCGACGCCCTCGCGTTGGACGACCTCTCCCCCAAGGAACTGAGCGCGCGCACCGGTCAGCAGCCCAGCCTTCTCGCTCATCATCTCTCGTGGCTAGAGAAGTCCGGGGTGGTGCACCGCCGCCGCTCCGACGGGGACGCGCGTCGCTCGTACTTCACTCTCACATGGGGCAACCCCATCGTCGCCGCCACCGCGGCGCACGGGCACACTTCCGGTGGCGCCCGCGTGGTCTTCGTCTGCTCGGCCAACTCGGCGCGCTCACAGTTTGCCGCCAGCCTCTTCGCGAGCTACACCACACTGCCGGTGACCTCCGCGGGCACCGTTCCCGCGGCGCGTATCCATCCACTCGCACAGAAGGCACTCCTCACGGCCGGCCTGACTCCCCTGTCCGACCGACCCCAGCAAGCATCGGACGTACTGCGTGAGGGCGACATCGTGGTCGCCGTCTGCGACCAAGCGTTCGAGGAACTGGGCCGCGACCGCATCGACCTTCACTGGTCGATCCCCGACCCTGCGGCGGGCGCCCCCGCAGGCTTCACCACCGCATTGAACACCATCAACCCCCGCGTTGCGCGTCTGGCCGACGTACTCACCATTGGATAGAGCGATGACTGACCCCCTTTTCCGCGAGCAGAACCTGACGATCGACCAGACTCACGCCCTCAAGACGGCCGCGGCGCGCCTGGAAGATCACTTTGAAGGCATCTTCAACCGCGAAACTATTCAGAATTTTCTTGCGAGTTCGTACGATCAGTTCGCGGGCAACGCGAAGATCACCAACTACCTTCCGCTGCTGGCCGAGCGGTTCGCCCGCCAGCGCCTCCAGGCGTTTAGTCGCGTCGAGGGCTTCGTTAACGATGGCAAACCGGTAGTGCTGTTCCTGTGCGTTCACAATGCCGGGAAGTCGCAAATGGCGCTGGGATTCTTTGAGAAGCTGGCCGGCGACCGCGCGATCGCCTGGTCCGGTGGTTCCGAGCCCGGCAACTCGCTGAACCAATACTCAGTCGAGGCCATGACCGAGGTGGGCATCGACATCACTGGCGAGTTCCCCAAGCCGTGGACCGAAGAGACGCTGCGCGCGGCCGATGTGATCGTCACCATGGGATGCGGCGACGCGTGCCCCGTGTACCCCGGCAAGCGCTACCTCGATTGGGAATTGAACGCACTCCCCGGCACGAGCATCGAGAACGTCCGCCCGGT
>Ga0307486_1001032_pt1 | contig 22694 bp, 20 predicted proteins | sample CBIW02metaG_FD_203663 | JGI IMG/M metagenome (GOLD analysis project Ga0307486, IMG submission 203663) | Sea-ice brine microbial communities from Beaufort Sea near Barrow, Alaska, United States - CBIW 0.2 | ecosystem: Environmental > Aquatic > Marine > Coastal | place: USA: Alaska | collected...
TGCCGCTCAGCATCCGGTCCGCCCTCTACCCCATCTTCGGCAAGCGGATCCACGGCCCGATCGGGGATTTCGTGGACATTGCCGCGGTCCTCGGCACCATCTTCGGCATCGCCACGAGCCTCGGAATCGGCGTCGCGCAGCTCAACTACGGCCTCACGTTCATGTTCGGCACCCCGCAGACCCTGTTCGTGCAGGGCTCCCTCATCGCCCTCTCCGTGGTGATGGCGACGGTGTCGGCCGTGACCGGTGTGGAGCGGGGCATCCGTCGACTCTCCGAACTGAACGTGCTGCTGTCGGTCGCTCTGATGCTGTTCGTGCTCGTGGCGGGCAACACGGCTTTTCTGCTCGACGCGATCGTGCAGAATGTCGGCGACACTCTCAGCCGCTTCCCCGCCCTGACGCTGAACACCTTCGCCTACGATCGGCCCGATGCCTGGCTGAACGGCTGGACCCTGTTCTTCTGGGCCTGGTGGATTGCCTGGGCACCGTTTGTGGGTCTGTTCCTGGCCCGAATCTCTCGGGGACGCACCATTCGCCAGTTCGTTTCCGGCGTTCTCGTCGTGCCGTTCGCGTTTATTCTGTTGTGGATCGCCATTTTCGGTAACAGTGCCCTGGCCATCGTCATCGGCGGTGACGCCGGGTTCGGCGAAATTGCCATGAACTCGCCGGAAAAGGCCTTCTACTCACTGCTTGACCAATTCCCGATGGCTCCGGTGACCGCCGCAATCGCGACCTTCACCGGCCTGCTCTTCTATGTCACCTCGGCCGACTCCGGCGCACTCGTGATGTCCAACTTCACCTCGCACCTGAAGAACTCCGAATCGGACGGCCCGAAGTGGCTGCGCGTGTTCTGGGCGGTGACCACCGGCGTTCTGACCTTCGCGATGATGCTGGTGGGAGGCATCCCGGTGCTGCAAAACGCCACCATTATCATGGGCCTGCCGTTCTCGGCGGTACTGCTGCTGATCATGCTGGGGTTATACAAAGCCCTGCGGGTGGAGCAATCCGTCGCCGACAGCTACCGGGTCAGCCTCCCCGGGCTGCTCTCCGGCCGCAGCGGCGACCCGGCCCGCGCACGCAATTGGAGACAACGCCTGACCCGCGCGATGAGCTATCCAGGCCAACGCCAGACCGAACGCTTCGTCACCACAGTGGCGCTCCCGGCGCTGCAAGAGGTGCACGAGGAGCTGCGCGCTCAGGGCGCCGAGGTCACCCTGAGCGAGGGTGTCGTCGAGGGCCTGCAGATCCCACATCTCGACCTGCTCGTGACCATGGGCGACGAGCGCGGGTTCAAGTACCAGATCTACCCGGTGCAACTCGATATCCCCACCTACGCCGTGCGCAGCACGTCGGAGCAGAGCAAGTACTACCGCATGGAGGTGTTCTCCCTGGAAGGCAGCCACGGGTACGACCTGATGGGCTACAGCAAGGAGCAGGTCATCACCGATGTGCTCGACCACTACGAGACCCACCTGGACTTCCTGCACCTGAACCGCAGTGAGCCGGGCAATACCGCTCTGCCGAAAGACCAGACCGCCAAAGCCAACTGGGAAGCCGATTACGATTCCGAAGATGTGAAGAAGTGAGCACAATGACGACGACCACCACCGCGACCCTGTTCATCAACGGCCGGTGGGTTCCCTCCGCCGATGCCGGAACCCGACTCATCAGCTGCCCGGCCGACGGAGAACCGGTCGGCACAGTGTCCGAAGCCACCACAGAGGATGTGCACGCGGCCATCGCCGCCGCCCGCGCGTCGTTCGATAGTGGCGTCTGGTCGTCCGTACCGGCACCGGAGCGGGGAGACTTTCTGCTCCGCGTGGCCGCGGAACTGCGAGCGCGTAGAGCCGCGTTCGCCCGTGCGGAAACCCTCGACACCGGCAAACGCCTGGTCGAGAGTGAAATTGACATGGACGACATCGCCAATTGCTTCGCCTACTTCGGCAAGCTCGCCGGGCAGGACGCTGGCCGCATCGTTGATGCCGGCGACGAGAGCGTGGTCAGTCGCATCGTGGTGGAACCGGTGGGAGTCTGCGGTCTGATCGCCCCGTGGAACTACCCGCTTCTGCAGTCCGCCTGGAAGATCGCCCCGGCAATCGCCGCCGGCAACTCGTTCATTCTCAAGCCGAGCGAGCTCACCCCGCACACCGCCATGCTCATGATGGAGCTGCTGGACGACCTCGGCCTGCCGGCCGGCGTCGCCAACCTCGTGCTCGGTGCCGGTGCGGTGGCCGGCGCACCCCTGTCCAGCCATCCCGATGTCGACCTGGTCTCGTTCACCGGAGGCCTCGAAACGGGAAAGACGATCGCTGCCGCTGCGGCGGGCACGGTGAAGAAGGTCGCCCTCGAACTCGGCGGCAAGAACCCCAACGTGATCTTCGCCGACGCGGACTTCGACGCTGCCGTCGATAACGCCCTCAACGGCGCCTTCGTGCACTCCGGCCAGGTCTGTTCCGCCGGTGCCCGGTTGGTGGTTGAGGCATCCATTGCTGAGAGCTTCGTGGACGAACTCGTGCGCCGCGCCAACCAGATCCGACTGGGCGGCCCCTTCGACCCCGACGCCGAGACCGGGCCGCTGATCTCCGCAGCTCACCGCGACAAGGTGAGCGCCTACGTGCAGAAGGGGCTCACCGAGGGCGCGCGGCTGCGCTGCGGCGGAACCTGGGGCACTGGAGACCTCGAGAAGGGCTTCTACTACACCCCGACCATTCTCGACCAGGTGGAACGCGGCATGAGCGTGGTCATCGACGAAGCCTTCGGCCCGGTCGTAACGGTGGAAACCTTCGAAACCGAAGACGAAGCCGTGGCTATCGCCAACGACACCGTGTACGGTCTCGCTGGCGCCGTGTGGACCCAGGACGCCGGACGGGCGCAGCGGATGGCCAAGCGCCTGCGCCACGGCACCGTCTGGATCAACGACTTCCACCCCTACCTGCCGCAGGCAGAATGGGGCGGCTACGGTCAGTCCGGCGTCGGCCGCGAGCTCGGCCCGACCGGTCTGGCCGAATACCAGGAAACCAAGCACATTTACCAGAACACCGCCCCGGCGGTCACCGGCTGGTTCGCGGCGCGCTAAGCGTCGCTGAAGGAGTGACAGACATGACACCACCTACCGAAACTGAATTCGATTACGTCGTCATCGGCGGCGGATCCGCGGGAGCGGCCGTCGCCGCCCGGCTCAGCGAAGACCCCGACGTGCAGGTTGCCCTCGTGGAGGCCGGCCCCGATGACCGCGGCCTCGACGCCATCCTGAAGCTGGACCGCTGGATGGAACTTCTTGAGTCCGGCTACGACTGGGACTACCCGATCGAACCGCAGGAACACGGCAATTCCTTCATGCGCCATGCTCGCGCCAAGGTGATGGGCGGATGCTCGAGTCACAACTCCTGCATCGCTTTCTGGGCGCCGGCCGAAGACCTCGACGACTGGGCCGACAAGCACGGCGCCACCGGCTGGGAGGCGAAGAACACCTTCCCGCTGTACAAGAAGCTGGAGACCAACAGCGACCCGGCGCCGCACCACGGGCACGACGGTCCGGTGCAGCTCATGGATGTTCCCCCCAATGACCCCTGCGGGGTGGCCTTGCTCGATGCCTGCGAGCAGACGGGGATACCTCGCACCCGGTTCAACTCCGGTACCACCGTGGTCAATGGCGCGAGCTTCTTCCAGATCAACCGGCAGGCGGACGGCACCAGGGCCTCCTCCTCTGTGTCCTACATCCACCCGATCCGGGATCGGGCGAACTTCACCCTGCTCACCGGGATGCGCGCCCGCCAGCTGACCTTCGACGCCGACAAGCGGTGCACGGGCGTGCTCGTCGTTGACGCGGCGGGTCGCACCCATGCGCTCACAGTGCGCGCCGAGGTCATCCTCTCCGCCGGCGCGATCGATTCCCCGAAGCTGCTCATGCTCTCCGGGGTGGGACCGGCCGCGCACCTGCGCGAGCACGGTATCGAGGTGCTCGCGGATTCCCCCGGTGTCGGAGAGAACTTCCAGGACCACCCGGAGGGTGTGATCCAGTGGGAGGCCAAGCAGCCCATGCCCACGGAGTCCACCCAGTGGTGGGAACTGGGCATCTTCACGACCACCGAGGACGGGCTCGACCGGCCAGACCTGATGTTCCACTACGGTTCGGTGCCCTTCGACATGCACACGGCCCGGCAGGGATACCCGACCACCGAGAACGGCTTCTGCCTCACTCCCAACGTCACGCACGCCCGCTCGCGCGGAACGGTCAAGCTGCGCAGCCGTGACTACCGCGACAAGCCCCTCGTCGATCCGCGCTACTTCACCGACCCGCACGACATGCGCGTTATGGTGGCCGGAATTCGCAAGGCCCGCGAGATCGTCGCGCAACCGGCGATGGCAGCCTGGGCCGGTGTCGAACTGTATCCCGGACAGGCCGTGCAGACGGATGCGGAGATCACGGCGTACATCGAAAAGACTCACAACACCGTGTACCACCCGGCCGGCACTGTGCGGATGGGTGCCGTGGACGACATCGGCTCGCCGCTCGACCCCGAGCTGCGCGTCAAGGGAGTCACCGGACTGCGGGTCGCCGACGCCTCGGTCATGCCCGAGCTTGTCAGCGTCAACCCCAACATCACGACGATGATGATCGGCGAACGCTGCGCCGACCTCGTGAAGACGGCCCGCGCCGAACTGGGCTAGGCCGGCGCCGCCGGTCCGTCCTGCAACGACTGCCGTGCCCGGCAAACTCTGAAGGGAGTCTAGCTGGAGCCGCCGGGCGGACCGACCAGAAGCAGGGTGGCCATGATCGACACCAGGGCGACTCCCATGGTGGCCGCGAGCAGTATTGGGCGGGCGAGCATCCAGCGCAGCAGCGCGCTCATGCGGGTGTGATCGCGGGGGTCGTCCGTGCGCGTGTGGCGCCAGCCGCCGTCGAGTGCCGTACGGCGTTCGAGCGCGCGGTCAAACGGGAGCGTCGCGAACGGAATGACCGCCGTGAGGCAGGCGAGCGCGACCAGCCGTATGCTCCAGTGCTGGTTGACGCCGACGAAGACGGCCGTCATGCCATAGGCAATGAAGACGAGGCCGTGCAGGAAGCCCCCGATCTGCACGCCCCATTCCCCAGCCTGCACGACGTATTTCAGCAGCATGCCGGTAATTAGCAGCGACCAGGTGATTGCCTCGGCGACGGACATGAAACGATACAGCGAACGGGGAGACACGAGGACACTCCAGGAGTCGGCAGGTGGGGTGGGCGCCTCCATTCTTCCAGATCGACAGCGGTGAAGCTGAGAGCACGCCGCGAGACTTTGCAGTTATGTAAACTTGCAGTTGCGCAAAAACGCAGTGTGCGCAAGAATTGCACTCGTGATAATCCAACCGACTCTGGGGCTGCGCGACCGCAAGCGCCTGGAAACTCGCCTGCGGCTCGAAGACGCTGCGGTCACCCTGGTGCTCCAGGGTGGCCTCGAGCACACCACGGTGGACGCGATCAGCGAACTCGCCGACGTGTCGCCGCGCACCTTCTTCAACTATTTTGACAGCAAAGACGCCGCGATCCTGGGTCTGCGTCACGTCGAGATCGAGGCGGCCGAGCTTGCCGAACACTGCGATCGCGTGGTCGAGCAGGGCCTGCTCGATTCCGTGGTCCACCTGTTGTTGACCGTGATGGGTCCGCCGTCCACCCGCCCGACCATGCGCGAAGACCGGCTGGAGATTCTCCGTCGACACCCGCACCTGCTCACCACTCAGCTCGCCCAATTCACCCAGCTGACCACCGAGGTGACCGAAGCGGTCACCGCCCTCGTGGCACGGGATGCGCGGTTCGCCGACGATTCCCCGACCGAGCGGGCGGCATCGGCCGACCTCATCCTGGCCCTGTGCGGCGGAGCAGTACGCGTTGCCGTGCGGGAATGGGCAGAAAAGAAACCGACTGGCGCGAATCGTGCGGTCGAACAAATTGAATTGCGGGCAATCTTGCTCGCGAGAGAGGTAACCGAAAAACTTTCATGACCACCACACTCACACCGAGAGACGCTTCTGGCGCCACCGCGGCCAACCCGGGCAGGCGTCACATTCTGCTGGTCTTCGCCGGGCTCATGGTCACCATGCTGCTCGCCTCGCTCGACCAAACCATTTTCAGCACCGCGCTGCCGACCATCGTCGGCGAGCTCAACGGTGTTGACCACATGTTGTGGGTGACCACCGCTTACATCCTCGCGTCGACCATCATGCTTCCGGTGTACGGCAAGCTCGGCGACCTGATCGGCCGCAAGGGCCTGTTCATCGGTGCCATCAGTGTCTTCATAATGGGCTCGATCGTCGGTGGCCTCGCCCCCGACATGACCTGGCTCATCATCGGCCGCGCCGTTCAGGGGCTTGGCGGCGGCGGGCTGATGATTCTCTCGCAGGCGATCATCGCCGACGTCGTCCCAGCGCGCGAGCGTGGCAAATACATGGGAGTCATGGGTGGCGTCTTCGCGCTGTCCTCCGTGGCCGGTCCGCTGCTCGGCGGCTGGTTCACCGAAGGTATCGGCTGGCGCTGGGCGTTCTGGATGAACGTCCCCCTCGGCGCGCTCGCCATCGTCACCGCCATCTTCTTTCTCCGCCTGCCCAAGGTCGAACACAAAAAACCGAAGCTCGACGTGGCCGGTATGGGCCTGCTGGCCCTGGCTTCCACCGGTCTCGTTCTGACGTCCACCTGGGGTGGAACGACCTACGACTGGGACTCGCTCCTGATCCTGTCCCTGATTATCGCGACGTTGGTCGCCGCGGTGGCATTCGTTCTGGTGGAACGCCGGGCGGCCGAACCGATCATGCCCCTGCACCTGTTCAGAGACCGCAACTTCAACCTCACCACCATCGCCGGGCTGATCACCGGAATCGCAATGTTCGGCGCCCTCGCCTACCTGCCCACCTACCTGCAAATGGTGACAGGTGCGAACGCCACGGAGGCCGGATTCCTGATGATCCCGATGATGGCTGCGCTGCTGATCAGCTCGATCGGCTCTGGCTGGCTGGTCAGCAAATTCGGCCGGTACAAGTGGATGCCCATCGTCGGCACGATCATCGTCGGTGTCGCCCTCGTGTTGCTCTCGACGATGACCCCCACCTTGCCGGTCTGGATTCTGTGCAGCTATCTCGCGGTCATGGGACTCGGACTCGGCCTGAGCATGCAGATCCTCATCCTGATCGTGCAGAACTCCTTCCCCAACTCGCAGGTCGGAACGGCCACCGCCTCGAACAACTACTTCCGTCAGATCGGTGCCTCCCTCGGTGCCGCCGTGGTCGGCAGCCTCTTCGCCGCCCGCCTGACCGAGCTGCTCACCGAGCGGATGCCCACTGGCGGCGCGGGCGCCGCGAACTCGTTCACCCCGGCCATGGTGCGCGACCTCCCCGACGCCGTGCGTGAGATCATCATCGGCGGCTACAACGACGCCCTGACCCCGGTGTTCCTGTACATGGTTCCCCTGGTCATCGTCGCGGCCATCCTGCTCTGCTTCGTCACCGAGAAGCCGCTCGCCACGACGATCGAGCGTGACATCCTGCCCGAAACGCTTGAAACGGATGGCGCGACCTACGTGCGTCTGGAACCCGCGGCCGACCCGACCGCCGCTGCCGCCGACGCCGGAGCGAGCGAACCGGCAGCATCCGCTCGACCAGTGCAATAGCCGGACCCCTGTCGTGGCCCCGGGCTCACGAGCGCCCTGCCGCCCGTGAGCCCGGGGCCACCGTTGTACCCGACGAGGAACAGTGCGCCCGCTGCTAGCGTGACGTCATGCGTACGCTCCTGCCCGAACCCGCCGGTCATCGAGCATGATCGGCGTGATCCTGGCCCTCGTATCGGCGGCGGCCTACGGAACGAGCGACTTTTTCGGCGGCATTGCCTCCCGACGGGTCGCCGCCCTGCGGGTTGTGCTCGTCTCGTACCCGATCTCCGCCGTGATCATCGCCGCCGCCGCAGTGATCGTCGGCGGCGACTTCTCCTGGCGCTCGATGCTGTTCGGTGCGGCGTCGGGCCTCGTGATGGCCCTCGCCATGTGGTGGTTCTACATCGCCCTCGCGGAGGGACCGATGAGCGTGGTCTCGCCGCTGACCGCCGTTATCGTCGCCGGTATTCCGGTGATCGTGGGTGTGCTGCTGGGCGAACGCCCCTCGGTGATCTCGTATGGAGGGATCGCGCTCGCCATCGTCGCCGTGATCCTGGTGAGCCGCGAACCATCCGGCACCGCCGACCACACGGTTTTCGGAGCAATGACGCCGCGATTCACCCGGCGGGTCGCCTGGTTCACTGTGGGGTCGGGCGTTTGCTTCGCCCTGAGTCTGGTCTTCACACACCAGATCGAGAACGGCACCGGGCTGTGGCCGCTGGTCGTGGCGCGCGCGGTGGCATCCGTCATCGTCATAGGCGTGGCCGCCAAAAATCGGCAGCTGGCGAAGCCGCCGCGGGCAATCATCGGCTTGGCGGCCCTCATTGCCATACTCGACGTCGTCGCGACGTCGACGCTGCTGTACGCCCTGCAGGCGGGACTGCTGTCGCTGGTTTCGGTACTCGTGTCGCTGTACCCGGCCGTCACAGTGCTGCTGGCCGTGCTCGTGCTCAAGGAGCGCGTGGGGCGGTGGCAGGTTGTCGGTATGGGGCTGGCCCTCGCGGCGGTCGCTGCAATCGCCGTCAACGGTTAGGCTGCCGGCCGGAATACCGGCGGTCCAGCAGCCGCTGCTGAGCGGGTGAATCGGTCAGGCGGCGCGCCAGTGTCGCCGCAACCGCAGCCTCGGTCTCCTGCCCGAGGCGCCGCAGGAGTTCGGCTCTGGTGGCGTGCCACCAGAAATAGTCATCGAGACCCTGCAGCGCATCGACGGCGTCGAGGGCAGCGCGTTCCTGGCCGCTCTCAGCGAGCGCTGCCGCGCGGTTGAGTAGTACGACGGGGCTGGCATCCAGCCGTACCAGCACGTCGTACCAGGACACGATTGCGTCCCAGTCGGTACTGGCGGCGCTCGGGGCAATCGCGTGGCAGGCGGCGATGGCTGCGACGACCGCGAAACGTTCGGGCGTGAGCTGACTGCCACGGATTGCCGAGGCGGCAAGTTCGATGCCCTCGCCTGCCATGGCAAGATCCCAGCGTGCTCGATCCTGATCGGCAAGCAGAACGATGTCCCCGGAAACATCCATACGAGCGTCGCGCCGTGAGTGCTGCAACAGCATGATCGCGAGCAACCCCTCCAGCACGGCCTCGCCCGGTAACAACTGCACGAGCAATCGGCCGAGCCGCACGGCTTCGTCGGCGAGGGAACGTCGTTCGTGTGCCCCGGCGGAGCGTGACGCGTACCCTTCTGTGAACAGCAGAAAAACTGTCGTCGCTACGGTGCGCATGCGTTCGGGCAGGTCTTCGCTATCGGGCACTCGATAACGGATTCCGGCGGCCGCGATCTTTTGACGTGCCCGCGTGAGGCGTTTGGCCATCGTGGCTTCCGGAACCAAGAGGACACGGGCCACTTCGGCCACACTGAGGCCGCACAGCACCCGCAAACTGAGCGCGACCTGGGCTTCGGGGGCGAGGGCCGGGTGGCAGCAGGTGAAAATGAGGCGAAGCTGGTCGTCGCGCAGCACTCCGACCGAAAAGTCGTCGGGGGCCCGTTGCAGCGCCACTGCCACCGCCTCCCTTTCCCTGGCCCACCGAGCCCCCTCGCGGCGCAGCGTATCGATCGCCCGGTGCTTCGCCGTGACGATGAGCCAGGCCCGCGGGTTAGGGGGGATGCCGGTGCGCGGCCAGGTGTGCAGCGCGATGATCGAGGCATCCTGCACGGCGTCTTCGGCGAGGGTGAGATCGCCGGTCAGCCGGGTGAGCGAGGCCACAACCTGGCGCCGCTCACCCCGCAGAATGGCGGTGAGTTCCTCGGAAGCCGCGCGATCGGTCACGAACTCGCCCGCGCTCACTGAGTGACGGTGTCGCTCGTTTCGAGCGTGGGAACATTCACGGTCATCGGCAGCGCTGGACGAATCTCGACGGCCCCGTTCCACGCCCCCGGAATCATCGCCGCAACCTTGATGGCCTCGTCGAGGTCGGCGCACTCCAACAGGTAGAAACCGGTGAGGGCCTCTTTCGTTTCGGCATACGGGCCGTCGCTGAGCACGACGTCACCGCCCTTGCCGCCGGTGACCCGCACCGTCGTTGCGGTAGGCGTGTGGTACAGCGCTGCCCCGCCGCGGATGACGCTCGCGGCGTCTTTCCCGAATCGCTGGTACTCGGCCATGCCATCGGCGTACTCGGGCTGGCTCCAATCGACGTCGGGTGTGTAGATCAAAGCGACATAGCTGGTCATGGTGCGCTCCTTCACTGGGTGTTGGTGGACCCATCTGTTGATGGATCTACCTTAGGAACGAACCAGCGCCCGTGAATAGGACACCCGCAGAAACATTTCGTACAGAATCAGCTACACGACGGCTGCCGGGCGACGGCTGCCGGGCGGCGACTACCGGGCGACGAGCGCTTGGGCGATGACCGAGGTGAAGAACGTGAGGCCGTCGACGCCGCTGGCCATGGCATCGTCGGTATCCGGACCGAATCCGGCCTCGACGGCGTGCTCGGGGTGCGGCATGAGGCCGACGACGTTGCCGCGGGCGTTGGTCACCCCGGCGATGTCATTCAGCGAACCGTTCGGGTTGCCACCGATGTAACGGACCACAACGCGGCCCTCGCCCTCGAGCGCCTTGAGGGTCTCGTCGGAGGCCATGAACGAGCCCTCGCCGTTCTTGAGCGGAATGACGATCTCGGCATTGGCCGCGAAATCGCTGGTCCAGTCGCTCGTGTTGTTCTCGATGCGCAGGCCCTGGTCGCGGCAGATGAAGCGGCCCTGTCCGTTCCGGATCAGTCCGCCGTCGAGTAGGTGCGCTTCGGTGAGCATCTGAAAGCCATTGCAGATTCCGAGCACGGGCATGCCCTTGTTGGCCGCGTCGATAACCTCGGTCATGATCGGCGAGAGGCTCGCGATGGCACCGGCGCGCAGGTAGTCGCCGTAGCTGAACCCTCCGGGCAGCACGATGGCGTCGACGTCGTGCAGGTCGTGGTCACCGTGCCAGAGGGCCACTGCGTCGGCGCCGGCCAGACGAACTGCGCGTGCGGCATCACGATCATCGAGTGACCCGGGAAAGGTGACGACGCCGATGCGCATCAGGCGACCGCTGACGAGGGGACGTCCTGCACGTGGATGCCAACGACATCCTCGATCACGGAGTTGGACAGCACAGTGTCGGCGAGCTCGCGCACGGCGGCGAGGGTGGCGGCATCCGCTTCGCCCTCCAGCGAAATTTCGAAGCGCTTGCCGACGCGCACGCCGGTGACGTTGGCCAGCGCTGGCTGGGTCTGACCGAGGCGACCGAGGGCGCCGGCGACGGCCTTGCCCTGGGGGTCAAGCAACTCGGCCTTGGGCATTACTTCGACGACGATCGTTGGCACTGGGCACTCCGCATACAGTCTGGGGCTTATAGTCGTGGCAAATCACTCCAATTCTACAGGCCAGCCCCGGCCGGGCCTGCCGTTTACGGGCTGACGCCGCTTTGGCCGAGCAGAATACCGCGCAGCACATCGCGCACGGCGGCCACACCGTCGAAGGTTTCGACAAAACTTGTGCTGAGCGGGGCGAGGCCGAGCCGCAGCCCGTTCGGTGCCCGAAAATCGGGAATCACGTCGTTGTCCCACAGAATCTTCGTAACCTGGCCCATGAGCGGATGGTTGATCGTGATGTGGCCGCCGCGATGGGTGTGTTCCCGCGGCGAGGCCACGGTGACCCCCATCGGCGAGAGCCACTCATCGACGAGGGTGATGGCGAACTCGGTCAGCGCCACGGACTTGGCCCGCACCGACCCGATCGTGGCTTCGCCGAGCATGTCGATGGTGTCCTGCATGGCGAGCATGCCGACGACGGCAGGGGTGCCGCTCATGAATCGGCGGATGCCGGTGGCGGGCACATATCCCGGCCCCATCTCGAAGATGGCCTGGGCGCCCATCCACCCCTGAATGGGCTGGGTCAGCACGTCGTGCAGGTCGTTCTTGACATAGCCGAACGCCGGGGCGCCGGGCCCGCCGCTCAAATATTTATAGGAGCAGCCGACCGCGAGGTCAACGTCGCAGCTGTCGAGTTCGACCGGAACCGACCCGACCGAATGGCTGAGGTCCCACAGGACGAGAGCGTCGTGTTCGTGGGCGAGGTCGGTGATGGCCTTCATGTCGGCGAGGTAGCCGGAGCGGTAGGCGACGTGGCTGAGCAGCACGAGGGAGGTCTGCGGACCGATCACGCGGCGCACCTGCTCCGCGGTGACCCCGGCATCGCGGGCAGAGTCGATCCAACGCAGGGTGAGGCCGCGCTCGCCGGCTATGCCCTCGAGAATGTACCGGTCGGTAGGAAAATTGTCGCTGTCGAGCACGATCTCGGTGCGATGCGGGCGGGAATCTACGGCGGCGCGGGCCAGTTTGTAGAGCAGCACGGTGGTGGAATCGCCGACGAATACCTGCCCTGGGGCGGCGCCGAGGGCGACCCGGCCCAGGTCGTCTCCGATCTGCAGGGGCAGCTCCATCCACTGTTCGTCCCAACCGCGAATGAGCCGGGTGCCCCAGTCCTGCTGCAGAAAGTTGGCGATGCGTTCGGCGCTCGCCCGCAGCGGGCGGCCGAGCGAGTTGCCGTCGAGGTAGGAGCGCGGGTTGGCTGTGGTCGGATCGGTGTCGGTGTCGGTGCCGAGAAATCGGGCGCGATAGTGCGCGAGGCCGTCGATGCGGTCCATTCGGCGCGCGAAGGCGAGGTGGGCGTCGAGGCCCGACGGGCCGGCTGACCCGGCAGCGGCGGGAGCGCTGTTGAAATTGAGCGGGGGCGTCATGCGAGAACCTCGAGTTCGGGGCGGGTGAGTGCGCGGGCCGTGCAGAGCCATTCGGTGAAATCCTGTGGATCGCGGGGCCGTTCGCCCGGAATAAAGGTAACCCGATTCTCGGCGATGGACAGGCCGAGCGGAGCCGGCGTGCACAGGACAGCCAGAACGTCCTCAGGGCTGAGCCCGGCTCCCAGTAGAGCGTCGATTTCGCGATGGTTCACGCCGAGCGGAAGCGGCCCATTGCCCAGGTCGGTACCGTACAGCACCCGGCCACCGGCCGCATGAAACCGACGCAGATTGTCGCTCGCGATGTCGAAGGCGGCGGTGGGTGAGCCCCAGCCGTGGATGTCGAGGGTGCTGATCCAGGTCATCCGGGCGGCCATTGCAGTCACAAGGTCGTCGGCGAGGTGCTCCGAAAAGGGGCTGTGCGCGAACGCATCAACGCCGGCCACAAAGCTGCGATCGGCCTGTCCGGAGCCCTCGGCGTGTGCCACGACCGGCAGAGCGCGTTCGTGTGCCCGCGCGACGACCGCGGCCAGCGCCTCTGTGCCCAGCACAGGGCCGGCCGGCGAGTTCAGGGTGATTTTCAGAACGGATGCCCCTGCGGCGGCCTGCAGATCGACTGCGGCGGCGGCATCCGCTGTGGTCGCCACCTCACAGTTCCAGCCGGGCTCCGCCCAGTCGGTACGGCTGGGGTACCCGCCGGGCGCGGTGATGAACTGATGCGCGTGGGCCAGATCGGGCATGGACGTGCGCCGATCGTGGGAGTGCCAGCCGCCGAGGTCGAGCACCCGGGCGATTCCGCCGCCGGACAGGAGGGTCGGATCGATCAAGGCCAGATGCACATGAGCGTCGAGAAAGCCCGGCAGTATCGTGCCCCGACCGACGAGAAAACGGGACGTCACGTGCCGATCTCCGTGCGCACCGCGAACAACTCGGGAAAGAAGGTGAGTTCGAGGGCCTTCTGCAGAAAGGCTGCTCCGCTCGACCCCCCGGTGCCGTGTTTCATGCCGATGATGCGCTGCACGGTCTTCAGATGGCGAAACCGCCACAGTTGAAAGTTGTCTTCGAGGTCGACGAGTTCTTCGCAGGCCTCATAGGCGGCCCAATGCTCAGTGGCGTTCTCGTATATTCCGCGAAAGGTATGCACAAGTTCGGGGTGGAAGGTCCAGGCCTCGGTGACATCGCGCTCGAGCACGTCGGTGGGAATGGTGAAGCCGGCCCGGTGCAGGTAGCGCAGAAACTCGTCGTAGAGGCTGGGCGCGTCGAAGGTGGCGGTGAGCAGTGCATGGGCCGGGGGATCCGCTTCAAAAACTGCGAGCATGCGACGGTTCTTATTGCCGAGCGCGAACTCGACCGCGCGGTACTGGTAGGACTGGAAGCCGCTGGAGTTGCCGAGAAACTGGCGAAACTGAGCGTATTCGGTGGGGGTGAGCGTCGCGAGCACCGACCACTGCTCGGTGAGAGTGCGCTGAATATGTTTGACCCGGGCGATGCCCTTGAGGGCGGGAGCGAGTTGGTCCTGGCGAAGCGCCTCGATGGCCGCCTGCAGCTCGTGCAGCACGAGTTTGAGCCACAGTTCGGTCGTTTGATGCTGAATGATGAAGAGCAGTTCATCGTGGTGTTCCGGAATGCTGACCGGCTTCTGTGCATCGAGCAGCGCGGGCAGGTCGAGGTAGGCCCCGTAGCTCATCTTCTCGTGAAAATCGGTGACGATCTCGGGGTCGAATTCGCGGGTGTTGTTCTTGAGTGTCATCGGGTTCCGATCAGCTTGATCAAATTGTGCGCAGGTTAGGCCTGCGGGCGCAATACCGGGCGAACCGCGTGGGTCAAAGTTCTAGACTGGAGACCATGACCTCGCCGACCCGAAAGCCCCATGATGGCGCGCCGGCCCCGTCTGCATCCGAGCGTTCCGCGCCGTTGCCGCCTCGTCGCCGCGACGCGCGGCTGAACCGGGACCGCCTCGTCGTCGCGGCCCGCACCCAGTTCGCGCAGCACGGCATCGACGCCTCACTCGAGGAGATCGCGCGCCTAGCCGAGGTCGGTGTGGCCACCCTGTACCGAAACTTCCCCACCAGAGACGATCTGGTGCGGGCCCTCTACGAACTGGCGCTCGCGGAACTGCACGCGGTACGCGACGAGATCGAGGCCGCGCCCACCCCGTGGGAGGCGCTCGTTGTGTACACCGAACGGGTCGGCGAGTGGCTCGTCGCTGACCCATCTCTGCCGCCGATTCTGCGGCGCATGGCCCAGCTCGACCCCTCGGCGAGGCCGGCCGCTGAGTTCGACGGTTTCATTGCGAGCCTGGTAGCCCGGGCGAAGAAAGATGGCACGCTGCGTCGCGATGTCGACGCGGTCGATCTTGCCGTACTGGTCACCATGGTGGGCTCACTCGGCCGTCTCGGAGGCGGCTACGCCGGGCAGTGGCGTCGTCAGCTCTCGATCGTGCTCGACGGCCTGCGCGCGCCCGACACGACGCGGACCAAACTCCCCGGTCGCCCGCTCAACGTGAAGGAATATCAGGCCACCGTGCACGGCCTGACCCGCCGGGCGGCTCGCGCGGCCCGCTGACGACCCACCGGCGGCCAAGTGCAGCTAGACCGCCGCGACCGGCTGGACGTCAGGAGCCGCCACTTTGACGTGCTCGAGCGATTCGGGCGATTGGAAGCAGGATCACCGGCTCGACTTTGGTCATGGCGTCATGCAAAGTCGCGAAGAAAGGCTGCATCGGCCTCAGGAAAATCAGCCGGGAGGGCACTTATCGTCTCAGGCCCAGTCACGTGGTCTCAGGCCCAGTCACGCTGGAGTTCCATGGTGGAGCAATGCATGCCGCCACCGTTCTTCAGGATCTCGCGGAACGGGATGGCTGTCACGTCGACGCCGACCGTGTCTCGCAGCATGGCGGCCGTGCGTGGGAGATGATCCGGCATCACGATGCGGCGGTTGTCGAGTACGAGCAGGTTGCAGGCCCACTCCTCATGAGCGTCGACCTCCACGGTCTCGATCCCGAGATCCCACAAGGCGGTCATGTAGTCGTATGGTGCGAGGCGCGGGTTGACCAGAGCGAGGTTATCGTCGATCATCGAGGAGCACATGTCGAGGTGTATTAGGTAGCCTGGCAAGTTGACCTGCTTGAGTGTGATGCCCTGTTCCTCCAGGATGCGCGCCAGCTGTCGGTAACCGTCGGGGTTGCAGCGCACCGATGTGCCGAAGAACGCGAGGTCTTTGCGCACCTTCACGAAGCTGCCACCTTCGGCGAGCCCGGCGCCTGTGATCGTTCCCAGGATGGGCAAACCGGCGGAGGCGACCGTCTGCGTGATTGATTGTTCTTCGCCTCGGCGCATGCGCGGCGCCAAACGACCGATGACGGCACCGCCGGGGATGGTGAACAGCGGGTCTCGGGTGTAAACCGCTTTCGTGTACGTCGCGGGGAGTTCGGGGGCGAAAACGACATCCACACCGTTGGCTTCAAGCACGTCAACGAACCCCTGGTATTGCTCGTCGACCAGGGCCAGGTCGGGACGATCACGGCCGGTCCAATACCAGCGGCGGGCCGGGTCCACCAAAGCTTCGAGGTCGGAGTCGTAGGCGTCCTCGGAGATGTGCCCGAGTCCCTGACTCGGGCGACGCATCAGCACCGAGCGCAGCGTGCTCACCTCGTCGGCGGCGCCCCACCGGCGACCCCAGACCGATTCGAGTTCGTCTGTCTCGGAGAATGCGGGGAGGGCTTCTGGGCCCATGAGTCGATGGAACTTGCCATCTGAGAGCTCCATTGTGGAGTCGCTGAGTGTCGTCACGTTGTACCTTTCGCCGATGCCGGTCGCCGCGCCGCAAAATAATCTGCGACTACGCAGTGCTGAAGAGTGTTGCTTCTAGAGCATATTATGTTGCATTTATAGAAACAGGCTATCAAGACAAAGGATTTTCAGCGCGACTGACAGAATGAAAGCCTGACCCTCGAGTTTTCCAGGAGGAAACATGCGTCCGATGCCCGTCGAAGCCACCAGCCATCGGGCAGCCATTGGGAGCAGGTTGCGCGCGGCGCGCCGCTCGCAACAGCTCACCATCGATCAGCTTGCGGCCGCCACCGGACTGACCAAGGGGTTCATCAGCCGGATTGAACGCGACATGACGTCCCCGAGCGTGTCGACGCTGGTCTCGCTGTGCGAGGTTCTCAATGTGAACATTGGCGATTTGTTCGCCTCGTCCGATGTGCAGCTGGTCACCGCAGGGAATGCGCCGCACATTAATCTGGGCGGCCAGGGTGCAAATGAACGGCTGGTCACGCCCCGCAAAGAGAGTCGGCTGCAGGTCATCCGGTCCACTGTCGCTCCCGGTGGATCTGGTGGTGACCAGCCATACACGGTCAACTCTCCGGTCGATGTTGTTCATGTACTGACCGGGTCGATGACGCTCAAGTTCAGTGATCGCTCCTGGCGCCTGGAGGCCGGAGACTCTCTCACCTTCGACGGTCGCGAACCGCATAATTGGTTCGGTGACACGGAGGTTGAGACCGAATTGCTCTGGATCCTTGCGCCGGCAGCCTGGGAGGGCACGACGTGAATCGCCCGGCCTCGCCTCGTGGCCGGGGCCTGAGGTCGTTTGTGAAATGCATGTAACAAAATACCGGAATCAGTCCCGACGGTAGATTTTTTGTTTACCGACAAGCTACTTTGGTTTCACGAGATGGAATCCGCACCACTCGTGAAATGAGTAGGGGACGACTTCCATGGAACACATTCGGCGCAACGGCGGCGACCTCGCCATCGAATCTCTTGAGGCACTGGGTGCGACAACCGTCTTCGGTATTCCCGGCCAACATGCCCTCGGGCTCTTCGACGCCCTGAGGCGCAGCAACCTGAAATTCGTCAGTTCCCGAGTGGAAAACAACGCGGCCTTCGCCGCCGACGGCTTCGCTCGGGCCACGGGTGAAACGGGCGTACTCTTCCTGTCCACGGGGCCTGGCGCCCTCACCGCACTCGCCGGCCTGCAAGAGGCTTATGCGACTGCCGTGCCGATCGTCGTGCTGGCCAGCCAAATTCCACGCGCAGGGCTCGGCGGAGCCCGCAAGGGGATGCTCCACCAGCTGGACGACCAGCAAGCCGCCGCCGCCAACGTGGTCAAGCGCACCTGGGTTATCCGCGCGGCCAGCCAGATCCCCTCGGCAATCCAGGAGGCATGGACACTTGCAGTCTCTGCCCCCGCCGGTCCGGTATGGATCGAGATCCCGCAGGACGTCATGCTCGATCCGACCGCTATCCCCGTCGTCACCGACCTGAGCGGTGCCCCCGTCCCGCTGCCAGCCAGAGCGGAACTGCTCGACGCGGCGGCAGTCCTGCTCCACAATGCCCAACGTCCGGTGATCCTCGCTGGCGGAGGAGTGCGTCGCGCCGGGGCAGAGGACGAACTGCAAACGCTCGCCGAGGCGTTGCAAGCCCCCGTGGTCAGCAGCGTGGGTGGCAAGGGCGCGTTCCCGTGGACCCATCCACTTTCCGCCCAGTCCTGGATTGAGGACCGCTTCACCACCGAGCTCCTGGAGAACGCCGACGTTCTTCTCGTGCTCGGCACCTCGCTTGGCGACATCACGAGCAATTACTCCACGTTTGCGCCCTCCGGTCGCCTTATTCAGGTAGACGCCGAAGCCCGGGTTCTCGAGTCCAACTACCCGGCCCTCGGCATCCATGCGGACGCCCGACTTGCCCTCGCCGGCCTCGTCGCCCGGGTGATCCCCGTCGCTCGCCCGGCAGCTGCGGCCGAGGTGGCCGATCTGCTCGCCCGGATCTCGGACCGCCTCGACGCTCAGAACCTCGCCGTCGAACGCAAACTCCTCGCCGACATTCGTGCGGCCATTCCGGCGGATGCTCACACCTTCTGGGACATGACCATCGCCGGATACTGGGCCTGGTCGGTCTGGGACGCCGAGGTCGGGAAATTCCATAGCGCCCAGGGCGCGGGCGGACTCGGTTTCGGCTTCCCGGCTGCTTTCGGCGGTGCCGTGGGGTCGGCTCAGCGCACCCTCGCGGTATCCGGCGACGGAGGAGCAATGTACTCCATTGCCGAACTCGCTGCCGCTCGCCAACATCAGGCGCCGGTCACGTGGCTAATCGTTGACGACGGGGGGTACGGCATCCTCCGCGAATACATGACAGCGAGCTTCGGGCAGGCCACCGCTACAGAACTCGCGCGCCCCGACTTTGCCGCTCTCGCCGAGGCATTCGGTGTCGCCGCCTACCGGGCGACTCCGGCGACGCTGCCTGAGGTGCTCTCCGAGGCATGGGCTGCCGAGGGACCCAACGTGGTCGTGCTCGAAGCCCGTCTCGCGTTGTTCGCGCCCACCCACCTCTAGACCTTTTCTTCCCACCGCATCCCTCTCACCACACAGCCCAGGAGACAGAAATGACGCACACGACCCCCCGCATGTCCCGATCCCACGTTCTTGCTCTTTTCGCCGGAATTGCCTCGGTCGCCTTACTCGCCGGGTGCTCCGCCACAGTGGCGCCCACCCCCGAAGCCACCACGAGCGTCTCGGCCGACAGCGCGCTGTTTGCAATGCTGCCGGACGACATACAGGCCAGCAGGGAAATCAAGGTGGGTACAGAGGCGATGTACGCTCCGTACGAATATCTCGACACGGACGGGACCTCGATCGTGGGTCTGGACCCCGATCTGGTCGCGGCTCTGACCGAACGACTGGGCGTGACCTTCACCCTCACGAATGCGGCGTTCGACGGGTTGCTCCCCGCGCTCGACGGCAACCGGTTCGACCTCCTGGCCGCCGGATATACGAATACCGTGGAACGACAGAAAAACTATGACTTCGTCAACTACTTCGAATCGAGCCAGGCCATCGTTGTGAAGGCCGGCAACCCCGAAAAAATCGAGGGTATGACTGACCTCTGTGGCCAGGCCGTTTCCGTGCTCAAAGCATCCGCTCAGGAGTCGATGCTGACCGAGCTCAACTCCGCGGACTGTGCCAGCGACCCGGTGGAAATCGTCGCCCTGCCCGATAACCCGTCGGCTTTCCTCCAAATCCAGAGCGGCCGGGTTGTCGCTGTGCTGGTGCAGGATGCCGTGGCCCGCTACAACATCGCCCAGCAGGGTGACAGGACCGGCTTCGCCGTTGCCAATACCGAACCCATCACTCCCACAGTGGTCGGCATGATGTTCCGTCAGGACTCCACCGAGCTCCGCGACGCCATTCAGGCCACGCTGCAGTCACTCATCGAGGATGGGACCTACCAGAGCATCCTCGACTCCCATGACCTTGGCAATGGCGCCCTGGATATGGCCACCGTCAACGGCGGCGTCGAGTGACCCTCGCCGATAACGGTTCGCGCACGCGAATCGTTCAGAGTCGCCATTGGGGACAATGGGTCTCCGGTTCGATCATCGTCGCTCTGGTCGTCGCGTTTGTAAGTGCGATCGCCACCAACGAGTCGATCCGCTGGGAGGTCATCGCCCAGAACCTCACCTACCCCACTATCTTGTCGGGTCTGTGGACCACAATCTGGCTCACCATCGTCAGCATGGTCGTTGGTGTGATCGGTGGCATTCTCGTCGCTGTCATGCGCATGTCGAATAACGTCGTCCTCTACGCTGTGGCCGGGGCCTATACCTGGTTTTTCCGCGGCACCCCGTTGCTCGTGCAGCTCCTGCTCTGGTACAACCTGGCGCTGTTCTTTCCCCGGCTGGGCTTCGGCGCGGCCAGCATCGACACCAATGTTCTGATCACCCCGGCCGTCGCGGCCCTCCTGGCGCTCGCGCTGAATGAGGCCGCTTACATGGCCGAGATCGTTCGTGGCGGAATTCTCGCCGTGCAGAACGGTCAGCGGGAAGCCGGGGCAGCGCTCGGTATGCCGAACACGGCCATCATGGTTCGCATCGTACTGCCGCAGGCGATGAAGGTGATCGTGCCGCCGTCGGGCAACGAGCTCATCACTCTGCTGAAGATGACCTCACTCGTGGCAGTGATCGGTGCTGGTGATCTGCTCACCAACGCGCAATACATCGGTACCCGTGACTTCACGCCCATGGAGATGCTGCTCGTCGCCACGGTCTGGTACCTCCTGCTCACCACCGTTGCCACGTGTGGGCAATACCTGCTCGAACAGCGGCTGCTGCGAGGAACCCACCTTCAGCCCAAACGTTCCCTTACCCGCCAGGTGATGCGCAACTTCACACCCGACCGGGTGCGCTCGTGAGCGCGCGCCTGAGCGAAAGAATCCACGCAATGGAAGGGACAGCGATGACCGAGTCACCCCAGCCCGCGAGACTGATGGTCGACGCGCGCAATATCTACAAGTCCTACGGTTCCGTCGAGGTACTGAAAGATGTGTCGTTGCAGGTGAAGCCCGGGGAGGTAACCTGCGTGCTCGGGCCTTCAGGTGGCGGCAAATCCACACTGTTGCGTTGCCTCAATCACCTCGAGAAGCCCGACGACGGAACAATTACCATCGACGGCGAACTCATTGGGTACCGCCGGAACAATGACGTATTGCACGAGTTGGGCAACCGGGCTATCTCAAGACAGCGCGAAGACATCGGCATGGTGTTCCAGAGCTTCAACCTGTTCCCCCATATGACTGCCCTGCAGAACATCACTGAGGCGCCGGGGCGCATTCGTCGGGAACCGAAAGTACAGCGCGAGGCTCACGCCCAGAGCTTGCTGGCGCAGGTAGGCCTCGGCGACAAGGGGGGACGCTACCCCAGCCAGCTTTCTGGCGGTCAGCAGCAGCGCGTGGCCATCGCCCGAGCCCTCGCGATGCGCCCCAAGGTGATGCTATTTGACGAGCCAACCTCGGCGCTGGACCCCGAACTTGTCGGTGAGGTGCTCGATGTGATGCGGCGCCTCGCTGCCAGCGGGGTCACCATGGTGGTGGTGACGCACGAGATCGGGTTCGCCCGCGAGGTCGCGGACAACGTGGTGTTCATGGATCACGGTGTGGTCGTGGAGACCGGTGCGCCCGAGCGCGTCTTCGATGCTCCCGAGCACCAACGCACCACGGAGTTTCTCTCCCGTGTTCTCAAGTGAGTGCGCGCCGCGCTGAGGAGTGATTCTGCACCCTCGCGGTTGACGCGCACCGCGCCGGCGAATCGGGAGGCATTGGCCGGTCCAACTGTGCGCTGGCGGAGTCGGTGCAAATTGGCACGAGCCTTTTCCATTCGCCGGAGTAGCGTGACGACGCGCGACGTGCGATCACACGTCGATTCGGGGTCTAGCGTGACGCAGCGACCGGCCCGGCCGCAGCGTCGGCGGCACGCACCAGAATGCGATTGGCCCACGGGTCGTCAAAGCTGAGAGTCTGCCCGTCGTGACGGGTGCCCACTTTGTAGTGGGTCATACGCTCGCTGAGGGTGGCCACGTCGTCCGCGCTCGGCACGATGATGCTGACCTCGCCGAGCCCCAAGGCCAAGCGGCGCTTGCCGCTGCCCGAGCTCTGCCAGGTGTTCATGGCCATGTGGTGGTGATAGCCGCCGGCCGAGACGAACAAAGCGGAGGAGCCGAAGCTCGCGGTCGCCTCGAAGCCGAGACGGTTCACGTAGAACTCCCGTGCGGTCGCAACGTCGCCGACCGACAAGTGCACATGCCCGACGGCAGCCGTCCCAGCGCTCGGCTCGGCCGACATATGCTCCGAAATGAATGCGTTCGGGTCGAGGTGCAGCGTTGCCATCTCGACCTGGCCATGTGTCCAGCTCCACAGGGTACGGTCGCGGTCCCAGTACAACTCGATGCCGTTGCCTTCTGGGTCGGTGAAGTAGAAGGCCTGACTGACCAGGTGGTCCGCGCTGCCGGTGAACGTTCCGGGAGACTTCGTGCCGATCGAGTACACGGCGGCGGCCAGATCGGCCTGCGTGTCGAACAGGA
>Ga0307486_1001033_pt1 | contig 22690 bp, 24 predicted proteins | sample CBIW02metaG_FD_203663 | JGI IMG/M metagenome (GOLD analysis project Ga0307486, IMG submission 203663) | Sea-ice brine microbial communities from Beaufort Sea near Barrow, Alaska, United States - CBIW 0.2 | ecosystem: Environmental > Aquatic > Marine > Coastal | place: USA: Alaska | collected...
TCCAAATCTATTAATTCAATTTTTCTAAGCAACATTCTTCTTAGAAATTGAATTTCACTATCTGAAAGTCCGCTTATTTTGACTAATTATTTATGGTGTTTGTCCAATTCATCTATTATGGCGGAGGGATCATAAAAACTAAAGGAATCGGTGGAATTTAATAAAAGATCACTGATGGTTCCTTCTGGACTAAGAATTCCACTAAAAACAATATTAGTATCTACATCAAGGATCACTTTGCAAAGCGACTTTTATTCTTTTTCCACCAGGAAGCTTTTGATTCTGTAGATAATTGCTCTATTTCCGCTTCGGTGGCTTTGCTTTTAGATGCTATTTCCCGGAATTTATGATAGTCCAAAATCCTTTGCAGCCCGGGCAGATCTGTGCCTGCCGAAACTCTTATTAAGATTTCTTTATTTGTTCTTTCGATTTGCATATCTAAAATTAATCAAATTTACTGAAATATCTTATGTTTTTGAACCGGGATTTGTTAATCTGATAATTTGATGAAGTGATGTTGGGATAAGCTGATGCTGTGCTGATTTGTTGATACTGAAGTCAACCTGGAAATTCCGGGGCATAGGGGTGAAGTTCCAAAACCGTTTAATCCGTGCAATTCGTGTTTTCCCCCTTATTTGTCATTCTGAACGAGCTTTTGGGCGAGGAAGAATCCCTTTTTTTTTGTCTTGTTTCTTTTTTCTTCCCCGATAGCTATCGGGGTTGTCTCTTTCTTTAGATAGTTCTTTCCAATCAATCTTTTTACGCAAAGGCCGCAAAGGGGAAAATACGGATTAAAACGGATACCGCAGATCAGATAGCCATCGGGATCCGCAGATAGGAACTTTTAACCACAAACCACTTCTAACTTCTTTTTTAGGAGAGAGAAAAATTGTATATTCGAAAGGTAATTGCCTTTAAATTTAAATATCATGGATATCAAGGAAATTTTAAAAATGAGTGCTTCGAGGCGAATTTTATTGGCGCAGGAAATTTGGGATTCAGTACCGGAAAATTCCATAGAACTTTCCGATCCAATTAAGAAGGAATTGGACAATAGATTAATTAGTCATGAATCTAAGGTTATCAAATATTACACGATGGAAGAAATTAAAAAAAAGTTGGCTGAGGAAAAAAGTTGAATAAATGAGTGCCAAATTGTACCATCATCATCAGTTAATAATTAAAGATTTCAAACATTTTAAATTGATATTCCGATCATGAAATTTTCTATTTTTATATCAGAAGCCGCTTATGAAGATATTAAAGAAGCCTATAAATGGTATGAAAAATACCGAATTGGTTTGTCGCTAGATTTTGAGTTATGTTTGGAAGGGGGATATGAAGATATTAGAAATAATCCTGCCGTTTTTCAGATTAAATATAAAAACATTAGAGTAAAATATATTCAAAGGTTTCCTTATGGAATTCACTATATTGTTAATAATGATGTGATATATGTTTTAGCCGTTTTCCACACCAGCAAAAATCCAATAAAATGGATTAATAGAATAAAATAGCTTAGAATACATCCATATCCTTCTAGTCCAACTTAAGAAAACTTCAAATTCCAAATCCGCGTTATCCGTTTTAATCCGTGCAGTCCGCGTTTTCCACTCAATACTCAATACTCAATACTCAATACTCACTACTCTTTCATAAAACCCAATATTCCTCTCCACCACCCCTGTAGAAAACTTCGCAACCACCCGCTCCCTCGCTGCTTTCCCCATTTTTTCCGCAAGAACGGGATCATCCAGCAATTGCAGGACTTTCCCGGCGTATTCCTGATGATTTTTTGGATCTACCGTAAAGCCGGTGAGGCCGTCTATCATCACTTCTTTTGCCCAACCAAGCTCTGAGGTCACCAAAGCTTTTTCCATCGCCATAGCTTCCAGCCAGGTCATGGGGAGGGCTTCAGCGAAGCTGGGAAGGACTACCACATATTTGTGCCAACACCTTTTCGTAGGGCAGCACGCCCAGCCATTCTGTGTTTATTTTGGCTGCAGGAGAAAGTTTATCCAGGATCAATTGTTTGGTGGAACTGCCGGTGAGATGATCTTGTACGTCTTTTCCTGCAAAGAGAAGCCTGGCTCCGGGTTTTTTTGCGACTATGAGATTAAAGATGGCAGCCAGTTCCAAAACGCCTTTTTTCCTGATGATACTTCCAAAATAGAGAATGGTATTTGGCTCCACAGCCGTATTGCGCGGACAGAAATACGCCACATCCACCGAATTGGGAATGACCTCAATTTTCTTTTTTAACCTGAAGAGCGCTGCGGTTTTCTCCGCGGTGAATTCACTTACAGAAAGCAAATGATCTGCTCCTGCGAGAGCTTTTTTCTCAAACCAAAAATTCTTTTTCTTCTGGGACTTAGGAAAAAAAATAAAAATATTAACAGTTTGTAAACAAATATTATTACTTTCAAGTTTTTAATAATTCTGCACGAACTATCTCACAATAGGATTATGATTTAAAGGCTTTAGATGTTATGGAGCGAGTGGAGACATAAGGTGAAAGCTTAACTAAGACAGGATATGAAATCTTAAATTATTAATTTGTGAATGAAATAGCTCTTTTTTTACCCTGCTTTAATGAGGCACTAAGATTGAAAATTCAATCTATTTTAAGCTTTATTCAGGAACAGGATGATTTGATAGATTTTTATTTTATTGATGATGGCAGTAAGGATTTAACAAGTGATATTATTAAGGATAATTTAGTAAACAACAAGAATTCTTTTTTAATTAAGCTTAATCATAATCTGGGAAAAGGTAATGCTTTAAGAAATGGCATACTTCAATTATATAACAAGCCATACCAATATTATGGTTTTGTGGATGCGGATTTAGATATTCCTTTAAATCAGGTAATTAAATTATATGGGCAACTTGAGAATTCCAACTATTTAATGGCAATTACCAGCAGAAATCTCTATCATAATTTTAATTTTAGGAGGGTACGTTCTTTTTCAAGTATAGCTATGGTTAATATTGCCAATAATATAATTCAGTTCCAACCAAAAATAAAGGATACCCAATGTGGTTGTAAGCTATTTAAAAGAGAAGTGGTGGAAATTTGTTTTGAAAATGAATTTATTTCTGAATGGTTATTCGATATTGAGATTTTTTTAAGATTTAAAAAGAACATAATTGATTCCAGGCGAAATATTTGCGAAGTACCAATTAAAGATTTAGGGGAATCAGCAAAGTCTAATTTTGAATTTGGACAAAATTTTAAGATCCTCAGACAACTTTTCAAAATAAATGCCTACTATAATTAAATGAAAAATCGAAAACTGCTTAAAATTGTCTTTTTGCTAATTATTGCTTTGGTTTTTATAGGTCCATTTCTCTTTATCACAAAATTCACCTTTTTATCTGCCGATGATTTTTGCAGATCTTCAGCCAGTTTTGAGAATTATTTCCAGAATATTTTTAATTGGTATAAAAATCATAATGGCCGATATACTAATGCTCTTTTAAGTTATCTGCCAGTTTACAATCTTCAAATTTATCGATGGATTCTTGGATCTTCAATATTGCTTTTAGGGATAACTATATTCTGTTTTATTAAAAAAGTTTTTGAATTCTTTCATCTTGAAAAAACATCGACCACCGTTTTTTTTATTGCCTTGGTATTTTATATAACAGCAATAAGCCAATTACCATCAATCTATGAGTTTTTTTATTGGTATGCAGGTACTTCTGCATATATGTACAGCATTATTTTATTTCTATTATTTCTAATAATGTTATTTAATTTGGAATTAAAAAATAGGCCGAAAATGATTATTGGGTCTTTAATAATAATATTATTAAATGGAAATAATGAGATGCTTATGGGTATAAGCAATTTCCTGCTTATCGTAATTCTGATTAAAAATTACATTAGCAATGGGAAAATAAGCAAGAAAATACTGTTTTTTAATATAGTCAGCTGGGTGTCTTCTTTGGTGGTTATCTTTTCTCCCGGTTCAATTAATAGACAAACATATTATCCGGAAGGTGCAAACTTTCTTTATTCTTTAAAATCTGCTGTATTGTCATCAGGAATGTTTACACTTAAAAGTCTAATAGAATTCCCTTATATATTACTTTTTATAGGGTTAATTCTATTTGTTATTAAAACCGGAAAAAATAATGAAGCTAAAAATTCAATAAACGGCAATAACCCTATCGTATTATTTATAATATCATTTATAGGACTTGTATCGGTATTTATTATACCGTATTATGCAACCGGTATTTTAAAGGTAAATGATGGACGGATTGGGAATATCATCCATATTATTTTCTGGATTATTTTGTTTATTAATTTGATCAATTTTTCTCTTTATTTTCAACGATGGATACCCGAATATAAAAGGATAATACCAAATTTTTTCCCGCACATATTCTTAATGGGTTTTTTACTTTTAATTTTGATGACTAATATTAATTATAAAAATATTTATGAGGAAATAAGTAAGGGAGATTTTGAAAAATATAAGGAAGATGTGAAATATAGGGAACGGTTAATTGAAAATTCAGAAGAAAGTAAAATTGTCTTAAAAAGAATTTCCGGAACCAAAACCATTCAGCATTACGATATCACAAAAGATTCGACCGATTGGGTAAATAGTTGTTATATGAATATGATCAATAATAAGTATGATAAAAATTTTAAAAGTATTGTAATTGAATAAAATTTAAAAGATATTTCAATAAGTTATAGATCTTGAATTAGGTACACTTTTTTATAAAACCCAATATTCCTCCTCACAACTACCTCACTTGAAAACTTCGCAACCACCTGCTTCCTGGCGGCTTTTCCCATTTTCAGGGCAAGGGCAGGATCCATCAGAAGCTGAAGGATACGTTCTGCGTACAATTGATTGTCCTTTGGATCTACCGTAAACCCGGTGACGCCATCTGTCATCACTTCCTTTGCCCAGCCGATGTCTGAGGTAACCAGGGCCTTTTCCATTGCCATAGCTTCCAGCCAGGTCATGGGGAGGGCTTCGGCGAAGCTGGGGAGGACTATTACATGAGCTTTGGCAATTTGTGCCTGCACCTTTTCGTAGGGCAGCACGCCCAGCCATATTGTATTTTTTTTGGCGGCAGGAGAAAGTTTGTCAATTATCAATTGTTTAGTAGAACTGCCGGTGGTGAGGTCTTTCACGTCTTTTCCAGCAAAAAGAAGCCTAACCCCGGGTTTTTTTGCGACTATGAGATTGAAGATATCTGCCAGTTCCAAAACGCCTTTTTTCCTGATGATACTTCCAAAATAGAGAATGGTATTTGGCTCCACAGCTGTGTTGCGCGGACAGAAAACCGCCACATCCACCGAATTTGGAATGACCTCAATTTTCTTGTTTATGCTAAAGAGCGCCGCGGTTTTCCCGGCTGTAAATTCACTCACAGAAAGCAGATGATCTGCTCCTGCCAGGGCTTTTTTCTCAAACCAGAAATTCTTTTTCTTCTGAGCCCGGTTTTCAAGATGACAGAAATAAGTGTCGCTTCCATTCATCCTGATCACCAGCGGACATTTGAGTTTCATAAAAGCGGTGATTCCCGTCCAGTCCGGGGCTTCAAGGGCATCTATTTTGTCATGTTCTATTGCTTTGTTGAGGTACTTATCAAGGAATTTCCGGTGCAGGTACCAGCCCAGGAATTTATATTTTTTCTGTTTTATCAAATGAAATTTTATGCCGCCTTCAGTAAAAATTTCATCTGTCGACTGGCCGTAGATAAAAATGGAGACTTTAATTCCTTTTTCTGCGAAGGCAGTAACCATATTTTTGATGCTGGTGCCAATCCCAGCTGCAGGGTTGGTTTTAGGGTGGGGGTATTCGGGGGTTAGAAAGCCTAAGTGCATTTTCAAAGATTTAAATTATTATCGAGGATTTGATCTGCAAAAAATTCAGAAAAAGCCTTTGTTCCAGTATCATTTAAATGAGTGCAATTAAAAAAATATTCATCATTGTTTGAGTAAATGGAAGTGTAATTCAATTTGTTAGTTCTGGCTCCTTCAAATATAGGGAAATTGTTTAGCGTTTACCGTTTAGTATTTACACTTCACTATTTCACCGGATCTAAGGTCACAGATTGTCCCCCTTTCAGTGTTCAATGTCCAAATACCATCCGATAGATATCAGGCCTTTACACTTAAGTAAAAATTATTCGTGCATTCGTGGCTTATATTTTTATTTACACTTAAATTTACCGAAACCAGAAACTTTTAATCTCAAATTAACGAAACCCCAAACCCTAAACCCTAAACGAATTTAATGAGTGTAATATTAAAAGCAGAAAACATCTCCAAACAATACCGCCTGGGAGAGGTTGGCACCGGCACGCTTAGCCACGACCTAAACCGTTGGTGGGCAAGCCTGCGCGGAAAAGAAGATCCATATTTAAAGGTGGGCGGGGTAAACGACCGCAGTGCCAAGGCAACTGAAGATTATGTATGGGCTTTAAAAGATATTAATTTTGAAGTAAAACAAGGAGAAGTACTGGGTATTATAGGGAAAAATGGTGCGGGAAAATCAACTTTATTAAAAATCTTATCCAGAGTTACTTCGCCTACTACGGGAAGTATAAAAACACGAGGTAGAATAGCATCCTTGTTAGAAGTAGGAACTGGATTTCATGGTGAACTAACTGGACGAGAAAATATCTTTATGAATGGGGCTGTTCTAGGAATGACTAGAAAAGAGATAAAATCTAAATTAGATGAAATCATAGCATTTTCCGGTTGTGAAAAATACATTGATACTCCTGTAAAACGCTATAGTAGTGGGATGTCTGTTAGATTGGGTTTTGCTGTTGCAGCTCATTTAGAGCCTGAAATATTAGTGGTGGATGAGGTCTTATCTGTGGGAGATGCAGAGTTTCAAAAAAAAGCTATTGGTAAAATGCAGGATCTATCTCAGGGGCAGGGTAGAACGGTTTTGTTTGTGAGCCATAATATGGCTAGTGTGAAAAATTTATGTACAAAAGCTTTATTAATTAGAAACGGAAAATTAGTTAAAGAAGGAGAAGTAGATAATGTAATTGAAAATTATCTTGAAAATAATCAAAAGGTTCAGGATTTTATATCGTTATTACACGTTAATGATAGGAAAGGAAATGGAGAAGTGAAATTGAATTCAGTCTCTGTTTTTGGAGAGCATCGCAATAAATTTCCTAAAAGCGGAAATCCCATAAATTTTGAATTTATTTTTGAAAATCCTCATAATTATTCATCAAAAGATATTAGTGTTGAATTTAGAATAGATGATAATATTGGGCAAAGAATCCTATGGAATAGCTCCAAGATGTCCAATCTAAAGATAGATCAGCCATTACGGTCGTTAAATGTTTTTATGAAAAAATGTATATTGAATAAAGGTAACTATTTTGTAACCACTCATATCAGGGTAAAAGGCAATGTTACTGATTGGATTCAGAATGCTTTTAGTTTTAATGTAGAAGCTGGAATATTTTATGAAACTGGGATTGAGGTTCCTCCTAATCAAAGCAAAATCCTCGCAAATTTTGAATACAAATTCAATGATTAAAAAAATAAAACTTGAAATTAAAAAGTTTGTAGACTTAAGAGTTCGACTTTTAAAGGATCAGCAACATAAAAATCATCAGATTAACTTCAATTATAACCAACTCTCTCAACTTTTTAGTGAAGATTCGTTTGTTCCCTTTTCTGCGTGGGCCATGTCTCCTAGCACTATTTTACACGTACTAAATGATATTAGTATCAATAAACGGAAGAACATAATTGAATTTGGTGCGGGAGCATCGACTTTTTATATTGCAAAACTTCTCAAAACAATAAATTCAAATGCGATATTTTATAGTGTTGAATCAGATAAAGAGTGGGCTGTAGAATTACAAAGACAACTTTATTTATATGAAATTTCTGATTTTGTAAAAATAATTTATGCTCCCCTTGTTAAGGTTTCTAAGGATTATGCACTTAATGATCAGAAAACTTGGTATGATACCAATATTCTCGATCAAACATTAAAAGACCAAGTTGAGTTTGATTTAATTTTGGTAGATGGACCTTTTGGAGGTAGTACTCCTTATGCACGTTTTTCTGCTGTACCATATTTGGAAAAATATATCAATGAAAAAACATCTATTTATTTAGATGATATTCAAAGAAAGGATGAAGCAGAAATTTTAGATAACTGGAAGAAAAGCTTAAACTTTAATGTCAGAGAAATTGAAAGATATGCTTGTTTAAAAAAAGAACAAAATTTTGATGTTACTCCTTTTCAATTATCAAATCCTTGGATTTAATTTTATTTAATTAATAGCTTTGTCTACACTGGTATCTATTATTATTCCAACATATAACAGGGCTTACCTTATAGGAGAAACCCTGGAATCTATACTAGCTCAAACATATACAAATTGGGAGTGTATTGTAGTAGATGATGGCTCTGAAGATTATACTGAAGAGTTACTTAAGTTTTACTGTAAACTAGATTCTAGAATATTATTTTATAAAAGACCAAAGCATAAGAGAAAAGGTGCAAATGCCTGTAGGAATTTTGGATTTGAAAAAAGTAAGGGAGACTATATAATTTGGTTTGATAGTGATGATATTATGCTGCCAAAAAAACTGAAAATTCAATTAGATTCCATATTAAATAATAATATAAATTTTTCCGTTTCGAAATTCGATAATCTTATTAATGATTCGATTTCAAAGGAAATGGCTTTTGAAAGGAATCTTACTAGCGTAATAAATGCCGAGAATTATGCGATGATGAATATTTTTTGGGGCACTATAGATGTATTAATTGGCAGAGATTTAATTGCTGACACAAAGTTTAATGAAGATCTTAAATCTGGCCAGGAATATAATTTTTTCACTAAACTTTTCTTGTCATCTAAAGCTAATGGTATTTTTATAGATGAAGTGCTAAGCTTGCGCAGGTTGCATAAAAATTCAATTCAAAATTTACAAAAAGCTAATCAATCTGATTACCTTAATAATAAATTTGAAATATTTTATACTACCTATTTAGATATTAAGGATATAGCTTCTGAAAACGTAAGATTTTATCTTTTAAAAAATTGCCAATCATTTTCATTCAGGCTTGCGACAAAAAAAAATAATATACCTTGTTTTATTAGTTTGATTTCATATCTATTTAAAGAAATAGGTTTTACAAAAACGGTATGTTTTATATGTAGTATTGCTTCGGCTTATACTACCGGTAAAGGTTTTCAACTATTAAAGTTAGGCTACCCAATTAAATTATAGTGCAATGTTATTTTCAATATTAATCGCTAATTATAACAACGGGCATTTTTTTGAAGATTGTTACAAATCTATTTTAAAGTAGACTTATGATCCTATAAATTTATTAGTAGATTACGGGAAGCATGAATTTTTACCTGCGCATTGTTTTCTTGTCACAAAAACGGTATATTAAAAAGCAGGACCGTGGTTGGAAAGTCTCTCCATCAATCAAGATGGAGAGTTCTTTTGTAGAGCGATAATAGTTCCGAATATTTGCTGGAGATACTTATGTTATGTATAGAGCAAATAATCTTGAAAAAACTAGTGTTCTAAGTTCTGTGATTAAGGTAAAAGATCTAATAAAGAGCTGGAAAATAGTTGAGAGGTTAATATCTGGCAAAAAGAGAAAAAATGTTAATACATCTATAACGGTAGAAGTTAAGCATACACTTTATGAAAAGAAAAAAGTTACAGAATGTTGATTTTGAAAAATGCTATTTTTTTTAAAAGTTTGATCCAAAAAGACCTCTTAAGAAAGCTGAAATAATATTCAAATGAAAGATGCTAAAATTAGTATTATAATTCCTACCTATAATAGAGCACATCTTATATGGGAAACTTTAGAATCTGTAATGAATCAAACCTATACAAATTGGGAATGTTTGGTGGTAGACGATGGATCAGATGATTATACTAAAGAGTTGATAGATTTCTACTGTGAAAAGGATTCTAGAATTAAATTCTTAAAAAGAATACAGTTGCCGAAAGGTGCTTCTCATTGTAGAAATATTGGGATTGAAAATGCTAAAGGTGAATTTTGTATATTCTTGGACTCAGATGATTTATTGTTAGATTTTTGCTTGAATTCTCGAATGGAATGCGCTTTTCGATTTCCTGAAAACAAATTTTGGGTTTTTCCAATGTTTAGTGAGGATGGAGGGAAATTATTAAAAGAAGTAGTAATTCCTACAAGAAGCTCATATTTAGAGGGTTTTTTATCCAATAAAATTTACTGGGGAATAATGTGTACTTTCTGGGAGATTAATTTTTTAAAATCTTTGAATGGTTTCAATATATATTATCCGAGGCTAAACGATCCTGAAATTCACATTAGAGCTATGCTAGCGGAGAAAAATAATTATAAAGTATTAAATTCACTTCCAGCAGATAGCATTCATAGATGGGCTTTAGATATGTTTAATATAAAAGAATTTTCGGCTAAATATTATCACACCCAAATCTTATTTATTCCTACTATTTCAACTATTCTAATAGATTATAATGAGAAGAGTAAATTACCGTTATTAATAGGATACTTGGGAGATTATATGAAATTGTACTCTAATAATTTAGGTAGAAGTGAAAATAATAGATTAATTCATTTGTATTATAAAAACAGGATAATAGGCTTCAATAAATATATACTCTTAGTGTTGTTTTATAATTTTCTTATTATTTTAAAACGTTTTCATAATAAATCAAAACTTATTTTTAACCAATTATTAGAATTATAAGAATGTTTGTAGTTTCTATAATAATACCATGCTATAATCAAGGGAAATATCTTGATGAAACTTTAAGCTCTGTTTTTTTCCAAACTTATAAAACTTGGGAGTGTATTATTGTAAATGATGGAAGTGTTGATAACACAGAGAAAATTGCCCTTGATTGGTGCAAGAAAGATAACCGTTTTAATTATATAAATAAAGATAATAAAGGTTTGTCTAGTGCTAGAAATACTGGTTTGGAAATTGCAAAAGGGGATTATATTCTTTTTTTAGATGCAGATGACGCTTTAGATTCAAAAAAAACAGAAAAATCTCTGTCCTTTTTGAAAAAAAAATATGGGCAAAAAAAAAATATCGTAATTTCTAATTTCAGAATGTTTAGCTATAACATTCACTCCTCAACAGAGCCTTATTGTATTTTAGATGAAAGAGTATTTACATTAGATATGATACTTTATAAATGGGAGAAAGTTTTCACCATACCAATACATTGTGCGCTATTTGAGAGAGAACTTTTTAAAAATTTTAAATTCCCCGAAGAACTTCAGGCAAAGGAGGATTGGATCATGTGGTTAACTATTATTCAAGATGACATTCATATACATTTTATAGATGAACCATTGGCATTATATAGAACCCATACAGAAAGTATGACGAATGATAATGTCCTTATGAGAAGTAATATGGTAAAAGCAATTAATTTACTGCCCGAAATACTTTCTAGCAAAAAGTGTTTAGAATTTTATCTTTTTCTTTTACATCAAAAACAGACCGAAATAAATGGCTTAAGGCATACTATTAAAAATTATCAAAAATCTTCAACATATAAAATCTCAAAAAAACTTGGTAAATTTTATATGATTCGATCTATTTTTAAACTTTTATCGAAATATTTATGATTGCTATTGTAATACCTTATTACAAAATAGAATACTTTGAGGAGTGTCTTCAGTCTTTGGCTAACCAATCTAATAAAGACTTTAATGTTTATATAGGTAATGATAATTCTCCTGAGAATCCTTTACCAATAATTAGGAAATATGAAAATCTTTTAAATATTACTTATCATAAGTTTGATAATAATATTGGAGGAGAATCTTTAACGTTGCATTGGAATAGATGTTTGGAGTTGGTAAATGGAGAGGTATGGGCTATGTTGTTATGTGATGACGACATGTTAACAAAAAATGTTATTGATGATTTTTATTCAAATATTCAAGCCATACAAGCTGCTAATATATCTGTGATAAAATATTCAACAAGGGAAATAAATGAAAATACGGAATTTATATCTAAGCCTTATACTCATCCAGTAATTCAATCTTATGAAGAAGTTTTTGTCAATCGTTTTTTTGGTGGTTCAAGAAGTTCTCTATCAGAGCATATTTTTCTGTTATCTCAATATAAAAAGAAGGGTTTTAGGGATTTAGAATTAGCGTGGCATGCAGATGATTTAGCTTGGTTAGAATTCAGTGATTTTGGTGAGATATATACTATTAATTCTTCACTAATATATTTTAGGGTATCCCCTCATAATATTTCTCGTCCCAATCATCTTCAAGATAAAAAGAGAGAGTTAAGCTATAATTTCTATACAATCATTATAAATGAATATATAAATTGTTTCAACAAAACGGTTGCGAAAAAAATATTAAAAAAATATGAATTAATGACGTATGAGTTAGATAGGTCAACCATGAGATTTTGGTTCAATCATATATCGTATATCTTTAAATATTTTAATTTTTTAGAAATTATTAAATTCTCCAGAAGGGTATTTATAAATAGGAAATAAAATGAGAAAAATGGTTTCTATAATTATCCCGAATTATAATCGGGCACATCTCATTTTGTATACCTTAGAAAGTATAAAAAACCAGGATTATATAAATTGGGAGTGTTTAATTGTGGATGATTATTCAACAGATAATTCAATTGAAGTTATTTCAGAATTCATAAAGGATGATAAACGATTCAGCCTACATATTCGTCCAGAGAATCGACCTAAAGGGGCGAATGCATGTAGAAATTATGGGTTTGAATTAAGTAAAGGTTTCTATATTCAATGGTTTGATAGTGACGATATAATGGTCCACAATCATATTGGATTATTAATTCAAGCAATAATTGTAAAAAAGCTTGATTTTGCAATTGGGGATACTTATAATTTTATTGAAGGCAAAGGATTAGTTGATAAACCCTATAATTTTGACAGGCAAGAATTCCTAATAAATGCAAATAATTTTGGTAAACAATCTATTGGATGGATAACAGGTGATTTTTTAGGTAAAAAGGAAATATTTAAGAATATTGAATTTAATGAGTGTTTTAAAACAGATGGTGATGAATATAATTTTTTTACCCAACTTTTACACGAAAACAAAAACGGTGATTTTGTTAACTCAGTTTTGACCTATAGAAGATTGCACAATAACACACTTAGTAATAGGGAAGGTTTGACCGATATGGAATATTACCTTAAGGTAGTTACTATTAAATATCTTACCTTTCAGGATATAAAAAAATACAAAAATAAAGAATTGCTTTGTTGGTTTCTTTCCGGATATATGCAGTATTCATTTAAAATTTGTTTAGAAGGTGAGTTTCCTCCTTTTATAATAAATTCTATCAACCAGATATCAAAATATTTCGGGAACTTAAAGGCAGCAAATTTTTTAACTGCGATTATTTTTGGAAGATATTCTGGAAGGGGCTATAAATTTTTAAAAAAAGCGACCCGATACTAATGGATCAAAAGATGGTTTCTATAATAATCCCTTGTTTTAATGATGCCGATTTCATTGAGCAATCAGTTCAATCTGCCTTGTGCCAAACTTATGAGAATAAGGAAATTATTGTGGTGGATGATGGTTCCGATAAAGAAACCAAGGCGGTTTTAAAAAAACTTGAACCAAAAATAAACCTTCTTATTACTCAGGAAAACAAAGGAACCAGTGCTGCAAGAAATACTGGGATAGCAGCGGCATCCGGGGAATATATTTTGGTTTTAGACAGCGATGATTATTTTGAAACTACATTTTGTGAAATAGCAACTGAAATTTTTCGGAAAGATTCAAACATTAAAATTGTTACTTGCTATGCACAGTGGTTTTGGAATAATAAAGATTTCCAGATTTTTAAACCTCATGGCGGAGTGTTGGTAAATGTTTTACTGAATAATATTGCCATGGGTTCTTCAATGTTTAATAAAACAGATTGGAAAAATGTTAAAGGTTATGATGAAGAAATGTTTAAAGGTTTCGAAGATTGGGAATTTTATATCAGGCTTCATAAAAACGGAGGTAGAACGCATGTAGTTCCTGAGGTATTATTTCATTACAGAAAAAAAAATAATTCAAGAACTTCAATTGCAAATGAGAACAAATATGGATTGCTTGAATATATTTACTTGAAACATGCCGATTTATACAAAGAAAATTTTGAGTTATTCACAAAAGATTTATTGAATAAAATCAAAATAGAGGAACGGGAGAAAATCAAGAATACTAAACGAATAGATTTTAAGTTGGGGAATGCTATTTTAAGACCATTAAGATTTATTAAATCCTTGATAAGTAAAAGAAATGTTAGTAAATAGTCCCCAGGTTTCAATTATCATGGGAACCTATAACAGGGCCCATTTAATAGGAGAGACTTTAGATTCAATATTAGACCAAACTTTAGAAAATTGGGAGTGCTTAATAATTGATGATGAGAGTTCAGATAATACTATAGAAATTCTACGGCCATATTTGTTAAAAGATTCCCGGATTAAATTGCATAAACGTTCCAAAAATCATAAAAAGGGACTTTCCGGCTGCCGTAATCAGGGTTTGGAATTAGCTAAAGGAGATTATATTATTTTCTTTGATGATGATGATATTGTGCATCCCCAAAATTTAGAAGTGTGTGTTTATGAATTTTCCAATAGAGATGTTTACTATTGTTGTTATGGAAGAAACACATTCGTAGGAGACTTTCATTATAATTTTGATTACTCAAAAGAATATGGTTATTATTATATGGATATCAGCTATGTAGAAAAGATTTTAAAGTATGAATTTTTATTAAATTCTTGCTCTGTTATGTGGCGGAAAGAATGTTTTGTAAATGATGTGTTTAATGAACATCTGATGTATGCTGAAGATTGGGAGTTATATTCAAGAATTTTATCGTCTGGAATTAAAGGAATCTCAATTGAAAAATGTTTGTTTTTTGGTCGAAAACATCCTAAATCAAATACCGGGGAATTTTATCGCAATAACCCTATCAGAAGATTATCTAAGGCAGAGGCTATTTTATTAGCTGTCGAAAATCTTAAAGAGAAGCAATTACTTTCAAAATCCCTTAAACGATATTTTGTTACAGAATCATTAAAATACGCAGAGTACAATTTATTTGCCCGAATCTTAAGTAAATTTGAGTTATTGACTTTAGAAAAAATGAAATGGCAAATTTTTTATAAAACTTTACCGTTGAGATTATTTATTTTTAAAATCATAAAAAATCATAAATAATGATTAAAAACTAAGCAATGCGTGAAGGTGTAAACCCAGAAAAATTCAAAGCAGAAAAAAATGTCAAGAAATTGCATCGGGTAGTGGTGGTTTTTTATATACCTAATATTGAGGAAGATTATTACAAAGAAAGTTTAAAGGTTTTAGATACCTGTTTAAATTCCCTGGTAAATACTGTCAATTTTGAAACCACAAATATTACTTTAATCAATAACAACTCAATCAAGGATGTGACTGGTGTTATAGAAAAGTTTATAAATAAAAAGCAGATAGATAAATATGTTTTAAATACAGAAAATAAAGGAAAAGTATATGCGGTTGTAAATGAGGCAAGAGGTATTTACGAACCTTTTGTTACGATTACAGATTGTGATGTGCTATTTTTCAGCGGTTGGGAGAAAGCTGTTTTTGATGTTTTTAATAATTATCCAAAAGCAGGAACAGTTACCCCATTGCCATCGCAATATTCATCATTTCATAATAATAACTCTGTTTTCTTTGATCATTTCTTTCTTGGAAAAATTAAATACACTAAAATAGTAGAAGACGAGGATACAGATTTGTATATTCAGGGAGTTAACAATTTGGCGTTAATAAACAGAAGAGGAAAATACAATTGGAAAGAAAAGCAATATTATCTTAACGGAAAAATAAAAGCTATAATTGGAGCAACTCATTTTGTGGCAACTTATAAAACTTCAATTTTTAAAAACGAAACCGCATTTCCTGAAATTAAATTCTCAAATGGTTATGAGGAAATGTTTATAGATAACCTGGCAGATAAAAAAGGATTGTATAGATTGTCAACAACTAAAACATTTGCTTATCATATAGGAAATAAGATGGATGATTTTTCACAGAATCATACATTTAATAGAAACCAGGTATTGGAAACTTCAATTTTTAAAGATTTAGCCGAAAAAAATAACATGATTTTTGTACCCTATTTTATGAAGAAATTTGTTTTTAAGTTTTATAAAAAACTAATGCACATCTAATTAATGAAAATTCTCCTCTGTTTTGGTACCCGCCCCGAAGCCATAAAAATGGCTCCCGTAATTCATGAGCTTAAAAAGCGAAAACTTGACTTTAAAGTCTGTGTAACCGCACAGCATCGGGAAATGTTGGATCAGGTATTGGATTTCTTTGAAATAGTGCCGGATTATGACCTGGATCTAATGCAGCCAAACCAATCATTGAATGAACTTAGCGCAAAAATTCTCAAAGAAATAGACCTTGTTTTGGAGAAAGAACAACCCGGGCTTGTTTTGGTGCAGGGGGATACTACAAGTGCGGCCATGGTTGCCCTTGCGGCTTTTCACAGGGGAATAAAAGTTGGGCATATAGAGGCAGGCTTGCGCACCTACAATAAAACAGCACCTTTTCCTGAGGAGGTAAACAGGCAACTTACCGCCAGGATTGCCGATTGGCATTTTGCGCCAACAGCGAAAGCAAGTTCCAATTTATTAAGAGAACAAATCCCAAAAGAACAGCTTTATTTAACGGGAAATACGGTGGTGGACGCGTTGCATTGGGGAATTGCAAAAATGGAGTCCGAACCCTTAAGTGGAGAAATTCAAAAAGTAAAAATCTTGCTCAATTCCAATAAAAAATTGATCCTTGTAACCGGACACCGCAGGGAGAATTTTGGGGAAGGACTTACTAATATTTGTGAAGCCTTGATGGAACTTTCAGAAATGGAGGATGTAGAATTAATCTATCCGGTTCATTTAAATCCCAATGTATCAGGACTCGTGCAGGAATTGCTGGGTGAGCAAAAGAATATCCATTTAATTGCCCCGGTTTCGTATCCCACCATGCTTTGGTTGATGCAACAATGCAGCCTTATAATTTCTGATTCCGGCGGGATTCAGGAAGAAGCGCCGACATTTAAAAAACCTGTCTTGGTTACAAGGGAAGTTTCTGAAAGAATGGAAGGCGTGGAGGCCGGTTTTTCCTTCCTGGTGGGAATAGATAAAGATAAAATAATGGCTGAGGCTAATCGAATTTTAGCTAAAGTTCCGGATTATTCAGGAATTGAGAATCCTTATGGAGATGGGAAAGCGGCTTTTAGAATTGTGGAGTTTCTGAGGAATAGAATTGAGTATTGAGAAAAAAAATAGAAAATAGAAAATAGAAAAGAGAGAATAGAAAAAAGGAAAAAGACTTTTCGTTCTCCCTACTCGGATTTCCTAAAATTGTATAGTTTTACAGCAAACCATAAACTAAGAACTAAAAACCCAAAACAACAATTTGCCAACCCAAAAGAAAATATTAGTTGTTGCAGAATCTATAGACGTAGAAGACAGCAGTGGTTCTAAGGCAAATGTAGCGCTGATTCAAAATTTACACAAAGCCGGATTTGAGGTGTTGGTTTATCATTACACCCGAAAGGAAATTCAGCTACCCAATATAACCTGCATTGCAATAAAGGAGAAAAGTTTTAGTTACCTTTATTTTTTAAGCAGGTTACAACGCAAGTTGCAACACGGGTTTAATATCAATTTGGCCAAATACCTGGAGCCGGTATTTGGGTTTTCTTTTACTTTTTTTAATGATACGAACAGTATTGCAGAAAGTCTAAAAATTTTAAAAGGTTTTAACCCGGATTTGGTGCTGACCCTAAGTAAAGGTGCGAGTTTCAGACCGCATTACGCGATGTTAAGCTTACCTGAATTACACAGCAAGTGGATGGCTTATATTCACGATCCTTATCCTTTTCATTATTATCCAGATCCATATAAATGGAGCGAGCCGGGATATAAGCAAAAAGTAGATTTCTTTAGACAGGTTTCAGAAAAGTGTCGATGGGCTGCATTTCCGTCCCTTTTACTGGCAGAATGGATGCAACAGCCTTTTCCACAATTTAAAGAAAAAGTAACTATAATTCCTCACCAAATCATTAATGAGGAACATAAAAATAATTTTGAATTACCTGAATATTTTGATCCTGAAAAATTTAATCTGTTGCACGCGGGAAATTTGATGAAGCAACGGGACCCTCTTCCATTAATAGAAGCATTTCAAATTTTCTTAGAAAACAATCCAAATGCTATTAATGATGTGCGCCTTTTATTTCTGGGAAATGGTTCTTTTCATATAGATAATTTAAAAGCCAGGGAAAAAGAAATAAAACAATTGTATGTGAGTGAAGGTTATGTGGCTTATGATCTGGTAATGAAAATGCAGTATGAAGCTTCAGTTAATATAATTTTAGAGTCTGTTGCTGAGGTGAGTCCGTTTCTCCCCGGAAAGTTTCCACATTGTTTAGCAGCCAATAAACCAATTCTACATTTGGGACCGGCAAAAAGTGAAGTAAGAAGGTTGTTGGGTAATGAGTATGCATTTTATGCTGAAGCCGATGCTGTGAAAAATATAGTTAAAATTCTGGAAAAACTTTATCATAATTGGAAAATCAATGATGAAGGATTTAAACTGAATAGACTGGATCTTGAAAAGTATCTTTCAGCAGTTAATTTAAAGGAGCAGATAGAATTGAGTCTATGAAAGATTTTAGTATACTTATTACTACCTATAACAGAAGGAATGAATTAAAATTCACTCTTAATTCATTACAGACCTTTATAAATGACGGGATATCAGTAATGGTTTGTGATGATGCAAGCACTGATGGAACCTCAGAATTTATAAGAAGTGAATATCCTGAAATTCAGCTTGTAGTTAATTCAGTAAATAAAGGCTTAATTTTTAGCAGGAATCTTTTAATGAACCAGGTACAAACTCCTTATGCTATTTCCCTGGACGATGATGCTAACTTTTTAAGTATAGAGCCGTTAGCAAATATATTGCGATATTTTGAAAAAGAACCAAAATGTGGAGTTATAGCATTTCGCATATATTGGGGTTTAAGTAAGCCGAAGATTACATATGCTGACGAAAAGCCGGAAATTGTGAAAAGTTTTGTGGGTTGTGGACATGTATGGAGAATGAAAGCCTGGAACGAAATTCCTGATTACCCGGCATGGTACCGGTTTTATGGAGAGGAGAATTTTGCCTCTATGCATTTATTAAAGAAACAATGGGAAGTGCATTATTTACCAGGAGTTTTAGTGCATCATAGGGTTGATAATACAGCACGAAAACAAAATGGCGATTATTATTGCAGGGCAAGAAGGTCGTTACGGGCAGATTGGTATAATTTTGCTATTTTTTATCCAAAAATAAAAGTAGTTAGAACTTTTCTCTATTCAATAAAGATGCAAATTCTTAAGGCAATAGAAAACAGGAGTATTATTTATTTAAAAAATACGGGATTAGCCGTATTAGACATTTTAAGTAATTTAAGAAGATTAAAAAACAGCCGAAGTGTATTTTCAGACGCTGATTACCAGCAATGGTTAAAACTTCTTGATGCCAAAATTTATTGGAAACCCGATTCATCCTTAATTCAAAATGATAAACAACTTTAAAATGAATTTATTACGAAGGTTTAAAGGTTATATCGCTCAAGATAAAAAGCTTGAAATCATTAGAAGTTGGGAAAGATTTGAATCATACTTTGATAGAAATGATCTGAATCGGTTGGCAAATATTTTTAAGACCGATAAGAACGGAATTCATCATTATACACAGCATTATCAATTTCATTTAAATCAAATAAGAAAGAAACGTATTAATTTACTTGAAATAGGAGTTGGAGGTTATGAAAACCCTAAGGCAGGTGGTCATTCATTAAGAATGTGGAAAGCATATTTTCCAAAGGCGAAAATCTATGCAGTAGATATTTTTGATAAGCATTTATTGGAAGAGTCCAGAATAAAAATTTTCACAGGGAGTCAGGTAGATTTTGATTTTATGAAAAATATTTCAGCTAAAATCGGTGAGCTGGATATAATTGTTGATGATGGAAGTCATCTTAATTCTCATGTAATTGATACATTTAAATTTATGTTTCCTCTTTTAAAACAAAATGGGATTTATTTTATAGAGGATACACAAACCTCTTATTGGCGGGAAATGGGTGGCACAAGCGAAGATTTTAATAATTGTAATTCCATAATGGGATACTTTAAATCATTGGTTGATGGTTTAAATTATCAGGAGTTTGAAAAACCGGGCTATAAGCCTGATTATCTTGATTTAAATATTACCTCAATACACTTTTACCATAATTTAATTGTAATTTGTAAGGGGCTAAATAATGAATCTTCAAATTTTATGGTTAATAATCGAAAGCCTTAATGACTTTGAGCTCCTTAATAAATAAAACTGCAATCCTAACTACCGTAGCTAATTTTGAACTATATAATAAGACCTCGAATTTATTTCCTGCAGGCATCCAGATTTATGTTATTGATGGAAGAAATGGAATGCACGGTTTACACAGTATTCTATTTATGTTTAAAAAACTTGAAAAACGGGATATTGAGTGGCTGGTAATGGCTGATGAGGATGTGATTTTCACAAATCCCGATGAAATTTTTAGTCTGATCAGTTTTATGGTAAGTAATGATTATACTTTAGCGGGTGTGCGTGATGGTGGCGAAGTAAGCCATAGAAATAAAAACCCTTTCGCCATCAACACTTTTTTTTCAATTCTTAATTTTAAAAAAATTTCTAAGCTTTTTAATGCTAAAGAAATATTGCAAAATCAATATATTGAGGATGGGGAATTTTCTGATGATTTAACTCAGTTAGCATTTGATTTTGACAAAACCAGTCTGTATGAGCCATATTATTGTTTTTATTTCTGGCTTAGAAGAAATGGAGAGAAAATATTCTTCTTGGATTCTAAAATGTTACAAGAAGAAAACGAAAAAATTAGTAATGAGGTTTTCAATGCAGATGGAACTTCTTTACTAATTCATACCTGGTACGCCCGATCCTATGGGAATAATGAAAAACATACCACAAGAATAGATAAGGTCTTAGAAAAAACCGATTTCAAATTAAGTTCTAAACAGGCAGTTATTTTTAAGGATTCTTTGTTTTGGATAAAAATGAGAATATTAAAAATTGGTAAAAGAATCAAGATGAAACTCACCACGATTTGATATTAAGGATTTTAGATTTTGCCGATTGTCCTGAAATAAAAGTCTTAACCCTTGAGGAAGTGAAGGTGTTTGGAATTAACAGTTAAATAAAAACTTTGGTTATATTGTAATTCAAGAAATTAATATAAAAAATGTCCATTAAACTCAGTTCTAAAACCTTTTTATTTCAATTGCTGGATAAATTCCCTAAGAACATGGGGGACAAGCTATACCACAAAATTGAGGAAATGCTGAGTGGCAAGAACATTAATCTCAAAATCGAGGAATCAAAGAACACCTATTTTGATTTTGAAAAGTTAACAGAGTTATTACAAATTCCAATTTCCGGGAAAACGCTTATAGAGATAGGTTCCGGGTGGTTGCCAATAATGCCATACTTTTTTAAGTATTTCGGGAAAATGCGAGCTGTTGAAACTTACGATTTAAACAAGCATTACAATCATAATTCAATAAGGGAATTGAACAACTCCTTTTTTCAAAAATTCGGGGTTAATATTGAAACTGCCAATGGTAGGAAATACCCACTTCCCGAGGCAATAAGATACCATCCCAATACAAATTTGATCCACGCCAAATTACCGGTTGCTGAAATCGTCTTTTCAAGGTTTGTCCTCGAACACGTTAGCCCTTTGGACATAAAGAATATTCACCTGAAATTTAAAAAGGAACTAAAACCAGGTTCACATATCATACACTTTATTTCGCCGGGGGATCATCGGGCTTATGTAGATAAATCCCTTTCCTTACAAGACTTTCTTCAATATAGTGAACCCGAATGGAAGAAAAAACATACTAGATTTGATTATCATAATCGCCTGCGTTTACCACAATATATTGAAATTTTTGAATCGCTGGGATATGAAATTATTCATATGGAATTTTCAAATCCTCCTTTAGATTCAGAGGTTTATAAAAAATTTAAGTCAATTAAATTGCATCCGGATTTTAAAAAATTTACAGATGAAGAACTTACTGCAGGGGCAATTAATATTGTTTTAAAAACATAGGATGTAGTTGGATACAAGAACCAAGACTAAAAGAAGTTAGAAGTTAGAAGTTAGAAAAAAGAAAATAGAGGAAAGAGGAAAATCAGGAGATTGCCACGGCTATGCCTCGCAATGACACAGATTGCCACGGCTATGCCTCGCAATGACACAGATTGCCACGGCTATGCCTCGCAATGACACAGATTGCCACGGCTATGCCTCACAATGGCGTAAGGAAAACAATGAAAAAAATCTATGTTAAAAATATGAAGATAATCCCTGGAATATAGGTGCGGCTATTTTTAAATTTGGTATTTTTATGCAAATTGAAAATCTCATTTACAATATGCACGACTTAATTGAAAGAAATATAGAAAGTTCTTTTCTGCAATACCTCGATATATTCCCGGCAATTGCAATATTGGGTCCC
>Ga0307486_1001034_pt1 | contig 22678 bp, 21 predicted proteins | sample CBIW02metaG_FD_203663 | JGI IMG/M metagenome (GOLD analysis project Ga0307486, IMG submission 203663) | Sea-ice brine microbial communities from Beaufort Sea near Barrow, Alaska, United States - CBIW 0.2 | ecosystem: Environmental > Aquatic > Marine > Coastal | place: USA: Alaska | collected...
GCTCGAGGGGGCGCGCAATTCGGCCCCGGCTGGTCTCCGTCACGGCTCTATCGTCACACAGCGGTTGCGTCGGGTGGGGTGATTCCGGTGAATATCAGGGTAGGAATCAGGGTGTCACCTCATAGCGCCAGGCAGTAGACGGCGGCGAGGATGAACTCAACAACGTCAGACTCGACGATCCCACGCCGCAGTCACCTTGACCCAGGAGCTCCCATGTCAGACAGCCCGCCACCCCCGGAACAAAGGGAAGCCGCGTTCTTCTCGGCCATCCGCAACTGGGGCATCATGCGCAACCGTGACGCCTTCTTCGGGGGCGTCGCCAGCGGCGTTGGCGAGCGCATCGGCCTCGCCAGAGTTCCGGCCCGTTTGGTCCTCGTGGTGGCCACCATCGTCCTGAACGGGATCGTGCCACTGGCCTACGCCGCTGCATGGGCACTCCTGCCAGACCGCGACGGCAATATCATCATCCAGAACTTTGGGCGTGGCATCACGAACGTGGGCGCGCTCATCGGCATTGCCATCTTTGGGCTCATAGGTGCGTTCAACCTCGACCCAGGTTGGGGCAGGAACGGGCTCAACATCGGCTGGAGCTCCGCTGACGTATCGGGGCTAGGGCGATTCGACGGGGTCCTCACCATACTTTTCGGATTCCTCGCGGTGGGGTTCGGTCTACTCGTGGTGGGGGGTCTTGTATTCGCGATCGTCTACTCGATTCGTCGCGGCAAGCGACCCAGCGCGCCAAGATCAGGACCGTACGCGGTTCCGCCCCAGTCAGGCTCCTCGGATCCCGATAACCCCGTAGTGGTCCCCGGGGGTAGCGAATCTACCGAGGCCGCATCGTCAGCGGTCCCCGAAGGCACGTTCCCGCCTCCGGCAGCCGCCAATCCGGGCCAGCCGCAGCCCTGGGAAGCCGCCGTGATGCCAGGTGACTCGTCCGTGACCGGCGCGACCACGACATCGGCCGCCTGGAATGGCACACACCGAGCATCGGTGCCGCCGGTGCCGCCGCGCCCACCCCTGCGCCGCGTGCCGGGTCCGGGCCGTCGTTTCTACCTCATCACGGCCGCGTGGCTGGTCATCTCCATTGCCATCATCATGGTGACAAATCGGGTGGACGGGCTCGCGGTCGCCCCTGGGCTCGCGTGGCTCGCGCTCTTCACCGTGGGCTTCGGGCTGATCCTGGTGGCTATCGCCGTGTCTGGACGCAAGCTCGGGTTCCTGGGGTTCCTATCGGTGCCGCTACTCATCGCGGGCCTACTGGTGGCCGTCAATAGTGGTGAGATCCGCGATGCGTTTGACACCGTGTCGGTCCAGTTTGAGACCGGCGGCTCAACAGACTACTGGATCGACGGCACGCACTACGATTCTGACGGGAACATTCTCGACGAAACCCCCTACGAGGACCCCACCGTCACGGATCCAACCGTGGCGTTCGCAGGCGACTACCAACAGATCTACGTTGCGCCCCAGTGCTATGCGTGGGACGCGATGCAACCCGGGGCAGGGCAGTTCTCCAACGCGACAAGCGAACCGAACCCCGAGGTGTCCGGCCAACCGTCCTCCGGATACTCCGATATTTACGCCAGCCAAGCTCGCTTTACTTACGCGACGCTCGACGCGGATACCACCGTGGACGTCATTGCCGAGCACACGGTGTTGACCATTCCCTCCAACACCAACCTGATTCTGCGCGCGGAGACGAATGCGCAGTCCACCATCGATTGGGAGTCGCGCGGGCTGCACTGCGAGTTCTGGGAAGGCGATCAGGACAACCTGTCCCTCGTCAACACAGGGGCACCCACGCTCACTTTGCTCGTACGCGACGACCAGTACGCCAACACCATTGAGGTTCACGAAACCCCGGCGGTCGCAGCTGAACCTGCCTCAACGCCCGACCCCACTTCGTCGAGTCAGCCGACCGTCGCCCCCGAAGGGAACCAGTCATGACCGAACTACGACGCACCAGCGCGGGACGATTTTCCGGCGCCCTATGGGGAGTCCTGATCGCGGCTACAGGTGCGCTGATGATCGCCTCCTTCAGTGGCTTCAAGGTGGACTTCCAACTCGTAGCCATCCTGGCACTGTGCGGGATCGGACTGTGGCTACTGTTGACGGCGCTGTTCGCGAGCGGCGCCAAGTCGCGCTCCGCGCAGAAAGTTGCCGCGATGCCGATCGTTGACGACGACGAAGTTGCGGCCGATGCCGTGGAAACGGTTGCCGGCACCTCACCTATCGACGAGTAGGTGCTTCCTAGCGGTAACCGAGTGCTGATTCCAGCTCGATCTCGGCACTCAGTTACCACTAGCGCGCTGGGTGCCGTGAGGGTTAGCGGTCGACGCGCGCGCCGCCGCCCGCCGCGAGCTTGAGGACCTCGGCCTTCGTGACCATGGTCGTGTCGCCGGGCGTGGTCATCGCCAATGCTCCGTGAGCGGCGCCGTACTCGACCGCTGTGGATAGCGGCTGGCCGTCCAAGAGGCCGTAGATCAGGCCGGAAGCAAACGAGTCCCCGCCCCCCACTCGGTCCATGATCTCCAACCGCTCGCGGTGCGTGGCGTCCACCATCCCCGACTCGGGCGACCAAGCGAGTGCGCCCCAATCGTTGATGGTGGCGCTGTGCACGGTTCGCAGGGTCGTCGCAATGACCTGAAAGTTGGGGAACGAGGCAGCCGCGGTTTCGATCATCGACCGGAATCCATCGATCGCGAGACTGGACAGGTTCTCGTCCACCCCGTCGACCTCGAAGCCGAGGCTCGCCGTAAAGTCCTCCTCGTTGCCGATCATTACATCGATGTACGGTGCGATAGCGCGGTTGACCTCCTGCGCCTTTTCCTGGCCGCCGATCGAGCGCCACAGCGAGGGGCGATAGTTCAGATCGTAGGAGACGATGGTCCCGTGCTTCTTCGCGGAAGTGACCGCCTCCATGACCGTGTCTGCGGAGGTATCGCTCAGCGCGGCGAAAATACCTCCGGTGTGCAGCCATCGCACGCCAAGCTCGCCGAACAGGTGGTCCCAGTCGACATCGCCCGGTGCCAGTTGGGATGCTGCGGTGAGCCCTCGGTCCGAGACGCCCACCGCGCCGCGCACCCCAAAGCCGCGCTCCGTGAAGTTGAGCCCATTGCGAACCTCGCGGCCGATGCCGTCGTACGGCGCCCAGCGAATGTGGTCGGTGTCTACCCCACCCTGCATGATGAGGTCCTCAACCAAGTGACCGATCTCGTTGTCCGCGAGCGCGGTGACCACAGCTGTGCGTTGACCGAAGGCTCGGCGCAGTCCACGAGTGACGTTGTATTCGCCGCCGCCCTCCCATGCCCTGAAGGACCGGGCAGTTCGAATACGCCCCTCGCCCGGATCCAGCCGCAGCATCACCTCACCGAGCGACACGGCGTCGTAGCGGCACTGAAAGGTGGGACGAATTGACAGACTCATGGGGACTCCTCGATAGGCAGGTGGCGACTGTTGAGCAGGTGCGGGGTTAGGCCGCGAGCAAGGCGACGGCCTCAGCGGTGAGGCGAGTGATCTGGTCGAAGTCGCCGGCGGCGATGGCCGTGCGCGGGACCATCCAGGACCCGCCAACTGCCGCGACTGCGGGGAGGGCGAGGTATTCGTGCAGGTTAGCCGGCCCAATTCCACCGGTCGGCACAAACCGCACCCCGCCGAATGGCGCAGTCAGCGCCGCGATCGCCTTGGGGCCGCCCGAGGTCCCCGCCGGGAAGAACTTGACTGTGGTCAACCCGAGCTCGAGGGCGGCTTGCACCTCGGTTGCCGTGACCGCTCCTGGCAGCGCGAGCACGCCGAGTTCACCACAGCGTTCGACGACCGCGCGGCTGAGGCCAGGCGAGACGATGTAGCTCGCTCCCGCAGCCACCGCCAGATCCACCTGCGCGACTGTGAGCACCGTCCCGGCCCCGACGAGGATGTCGCCGCGAGCGCTCATCGCCCGGATGGAGTCCTCCGCGGCGGCCGTCCTAAGGGTCACCTCTGCCACTGGCAGGCCCCCCGCAACGAGGGCGGCCGCGAGCGGGTCGGCGTGGGCGGCATCGTCCAGGACTACAACCGGGACAAGCCGGGACTCACTGAGTTTTGAGAGGACGTCCATTCGGGCTTCCGTTCCGCTAGGCAAGGTGGCTGAGACAATCTCTTGTGACGCGACCGCGTCTAAGGTCGCTGATCCCATTTCAGGCCCGACGAACCGGCAGCCTGGTTCCACGGCGCACCACAGGCGCTAGCGGCAACCCTCCAAGCGCCTCGTCGATACGGATAAGTTCATTCCACTTGGCCGTGCGTTCGCTACGAGCGATAGAGCCAACTTTGACGATGTCGGCCGACCAACCTGTCGCCAGATGCGCGACCGAGATGTCTTCAGTCTCACCAGAGCGGGCAGAGACAATGACGCTCATGCCGCACTCTCTCGACGCGGCGACGGCCTCTGCACCCCCCGTGACCGTCCCTACCTGATTGACCTTGACCAAAACAGAATCAATTTCGGCCGCTGCCGCGGCGCTTCGCACACGCTGGGCGTTTGTCGTCAGGTAGTCATCGCCTACGATGACGGCCGCATCACCCGCAACTGCGAGACTCATCCCGGCACGGTCATCCTCGTCGGCCGGGTCCTCGAGAGTGACGACAGGGTAGGTGCGGCAAATCGCGAGCAACGTATCGATCCACTCTGCGCTCGTGTAACGGCGTTTCCCCACCTGATAACCGCCGTCAATGTGAAACTGGCTGGCGGCGACATCGAGTGAAATACCCATGTCGACACCGGGCGTCATTCCCGTAAGCTCGATGCCTGCCACGAGGACGCTGAGAGCGTCCTCCGTATCGCTGACGTCAGGCCAGTGACCGCCCTCGTCGGCGACGCCATGTCTGGGGCCGCGTCTGGCCATGATCTCGCCGACCGCAAGGTAGACCTCGGCAACGTCAGTGAGGGCATCACCAATAGAACATGCAGATAGGGGATACGCCATGAAATCTTGAACCGTCGTGCGGTGTGCGGCGTGTGCTCCGCCGCCCAAAATCTGGATTTGCGGGCGGGGTATAGCCGTCGGCGATGGGTTCAAGACTTGCCAGATCGGAACCCCCCGGACTGCGGCTGCCGCATGGAGCGCGGCGAGTGAGGCCGCTGTGGTTGTATTGCCTCCGATTTTGGAGCGCATCGGGTCTGAATCGAGGCCGTCCAGAATCGCATCAATCCCAGATTGATCCGCTACATCGTGTCCCATAAGAGCAGGCGCAACCAGCCTCTGGACCATCTCGACCGCGTTTGAGACGTCCTTTCCACCCAGTCGAGAACCACCGTCACGTAGTTCAACAGCCTCACGGCGGCCAGTCGACGCACCCGCTGGCGCGATTCCGCGCCCCCGGGCCCCGCCGACTGTCTCAATCTCCACCTCGATGGTGGGGATCCCACGCGAGTCCCACACCCTACGTCCGACAACCGTCGCAATTGCGCTACTCACTGTGTTGTTCCCTCCCATTGGTCAATCACGTCGAAGAATCGTCGATCGGAGTTCAAGGCATCTATTGCACCCCGCCTCAGCGACTCACGCTGTTCTTCGCTTAGATACTCGACCTGCGAGGCTCCCGCTACTCTCGCGAGCACCAAGGCTGGCAATATGCGAGAGATGCGGGATCCAATTTCGCCCGGCTCCTCCCACGTAACGGCGGCAAGGTACCCGCCTTCGAAAGCAACAGCAGCCTGACGAAGCGCACCTGCACTATTTGGCAGGTGAATCTCCTTTATTGCGAGATGGCTAAGCAGGAAGGCTGCGTCGAAAGCCGGGTCGCCCCACGTCGCACATTCTGCGTCGAGGATCACAGGCCTCTCGCCAATCAGGATGTTCTTGGGGCTAAAATCGCCATGGACAAGGGCGCGACCGGGGCCGCGCAGGCCCGCGATCACGACCTCAAGCGCCATGCTGGCCTCGGGCACTTCAGCAGCTACCCGCAGCAAGTAGGGCTCGATACGCAATGACTCGAACAACTCCTGATTCGCGAATCTCTCGGCGAGTCCCGGCACTCGCGAACTCGCCGCGTGGATCCGACCGAGTACATCGCCGAGTTGCGACGCGAAGACCTCGTCGACACGCCCCGCCAGGAGATCTTCCTTCCAGTTGCGAAATTTCAGCGTGTCGAAGTATTCGAGCGCGATGGCAAAGCTGTCCTCGTCCACTGCGAGGACGCGCGGCGAATGGCCAGGGGCGACCTCAGCCACGAACCTTAGCCAGGCGGCCTCCGAAGCTCCCCGGTCGATTGGGGCACGCCAATCTGACTTGACCCTCAATCGCCCTCGCGCCCGCTTCACGACGAACGAACTCTCGCCCCTGTGAACCAACCAAATGTCTGAAGAGATCCCTCCATGGAGCTCCTCGGATTCGAACGCTTCGCCAGGGGCGAGGAGGCCCATGCGCTCGAGTAGCTGTGGAAGTTCCTCCGGGGTCAACCCCATCACCGCACAGATGGGTGCCCGTATGCGGCGTGCTCAAGGCCACGGATGTACCCGATCGCAAACAGTCGACCCAACATCTCATAGCCAGGGCGGCTATTGCTTTCGCCTTCCAAAGTTGGGACGTGGTCCGGCCGCATCGCGCCTTCAAACCCAATTTCTTTGTAGGCGCGGAGGCATTCAGCCATGTCCGTCTGGCCTGCATCGTGGAAGGTCTCGCGGAATTCTGCGACTGTTCCCTTGACATCTCTAAAGTGAACGAAAGGGATCTTGTCAGTACCAAATTCGCGGATGAGATCCGGAACGGACACGTCGCCGCCAAGCACCTCCGGCATGAGCGCGAAGTTCCCCTGACAGAAGGTGATGCCGTTGTGATCTGACGGCATCAGTTCGAGTAGCTTGCGATAGCCAGCCACTGAACTCATGATGCGTGGGACACCGCGATCAACCTGCTGTGGCGGGTCATCCGGGTGCATCGCGAGGCGTACGCCAGCCTTTTCCGCCTCGGGCACTACCGCCCTGAGGAAGTAGTCGAGCGCGTCCCACATCTGGTCAGCGGACAGCACCCCTTCTTCGAGCAAGGGCGTCCCCGCTTGCCCCACGAACTGCGTATAGCCGGTGACAAGAGCTCCCCCACGGTCGACAAGTTCGGTGTCGGTCCGCCCCCAACTGCTGAGGGCCATCCAGTTGTACGCCATCACGGGGATGCCCAGCTTGCCGAGCGTGCGAATCTGCTCGATGAACTGTTCGATTTGCTGATCACGGCCATCGAGACCCATGCGAACCTTGTCCATCGGCGCTGTGTCCTCAGTGCCGATGAGTTTGAATCCCCATTTTTCGTAGATTTCAATATTGTGCTTGATGGCGGCGACGCTCCATGGCACCTCATCACGCTCGTCGGGCTTCCATCCCGCGCTGCCAACAGACGCAAACATGCGCTGGTCCTGCTCCGCTCCGTTCAGGACACCGATGACATTCTCGACACCTGCTTGCCTGACAAGTTTCCAAGTCGACTCGGGGCGTGGGGGAAGGAATTCGCTGAGTTGGAGCATGACCTATTTGTCTCTTTCCTTATCGGGTTAACGTGGTGGGAAGGCGGAGAATCAAGCCTTCTCTGGAAGTGCTGCGGCGATGCGTGCGAGCATGCCGCCATCTACTCGGATTTCCGCTCCTGTAATAAAACTGGCTTCGGAACTGGCGAGGAAGGAGCAGACCGCGCCAAGCTCATCTGGTCTTGCGACCCGGCCGAGGGCGTGCGCGGTACCCCACGTAGCGATCGTGTTCTCGATCCCTTCCGGCGTCCCGTCAGACCATTCGGCTGCGGACGCCCGCAACATGGGCGTATCTACTGAGCCCGGAAGTATCGCGTTCACGCGCACGCCGCATTCGGCCTCATCTACTGCGAGAGCTCTGGACATAGCGTTGAGCGCACCTTTTGTCATCGTGTACCCAACGACGTTTCTCTGCGTGGCAATGCCCTGTACAGATGAGATCAGCGTGATCGTGCCTCGGCTCTCTCGAATATGAGCAATTGCCGCGTGTACCGCGAGAAAAACCCCGCGAACGTTCACCGCATAAACTCGATCCAGCGCTTCGGCCGTCGTGGTGGCAGCGTCGCCGTAGGTCTGGATACCAGCAGACGTCACCAAGTGGTCGACTCTTCCAAACTCACGCAGTGCGATCTCAACCGCTCGGTCATGCGTCGACTCCTCAGCGACATCGCCGAAGGTTCCGATGGCGGTGCCGCCCGCTGCCGTTATCGCCTCGACTGCTTCCGTGACACCGGACTCTATAAGCCCCTGCACAACAACGCGAGCTCCCTCCGCGGCGAAAACCTCGGCGGCTCCCCGGCCGATCCCAGCGGAACCGCCGGTCACGATGACCACGCTGCCCTCGTGTCTCAAAACTCTGCTCACAATGCTCTCCAAATCTTCAGTGGTCTCCGCCAAAAAGCTCCAACTCTGGGCTACAGCACGCCGTATGTGGCAAACGCCTCTGTCGCCCCCATGCCAGCGTCAATCGCTCGACAGACCTGGTTCTCCGTCGATGCTTTGGCCAACGCTTCCTCAACAACCTCAGCCTCAACCTCCTGGGGCACGACGAGGACGCCATCCATGTCCCCGATAATCAGATCACCCGGCGTGACACGCACTCCCCCGATCTGTACCGGAACGCGGAAGTCCGTAATGGCAGTGCGTATGGACGAGTCCTGCGCGTACGAGCCCCAGCCAAATACTGGAAAATCGCGCTTCAGCACCTGGGGGGTGTCACGGAAGTAGCCGTCGACTACCGCGCCCACCGCACCGCGCTGCTGTGAGGTCGCGGTCAAGATCTCGCCCCATAAGGCAACAGGTTGCACGATTCGTGTCGAGAGGTAGACCTCCCCCGGCTCAAGTTGGTCGAGAGCCTCAGTCAAGTACCCGAATGGCTTCTTCTGCGGTCCGTACACATCGGCAGTCGTACATGGCATTGCGCGGCCGACAAGTTTCATCTCTGGGCGAAGCGGGCGAATCTCCGGCGGCAAAAACTGGCGAGTGTGACCTAGCGAATCGAGAATGTCTCCGACGACGGGCGTATACAGCCGCGTTCGAATCATCTCGAATAGCTCTGGATCAGTAGTGAACATATTTCTTCAACCTTTTCCTCATCAAGTTGCGGATTAGCTGATCGGCGAGCGTCGCGTGCGCCATACGTTGACCAGAACGGCGATGAGCACTACTGCCCCCCGGATGACCTGCTGCAAATAGGGATTCACGCCGAGCAAAACCATGCCGTTCAATAGCGCAGCAATAAACACAACACCAATCGCCGTGCCAACAATGGTCCCCTTGCCTCCCGAAAGAACAGTGCCTCCGATGATGCTTGCGGCAATGGCGTCAAACTCTAGGCCCACTGCAATCGTGCTATTGCCAGACGAGAGCTGGGCACTATAGAGGAGCCCTGCTATCGCTGCTGAAAGCGCGGAGCTCATCATCACGACGATTTTGATCCGGCTCACAGGAATTCCGGAAAGCCTAGACGCCTTGGCGTTACCACCCACGGCGTAGACAGAGCGTCCAAAGACGGTCTTCTGCGCTATCACGCCAATAATTACGGCTGCGATCACGAAGTAGATGGCGGCCACTGGAATGATTCCGAACACTTTGCCGCTGCCCCAATAGAAAAAATCTGAGCTGGGGATTGGCAAGGGAAAGTTGTTGGTCAACAGTTGAGCTAAGCCTCGAAGGGCCAAGTACATCGCCAATGTCGAGATGAAAGTCGGCACTCCGTAGTATGCGCGAAGAAAGCCGGTAAAGGCGCCGATCGCCAATGCGGCAACGATGACGAGGATGACCGCAAGGGGAAACGGCAATCCTTGTTTCACCACGAACACCCCTAGTAGGGATGAAGAAAGCGCAGCAACCGATCCCACCGAAATATCGATTTCTCCCGAAACGATCACTAGGGTCATTGCGAAAGCGACGATGCCGAAAAAGGCCGCGCTCTGCAAGATCGCTAGCTGATTACTGACCGTAAAAAAGATCGGCGACGATATTGTGAGCACGATGTAGAACAAGATCAGCACGGTGAGGAGCCCGAGGCTCTGCCAGTTCTTGATTCCAGCTAGTACCTGCATAAAGTTACTGCGAGTAGTTGCGGTAGTGGTCATGAGTCGTTCTCCTGTCGCATCGCCAACGCGAGAATGCGGTCTGCGGTTCCCTCGGAACCGACTAGTTCTTCATGGATTTGGCCGTCACGGAGCACGAGGACTCGATCGCAAACCTCTGCGATTTCTTCTAGTTCCGAAGACACGAAGATCGAGGACACTCCGGTATCCGCTAGGTCGCGAATCAGACCGTAGATTTGAGCCTTGGCCTGGAGGTCCACACCTCGCGTAGGTTCATCGAGAAGCAGAATTCTCAATTTCGCGGCGAGAGCCCTACCGATGACACCCTTCTGTTGATTGCCACCAGAGAGCGTCCCAATCTCCTGCCGCGCGGAAGACGCCGATATGGACATCGAAGCCATCACCTCGCTAACGATCCGGGCTTCTTGCTTAACATGCACCCACATTTTCGGGAGCACTCGGCCGCGAGCGGAAAGCACGAGGTTCTCGTCCACCCCTAGTAGCGGCACGATGCCCGAACCCTTTCGGTCCTCCGACGTGAATGCGATACCGAGATCGAGCATCTTGCGTGGGTAGCGATGGCTCTGAAGGGTCCCATTGACGAGAATCTCTCCTTCAGCGTCATTCCGAAGCCCGTAGATTGACTCAAGCAGTTCGGTACGACCTGAACCGAGTAGCCCTGCAATTCCTAAAACTTCGCCCTCATGCAAACTGAACGAGATGCCGTCCAGACGATGAGGAATAGTAAGGTTGCGGACTTCAAGTACTACTGGGGCACTTGTCCGGTCATGTTTCTGGTGGACGGTATCGACTTTGACTTCACCGCTGATGAGCTCTGCGACCTCGTCTGAGCTCAGGCTGGTAACTGCGTGGGTGCCGATCTCCTTACCATCGCGAAGCACGGTTAGGGTATCCGCCACTAGCGGAATTTCCTTCATTCGATGCGAGACGTAGATCACGGAGATGCCGGTGTCGGCTAGTCGGCGAACGAGTGAGATCAACGCGTCGACCTCGTGGGAATTCAGAGCGCTAGTCGGCTCGTCAAGCACTAGTACCTTCGGCTCATCGACAAGCGCCTTAGCGATCTCGACCATTTGCTGCTCTGCCAGAGGCAGCGACCCCACGGTGATCCACAGGGGTATCGCAACGCCAAGACGGTTGAGAGCCCGTTGTGCACGTGCCTTCAGGGCGCCCTTGTCGACGAAGCCTCTTTTTTGTGGCCAACTTCCCAGAGTGATGTTCTCTGCCACGCTGAGGCCCAGCACCAGGCTAAACTCTTGGTGCACCACAGCGATCCCGCCAGCCTGCGCCGCGTGTGGCCCCGACCACTCAACGATTTCTCCGTCCAACTTAATCGTGCCTGCGTCCGGCCGCAGTGATCCGGAGATTAGGTTTACGAGCGTGGACTTTCCTGCTCCATTCTTGCCGAGCAGGGCACGCACCTCGCCGCGATGGAGTTCAAAGTCCACCCCAGTTAGAGCTGTCACCATTCCGAACCGCTTGCCCAAGGCACTACAAGACAATACTGTTTCGCTCATTCTGTCCCGTCCTTCTTCCCGAGCGCGGCTGGCCGTGTGCGCTGCACACGACCAGCCACCTCATTGAGGCGATTACCACCTACTGGTCGAGGAACGCCTGAATTGTGTCCGAGTTCGTACGATCGTACGTAATTCCCGGCAGTTCGACGGATGGCTCCGCAAGTGTCTCGCCTGCATGAACCTTTACGGCCATGGCGTACGCCCCCTCAGCTGTCCCAAATGCATCTTGGCCAGTCGTAGCCTGAAGATTGCCATCTGGCTCCAGAAGGAACTCCGCAAGCTGAGTGGAGATGTCGGTGCCGAACACGGGAATAGTCGAACCTGCCTGTTGAGTTGCAATCACGGCACCAGCCGTGCCACCGTCGTTCGAAGCCCAGATCATGTCGATGTCAGGGTTCGCAGCAAGGATGTTCTGTGCCACCGGAGTTGCTTTGTCGACCAGGTAACCTTCTTGGTCCGTCACGACCGTCGCCGTGATTCCAGCATCTGTGAGCGCACCAAGAAAGCCAGTCTTGCGCAGTTTGCATGCTGAAGCGACATCACAATTGAGGATTGCGACATCTACAGAATCCCCAAAATTGTCCTTAATGTAGGCTGCTGCGGCCTCACCCGTCTGAGTGCCGAGCGCCGTATTGTCTGATTGAATAGCGCCGTCGACATTGGCCGGGTCCGCAGTAGGACCAACGCAGTTCCCGTAGCAAATCAGCGTAATTCCCGCGTCCCTGATCGCCTTCATGGTGGCGAGCGACGCCTCGTCAGCAGCGGGCTGCATCAAAATTGCGTCCACCTGAGCCTGAATCATATTCAATGCCGCTTCGTTCTCGGTACCAGGGTCACCGTTCGACAATGCTGTTGTAACTGTTCCACCATCCTTCGCCGCTGCTGCTTCAACGCCAGTCTGAATGTTCTGGAAGTATGTGTCTCCCTGAAGAAGGATTAGGCCAACCTTGAGCCCTTCGGCAGATGAATCGGGACTTGAGTCAGTGCTGGCGGCAGCAGTTTCCGAGCTACCAGTAGACGGATCCGTACTGTTGGTAGCGTCACTACTACAAGCAGAAATTGTGAGTGCGAATGCGGCAGCGACTGTGGCGGCCACTATGGATGGATGCAACTTCATTGTTGGACTCCTCATTGAGTTGGGTAACTTGCATCCCCATGATGGCACCTAGTATGCTAGTTTGCAAGTACACCACCGAATTGTTATGAAAGGCCTGTACACATGACAACGTTGTCTGGCACTACAGGGTCGCCCAAATTTGATCTGGGATCGTTGGCGAAGCCTGAATCGCGGTACCGCATCTCCGACGCCGTGTTCCAAACGGTCAGCGAGGCGATCCGAAACCTGAAACTGCCGCCGGGTGCGCCCATCTCCGAGACGGGTATCGCAACCCAGTTGCAAGTCAGCCGCTCCCCCGTGCGCGAGGCGTTCACTCGGCTCACCGACCAAGGATTGATCGTGGTCGTTCCCCAAGTCGGGGGTCAGGTCGCGCCAATCTCGCTACAGGAGGTCGCGGACGCAGTATTCATTCGCACCGCGCTAGAGACCAGTGCTTTTCAGCGCGCAATTGGCGCCAGCACCCCGGACACGACCGGCATTCAGCGCCTAGCCGACGCGAATCGCGCGGCTGCCGAGAACAAAGATATCGATGCGTTTTTCGACACCGATGAACAACTACACCAGGGAGTCTTCGAGCTAGCAGGAGTGCCCCGAATGTGGCAGTTGGTGCGGGGTACCAAGATGCAGCTCGACCGGCTGCGGCGTCTCAACCTGCATAAGGCTGTTCACCAGCCCGAACTTTGCGATGAGCATCAACACATTGTCGATGCGCTGCGGGACCGCGATGAGGCCGCCGGCATCGCTGTGATTCGAAACCACGCGACGCGAGTGCTAGATCTTGTCCACACGTACCGAACCGAAAACCCGACCTACTTCACCGACTGAGTGAGATCCCAGGGCGCAACCCGCCTACCCCACCATCAACGCCGCAACGAGGAGGAGAAATGAGTACCGAGGTTAGTGTCGTGGTCGACCACCATGCCGCATGTGGCGAAGGTCCCTTCTGGCACGCCCCGTCAGAGTCAGTGATCTGGATCGACATCGTGCGCGGGGACATCTTTCGGACCCCGCTCCGCACCGGCGACACCCAAAGGGTCGTGCGCCACAGGGAGATGGTCGGAGCAGTCGCGCCACGTGAAGATGGCGGATTCGTAGCCGCCACCGAATCGGGCTTCGTCGAACTGACTGAATCCGGCAAGGTTTCTCGCCAAGTCCCCTGCCTAGGAGCTGGCGAGCGGATGAACGATGCCAAACCTGACCCCGCTGGTCGCTATTGGTCCGGGAGTTGCACAATGGACTTCAAGCCTGGCCAGGGCGGACTCTGGCTACTCGACGAAAACTGGAACGCGACGAAAATCCTGAGCGGCCTCACGCTGCCCAACGGACTCGGTTGGAGCCCCGACGGAAGGACCTTCTACCTCATCGACTCAATGGATCGCACTGTGCTGAGTTTTCCGTTTGACCCCGACACCTCAACGCTCACGACGCAATCAACCATCCTCGTCGGACCAGATGCATTCACTGGATTGCCGGACGGGCTAGCCGTGGACACACGAGGGCATCTATGGGTAGCTGAGTACGCTGGTTCCGCTGTCCATGAGTTCGATCCCACCGGAGCGCTAGTCCGCAAGATCGCGATTCCAACCGCACAACCGACATCGTGTGCGTTCGTAGGCCCTGAGCTCAATCAGCTGTGGGTGACATCGGCCGCTGATGGCCTTGAGACCAGTGAAGAGGTCCATGCCGGCTCAGTATTCAAAGTCGATGGACTAAATGCTACCGGCCTGCCCGTCGCCAATTTCAGGGGGTAAGACGTGGTTTTTACAATTGCATCTGAGGACTTCGAGGTATCAATCACGCCCCATCGCGGTGCCGACATCGTCGGAATCACAGAAAGAACGACTGGCGTGCAACTCCTGGCGGTCTCCCCCACTGGAGACGTAGGTGCCTCCGTCGCAGCGACCGGCAACTCGATGGAGCAATGGATCCGCGGGTATCCGGGGGGTTGGCAAATTCTGGTGCCAAATGCGGGTCCCGAGCGCGTTCACGCCGGAGTCACGCAGGGTTACCACGGAGAGGCTTCGCTCGCCCAGTGGCAGGTACTCAAGCAGGGCGCCACGTCGGTCACTCTAGCGACCTCGTTAACCACCGCACCCCTCAAAATAGAGCGCCGCATCTCCGTTGAAGGCGCGTGCGTCACAGTGGAAGACGTGGTCACTAACCTCTCAACCGAGCCTTGCAGCTTCAGACTCGCCCAGCACCCCGCCTTTGGCTCAAGTTTCCTCGACGAACACAGTTATCTTGCCGTGCCCAATGCGACGCTCGTCGCGGACGCGGCGGCGCCTGGCACCTTGACACAGGCGGGCACCGTGGGGCGGCCTGCGAGTCTTTTGCCAGCCGGGCCTGTCCCAAACAGCATCGCCTTGCCCGGGCCCGGGTCACGTCAGTCACTGTTCGGTGCACTGACCGATTTCACCTCGGATGAAGAAGCGAGCGACACCATCGCGGCGACGTTCTTTAGCCCTACCCATGGTTTCGGCATTCAGCTGAGCTGGGATCCCAGCACCTACCCGCACGCGTGGTTCTGGATCGAAGCGAATGCCGGTACTGGCTGGCCGTGGTTCAGACGCCTATTTTCGATCGCCGTGGAGCCGTCAAACGTGCTTCCTGGTGAGGGCGTGGAAACGAACGGATTCCAACGCGGGGGACCCGGTACCACTCTCGCTGGCGGTAGTTCTCTGTCCTCAACGGTGCGCATGACTCGGGTGCCACTCCCCGCAGATTAACCGCGGCGCTTCACCCCTTCGACAACGAACACAACAGGAGAATTAAATGTACTTCCAACGCCTCGGACCTCCCGGCGCTGAAATTCCCGTTGTCGTTGTCGACGAGGTCGCCTACGACCTGCGGCCGATCACGACCGACATCGACGGCGCATTCCTCGGAAGCGATCCAGTCGAAACTGTCGAGAGGGCACTCCCGCAGCTTCCCGCGCTCGAGAAGGCGTCTTCCTTGCGGGTTGGCGCACCGATCGCGCGCCCTGGTGCAATCTACTGCGTGGGAATGAACTACGCGGCGCACGCACTCGAAGGCGGCTCATTGCCACCCAAGGACGTGGTGGTGTTCTTCAAGCCACCGCACACTGTGGCAGGACCGAACGACGACTTCACGGCGCCGGCAGGCGCATTGAAGTTGGACTGGGAGGTGGAGCTGGCAGTAGTGGTCAGCAAACGGGCTTGGCGGCTCGACGAGACCGATAACCCCATGGAGCATGTGGCGGGATATACGCTCGCGAATGACCTATCAGAACGCGAATGGCAGCTTGAGACTTCAGGAGGCCAGTGGTCCAAGGGCAAGAGTGGCCCCGGCTTTCTCCCGCTCGGCCCATGGCTTGCCCCCGCGGACGAGATCACGCCGGGCGCTCTACGTCTTCAGAGTTTCGTTAACGGCGAGCCACGCCAGGACTCGAGCACCTCCGATCTCATCTTCGATGTTCCCACCATCATTCACGATCTCAGTCAGTTCACTGTCCTCGAGCCCGGTGACGTGATCTTGACGGGCACGCCGGAAGGCGTTGCCCTGTCCGGACGTTTCCCGTACCTCACTCCTGGCGACGTCATGGATCTCGAGATCCAACATCTCGGCCACCAACGCCAACGCGTGTTGCCGGCGAACTAAGGAGCGAACGACATGGGAATTTTTTCAGGAAAAGTGGCTGTCGTGGTGGGCGGCGCTTCCGGCATTGGTCGGGCAACTGTCGAACAACTGCTGCAAGAAGGCGCACGAGTCGCCATCTTCGACCGCGACGAACCACAAAAACTCGACGTCGCATCAGATCGAGTCCTCTACGTGAAGGTCGAGCTTCAGGATCAGCCATCGATCGACGCTGCTGTATCAGCGACTATCGGTCGCTGGCAGCGGATTGATGTGCTGGTTAACAGTGCAGGGATCGGGGCGGCCGGGACATTGCGAGAAAACGACGATTCCGAGTGGCACCGCGTCCTCGACGTTAATGTCCTGGGCACAGTTCGGATGATCCGAACTGTCCTTCCTCACCTGATCGCCGCGCGCCCGTCTTCTGTGGTCAATCTAGGCTCTGCCGTTGCATTGACCGGATTCCCAAAGCGGGCGCTCTACAGCGCGACGAAGGGCGCGATCGTCTCGCTCACTCGGGCGATGGCCGCAGACCACCTTGCGGACGGTGTTCGCTTCAACTCCGTTTGTCCGGGAACTACAGAGACCCCGTGGATTCAACGCCTGCTGGACGCGGCTGACGACCCAGAGCTGGAGCGTCGCAACTTGGAAGCACGCCAGCCACACGGGCGCCTGGTGACAGCCGATGAGGTTGCCACCGCAATCATCTACCTTGCCAGCCCTCGATCAGGGTCCACGACAGGGGTGACGCTTTCCGTGGATGCTGGTATTCAATCGCTGTACACCGGGAGATGAGTACTCTCTGGGGTGCAAGAGCGCGGGACGACCTGTTGATCTTGCCTGGCACGAACTCATCCCGCACCACCTGCGGAAAGCCAAACGTCACACTACCCCCAAGTGATGCAACGACCATATGAATCTGCCCACCGCACACAGCGCTCATCTACCGCTGGAGCGCAAAAACGAAGAGCGCTAGCGCGCTACTCCCACTGGGCCACTCCTCGCACGCTCGTCGCGACCGAGCGCCGCACAGCCCCACCCAGGTAGAAACTACTCCCACTCGATGGTCCCGGGGGGCTTGGAAGTCACGTCCAGCACCACGCGGTTGACCTCAGACACCTCGTTGGTGATGCGGTTGGAGATATGCGCGAGCACCTCGTAGGGCACTCGGGTCCAGTCGGCTGTCATCGCGTCCTCGGAAGAAACCGGGCGCAGCACCACGGGGTGACCGTAGGTGCGGCCGTCGCCCTGCACGCCCACCGAGCGCACATCCGCGAGCAGCACCACCGGGCACTGCCAGATGTCGCGGTCCAGGCCGGCCTTAGTCAGCTCCTCGCGGGCAATCGCGTCCGCCTCCTGCAGGATGTCGATCCGCTCCTGATTAACGGCGCCGATGATGCGGATGCCCAGGCCTGGACCCGGGAACGGCTGACGCCACACCATGTAGTCGGGCAGCCCCAGCTCGGTGCCGACCGCACGCACCTCGTCCTTGAACAGCGCGCGCAGCGGCTCGACGAGGCCAAACTCCAGGTCCTCCGGCAGGCCGCCCACGTTGTGGTGACTCTTGATGTTCGCGGCACCCTCGCCGCCACCGGATTCGACGACGTCCGGGTACAACGTGCCCTGCACCAGGAACTTCACCGGCTCCCCATCGGGCGCGGCCGCGACAATGTCGCGCTCCGCAGCCTCGAAGGCACGGATGAACTCACGGCCGATGATCTTGCGCTTGGTCTCCGGGTCGGTCACGTCCGCGAGCGCTTCCAAGAATCGCTGCTTCTCGTCTGCCACCACGAGCTTGACGCCCGTGACCGCCACGAAGTCGCGTTCGACCTGCTCGGCCTCGCCCTTGCGCAACAATCCGTGGTCGACAAAAACACACGTCAACTGATCGCCCACGGCCTTCTGCACGATCGCGGCGGCGACGGCGGAGTCGACGCCACCCGACAGTGCGCAAATCACGCGCGCGGATCCAACCTGCTGGCGAATCAACGCCACCTGCTCGTCGATCACGTTCGCGGCGGTCCAGTCCCCCGCGATGCCCGCAACGTTGTAGAGAAAATTCTCAATCGCAGCCTGGCCCTGCGGGGAGTGCTTGACCTCGGGGTGCCACTGGACGCCGCACATCTGGCGCTCAATGTTCTCGAAGGCCGCGACGGGGGCGCCGTCAGTAGACGCGAGCACCGTGAATCCTTCAGGAGCGGACTGTACGGAGTCGCCGTGGCTCATCCACACTTCCTGCTCGGCCGGGCTGCCCGCCAAGGCCGTTCCGGCATCGGCTACCCGCGCGGTGGTGCGACCGTACTCGCGCAGGCCCGTCTGCGCGACCGTCCCACCGAGCGCGGCGGCCATCGCCTGGAAGCCGTAGCAGATGCCCATGATGGGTACGCCGGAGTCGAACAAGGCGGGGTCGATCTGTGGGGCGCCCACGGCGTATACCGAGGACGGTCCGCCGGAGAGGATCACAGCCGCCGGGTTCTTCGCGAGCATGTCTGCGGCGCTCATCGAGTGCGGCACCACCTCGGAATACACGCTCGCCTCGCGCACGCGCCTGGCAATCAACTGCGCGTACTGCGCGCCGCAGTCGACCACCAGCACGGGTCGTTGTTGGAGGGTATCTGCTATAGATACCGCGCCGCTCACGAGTCCAGTCCGTTCTTCACCTCACGGGCCAGCTTGACCTCGATAAAGAAGCCCAGTACTGGAATGACACCACCGAGCGCCATGTACACGAGGCGCCCAAACTTCCACTTCTCCTTGGTCCACAGGTCAATACAGGTGAGCAGGTAAACCACGAAGATCCACCCGTGCACGATGCCGATGGTGAGGGCGATCGACAGGAAGCCCGCGTCCTCCCACTGGAACGCCCACAGCCCGACGTACTTGACCAGCGTCACCGCCGTCAGCACCAGCAGAAAACTACCGGTGACAATCGCCATCACCCGATAGCGCGTCAGCGCCCCCCGAATTTTGCCCTGTCGTGCCTGCGTCGCTTCGCTCAACTCTGGTCCTCTCGGGTTTCGGTGGGGGTGAAACCATTGTCGCGTATCCAACGCACGCCGATAAACACTGCAAACGCGCCGAAGATCCACCATTCGAACGAGTACGCCAGGTACTGCAGATTGAGCTGGCTCTCAGGCGGCAGCGGCGGTAGCGGGGTCCACGACGGCGACCCGTCGTAGGACACCATGACCGCCGAATACAGCGGGCTGGGCCATACCTGGGCGAGTTCCGCGACGGAAACGGACGCACTCCACATGGCACCGACCACTGGCATCTCCGGCAGAACCGTCCCCGCAGTCGACTGCTCGGCCGAACGAAGGAAGCCATCAAAAGTGACCGTGCCCGGCTGAGAGTCAGGACCCACGGTGTCACCCTCCGGGCGCCAACCCACGATCACCGCGAGCGTCGCAGGCGCACCCGTACCGGTCAGTTCTGCGTCGACGACAAGCGGACGCACCAACAGCTCTGCAGGCACCCCGTCCACCTCGCGTCCGGGAATGATTGCCGCATCCGCATCGGCCCATTGACCGGATACGGTGACCTGCCGACTGATCGCCCTGCCGGGGGGCGATGCGGGTGCGAGCACGTCAGCGAGCGGAACCTCTGGCTCCAGCGCGACGGTGACTGACTTCTCGTGCGAGCGGGTCCACTGCCACCAGCCCAGCGCGCCAGTCACCGCCACCGCGCCAAGCATCAGCAGGGCGGTTGTCACGATGGCGAGCACTCGCACCCGCTTACGGCGCGGCGGGGCGGTCGTCACAGCAACTCACTCCCTACTCCTCTAGTAGCACGGGCACTCGTCGAGGAGGTCGATCACGCCCGCGACACCATATTTTCGCACGGTTAGATTTGCCCACCTCGCGTCGAGCCGCCGATGCGGCGAACGGCTTACGGTTCAAGGCGGCCGGCGACCACCTTGTTGCGTCCCGATGCCTTCGCTTCGTAGAGCTTGGCGTCGGCCAGCCGCAGCGCTGCGTCGCGCGCGGCAAACCGAGGCGCACACACGACGCCTATCGAAATCGTCACGAGCGCGCCATCATCACGGAACCGTCCCTCAAGGTCCACGCGCGTGCGGTCCATGAGGGCCTCGGCCTTTTCGAGGGTCACACCCGGCATTACGATCAAGAACTCCTCGCCGCCCCACCGCGCGACAGAGCCGAGCTCGCCCACCGAGCTCTCGAGCGTCGCCGCAGCGTTCGCCAGCACCACATCGCCCGCGCCGTGGCCGAGCGCATCGTTGACGCGCTTGAACAGGTCAAGGTCCCCCAACGCCACGCAGTAGTCACCTTCCTCAGCGGCCGCAGTCAGGACAGGCGTGACTCCGCGCCGGTTGAGTAGGTGCGTGAGCGCATCGGTATGAGATGCCGTGCGCGCTTCGACCAAAAGCGCACCGTTGCGCTTGCGTTCCCGGTTGAAATAAAAGTCAGCAAAGGCGGCCTGGGCCGTCAGAAAACATAGAACCGAAGCGAACATCAGTGCGGCGGACCATGACAGCCAGCGATCGCTCACCGGCACCCACGGGTCCGCGAACGTGGGATCGACGTATACCCACATCGCCGCCACAGCGGCTGCGACGATCGCCGTGATCCGTGCCCACATATGCCTGGGAATAAACGTCGCGAAAGCCAGCGCGGGCATTCCGAACAGCGCGAACTGGAACCCAGCCGAGCGCGTAAATACGTCGGCAAGAAAAGTGAACTGCACGATGGTGACGGCGAGGGAGGCCGCGGACATCCAAGGTGTATAGCCCCGCTTGTTGATGGCGAGCGCGACGAGCCACAACGCAATCATGGACAAGTGAGTCAGCCCGGGGAGCAAAAAGCTCCAGCCGTCGCGCGCCATGATCGCAATAGCCCAAGGCACGTTGGCGATCGCGGTCAGGATGTAAAAGTTGTTGGCACCCATCACGGCGCGAGACTCAGTGCGATCGGAACCCGCCAGGCCCCGCATGCTGACTGCCTTCCAGGCTCGTCGAAACAGTCCAAACACAGCGGTTCTATTCACGCCTCGTCACCTCCCCTACAAGCGCCCTCACGCCCGGGACCTCTTGAAGTGGACCGACTATGGGAATCGTCCTGGCAAGAGGTATGGGCCGAGTCTATGCGCCGGGCACGACATGGAGAAAGAAACCAGCGGTCCCGCCCCATGACACGCGCGGTAAACCCGGGACCGAAGACCTGCGACAACCACGGCAAGAACGTGGAATGCTGGAGCAGTGTCCAAAAACATCTATATAGCTTCCGCCGAGGGCAACACCGGCAAGTCCGCGATCGCGCTCGGAATCACCGACCTTCTCACGCGATCGGTAGGCCGGGTCGGAATCTTCCGCCCCGTTGCGAGGGTCGCCGACGGAAACGATTACGTCCTCCAACTACTGCTTGGCCACGAGGGCGTCTCACAGGGCTACGAGGAGTCCGTGGGAGTCACCTACGACGACGTTCACGCAGACCCCGACGCGGCGCTCGCCACGATCGTGGCGCGCTATCACGAGATCGACAGGGCGTCCGATGCGGTGGTCATCGTGGGCACTGACTACACCGACATCTCCGGGCCCGCCGAGTTCGAGTTCAATGCCAGGATCGCCGCAAACCTAGGCGCGCCCGTAGCGCTAGTTGTCCACGGCATCGGCCGAACGCCCGCCGAAATCGCGCAGGTCGTGGAGCAGGCGCGGCTCGAGTTGACGGAGTCGCACGCACGCGTAGCCGCAGTCTTCGCGAACCGGTGCGACCCCGACCACCTTGACGAGATCCTCACGGCGCTCCCCACCGAACTCGCGTTAGGCGCTCTGCCCGAGGACCCGACACTCGTGGCACCCATGCTCAGCGCGTTGGTGAAGGCCGTCGACGGCCGACTGGTCTCCGGTGATCCAGAGTTGCTCACGCGCGAGGTACGCGCACTCACCGTGGGCGCGATGAACGCTGAACACCTCCTCGACCGCCTCGAGGAGGGCGGCGTCGTGATCACTCCGGGCGACCGCGCCGACACACTGTTGGCGCTGATCGGGGCCCACGGGGCCGAGGGCTTCCCCACCCTGTCCGGGGTCATCCTCAATGGAGGTTTTGCGACCCCTCCGGCGGTCCAGCGGCTCATCGAGGGAATGGGGTCATCCCTGCCCCTCATTCGCACGGACCTGGGCACGTTCGAGGCCGCAACGCGGTGCTCGGCAACCCGAGGGCGACTCTCGCGTGAGAGTTCAGTGAAGGTGGACACCGCGCTGTCCCTGTTCGAGCGGCTCGTCGACACCGAGAGAGTGCTCGCGCTGCTCGATGTGGCCCGCACCGACGTCGTTACTCCGCTGATGTTCGAGTACGACCTGCTCAACCGAGCGCGCTCGTCGAAGCGTCACATCGTTCTGCCCGAGGGAACCGACGACCGGATCC
>Ga0307486_1001035_pt1 | contig 22676 bp, 24 predicted proteins | sample CBIW02metaG_FD_203663 | JGI IMG/M metagenome (GOLD analysis project Ga0307486, IMG submission 203663) | Sea-ice brine microbial communities from Beaufort Sea near Barrow, Alaska, United States - CBIW 0.2 | ecosystem: Environmental > Aquatic > Marine > Coastal | place: USA: Alaska | collected...
GATCGTGGAGCCCGATTTGAGTCAGGGGAGTGTGGTCTGTAGACTAGAACCAGCGACGCGGGGTGGAGCAGCTCGGTAGCTCGCTGGGCTCATAACCCAGAGGTCACAGGTTCAAATCCTGTCCCCGCTACTGGGAAAGTCCCGGAAACCCAAGGGTTTCCGGGACTTTCGTTTTGGAGGCGAAATGCCTATCCCATCTTTATCCCATCTCAATGGGGGTCTGAGACCCCTTTCTGAGACCGAGCCGTCTGACTGGCTCCGGACGCTGCTGGTTCTCTCGGCGCGTGGTCGGCACCGCACACCTGTAGAACATGAACCCCGAATCGAACAATCTGCTGGAACCGCTGCTAAGCGTTCCCGAGCTGGCCGAGTACCTGGGTGTGCCGGTGCAGACGATCTACGACTGGCGGCTGCGGGGCGAAGGGCCGAGGGCCTATCGCTTCGGCAAGCGCATCAAGTTCGCGGTCAGCGACGTGCGAGCCTGGGTGGACAGCCACCGCGACCCCAACACGCCCGACGAGCCGGGCACCGCGCAGGAGCGGGGGTGAGCCGTCGTGGCTAAGCCCCGTATTGAGGTCGGCACCTTCGGCACGATCACCTTCACCGTCCGGTCCGCGCGCAGCGTCGAGGCGCGGGTGCGTTACCGCGACTGGGACGGCAAGAAGCGTCTGGTTCAGGCGAGCGGTTCCAGCGAGATGGCTGCGGAGCGCGCGTTGAAGAAGAAGCTCTCGGTACGGGTGCAGAATCGTCCGGTGGACACGATGCTGACGCCCGACAGCCTGTTTGGGGAGCTGGTCACATACTGGCTGGCCGACCTGGACCTGGAGAACCGACTGGCGCCCTCGACACGTGTGGGTTATGAGCAGTCGATGTATGCGTTGGCGATGCCGGCATTCGAACACCTGACGCTACGCGAGATCGGGGTAGCCCGTTGTGACATGCTGCTCAAGCAGTTGGGACAGCTGAGCTACAGCCGTGCCAAACGGGCGCGGGTGGTGCTGCGGCTCGCCTTCGGGTTGGCGGTCCGCCACGAGGTGCTGCCACGCAACCCCCTGGACAGCGTGTCGCGGCTGCACCGGCCCGCATCGACACCGACAGCGTTGACGCCGGCACAGGTGAACGCGATCCGCGCCGCGATCGTGTTCTGGCAACGTGGCCAGTCGGCCTCAGGACCCAAGCCTGACGGGAAACTCGGACAGATCGTGGAGGTCATGCTGGGAACCTCGGCGCGGATCGGTGAAGTGCTTGCATTGCGTCGCTGCGACGTCGATGTGACGACATCCCCGCCGACGGCGAGGATCGCGGGAACGGTCGTCAGCGTCAAGGGGCAGGGCACCATACGACAGGACAAACCGAAGACGGATCGTTCCCGTCGAATGGTGGCGCTTCCGTCGTATACGGCTGAGGCGCTGCGACAGCGGCTTGCAGTAATGGTCGACCAAGACCCGGAAGCGTTGCTGTTCGCTAGTCGCAACGGCACGCCCACGACCACTAACAACGTGCGTCGTCAGTTGCGAAAGGTACTCAAGATCGCGGGAATCGAGGGCGTGACGCCGCACATGTTCCGGCGAACCGTGGCCACTGTCATCAACGACAACGCGAGTGTGAACCTCGCTGCCGAGCTGCTGGGGCACACGGACCCGAAGGTCACGCTCCAGCACTACATCAAGCGCAACGAGCTGGTGAACCCGCTGACTGCCGAGTTGCTGGAGGAGGCCTTCGCGCCCAAGGCGTCGTCCGACGAGGACGAAGGTGTCTGACAAGCACCTACTGTGGGGCGGGTTGCTCACAGTGACAGCGGTGGGGGAGTCTCAGGTTCTGACGACCGAATGTTGAGGGCTTGATCGAGGTCGCGTCGACTTCTGGCTGCGCTCTCCGGCACGGATGCTCGGGACGCTGGCAGTCGGAGCTGGCGGCGTGCGGTGTTGACGAGGTTTGTCCCCGTGCGGCGACTGAGCGGCACGTATCGCGTGCGGACTGGTTGGACCGCACCCTCGGCGTGGGAGTCGAGGCGTGGGAGTGCGGTGCGCCAGACATAGAGATGTTGGGCGACGCCGCGCTCGATGGTGTCGGCGAGTCGTGCGTCGATGAGCGTGAACAGTTCATCCAGGCGGTGCGCAGTGTGGCGGCTGAGTTCGTGAGAGGTGGGGACATTCTTGGCGCGGGAAGCCAAGGTCGATGCTTGGGCCGCTACAGGCTGACCGGCACCGAGAAGGCCGCCGAGGTCCCGCGTCTCGCGAATCAGACGGGTGTATGTGTCTCGTCGCGTGTCCCACTTTTCGGCGATCCCTGGCATGCCATTTCGGGCTCGTGAGGCGATTTCGTGAGAGACGATGCGTTGGGCGTCGAGGACCACACGCATGGTGTGCGCGCTCGGAGATTCGCGAAGCTGTTCGAGAAGGTCCTGGGTGCTTTGGAGGACGCCAGAGAGTTCGTCCACGGCTTTTGTTCGGGACCGGGCGACGGGGGCTGGTGGCGGTTTCCAGCCGCCGAGGTCAACTCGGTAGTCGGCTGCTAGCCCGGCGGCGGCCGTGCACGCGTGCGCAGCATCTGTTAGATGGCCGGGAGTACGGAGTCGCTCCCATCCCGGCAGGCCCTTGTAGTGGCGGTCGAGTGCGACGACGGCTCGGGTGACGCCGACCGCGTCCTTGAGTACAGTTCTTCGCTGCGTGCGGTTGAGGTGTTCGTAGTTGATGTCAGTCGTGAAGTCGTGTTCCCCGAGTGCGGCGGATCGTGCGGCTTGGCGCCATGCTTCGACAGTTGGGACGTTCTGTCTTTTCGTCAACTGATCGAGCGCCAGTGGGCCCGCGCGGGAATCATTGATGGCCGAGGAAAGGTGGAGCTGGAGGCGGTGTATTGCCTCTGGGGTTTGCCGGCCGGTGACCTCGTCGGGCGTCGTGGCGCGTACTGCTTGCAGACACCAGGTGAGCACGGTGTCGCGGAATTGAGTCATCTGGTGACCCAGTTCTGCTTGTTCGGCCGGTGTGCTGTCGTGAATGGACGGTCCCGCGGGCGCACCCTGGCGGTGCTGGACGCGGTGTTGTCGAAGCAGGCCGGTGAGCGCGTCCCGAAGGTTGCCTGCGTTGTCGCCGTACATCAGGGCGCGTCATTGGCGCGGGCGGCGTGGAGCATGTCCAGGATTAGCTCGATCTCGAGGGCGTCGATGCCGTGGCCAGCCAAGTCTTCGATGGCGGCCTCGGCGACGGTGAACAGCACGTCGCGCCGGTCGGTGAGGACCGGGCTGATCCCAGGGACGTCGTCACCGTGAATCGCATCGAGCTGAAGCAGGGCGCGCTCATACTGGGCCGTGGCCTCGAAGGTGTTGGCGAGATCGGCCAGGGCGGCGACGTAGGAGCGGGCTTCGGCGAGGGTGACTGCGTGTGTGAGCAACATGGTTGTTCCCTTTCTGGATGGCGTTCTGGATGGCGGCGACGCACTGGTGGGCGTGCCTTGGGTCACCATGCGGGGATTTCCGCGCGTTGAGTGCTGCCGATGTCCATGGCTGTGGACGCTTTTCGTTTCCTGAGTAGCTGTGGACGACTACGACGCTTGGCCGTGCACCTTGTCCTCGATGCGGAGGCGAGCGGCGACGTCGGTCAGGACGAACTGGACGAAGTCCGCGTTGCGGTCGGTGATCACCGTCTCCGCACCGGGCTGAGCAGGTGTCTCGCCAGACCAGATGGTCTGGCGGGTGGGCCGGTCGCGGTCGAGCTTTGTCCCCGACGTGGCAACCCATTCGCGCAGCCGTTTCTGCGCTTCGGCGAAGTCGCGATGCCATGTCAGCGGCGCGGATGCTGAGGACTCAGGATTGTAGGAGTTGAGCCAGTGAAGATGCAGCGCCGATAGCTCCCACACGAGTTCGTCGTGGCGGTGCCACAGGGGAGGAATTACTGCGGGCGGTAGCCCGTAGGTGTGGCGTAACCAGTCGACCCACGCATCAAGGTCTTGCCACTCGACTTGGGCCTCGGCGGCGGTCAGGATGTTCCAGTTGACCGGGCGCACGGGCTCATCGAGCGCTGTGCGACTGTCGAAGTCTGGCTGCGTCTCGGTCTGGTCAGGCGGCGGTGCCTGGTCGTCGTGGTCCTCGGGGGCGATGTCGTGATGCACGAAACGTTCCCGGCTACAGTCCGACGGCCTGCGTCGATGGGCCCATCGTTTGCCCTGCCGATAGATCCGGTTCGGACGCCTTGGGGCGGTCGACGTCATAGCGGGTGCGGGCGGTGTCATGACCGATCCGGCGAGCCACGAACTCTTCACGCGCGACAGTGTTACCACCGCGCTCAATTTTGTACTCGTTGATGTAGCCAGACGCGACGCACGAGTCGCCCTTACGGAATCGGGCGTAAGCACGTTCGGCGCTCGCCCTGAACATCACCATGTCGTGGAATGTGGGCTCCAACGAGGTGAAACTGCCGTCGGCCTCTTTGCGGGCATGCTCGACACCGACACGGGCATAGAACCTGGCCACGCCATTGCCAGTGAACGTGAGCTGAGGGGTTGAGGCGATGAACCCCGACAGGCTCATCTGAGTGGGAATCGACATCATCTGGCTCCTTGTGACGTACGGCGCCCCGGTTGGCGACCGCTCCTGACACTCAGGTGCGCAACGCATTCCGCATCGGCTCGAACGGCCGGGTTACTGGCGACGCAGCTGCGTCTCGATCGCAGCCCGCTCCGCAGCGAGCTGGTCGGCATCAGAGCGGTTCGTCCACGGCCGTAGATCGGTCACCACTGGTGGGGCACTGCGAAGCAGCACCAACGCAGTACCGAAAGGCAACGTGCGAATGGTCTCTGGCGGCATCACGGGAACTCGGCGGGTCGAACGTTGCAGAGACCGCGAGCCGTAGTCGCCAACGGAGATGGTGTCGGTGTGTTCATCACGTTCACCGATCAGCGCGGACAAGTCTTGGAGGTCACGTGCGGCCGACGTGCCGCCGAGGATGACCTTGACGATGGAAGCGTCCCAAATCGCGCCAGCGGCGTGGTCGCCCCACTTGTCCCGTGCCTGGGACAGTGACTGGAGCACTGGCATCGTGGTCACACCGGTTCCGCCGCCTTCGGCCATCAGCATCGGCAGCGACGGCAGCGGCGACAGATTACCGATCTCATCCAGCGCCAACAGCAACGGCGGGTCGAGACGGGCGCCGGGAGATCCAGCGGCCAGATGCCTGGCCGTCTCCACCAGGTCTTCGATGAACGCTGCGACCAGCGACCACGAAGCACCAGCTCCGGCGCCCGTGGCCAGCAGATAGAGGGTGCCGTTGTTGGTCAGGAATTCGACCGGGTCGAAGTGCTCACCCGGGCGCGGCGTGACAGCATCAACCACCCTTGGGTCGGCCAGACAGGACAGCGCGAGTGAGACGCCCATCCAAATCGAGTCACGGGTGCGGGGATCGGACTGGATCATCGACTCCAGGGATTCGGCCCAACCGACGGCAGCGCCCGGGTGGCTGGACAAGATCGCCACCGCATCCGCGGCAGCCGACGGTGAGAGCGTCCAGGCGAACAACTCGCCCGGGTTCCGGTGATCCAACGCGGCAGCGTGCAGCAGGGCCTGTAAAGCGGTACGGGTTTTGCCTTCCCAGAAGCCACCGGACTCCACCCCGCCGGCGGACAGCCCGGTCGCCGAGGCCAGCCCCGTCGCCCGGATCATCGCGGTCAACGGGTCTTCGCAACCCCTCACCGGTGACCACCGCAGCCCAGCTGGCAACCCCTGAGCGAGGCGTTGCGGGTCGAACACGGCCACCGGCCCACGTTGTTGCCGGGCCGTCAAGGTGGCGGCGATGTTGTCGGGCCTGGTCGCGGTCGTGATGACAGCTCCGGGCGCGTCGAGGATGGCGTTGATGACCACATGCAGTCCCTTGCCTGAACGTGGTGGGCCGAGCAGGAGCATCGAGTCCTCCACCGACGCCCACACGCCCTTGCCGCGGGACCGGCCCAGCAGGTAGCCGACGTCGGATGCCTTCGCCTTTTCCAGCGAGGGCCGCAGCGTGTGCGCGCGTGTGAGGAGGGCGCGTTCGGATGCTGCGGCGGCGACGTCCCGGGCGGTGGCGACCCCGGCCAGACGCCGGGGATCACGCGACGTCTTGTGCCGATTCCCGGCGACCAGTCGCCAGCCGAACCATCCAGCCACCCCCAGCCCGGCGGCCATGACTGCGACCACCAGCCAATACAGGATTGCCGACATGCCCGGAATCTTGAGTGCGCGGCCGGGGCGGCCGGGATCGGTCAGCACACCGAACCCGCCTTCGAGGCCGCTGGCCGGTGTTCCCGCGCCCGAGAGCCACCCCGCGACCGTGCCGGCGGTCCATAAGACGCCGGTCAGGGCGCTGACGGCGGCGATCAGGATCAGTCCAAGATTGACCAACTCGTCGTCAACTGGGCGGCCACGCGGACTCACCCCACACCACCAGTGGCACGGGCAGCAGCAACACTGAGGGCGCTGTCGCTGAGGGCGACTGCTCCGGAGGAGCGGCCGAACAACACCACGGATCCTGGCCGGCCGGCGAGTAGAGCGGGAGGCAATCGCAGCCGTGCAGTGCCATCTGCTTCTGCCCTCTGGTGGGCCACAATGACCGCGACGACGACCTCCTCGTACGGAAGGAACCCATCCCCGGCAACCTCGCCCGGAACCGTCGCCACGTACGTCCGGGCGACCGAAGGCGACTGTGATTCGGGGACAGCCGTGGGTCGTGGAGTGGGGGTGATGATGTCGGTGAAGACCGATCCGTCGGGTTCGTGGATCTCAACCTTCACCGGGCAGGCAAGATCGTTAGTGATCTGATCGAGCACACGGTGCAGATCTTCCCGGTGCAGATCTTCGCGCGTCGAGCTGGGATCGGTGTCGTAGCCGGTCTGATCGATCGTGACGTCGAGTAACCCGACGTCATTGATCCGCACCTGGACGAGCGGCAACACCACCGGAACCTTCACCTGGTCGCTGCCACCTCGCCGGTAGGAGGCATGCAGGAGGCTCATAGCCCGACCACCGCAACCGGCTCATCCCGTGAGCGGAGCTCGGCCACGGGTGTCTCTCGTTTCGCGGCAAGGGCGGCCCGGTCGAGCCCGGGCGGGTCACCGGTCCCGACTTGCGTGCTGTCGAGCTGATCCAAGATAGTCACCGCGGTCCGACGGACCCGCTCGGCGGTCGCCTGCACCACCTCCACGGGCGTTTTGCCCGGAACGCTGCTGGCCCACGACGTGACGTACGGGATCGTGTAGTCGTCAGTTGCCAGCCCGTGTGCCGCCCCGACCATCAACGCGACACTTTCGGCCTCGACTTCGGCGATGCCTCGGTGAATGGCAGCATCGGCGTTGTCGGGTCCGTGGAGCAGAACATGCCCCAATTCATGGCAGAGAGTTTTCGTTTGGGCTGAGGGGTCCATGTCGGTTCGCACCGAGACCTCGCGAGCCAGATAGTCGGTGATCCCGTTCGCGCCGCCGATCGCTGCGGCGTTCGGCACCCGCTTGAGCGTGAATCCCCGCACCTGCGCCTGTGCGGCAAGCCCATCCCACAAGCCCTCGGGCGCTTGTCCCTGGAGCAGGACCGGCATGGGCCGTTCGGGTACGGGCTCGCCCTCGGTCTGGGACATGTCCCAGACGTGCGCCGGGCGTAGCCCGATTAACCGGGTGCGGGCGACTTCCCCTCGCTGGGGCTTCTCACCACGACTCAACCGCCGCCACGACTCGGAGTTCTGCGGTGTCTTGGTGGCAAACCGGCCGGTGACCGGGGCGAGGATGGCATACCCGGATTGCCCCTTGAGCACCTGGCGCCCCAACGATTGCCACTGCTTGAACCCTGCGGCATAGGTCGGCATGGGTTCGGGAACACGACCCTCGGCGTGGGCGATGGCGTGCTGTATGTAGATCAGCATTGTGTTGTTGAAAGACCGCGATCGGAACCGGGCCGCGAACTCCATCGCCTGCCGCCAGTCGTCACTGGTCGTCAGCGCCGCGACAGAGGTGGTTAGCTGGTCGTGTAGTGCGTTGAGCTTCGCCTCGCGGGCTTCATGGGACTGTGTCTGCTGCCTCATCGTCGAACATTTCCTGCCGCGCCAGGTGACAGGTGCCCATTCGGAATCGACATTTTTGTGTTGGTATCGAACAGTTCGAGCTCGGCCGGATGTAGCTGATGCTGCACGGCGAATGATCTGTGCTTGATGCGCCACAGCCCTTGGCCGGTACCAAGGCTCGGCAGTAGATGCTGTTCGGTTCCGGTGAGCCCCAGTGCCTTGGCGGTGCTGCTCAGCTGGTCGGACTCCTGCCGGTAGACCACGCGGGTCTCGGCATTCGCCAACAGCGACGACGCGAGTGCGCGCATCGCGGAGCCTTGGTCGCCGACGTTGTCCAGATCAGACAGTTTGTGGAAGATCAACATGTTCGCGATCCCGTAATGCCGGCTCATCCGCCATTGAGCATCCATCCTGCGCAGCAGGGAGGGGTAGGCCATGAGTCGCCATGCTTCGTCGTAGATGACCCACCGTTGCCCGCCGTTGGGGTCCAAGAGCGCGGACTCCATCCACGCTGAGGCGCAGGTCATGAGCACCGACACCAAGGTGGCGTTCTCAGTGACCCGCGACAGGTCGAGGGAGATCATCGGCAGGCTCGGGTCGAACCGCACGGTCGACGGCCCATCGAACAACCCGGCCAGGTCGCCTGCGACGAGTCGGCGTAGCGCGTGGCCAGCATGCCGGCCGTCTTCGGTCAGCCGCCCATCGGTGTCATCAGCCTTGTCCGGCGCAAGGAGCCGGTCCACCACCATCGGTAGGACCGGCACTTCGGATGAGCGGACTGCACCGACCAATGCGACGTCGACGGCGGTGTGTTCCAACGGTGTCAGCCGGCGGTCGAGCACGGTCTCGGCTAGTGCGCCGACCAGTTCGCGGCGACGCGACGTCACCTGTCCGAGCCATTGGGCGTCGTCCAGACCGCTGGGGCGGTGGCCCTCGTCGAGTGGGTTCAGACGGCTCGGCATGCCATGGCCCAGGGCGATGGCTTTGCCGCCCACGGCTTCGGCGACAGCGGTGTGCTCACCCTTGGGGTCGCCGGGGACGTAAACACGGCGTCCGAACGGGATCGATCGGGTGTAAAGACTCTTGGCGAGTGCCGATTTCCCGGATCCGACAATGCCCGCGAGCACCATATTCGGCGCCGTGATGAGACCCCGCTGGTACAGCACCCACGGGTCATACACGAACGACGAACCCGAATACAGATCCTGACCGACGAACACCCCTTCATTGCCCAACCCGCCCTCGGCCAGGAACGGGTACGCACCCGCGAGAGTGGCCGAGGTGTCCTGATGCCGTGGCAACCGCAGCCGACCCGGCGTCCGCAAAGCCGCTGGACCAGGTTCACCCGCACGCGGGAGGACAACAGTCTCCTTCCGCTCAGCCACCAGCACATCGGCCTTCGCCTTGGCCACCGCCTTGTGTCCCGCACGATCCCGCACCATGAGCGCCTTCGCGGCTCGTTTGCGGGCCGCCCGGTCACGCCGCCGCTCACGCCGAGGCGAGACGAGGATCGCACTGTGGAGCCGGCTCTCACCCCGGCCAGTCACAGCGATAGCCCCAGATCGGGCGCCACGGTGTTGGGTAGCACGGTGCTGGGTAGCTCACGCCGGTCGTAGGCGATCGTCGCCTCGACCTCATGTGCACGGCCGATGGATTCGGTGACCTGCTTGAGGATCTCGGCGGCATGGTGCACCTGCCACGAGACCTGACGAGAGGCCGCCCGCCCGGTCCCATCTGCGGTGACCCATCCGCGGTTACGGGCCGGGCCGTCGTGGAAGGCCGCGAGTTGATGCAGCGACTGCTCCAGCGACGCGACCGCCGCGGACAACGAACCCAGCACCGGGTAGATGTTCCGCGGGTCGTCGATGGACCGGGTGGCGTGTGCGAGACCCCGCAAGGCCTGCTGGGCTTCGTCCGCATCCGCGGCGGGATCGTTGAACGTGGGCACCTGGTCCTCCGGTTTCTCGACATTGAGTGGTCGACAAGGAGGTGCTCAGCGTGTCCCGGGTTAGAGGCTGCGGCGGTGAGTCGAGACCGTACGGATCACGTCATCGAAGGTGATCTGTTCGCCGTGGATCAGGCTTTGAGCCGATGCGAAACCGGTGCGAATTGCGTCGTGGGATTCTCCGGTGGGGTTGAAGGCGGGGCTGTGGGCGTAGCCGCCTTCGGGGCGGGGGCTCCACGAGAACCCGGCTTTTTGGCTGTGCGCGTTGATGTCTTCGACGAGCTCGGTGAACCCTGCGGCGCCGAGCCCGCTCAATGCATCGATGACCGTGGATGTGTTGAGCAGTCGGTCGATGTCGTAGAAGTGACGGCCGTGCTTGAGTAGAGCCTCGGTGTCGTGACGGACGGCAGCGTCGTGGATGGCGGCGACCTTCTCCAACAGTGTGCGCTCGGGTGCGAGAACATTGACCTCGAAGGGGACGAACTCTTCCCAAGTTTCCTCGGTCTCGCCGAGCTCGGCGATCGCGTAGTCGGCGACCATCGACCGGTACGAATGTAGATCTGCTGGGTACGTCCCGCCACGGCTTCCGAGTTCGAGTAGGACGCCTTCCTTGAGGCCTTCGTCGTACTCTTCGACCGGATATTGATAAGTCGTGTAGCGCTTCACACCTGTTGTGGATGCTCCGACCGTCACATTCTGCTTGGTGAGCCGAAGATGTGCGGTCACGTCGGCGTCGACCTGCTTCAAGACCTTATGGCGGGCATTGGATGTCGCGCCATCGGGGAAGACAGCGAGTAGATCGACATCTTCGGAGAAGCGATCCACGATTCCGAACACACGGCTCAAGCTGGTGCCGCCCTTGAAAATAAACGTCACTGGCGCGGTCGATCCGTTCGGCATGGCGACGACGCGGTCGACGGAGGCAGCGCGAAGTACTTCGGTGACCCAAAAGTCTTTCTCGACGTACGGCGCTGGAAGCTCGCGCACCGTTGCGGTCTGCGCGACCAGTGCGTCGAGGTCGTCTGGGTGCTGGCGCAGTTGATCGCTCATGCTGCCACCGTCAACTCGGCCTCGAAGCGAACAAAGTTGTCGCGCACCGAGCGGTTGTACTCTCCGGGCACAGCGGCACGCAGCAGGTCGCTGCGGATCTCGCCAGAGCGCACGGCGTCACGGGCCTTGGTCACTAGCGCGTCCCAGCCCGCCTCGACATAGATCTCGGGAGCACGCAGCAACTCCAGGAGTGCGATCTCTTTTTCGTTGAGGTCGGCGCGGGCGAGGTTCTTGCGCCCGTGTTGGCTCACTCCGGCGATCGGGTCGACCGTCCGCAGGGTCGCGACGTGCCACACCGGGGGAATCTGGGTGGAGACGCCCCACGCGCGGGCGGCGGAATAGCCGGCAGGACCAACGCCACGGGTGCCGAGGACCGCGCGAGCAATCTCATCGGCTCGTGGGGCCGTCACCCCGTAGCGTGTGTGCCGACCGCGGTAGTAGAGCCCGCGACGTATTGGCAGCAGAAGGCCGGCGCCGGCCGCTCGGGACGCAGCTTTCCGGGCAGCGGTCGCGGAGCCGGGGAGTCGGTCCACATGGACAAACGACTTCTCCGGCGTCTCGCGGATCACCGCTGCGGGCGACAATGTGCTCATGTCACGAAAGTATACCGGAAACGTGACATCGGTGGGAGTGACGGCAATGGTTCGCACTCTCACACCATCCGACACAGTGGCAATGCGGCTGCGGTGAAGGCTTGGGCTTGTTGGCCCCACAGCCGCCGGGTCTCGCAGGACGCCTGAATCGCAGCCTGCTCGATGGCGGCGACTGCACGTTCCAGCTCGTCGAGGTCAGGTGCGCTAATCGCGATCAGTCCGGTAGTGCGCAAAATGCCGTGGCCGGCGGTGAGGTCAGCTTCTTGTTGGAGGACGTCTTGGTATTCGGCGGACTGTTGGGCATCCTCGATCTGTCCGATGCGCATGCGTTGGGCGGCATCGGAGACGTACTCAGTCTTCTTCTTGCGGATGTCTCGTGCCGCCTGGTCGGTGCGCATCGGGGTGTAGAGCAGGGTGAACGTCCGGCGCACACCTGAGGACAGCAGGACGGGGGCGAGGAAGCCGGGGAACACCAGCGAGCGGGGCCATTCGCTGATCCACAGCACACAGTGATGGGCCGAGTCACTGCGCAGGCTCGACCAGCTTTCCGTGACCCCGACCGGGCCGGCGGTGGCCAGATCTCTGCCCAGATCGCCGTGACGCTCCAGTGCTCCGGCAACGACCGGGTCGTACGCGCCACGCAGTATGACAGCAAGGTCACCTGGTTCCAGCCAGTCCGATGGTGCAAGGTCGGCTGCCCGCAATGCGGCAGTGATAGTGGACATCTCCTGGCGCAGAACGGCGGCTGCGCCACGACTCCCACCTCCGGCGGCCCGGATAGCGCGTGCGGCGGCCTTCATGTCGAGTGACACCGAAATTGTGGAGGCGTGTCGTTCTCCTGCAGGTCCGGCGCGGTCGATCAGCTCGCTGTAGGTGGTCGAGGTCCAAGACTGGTCGTGGGTGCCGTGCTTTGACCACCATTCGGCCAGCCCTTTGCCCGAGTCCGCCAGGGTTCGTTCCATGACCTGCAGTGAGGCGATCCGGCCCGAGCGGCAAGCGGTTGCCAGCACGCGGCCCCAGCCGGCCACACGACGTTCTTGCTCGACAGGGTCCAGGAGGATGAACGCCGGGTGGGATACGGCCACGATCGCCGTCAAGACTGACTGGTGGGGGTCGTGGACCATGACCGCACCGGTCTCCAGATCGAGCCATTGCCGCAACCGTGCCGCATCGCCGGGAAGTGCGAGCGTTCCGGCCGGGCGGGGCTTGGTGATGTGGCGCCGGAACAGCAACTGCCCGCCGGCCGAGCGCCACCCCCACCGGGCGACGATAGGCAGCCATTCGATGAGTTTGCGCCCACCGATACTGACCCAGGCGAGTCCGGCACAGACCACGATGATCGGGAACGCGTACACCAAGAGCATTCCGCCGCCGAGGTACAGCGCGAAGACCAGCACAACCGCGCCGATCCCGACTGCGACGAGTTGTCCACCGGACAACCCGAGGATCACGCCTCGACGGGCCAGCCGGGAGAACTTCACGGGCCGCAATTCGTAGTCGCGCACGGCAGAGGTTTTGGTCATGAGTTCCCCTTCGCGGAGCCGCCCCGGGCCGGCGGGACAGGGTCAGAGAAGTGCGGCGGCGCACTGTTCGAAGGTGCATTGTTTGATGGTGCGTTGTTTGATCGGGTATGTTCGGCGGCGTCGCTCTGTTGCCCCGCCTGGGTAGCGACGAAGTTCCCGAGCTGTGGCCCGGCGTCGGCGGCCTTCTTCGCCACCACGACACCCGCCGCTACAGCCCCGCCCGCAGCACCGCCACCAGCGCTGGCCCCGCCTCCGCCTCCGGTTGCCGGGGCCGGTGCCGCAGCGCCGCCGGACCCTCCGCTGCCTGCGGAGTCGCCCCCACCGAGGATCTTCTGGGCAGTTCCGCCAGAACCGCCGGTCGGGATCGGCAGTGGCCGGTTCAGGGCCGACTTGGCTTCTTGTTCGGCCGACATGGCGTGATACATGTCAAACCCCATGAAGCTGATCGCCTTGTAGGTCAGGTAGGGGGCGAATCCGGCCATCAGCATCAGCACCACGCCTGCAATGGGGTCGCTGACCGATTGGAGGTCGGAGTCGATCGGTGCGGAGACCTGCGCTGTGGCGAGCAGGAAGATCACCACCAGGACGACTTTGGACAGGATCAACGCGATGACGAACGTCGCCCATTTGCCAACCCATCCGCGGGTCTGGTCCCAGCTCGCACCGGCCATCGCGATAGGCGCGAACACGATCGCGATCAGCAACAACGCTTTGCGGACCAGCAGGCTGATCCACACGATTACTGCGGCGCCTATCGCCAGTCCTGCGATGAAGATGGTGATGATCGCGCCGGCTCCGGGTGCGACGATGTTGATTCCGACCAGCCCGGCGGTAAGCGCGGCGATCCGGTCGCCCATCTGGTTCATGTTCGTTCCTGCGGCGTGGACGATCCCGATCGTGAGCTGATCGGTAATCTCCAATGCTGTTGCCAACAGGGCGAGGGCGACGAACGATCCGAGGATTGATTTGGCCAACCCTAGGGCGGCGCGGGACAGGGCCGCGGGTTCTCGGCGAACCATGCCGCCGATGACTTGGAGCATGAAGAAGCTGAGCATCACGAACACGGCAACACCGAACAGAATGTTGTAGACCTTTGTGTATTCCTTGCTGGTGATGTCGAGCATGGTGGTGGTGTCGAAGATCGCCCATACGGACTTGAACATCCACTCGGCGGCGCCGCCCATCGCTTGGGCGAGCCAGTCGAACGGGGCAGTCACCAAGCTTGCTGCCGCATCGCCGGCGGTGCTGCAGACCTTGGAGATAATTGGTACGTCGCACACATCGGGCATCGTGGTTGTCCCTTCAGCCGTGGTTGGTGTTCAGACGGCTTGGCCGACGTTCCAGAAGAAGTTCACGAGCGCCACGGATGCGCCGCAGATGATCGCGGCGCCCATCGCGACCAGGACGCCGAGCTTCCCCCGGCCGGCGAGGTGCGGATTGGACGAGTTCGCACCCATCGCCCACACGACGGCCGACATGATCAGCGCAAGGACCGCCAGGATCAGCCCGACGGTCATGGAGGCGCCGACGACCTTGCGGAGCTGGCTGATGCCAGGCAACCCGTTGGAGTTAGGGCTGATATCGATGTCGGTCGCCAACGCGGCCAGAGTGTCGATGACTGTGTGAACCAAAACGAGTACGAGCACGGCTTCCTCCTGTGAGCGGGTGGGTCTTGCTGCTCAGGTGCACCCCTCACTCCGGGGTTCGGCTCGAGCTAGCACCGTCAGAGGGTCGCGCCGATGTCGAGAAGCCAGTTCGCCCAGGCGAGCGCTCCGCCGGTGCACAATGCGCCACCGAGCGCGACGAACAGTCCTGTCTTGGCCTTGCCCGCGGACTGCCAACTTCCACTCGATGAGGCGATCGCCCACGCTGCCGCACAGATGACGACCGTCAGGACAGCGGTCAACAGGCCGAACGTCAGCAACGCGCCCACGATCCTGCGCAGCTGCCCAGAGGTACCGACAGCCCCGAAATCCGGGCCGACCGCAGGAAGCAGAGCACTGATGATCGTCATGTCGCACAGGTGCCCGCACCACACCGATCAGGCCCCGGATCGGGCCGTCCAGTGCAGGTGGTCGAAATGTCCTCCTGTGACACTGCCGGGGTCGAATATTCCTCCGCCGTTGTACGCCCGCCAACCCTCGGAGGAACGGGCCACTGACCAGATGCGTCCCTGCCAGATCAGGTATTCCACGCCGAGGGTGCGGGCGTTGGCTTTCATCCAGTTGGTGACCTGCCAGCCTAGTGTGAGCGATGGGCCGGTGGCCTTGTGTCCGATCGAGTTGCCGAACGTGCCGTCACAGGCGCGCCCGAGGGAGTGCTCCGAGACCTGGCCCGGTCGTTGTGGCGAGAAGCACGACCATGCCGTTGTCGGGAATCGGGTCTTGACCTGGGCCAGGATGTGGGCCGTGCGGGCAGTGATCGTCCTATTGGTAGTCGGGTCGTCAACGAGATTCTCTGGGTCGGTCCCGGAGTAGCCGGCGGCGTCAGCGTCTGGCCCGCACCCACCGCCCTGGCTTGCGCTGTCCAAGGCGACGGCATCGCGGCCTTTCAGCCACGGTTCGGGGTTGATCGGGGCCGCGTTGGCCCCGCCGGGCCGGACCTCGAAATGCAGGTGCGGCCCGGTCGCATAACCCGTGGAGCCGACGTCGGCGATGTGTTGCCCGGCACTCACACGCTCACCGGTCTTGACGCGGATGCTGGCCGTGGTCATGTGGGCATATCCGGTCGCAATCCTCTTCTGGTTAACGGTGTGCTCGATCAGGACGAGGTTCCCGTAGCCGGCGGCGGGGCGAGCCCTCGCGACCCGGCCATCGGCCGCAGCGAGAATCGGAGTCCCTGCCTTGGCGGCGAAATCGACACCGGTATGGAGCTTGCGGACCCCGGTGATCGGGTGAACACGCATACTGAACGTGCTGGTCCGCACCCACGTCCCGGACGGGAGCGGAAACACAACCCGCCCGGACTCGGGAACCGCCAGCCCGCCGTCCGAACTGGCGATGGTTCCTTGGGTCAGCATCTTGACGATGGCCTGGGCGACAGGCTCGAATCGGGCATACCTGCCGGGGTATGCCGACACCTCAACGGCTTGCGCAGCGGCGCCCTTGGGCAACTTCTTCCAACCGCCGATGTCCAGCAGGCCACGCGGTGACCCGTGATTGGGTCCAGATGCTCCTCCGAAGAACGCGCGAGCTTGGTACGTCGGGTCCATCAGTTGGCCGACAGTGCCCCATCCTGTGCTCGGTCTCATCTGAAACAGACCGAGCGAGTCGTGGTCGCCGCCGTTGCCGTCATGCGGGTACTTCGCCGACTCCGGGTGTGCGCTGGTGTTGGACAGCATCCGCAGACTCGACTCGGTCAGCGCGGCCATCAACGCCACGATCACGCCGTCACGCCCGACACCCTTGGTATGTCCGCCGACCTCGATGATGGTCGCGGCATGGGTCAACTGCGCCTTGTTCAACCGGACGCGCGTGCCGTCGGTGGTCGTCGCGACCAGACTGCCCGGGACAATCCCAACGGACAAGCCGGCACCTGGCAGACAGGAGGCCTGGGCGGCGGGGTTCAACAGCACCGCCATGGCGGCCAGGCAGGATGCTGGACCGAATAGCATCACCACGAGCACTACGACGGCTGCCTTTCGCATCACGGGTGCGCCCGCTCAGCCCAGGGGCTCGTCGAGCCGAGACAATCGCAGTAGCCGGCAGTCCCGATAGGACGGCGCGCAGACGATGAACACCGTGAACTCAACATCGTGGGCGCTGGCGACGGGCTTGTCTTCCCAGATTCCGGCCCGGTGACGAACCCCGACCATCGTGTATGCCGCTGTGCCGGGCAGCAGGCCATCGGGTCCGGCTTCGGCCTTGGCCCGCGACCACAGGCCCGGCACCTTCACGGACTCGACCTTCAGCCACTGACGGGTCGAATACACACGAAGGTCAGCCCATGCCGCAGCGGTAGGGAGGTAGCCGGCAGTATCGGCCACCAAGCCCGGCGAGGACTCGCCAGTCGGATCGGCCACGTCCACCAGCCGATTCGTGTACGCGGCCAACGGAACCGCGACCGTGGTGTCCCAGTTGAACAGGGCATGTGCCACCAAGACTGCGAATGCCTTCGGGTCCGCAGTCGGCTCCAACGCCGCAAGCCCGCCATCGACAGCCAGCGCAGATCCGGCAGTTTCGGGGGCCCGGTAGAGGTCGACGTGGTTGACCTGCGAGACGGTGGCATCGCTGGCCTGCGGTACGCCGGGCCGTGACAGCGCGGCGTAGATGACCGCAGTGATCAGCAACGCAATAGCGGTCGCAGCGATGACCAGAATGCGGCGTCGGCGGAGCTGGTCCTCAGGAGTCATGGAGTGGTGCATCAGCATGTCCTTGCTTTCCGGCCGGTTCGCGGTAGACGGCCCACAGCACAGGTGCTCAACAAGGACCCACTGCAACAAGGCTGACGGTGTTAGGCGCTGGCCTGCTCCGGCTGCTGCTGTCGGGCCCGCCGGGCCTCGTCGGCGAACGCTTGGGTCTCGGCCAGCACCCGCTCGAACATGGCCCAGTCATCCTCAGTGAGCTGCTGGCCGACCTCGACCGGGTCGTAGTGCTGCGACCATCCGGCCAGGTCACCCCAGGTGAGGATGAAAGCCCGCAGCGACCTGCGTGCAGGTGTTTCGCTGCGTCCCGTGATGCGCCGACGACCGCCGCCTCGTGCGCGCTCCTGTTTCACCCGTGCCAACGCCTCTTCGGCCAAGGCTTCCAGTTCAGCGGTCGTCACTGGACTGTGATCCAGGGTGCCGCCGCCCAGGTCGAGCGCAGCCTTGACTCGCTCGTACGCGGGAGAGACGTCGGCACCGTGCTCGATCTGGGCCAACGCTGCGACCGCAAGATCTCGCACCACCTGAGGGGCCGCCGGGACGGACACGATCCGCTTCAACGCGTTGATCTGTTCATACCGTTGGAAACCGAGCTTCCCAGAGACCAACAGCGCCGCCCGCTCCCGAGTCTTCCCGCCATAGGGCGACGGTGGGGAGGAGTCCTCCCCACCGTCGCCTTCACCCGAGACGTCCCCTTTGTGGCCGCCGAAGCGAGATGCCTCCTGGCGTCGGGCGCCGTCCTCGGTCATCAACTTCTTGAGTTCGGCGAACAACGCGGCTTGCTCGACCGGTGTCAGTGCTTTGCGCAGCGTGTTCTCGTCCTGTTGTGCCAACAGCCTGGCCAAGCCGTCGGAGATGCCAGAACGTACCCACACCTTCAAGGTGCGCCACCCCAGCCGTCGCACTGCTTCGAGGCGACGCCTGCCACACACCAGCACACCTTCGGGGGTGATGGTCACCGGCTGGAGCAGGCCACGCTTCTCGATCGAACCCATCAGCGGTTCCAGATCACCAAGATCGGTGCGGTGCCGGTGTCCGATGATGATCGAGTCGATACTTCGCTCGAGCTCGATATGGCCGCTCGTCTCAGGCATGAGTGTCTCCTTCGACCATCGCCCGAACGCCAGCCGAGATGGGGCTCGTGATGTTGGGCATCGCGAGCACATCGTCGACCGTGTAGTCGATGACCAGCAGCAAGAGGAGTCCGCGACCTGCCGCGGTGTGTTCCCGGTCGGGATGCTGATTGCCCAGCACGGCACGCAGCATCGCCAACCAGCAGCGTTGATCCAGATCAAACAAGGCCTGCGCGTGGCGGTCCCGGCGCAGGTACTCAAAAGCAGTCGGACGTGAGTCGGTCCCCATCAGCCGGTTGCAGATGTACTCGATCCCCGTACGCGCGGTCTCGTCCGGCCAGCCGAGCTCGATGAATACCTCCACTGCACGGTCCAGCGCTACGAACGCATTGGTCGGCTCACCCTCCTTGCGCTCACCCCGTACTGGCTCGTCGGATTGAAGAGCGTCGGAGTAGACGTGGAACGCCGGGTGGTAGTCATAGATCGGTGTGTCACGGTCGCTGAACCGTTCCGCGTCATGTAGTCCCGCACTCTCAGGACGCTTGGCCCGACCGACCGAGCAGAGCATCCCGTTGGCGCGTGCCTCGTACGTCAACGTCAACTGCACGGCCCGAGTCACCACCGCCCAGGGATCGCCCGCATTGCGTGCGGACCGGGTGCGCATCACTTCGAATGCAGCGACGGCAGCATCGGCTTCCGCGAGGCCGTGTTTTCTGGCCAGCGCACCGTACTTGTCCATCGTGTAGACCATCAACTCGGTCGCGCCGGTGTCATCGTGCCAAGCATCAGCTCCGGCACGGTGCAGGCGGATCAGCAGTTGGCGCAGACCCTCGGAGGTGGTGAAGGTCGGGTGACTGGTCATAGCTCTAGTCCTTCTCGTGAGGTTGACGTTGTTGTGGTGGCCTGTGTTGTTTCGGGTCGGGCTATCGCGGTCCGGGTGATCCGGCGTCCGGCACGGACCGTGGCAGTTGGCGCGCGGCGAGTGCGGCGGGTCAGATCGGCCTGCAGGTCGATCCCGCGCCTCACCCATGGCGCCCCGGTCACAGTCGGCAGGTCACTGGGACGAACCCACGCGATGCTCCGCCTGCCGTGGCTCTGTTCGGCCTGGGTTGTATCGGGGGTTGGGTGCGAGGGGTCACGGTGGACTGCCAAGGCCGAGGGTTCAGCCGATTCGGTATCTTGGGATCGCATCAGAGGCTCTTGGAGGCTGCGGTCGTTGCGGCGTTCGTACGGGTCGGGATTGTTCATCAGTTCACCTCGGTGTTAGGGGCAGTGGGGAGCCAGCGGCCGATGGTTGAGGGGTGTACGCCGAGCTGTCGGGCGATGGCACGGTTGCTCAGGCCCCGGTCGCGCAGCCCGGCAGCGACGTCACGGCGATCGGCCTCGGTCAGGTCGACCGAGACCGCGAGCGCACCGGTGGATACGGCAACGGCAGGCTGCGGGATTCGAGTCAGTTGCACGGTCAAATGTGTGATGGCCAGCAGCACCACTGGGGGGACGGCGGCAACGGCCGCCGCGATCGCGTCTGGCACGTCGGGATCGGCGGCGATGGTCGCGTGCAATGCGTTCGCGGTGACCGAGACGCTGGCGCCGGCCAACAACAGGCACCACGGATACCACGTCGCGCGGGGCTGCTCGGCCGGTGACAGTGCAACAACTGCGACGGTGGCGACCACGATGATGCCGTCCACGATCAGTGGCCACGCCCACGCCTGATCGCGGTTGATCCCGGACCGGCGGGCCAGGTCAGCCAAGGCCGTGAACGAGAGCCAGAACGCTCCGGCCGCAATCAGCACGGTCCCGGCGACGGCAGTTGCGACGACCGGCTGAGCGTTCACAGCTGCACCGCCGGCGCTGCGGAAGTGGAGCGGGCAACGCCGCCTGCTGGGTCCATCGAACCGAGCCGGGTGGCGATCCGGTACGCCGACCGGATCGTGGTCAGCGCTTCGCGCTCACTCAGCCCTGCCGCACCGGCCGCGCCGCCGAGCACAGCGGCGGCAGTGTCGTAGCGGTGGCCGCCCTCGGCCATTCGGCACGCCGCCCAGAACAAGCCATGGTTGCGGGCGCCCTCGGGCCGCGAGGCGACCCAGGCGGCGAGCCGGTCAGGCCGGGCGCCGACAGCGGGCAGGGTTGCAGGCGGGCGCATCGGGCGCGGCGGGTCGAGGAACGCCCGCAACCCCGCCGCGTCAACCGCGCGTGGTTGGTGTTGCGCGACGGCGATCAGCTCATAGCCGCGCAACCCTCCGTCCGGTTGCGCAACCCTTGACGGTGGCAGCACGATGTAGCCGCCGTCGCCCCGGAAGTCGACATGCTTGCCCGGCACCTGCCACGACCGCTGTCCGGTTGTTGTATGTGCTGTCGTATGGGCCGTCGAACTGGCGGGAGTCCGCAGGAAGTAGGCGTGCAGGCCGGTCGACGGGGTGCGCACCAGCCACGCCCACCCGTCAACAAACCCAGCGGACCGTGCTTGCTCGAACGCCCCGTATCCGTTGCCGCCGGGGTGGACGTCGACGTCGACCACATCGACCCCAGAGACGGCACCGGTCGGCATGGCGAGGTTCGCGTCCGGCCAGCGCCGCCACCAAGCGGCGATCCGTGCAGGGTCAGCACCGGCGTCGTGGAAGCCGCGTCGGGTCAGTGGTTGCTTGCCACCGGGCACGCAAGGGAACACCGGCACACCGGCCTCGGCGAGTGTGATCGCTGCGGCACGCAGATCGGGTCCGGTCGACGCGCGGAGCATTGCCGCGGCTAACGACCGGGGTGACGATGGTGTCGTGCTGTTCATGCCGCCCACGGTGGTCCTTGGTGCTTACCGCTCTCCTTCCCCCTAGCAGTGTCTGAAGGAGGGGGAAGGAGGGTGTTTCCGCAGGTCAGCCCACCTTCCCCCGAAAGTCTCCCGTGTCAGCCTTCTTGGACAGCTTCGCGCGGCCCGATGTCGTATTTGGGGTCTGGGAAATAGATATTTAGCAGGAAATGGCCACATCTCTGTCGGTAAGCGACAGCTGATATTGGCTGCTCTTGGACCTGGTGCTGCACGACGCGAAGGAAGACTTGCTGGCCTTCACGAACTTTTCCCAGAAGCACTGGCGCCAAATCTGGTCCACGAACCCATCGAGCGGGTCAACACGGAGATCAAACGCCGCACCGATGTCGTCGGCGTCTTCCCGAACCCGGCCCTACTCAGGCTGGCCGGCGCGTCCTGGTCGAATAACACGACGAATGAGAATCCGTGGATCGCCGCTACTTCTCCGAGGGATCCATGCGTGAACTCGAAACCATAAACAACCCCACCAAGAAGGTCGAAGTCATGCCCGAAATCATCGCGGCATAGTCTGAACCCACTGACCCGCACGGTGTTGAGAAACTCCACCGCTGAGCGGGACGTCACCGCCCGACCACGATCCGTCTCGAAATGAGGAAGACCGCCTGACTCGCATTTTTGCTTGTCAGACGGTCTTTCTCAGTTGTACCCCCAACGGGATTCGAACTGTTCTGTGCCACCTTGCGCACAGGGTCATCAAACGGCGTTTTGACCCGTAAACACGGGGAATTTGGCGGGTCTCGCTGTGGATAACTCCATCGGGATTCATGGACTTACGTGGCCGGTAGCACATGAGTTAGCACATGAGATTTTGGCTGGAGGCGCATGCGTGCCGGACAAAGGGAACGAGTGAAAACGCCTAGTTCGCGCTGGAAACCGAGGGTCTAGTGATCGGCTCGAATGGCAATCGATGCTAAGCACCGTTCAACGATTCGAGCGAGTCGGAGTACTCCACGTGGACGTCGACTCCGCCACCGCGACACCACTCGACTGACGGATCCTCAGATTGCGCGGCTCGCCGCCCCGCACCTGCCGCCAGGTCCTGGTGCCTCACTCGAGGTTGACAGAGAGGGCGGGGTCGGCGACACGGGCGGCGTGAACCTTACTCGGGCCAGGACGGAGGGGTCGCTGTCATGCGCCGGATGGGGGGTAGTAGCTGAGTAGAATCACCGCTTGCCTCGAAGGTGCGCGCAATTCCCCGAGAGGCGGCCATGAGAGCAGGTACCGCACGCGACGCCTCGGTCACGGTCGGCACGATGATGGAGATCGCTGCGACGACTGACCCGTCCGACCCGC
>Ga0307486_1001037_pt1 | contig 22619 bp, 16 predicted proteins | sample CBIW02metaG_FD_203663 | JGI IMG/M metagenome (GOLD analysis project Ga0307486, IMG submission 203663) | Sea-ice brine microbial communities from Beaufort Sea near Barrow, Alaska, United States - CBIW 0.2 | ecosystem: Environmental > Aquatic > Marine > Coastal | place: USA: Alaska | collected...
TCCATCACTTTTGACTAAGGCTGTAACCATTTATTTTATAAAAATGAACTTTTACGCAATATTCTTAAATTATGGCTTGTGAATTTCGGAAAAAATGTTTCCTAATTACAACACGCGTTTAATTCCGTAAAATTCTTCTCTATAATGGCTTGGTGTACATTTTTTGCTTTTCTTGAAAATCCGGTTAAAATTGGCAATATTATTAAAACCACATTTATAAGCTATTTCGGAAATACTTAATTTTTCTTCGATTAACCATCGGGAGGCAAAACCTATTCGGGTATCATTTACATATTCAACAAAGGTTTTACCTGTACGTTTTTTAATGAACCTGTTAAAGGAAACCGGACTCATATTTACAAGTTCAGAAACTTCAGAAAGTGTAATTTTAGAAGAGTAATTCTCCTGAATAAACTCATAAATCACCTTAATCTTATCACTATTTTCAAAATCTTTATAATTTGCCGAGTAAGTAGATAATAAACGCTGGTTTGTGGAAAGAGCCAAATCCTGTAAAATAGAAATAAGTTCCAAAAAGTAATTTATACTATCTGTTTTTGATAATTGCTGAAGTTTGGGCAGAATTTTTTTAGAAATTTTCTTTGAAAATAAGATTCCATGGGAGGATCTTTCAAACATATCTTTTATAGGCTTCATAATCCGCCGACCCAAAAGCTTTGAATCCAATAGATCTATATGGAATTGAACTGTGATTTCGTGTATTTTATCACTTGAACAGTTATGCATCTGCCATCCGTGGTGCAAGTTGGGGCCAACAAATACTAATTCAATATTTTCAATTTCTTCCAGACTGTCTCCAATCACCCTTCGGGCTCCTGCTCCGTTAGCTATAAAGTTTAATTCAAATTCAGGATGAAAATGAACGGGGAAATCAAAATTATTTTTCACCCTTTCAAATACTAAAAAGCTGTCTTCCGGAGCTAAAGGTGTTATTTCCCTATGTATATCATTACGCATCATATTAAAAAGCGGCTATTATGGATAATATTTCATCGTTATTTGACAATATCCTATCAAATTAATAATTTTAAGTATCCTATTTTTGGGATAGAAAATATTTTTATAAATTATAGGCTAAATATAAGATTTCGCTAAAATTAAATTATTTTATCAATTTACACTTATTTTTTGTCCTTATAAATAAAGGGTTTTATTAATATTTTATCCATTATTTTTAATCTTATACTTTTTAATCATTTAAATCAAACTTGTTTCTCTGGAATAGCCTGGATTTTGTATGTCGAAATACCAGAATTTCTGATTATTTTAAAACTTACAAAGAAGAAATTTCCGGAGGTGATTTTAAAAAAACTTGGAGATTTGGAAGAAATATTCGTTTTTAAATGAGGTAAAGAAAATTTCGCGCTAAAAAAATCATACTAAATGCTACAAGGCTTAGATATTGCAATTATTTTACTTTACCTCGTAGGCACAATTATTATAGGACTTGCTTTAAGAAAAAAGGCTCAAAAAAGTAAGGATGATTATTTGCTGGGAGGTAAAAAACTCCCATGGTATATGTTGGGGCTTTCAAATGCTTCGGGGATGTTTGATATTTCCGGGACCATGTGGCTGGTGACGCTCACTTTTGTCTATGGTTTTAAAAGTATCTGGATTCCTTGGTTATGGCCTGTATTTAATCAGGTTTTTTTAATGGTTTATCTCGCGGCCTGGCTAAGAAGGTCTAATGTAACTACTGGGGCTGAATGGATCTTATTTCGGTTTGACAGCAAAAAAGGAGGGAGAAGGTCCCATACTATAATTGTTATTTTTGCCATTTTAAGTTGTCTCGGATTTTTAGCATACGGCTTTATTGGACTCGGAAAATTTATTGAAATATTCATCCCTTGGGAGATTGTTTCAAATTATATTCCTTTTGGGGTTCCACCGGAATATATCCCTCATTTTTATGGTATAATATTCACGTTATTCGCTGTTTTTTACTCTATAATGGGAGGAATGTCCGGTATTGTATGGACGGATGTAATGCAATATAGCATAATGACAATTTCCTCGATTGCAATTGCAGTAATAGCATGGCAAGCCATGGGAGACAATTCCTTAAATGTTCCCGACTCCTGGCATAATCCGTTGTTCAATTGGGAATTAAATATGGATTGGAGCGGTATTATAGATGAAGTGAATACCAAGATAAAATCAGACGGATATTCCCTGTTTGGGATTTTCTTTATGCTTATGGTGTTTAAAGGAATTTTATCCAGCATTGCAGGTCCGGCCCCAAATTACGATATGCAAAAAATCCTCTCTACAAAATCCCCTTTGGAAGCTGCAAAAATGAGTGCGCTATCTATTGTAGCTTTAATTCCTACCCGGTATTTAATGGTGGGTGGATTTTCTGTTTTGGGAATCCTTTTTTATGAACAGCTTAATTTAACGACCGCAGGAATTATAGATTTCGAAAAAGTTTTGCCCGCGGCTATTCAGCAATTTGTTCCTGTGGGATTATTGGGCTTTTTGCTGGCCGGGCTTTTAGCCGCATTTATGTCGACTTTTGCCGGCACCCTAAATGCTGCCCAGGCATATTTGGTGAACGATATCTATCTCAAGCACTATAATCCGGAGGCGTCCTCCAATCAGGTAAAAAGGATGAATTACGGCAGCGGAATTGTAGTTGTTTTAGTGAGCATTGTACTAGGGTTCTTTGTACAGGACGTGAATTCAATTTTACAATGGATCGTCTCAGCTTTATACGGCAGCTATGTAGTGTCTAACCTATTGAAATGGCACTGGTGGCGCTTCAACGGGGAAGGATACTTTTGGGGGATGCTTTCAGGTATAATCCCCGCGCTTATATTTCCTGTTTATATGGATACTCTGGATTTATACTATTTCCCTGTGATTTTGCTGATTTCTGTTGCAGGAAGTATTATTGGAACCTTTTCCGCACCACAAACCAACGAAAAGGTATTAATGAATTTTTACCTCAAAACCAGGCCCTGGGGATTCTGGAAACCAATTCAGGAAAAGGCGGAACAAGAATACCCCGATTTCAAAAAAAACAAGGATTTTTCACGGGATATATTCAATATAATCATTGGAGTTATTGCCCAAACCTTGTTAGTTGTAATTCCGCTTTATCTCATTTTACATCAGAATATTCCTTTGGGTATATCAATATTAATACTTGGAGTTTGTGTTATTATTTTGAAAAAAACCTGGTGGAATAATATTAAACGTGAACCTAATAATTATTAACAACAATTTAAAATGCACTCTAAATCACTAAATAATTCAAATAAAAAGATCCCGAATTACCAGAGCCTTTTGGAAAAATATAATGAGCTAATTGATAAAACAAATATCCCTTTAGGTTTTTCGAATGGAATTTTTGACCGCTATAAAAACCCGGTGATAACGGCAGCTCATTCTCCAATAAATTGGAGGTATGATTTGAATCCTGACACAAACCCTTTGGGCCTTGAAAGGATTGGGATTAATTCTACCTTTAATCCGGGCGCTATAAAATGGAAGGATAAATATGTGCTTGCCGTTCGGGTAGAAGGGAACGACAGAAAATCATTTTTTGCAATGGCAGAAAGCCCTAATGGGATAGATAATTTTAAATTCTGGGAAAAACCAATAGTTTTACCACAAACAGAAGACCCTGAAACCAACGTTTATGATATACGGCTTACAGCCCATGAAGATGGTTGGATTTACGGCGTCTTTTGCACCGAAAGGAAAGATAAAAGAAAACCTCAGGTACCAACGGCAGCAATAGCTAATGCGGGGATTATTCGCACAAAAGATTTAATGAACTGGGAACGCCTTCCAGATTTAATTTCGAATTCCAGGCAACAACGCAATGTTGTGTTGCATCCCGAATTTGTGGAAGGGAAATATGCCTTATATACCCGTCCGCAGGATGATTTTATTGAGGTAGGTAAAAGTGGGGGTATTGCACTGGGATATATAAGGGATATTAGAAACCCTATTCTGGAAGATGAAAAAATCATTAACCAAAATATTTATCATACCATTTATGAGATGAAAAACGGCCTTGGACCGCCTCCTATTAAAACTGATGAAGGTTGGTTACATCTGGCACATGGGGTAAGAAATACGGCTGGGGGTTTACGCTATACTCTTTATCTTTTTATGACCTCTTTAGAAGATATTTCAAAAGTAATATATCAACCTGCAGGTTATTTTATGGCTCCAAATTATGATGAAACTGTAGGGGATGTCCCAAATGTGCTTTTTTGCAGCGCATGGATAAAAGACAATGACGGGAAAGTTTTTATTTACTATGCATCATCAGATACCCGAACTCATGTGGCGGTTTCAACTGTAGAAAAATTAGTGGATTATACTAAAAATAGCCCAAGAGATGAATTCACATCGGCGACTTCTGTAAATAACATATTAAAACAAATCCAAAAAAATAAAGAATTGGAGTAATGCAGCAAAATCCGGAAAAAATATTACAAACAGAATTAACTTTAGAATTAAATAACATCCTTGATTATTGGATAAATTTTAGTGTAGACAAAGTTAATGGTGGGTTTATAGGTCAACGTGATCACTTTAATAACGAGGTATCACAAGCTTCCAAAGGAGTTGTTTTAAATACCCGGATTTTATGGACATTCTCTGCAATAGGAAATTATAATAAAGATAAAACACTTCTCCCCTTTGCTGAAAGAGCGTTTGACTATTTAAAGAAATATTTTAAAGATGAGAAATTCAAGGGAATATATTGGGAGTTGGATGCCTATGGTATTCCCATAAATAAAAGAAAACAAATTTATGCGCAGGCTTTTGCCATTTATGCTTTATCCGAATATTACCTGCTCACTAAAGACGAGAATGCTAAAAGTTGGGCGCTTTCACTTTTTGGTTTGATCGAAAATCACGCCAGGGACAAAGATAACAACGGATATTTAGAAGCATTCCAGGAAGATTGGTCGACAATAGAAGATATGCGTTTAAGCGAAAAAGATAAAAATGCTGCTAAAACCATGAACACGCATTTGCATATATTGGAAGCATATACTTCTTTACTTCAGATTGCCGGAAATGAAAAGCCAAAGGTAAAAGAGGCTTTGAAAAACCTGGTTCATTTATTTTTAGATAAATTTCTGGATAAAAGCAATCAGCATTTTCAACTGTTTTTTGATGAAAACTGGAACCGTTCAGGAAATGTTGTCTCTTATGGTCATGATATTGAGACGATTTGGTTGCTCATTGAAGCCGCTAAGGCATTAAAAAATGAGAACCTCATAGAAAAAACACGTGAGGCTGCGGAATCTGTCGCACTGGTTTTTCTCGACGAAGCCTATCTAAAAAATGCAGGGGTACGAAATGAAAAAAATCTTGATACTGGAAAAGTGGATACGGACAGGCACTGGTGGCCCCAGGCTGAAGCCATGGTTGGTTTAGAATATGCTTTTAGGATTTCAGGAGAAGACAAATTTAGGGATGCAAAATTTGATATATGGGAATTTATCAAAAAGTATATTATAGACCATGAAAACGGGGAATGGTTTTTTAGAATAGACAAAAATAATATCCCTTATAAAAATGAAGATAAGCTGGGTGTGTGGAAATGCCCTTATCACAATTCGCGTGCCTGCCTAATTCTGCTCAGTTTGGATAAATAATGATTTTAGTGTGATCTTTAAAGTACCTATTGAGTTTATTTGGAATTCTGTGCAAATTTCTTTGATAAGTTTTTGTCCCTTTTTTGGCAGAGATCAAAACAAAAATATCGTCATTAAGCATGTCTTTAAATAAAATGAGGAAATCGTCCCAATTCATAAAATGCCTGAACTCTAAGGAAGCTTGTACCTTGAGCACTTTTATCAAATTTTCAATTGCTTTTTGAGTTTTAGGAGTGCAGTTCATTATGATGGGAATGCTCAATTCCTCTGATAGTTTAATGAGTTTTTTTACCCATAATTGAAATCCTTCCGCTTTCTCAGAATGGGGAGTTGCAGCCACAAACATTCTTTGATGAGTTTCCCAGGGTTTTGTCACATCACAAATAAAAGTGGTTTTTGTGGTTTTTTCGAGAATTTCCCCCATTTTTCCTCCCATTATATCGTCTGTACCTGGAGTGCTTGTTGGCCAGCCCAAAATAATCAAATCGGCTATCAATTCTCTGGATTTTCTATAAATCCCATTGGCGACATCCTCATCGATGGTTGATGTTATTTCTACGTCTGTATCAGCAGCCGTTGCTTGTTTCACATATTCATCCAATTTATTCTTTGCCTGGGCAATGTTGAGCTCTGCTTCCTCATCATTTGGCACAACCGAGAGGATGGAAACGGGATTGGTTGAAGTTTTATCTTTAATCAAAATTGCAAATTCAATCAACTTATCAAAATTCTCAATATTGGCAAGCGGAAGCAAAATACTCTCCATTTTAAAACTTTCAGATTTTTTAATTTCTTCCGGATTTGAATCATTTATTTCTTTCGCCAACTTTTTCGCAGCATTTTCAGTGGCTAAAGTTGCCACGATAGAAGTTATCAGGATAAGTATAATAGTTCCGTTTAGAATGTTGATGTCTATTATTTCTGCATTGTAACCCACAATGATAACCGCCAGGGTAGCGGCTGCATGGCCAGAACTAAGTCCGAAGATTCCTTTGCGCTGGGAGGAGGAATATTTAAACACCAACTGCGTAAAAAACGCAGCCAGCCACTTCCCGGTAACTGCTACAATAGCCAGGGTTATGGCAACAACAATTGCCATATAACCACTTAAAATCACGCTGATATCTACCAGCATTCCCACGCTGATAAGGAAAAAAGGAATAAAAAGGGAATTCCCCATAAATTCAATCCTGTTCATCAAGGCAGATGAACGAGGGATTAAACGGTTTAAGGCGAGTCCGGCAAGGAAAGCTCCAATAATGTCTTCCACCCCGGCCAATTCGGCTAAAAAAGCAGCAAAAAACACTACTGTGAGTACAAAAATATAATGGGAATGTTTTTCCTTTTCCATTTTGGTGAAGAACCATTTTGCAATTCTTGGGACTACCAAAAACATAATAGCGAGAAAAACAGTTAACGAAACAATCAGTTTTATCCAGAAATCGTTGGTGAGCCCACCTTCCCGTGCATTCCCCAGGATAACCGCCAATATTATCAATACTGCAGTATCTGTAAGGATGGTACCACCAACAGTGATGGCTACGGCTTCATTTTTCGAAACCCCCATATTGCTCACAATAGGGTATGCAATTAATGTGTGGGTCGCAAACATACTGGCAGTAAGGAAACTGGCATTGAAATCGTATCCAAGCAGGTAAAAACAAACGGGAAAACCTATACCCAAAGGAAGGGCGAAGGTGAAAAGCCCAAATAATAAACTTTTGTTCCTGTTCACCTTGAACTGGTTCATATCCAGATCTAAACCCGCTATGAACATGAGATACAACAATCCAATTTTCGAGAATAGATCTATTGCTGCATTTTGCTCCAGAAGTTCAAATCCGAAAGGGCCAATTACTATCCCGGAAATAATCAACACAATAATTCCGGGAATATTAAGACGCCTGAAAAGTATGGGAGAAACAAGTATTATAAGCAGGATAAGTGAAAAAACCAATACAGGATTGCTCAGTGGAAGCTGAAATTCATGGGAAACCATCTCGAGAAAATCATTCATATCGAATAATGTAACTAATTAGTTCACAGAATTTTGAGTGCCTAAAGTAGGCTTCAAAAAAATTGAGATAATATTTGCCTGTAAATGTTAAGTTGTTTTTTCTTTAACTCAAAGCGGATAGGACTTCAGTCACTTTAAATACTGATTAGAAATCAAAATCATACCAGCTAAGACCTTAATTATACAAACATACTGAGGAAATAGGATTCTCCTTCTATTATGGATTAATTTTTAATATTATATTACAATATGATTTCTTTTTTGTTAAATAAGTTTTAATCAATCTAAGATGTTTTTTTCCGCTGCTAAGCTATCGGAATCGAGGATACTAATTATGTTTGTTTTGTAATCTTCACTTTTTCACTATCAAATCTCTATATTAATCTTCAACTTCCCCGACCAAATCTTCATGATCCTGTTTATTATCTTCTTTCTGCATTTTTTTACCTAAATAAACAAAATGATACCCTTCTTCAATCTCAACATCTGCACTTTGAGAAGGGATGATTATTAAATTTCCGGTGGAGGTCTTTACAAAAAGCGGAATTATATCCGGGTCGGTTTTTGAAATTTCTACTAGTCCTTCATAATGTTTACGGCTATTCAAGGGTTCTTCATGAATAGTTGGATATCTCCTGGAAACATCAGAAAGCTTGATGAAATCATCGGTTTGAGAAAAAAGGCCTTCTCGAGGATTTTTTTCGGGATCATTCATTTCATCAGAAGAAATAACACGATAGGAACCTTTTTCGCCAAATTGTTTTTTGAATTTATTAATGGCAGTTCGGTTGATATCGCTGTTTCCGGTAATGGCCATTAAATAGCCTACATCGTTTAATTCGATATTATCTATAAGATCATCAGAGTAAACACTTCCTACAATTGCCTCCAATCCCACAACCCTTGCTCTTTTGATATTATCGGCATTATTATCCACCAACACCACATGTCTTTTATTGTCCTGAAGGTATTTCCCTATTAATCGTGAAATCGGGGAAGCTCCAATAATTAGGATGCCTTCAGAATTTTTAATAAAAACCCCTACAAGTTGGGCAAAAAGCCGTGCGGTTGCAGCATTTAATAATACTGAAAATAACACGATCATAAAAACCAGTGGAGTGATATATTCGGCTCCTTCCACCCCTTCCCGAACAAGTTTTAATCCAAATAAGGAAGCGATTCCAGCCGCCACGATTCCCCGGGGGCCAACCCAACTTATAAAAGCGATTTCATTTATTTTAAGATCAGAGCCCAAAGAACTTAAAACCACCCCCAAAGGCCTTATCACAAAACCCACAATACCAAACAGAAGAATCGCTTTCCAGTTATAGATCAATAAAAGTTCTTCAATTTCTATATTTGCCGCAAGCAGGATAAACAAAATTGAAACTAAAAGAACACTTAAGGATTCTTTGAAATACAAAAGTTCCTTGATATTCGGCAAATTTTTGTTTCCCATAACCATTCCCATGATTACCACGGCTAATAGTCCGCTCTCGTGTGCAAAAATATCGGCCAGAACAAAAACCCCTAACACTGATGCTAGAGTAAAAACATTGAGCAAATAATGGGGGATAATATTTCTTTTTATAAGAAAAGCAAGCGCATTGGCAAAAGCAAATCCGAAGATAGATCCGGATATAATGATTTTTGCAAATTCAAGCAGCGCCATTTGAGTAAATTCCTCGCCGCCTTCCACCCTTATAAATTCAAAGACCAACACCGCAACAAGAGCGCCTATTGGGTCTATTAAAATCCCCTCCCATTTGAGAATGGAGGAAATATCCTTTTTGAGCGGGATATTCCGCAAAATCGGGGAAATCACCGTTGGTCCGGTTACAATGATCAATGATGAAAACAGGAAGGATATTTGCCAGGAAAATCCGTAAATAAAATGTGCAGCCAAACCGGCGCCAAAAAAGGTTACCGCTGCTCCAATACTTATTAATTTAACGATTACATGCCCTATAACTCCCACTTCACTTTTTCTAAGGGTAAGTCCGCCTTCAAATAAGATTATCGCGATTGCCAGGGAAACAAAATAGTATAAACTTTCTCCGGGAAATAATCCATGCTGGCCATTCCAGATAGGTTCAATCCATTTTGCACCATCCTCTGATATCAGGGTTGAGAACGGGCCAAATAAAAGCCCTATTAATATGAGCGGTAAAATTGCCGGAGTTTTTAATTTCCAGGCCACCCATTGAGCCAATATTCCTAATATGATTAATCCTGCAAGTTCTAACATTCAATTTATTTTGATGGGCCCAATGGCTTTAAGGATAAGTCTTGATAAGAATTGTAAAATTTTCCTTTCACAAAATCTCCACAATAATAAAATAACCAAAGATCTCCTTTGGTTAATAGCAATTATAAAAATCGGCTAATAATTACAATTTCAAAAATTTTTAACAAATTTACTCAATTTGGTAAACTATACAATTATAGCTTTTTTAGATTCAATTATTTAACTAAACATTACGAATATATGCTTAAAGCTTGAAGTCTTCGGATAAAAAGAAAAAAGATAAATAAATTTACCCTAACCAAAACTGTATAGTTTATTTGAAAGTTAGTTGTTTGTATTGAGGGCATTTTACTTTATTCATTTTAGGCACTCAAAATTTTATGAACTGATTAGTTACCCGATTTTTAAAAATATTTGTTAAAAATACTCAAATAAAATCGATTGAAATTAAACATGTTTTAGGGTTTTAGTACTTTGCGGTCAAATTAATTATTATGAAATGAGCATAACGGAAACTCGGTGCAAATACCAATGAAGATATGCGAATTACATATGACTAATAAAATACAATAAATATCTACATATGAAATTATACCCAATAGAATCCGGAAATTTCAAACTGGACGGAGGCGCTATGTTCGGCGTAGTTCCAAAAACTCTCTGGACCCGAACCAATCCCGCCGATGAGAACAACCTGATAGACATGGCAGCGCGCTGCTTGTTGATAGAAGATGGGGACCGCCTAATTTTAATAGACACAGGAATGGGGGAGAAGCAGAGCGAAAAATTCTTTGGTTATTACTATAGATGGGGAGAACATTCCATAGATAGATCATTAAAAAAACACGGATTTCACCGGGATGACATTACCGATGTGTTTATGACCCACCTTCATTTTGACCATTGCGGGGGTTCTATTCAGTGGAATAAAGACCGTACCGGATATGAACCTGCCTTTAAAAACGCCCGTTTTTGGAGCAATAAAGAACACTGGCAATGGGCAACCCAACCCAATCCACGTGAAAAAGCTTCATTTTTAAAAGAAAATATTATTCCCATGGAGCAAAGCGGAAGGCTCCATTTTCTGGAAAGAGATGGCTCTGAAAGATTTATTTCGAATGATTATTTAGGTTTTGGTGTGCTCTTTGTAGATGGACATACCGATAAACAAATGATCCCACATATCGTTTACAAAGGAAAAACAATAGTTTTTGTCGCAGATTTGCTTCCTACAGCCGGACATATTCCCTTGCCTTATGTAATGGGATATGACACCCGTCCTTTATTGACCATGGGCGAAAAGGAAGCCTTTATGAATAAAGCGGCAGATGAAGAGTATTATTTGTTTTTGGAACACGATGCCCATAATGAGATCGTAACTGTAAAACATACTGAAAAAGGGGTGCGCCTTGACAAAACCTTTACTTTTAACCAACTTTTTAATTAAAATATTAATGAAAATACCAGTTTTAAAGCCATTATTAATTGCGGGACTCGCTTTAACTATGCTGGGCTGCGGAAGCAGTTCGCCCGTCCTGGTTTCAACTCCCATTGAAAATATAGATAAAATCCCTTTAAAAATCACTCCCCTTACCGAAACTCAATTGCACAGTTGGGGCGCGGCCGATTTAATGATGGATACAATCCCGGGAATGAGCATTAATAAAGCTTATAATGAAATAATTAAAAACAACACCGGTAAAACGGTAATTGTCGCTGTAATAGATAGCGGAATAGATATTACTCACGAAGATCTGGATGGGGTAATCTGGAACAATCCCGGCGAAATACCTAATAACGGAAAAGATGATGATAATAATGGTTTTATAGACGATGTACACGGTTGGAATTTTCTGGGTGATGTAGTGAAGGAGAATATGGAATACACGCGTATTTATAAGAAATTAAAGCCAAAATTTGAAGGCAAACCTGCCAGTTCCATAAGCACTGCAGACAGGGATGATTATGCTCTCTACCAACGTGCTAAAGCTGAATATGACAAGGAATACAATGAAACAATTCAAAATAAAAATCGATACACTCAAATAAAACAACAACTTGTTATCGTGCATGCGGCTGTTTCTTCAAAACTTGGAAAAGAAGATTATACCAGGAAGGAATTGGAGAATATGCCTGCAGACACAGACCAAATGATGAAATATAAGGGGATGTTGATGGAAATACAGACCAATGTGAATGAAAATATTCCTGAAGCTTTAGAAGAGCTGGATGAAGCGATCACTTATTTTTCAGAAAGGTTAGACTCACATTTCAACCTGCAACTGGACGGAAGAGCCGTAGTTGGTGATAATCCTTATGATATTACCGATACCAAATATGGGAACAATAATGTTACCGGCCCAACCAAAGACAAAAAAGACATAAAGCACGGCACCCATGTTGCCGGCATTATCGCTGCAGAGCGAAATAACAACAAGGGTATTGATGGAGTCGCCAATAATGTCAAGATCATGGTGTTGCGTGCAGTACCGGATGGAGACGAATATGATAAGGATGTAGCTCTCTCCATAAGGTATGCGGTAGACAATGGAGCTTCTGTTATCAACACCAGTTTTGGAAAATACTTTTCAACAAATCCTGAATGGGTCATTGATGCCATTAAATATGCCGATAAAAACGATGTGTTAATTGTGAATGCGGCAGGAAATGAAGGAATAGACATGGATAATATCAATATTTATCCAAACGATCAGTTTCCCTCATCACCAACAGAAATAGTCGATAATTTTCTTTCAGTGGGAGCTGTAACCTATAATTACGGATCAGGACTGGTAGCTGGATTTTCCAATTACGGAAAAAAGACCGTAGATGTATTTGCTCCAGGGACAAAAATTTGGTCCACTACACCCAATAACAAATATGAGTATTTGCAGGGAACTTCAATGGCAGCCCCGGCGGTCACAGGAATAGCGGCAACAATCAGGTCCTATTATCCAAAACTGTCCGCTGCACAGGTAAAAGAAATAATTATGGATAGCGGGTTATCAAGCAGTGCAACAGTTCAGGTAGGAGAAGTGAAAAGCAATAATAAATTTTCAGAACTATCCACTTCCGGAAAAATGGTCAACCTCTACAATGCATTAATTTTAGCCGATAAAGTTTCAAAACAATAAATTATGAAGAGTATTTTTTTAGCGCTTACAATTTTAACAAGTATATGGGCAACTGCTCAAAACAACACTTCTTATTGGCAACAAAAGGTCAATTATAAGATGGATGTTGATATGGATGTAAAAAATTATCAATACACGGGTATTCAGGAATTGGTTTACACGAATAACTCCCCGGATACACTTAACAGGGTTTTTTACCATCTTTATTTTAATGCTTTTCAACCCGGAAGTGAGATGGATGTGAGGTCCCTTAACATTGCGGATCCGGATCCAAGGGTAGGAGACAGGATCTCCAAATTATCACCTGAAGAACAAGGTTTTTTAAAAGTGAATTCCCTTACCCAAAATGGTGTAAAATTAAATTTTAAAGAAGTAGGCACCATTCTGGAGGTTGAACTTGGCAAAGCTATCTTACCGGGGGAAAAAACAACTTTTAAAATGGATTTTAAGGGACAGGTTCCTATACAAATCAGACGTTCCGGAAGGAACAATAAAGAAGGAGTTGCGCTTTCAATGACTCAATGGTATCCTAAAATGGCAGAATACGATTTTGAAGGATGGCACGCGGATCCTTATATAGGCCGGGAATTTCATGGAGTTTGGGGAGATTTTGATGTAAAAATAAACATTGATAAAAATTTTATGATCGGAGGAACCGGCTATTTACAAAATCCGCAGGAAATAGGTTATGGATTTGAAAAAGAAGGAACAAAGGTCAATAGAAAAAAAGGAGATAAATTAACCTGGCATTTTGTAGCCCCGCAAGTACATGATTTTGCCTGGGTCGCCGATCCTGATTTTACACACGATAAGATCACCGCAGCAGATGGTACAGTCCTGAATTTTTTCTATAAAAACGATCCCGAAATAATAGAAAACTGGAAAAAATTTCAGCCAAAAGTTGAAGAATTGTTGTTGTATTTCAATGAACACATTGGCCCTTATCCATGGGATCAATATTCGGTTATACAGGGGGGTGACGGAGGTATGGAATACGCCATGGCTACTTTGATCACCGGAAAACGCTCTTTCGGAAGTTTGTTAGGGGTGACTGCGCATGAAATGGCACATGCCTGGTTTCAGCATTTATTGGCTACCAATGAAAGCAAACACGAATGGATGGACGAAGGTTTTACTTCCTATATTTCTACCCTTGCGGAAAATGAAGTTATGGGTAAAAAGGCAGAAAAGCCTTTTGAAAGAACCTACCAAGGTTACGTAAGATTGGCGAATAGCGGGACAGAGCAACCACAAACCACACATGCCGACAGGTATAAATTAAATGCCGCTTATGGAGCTGCCGCTTATACAAAGGGATCTGTATTTTTATCGCAATTAGGTTATATCATCGGACAGGAAAACCTGCAAAAAACCCTTCATAGATATTATGATGAATGGAAATTTAAACATCCCACCCCAAATGATTTTATAAGAGTTGCAGAGAAAGTATCCGGAGCAGAACTGGATTGGTATTTAACCGATTGGACTCAAACCACCAATACCATAGATTACGGAATAAAAGAAGTTAATGAAAAAGGGGGGGAAACAAATGTAACCATGGAAAGAATTGGGATAATGCCAATGCCATTAGATCTAAAAGTGGTTTATACCGATGGTACAGAGGAACTTATTTATATTCCGTTACAAATGATGCGATGGGAGAAACCTGCTAAAGGAACTTCTTCCAAAACCATGGCCAAGGATTGGGCCTGGGCTTATCCAACTTATGATTTAACCATAAATAAACCCAAAGCTGAGATTAGTAAAATTGTAATTGATGAATCCGGTTTAATGGCAGATATCGACCGTGAAAACAATGTTTATAATCAGTTAACAGAGTAGATTTAAAATTGATAATTCGAAGTATTTTATATATTTCAGCAAAAAGAAAAATCCGTTTTGGGAATTCCCAAAGCGGATTTTTTTAATTTAGCTGTTTTTAATTCGTTAACGATGAATGAAAAGTTTCCTTATTCAGAAAAACTGAAAGGCAAAATATTGATAGACCGCTTATTTTCAGAAGGAAAATCCATCAAAAATTTCCCTCTGAAACTCGTTTATACCCCAATTAACAAAGCTTCGATCACAACTAATAAAACAGGGGTTTCGGTTCCAAAAAGAAATTTTAAAAAAGCCGTTGATCGCAATCACTTAAAACGTTTGATGCGGGAGTCTTTCAGAAAAAATAAGTATCTTATAGACAGCAACTTACATAACAAATATGCGTTTATGTTTATATATACCGCGAACAAAAAATTTGATTATCATCAAATTACCGCGAGTTTAATTCATATTTTGAATAAATTAATAGAAAGGGAATCTTCTCATGAAAACTCCAATAATTAAACGAATTTCAATTGTCGTATTGGCCTTAGGCTTGCTCATAGGCACTTCAGCATTTAAATCTGATTTTTTTGAAATTGCGAAACAAATAGAAATATTCACCACGCTGTTCAAGGAACTCAACATGAACTATGTTGATGAAACAAATCCGGCAGAGCTTATGGATACGGCTATCAAGGCCATGCTTGCCGATTTGGATCCATATACCAATTACTGGAACGAACAGGATGTGGAAGCGGCCAGAATGAATACCGCCGGAGAATACCAGGGAATAGGCGCCCTCGTTAATATCCGGGACAACAAATTTACGATCCTGGAAACATATAAGGGATTTCCTGCAGACAAAGCAGGTTTAAAGCCCGGAGATGAAATTATTAAAATTGGGGGAATACTAGTGGCCGATTTTAAAGAAGATGCAGGAGAACTGCTTAACGGCGCCCCAAATTCAGAAATAACCATCACTTACCTGCGACAGGGGAAAAACCAAACTACCACAATTATAAGGGGTACAGTGGCTCTTAAGGCTGTTCCTTTTTATAAACTCCTGGAAGACAACACGGGTTATATAGTGCTTTCCCGCTTCAATGAAAATGCATCTAAGGAAACCGCAAGTGCGCTAAAGGATTTGGAAAGTCAGGGAGCCGATAAAATAATTTTGGATTTACGGGAAAATCCCGGTGGATTATTGAGTGAAGCCATTCTTGTGAGCAATATATTCTTAAATAAAGGTCAGTTGATCACCTCTACAAAATCGGTGATAGAAAAATACAATCAACAATATTTTACTCCTAAAGAACCAATTAATACTACCATTCCCTTGGTTGTCCTTGTGAATGGGCACAGTGCATCCGCCAGTGAAATAGTGGCTGGTGCGATTCAGGATCTGGATCGTGGTGTTGTGGTTGGCGCCAGGAGCTTTGGTAAAGGTTTGGTTCAGCGCCCAAAAGAATTGGCTTACGGCACCCAGTTAAAACTGACAATTTCGCGCTATTATACTCCAAGTGGACGCTGTATTCAGGCGCTTAATTACAGGGAACGTGATAAGGAGGGAAATGCTATTCGGACAAAAACTGAAGATTACAAGGAATTTAAAACCAGGAACGGGCGCAGTGTTTTTGATGGGGGTGGAATTTTGCCCGATGTGGGTTTGAAAACTTCAGAAACCAGCACTACAGCCAATGCCTTGCTTGCCGGAAATGCTATCTTTAACTTTGCAACTGAATATTATTATTCGCATAAAGTAGAAAGTCCTGAAAATTTTGAGTTTACAGATCAGGATTTTAACGATTTTAAAAATTTTCTCAATAAAACAGATTTTAACTATCAAACACTTACCGAAATAGAACTTAATGAAGCCATGGAAACAGCTAAAACGGAAGGTTTTGAAGGAGATATTATTCAGAATTACCAAACCATCCTGAATGAAATTGAAGTTGCCAAAAAAGAAGCGGTGGAAGAGAAAAAAGCTGAAATTTCCAGCTTGTTGACAGATGAGATAGTTAAAAGATATTTTTACAGGGAAGGCTTATATCAACATTATGTGCTGCAAAATCCCGAAATTTTAAAGGCTAAGGAAATCCTTAATAACAAGCAGCGTTATGCTGAAATTTTGAAATAATTAGCCTTGTATCATCGCAATATGCGGAATTCCGTCTTCTAAGTATCCTTCTCCTATTTGCTGAAATCCATGGGTTTCATAGAATTTTGTTAAATATTTCTGTGCGGAAATTTTGATCCTGGTAGTTTTAAACCTGCTTTCGATTACATCTATGGAAGCTTTTAAAATATCGTGACCGTAACCAAATTTGCGTTCATTTTCCTTTACCGTCACCCTTCCTATAGAGGCTTCCTCAAAATAATTTCCCTTATCAAAACAGCGGGTATAAGCAATAAGATCCTTATTTTTAAAACCCAGTACATGAAGTGCTTTCTGATCTTTCCCATCTATATCCTGATAAACACAATCCTGTTCCACCACAAATACTTCGGAGCGCAATTGCAAAACCTGGTACAATTCATCTAAGCTAAGCTCATTAAAAGTTTTTATTTTGATCTCCATACTTTTATTATAGTATAAAATTAATCCTGTACTATCAGGTCTTTACAATCGCATTTTCCAAATTCCGGTTGAATATTCACGTGATTGATCCCAAATTCATCATGGACCAATTCCTTTATCTGATCTATTATTATATCAAATTGGGAGAGCGAAATATCGTTGTTAAAATCTATATGTGCTTCCAAATGTGTTTCTTCTTCATTAAGTTGCCAAACATGAAGGTGATGCACATTGTTAATTTCGGGAAGTTCTGATATTTTCCCGGCGATGTCTTCCAAAGCAACATCCGTGGGCGTGAAAAGCATAAGAACACGGGTTGAAGATTTTAACAAATCAAATCCCACCACAATTAAATAGACCGCAATTGCAAAAGTGAGCAGGCTGTCTACCCAAAAAACCTGGTAGTATTTCATTAAAAGTCCGCCTACCAATACAGCCACAGATGCCATCATATCTGTAAACAAATGCAAATAAGCAGACCGCATATTCATATTTGCCTTACTGTCTTTTTTTAATAATAAAACGCTAAATCCATTCCCTAATATAGCTACCAAAGAAAGCCAGATTACCAGATTTGAATTTATTTCCAAGGGATTTTGAAAACGTTTAACAGCTTCGATTATCAATAAAATTCCAACAACTATAAGTGCTGATGAATTTACAAAAGCAGCAATAATCTCAGCTCTCTTATAACCAAAGGTCCTGTTTAATGACGCATCCTTTTTCACCAGGATATTTGCCACATAACTTACAATAAGGGAAATAACATCACTAAAATTGTGCAATGCATCTGAAAGCAGTGCTAAACTTCCACTTAGAAAACCTCCTATTACCTGTGCAAGGGTAATTGCAATGTTTAAAATAATTGAAATTAAAAGGTTTTTTCCATTAACCGGGGCGGAATGATGGTGATGATGTCCCATTTATTTATTTACAGCAATTTTTTCAACCCTGTTTTGATGACGACCACCTTCAAATTCTGTTTCCAAAAAAGTATCTACCATATCAATTGCCTGTGCCTGTGAAACATATCTTGCAGGAATACTTAAAATATTGGCATTGTTGTGCTGTCTTGCCAACTTCGCTATTTCTTTGGTCCAGCATAAAGCTGCACGCACTCCCTGATGTTTGTTAGCCGTCATAGAAGCACCATTTCCACTACCACAAATAATAATACCAAAATCTACCTTATGCTCTTCCACATCAGAGGCAACAGGATGTACAAAATCCGGGTAATCTACACTTTCTTCAGAATCTGTTCCATAGTTGATCACTTTTATTCCTTTACTTTCCAAAAAGGCAGTTACGGCGTATTTGTATTGAGTTCCGGCGTGATCATTTCCAATTGCAATTATCATAACTTTAGTTTTTAAGTTGAAACAAAGATAAAAAATGGCTTGTTAACAAGAATTATTAGCTTGGTTAATTAATAATTATATTCCCTTTATTTTAAGGTAGTTAAAATCACCCTTAATTGTGAATAACCTTTTATGAGTTTCTAACAACCTAATTTGGAAAATATAAATAAAATTTCAATTGATTATTTTAAATGAATTAATCAAATTATAAGTACCCAACTTTTATAAAACTTATCATTAATAAAAAGAGGATTGTGAACATCTCAAAGTTATAAAAATTTAAACATTTGTATTAACATTATTTTATTAACAACTGTTAACAGATTCTTAAATTAAGGTCAAAATCAGAAGTTTAAGAATTTATAGTTTTGTTAACAACTGCATTTCATTTGTTGGCAATGAAAAAAGCAATTTTTATTGAGAAAAGTTATGCTACAAGTTAACAGACTATAATAACCATCATTTAAAAGCTTTAATAAAATTTTTAAAAGTATATAATATAATATGTGTTAACAACTCTATTTAATTTAGACATTTAGATTTTTTTTGAATATTTTTTTTAAAAAAAAATCTTTCTTTTAGAACCCTTTTATCAAGTTTAATATGCTTTCCAAAAAAAAGTATACTTCTAAATAAAAATAGGTTTAATGCTTTCATTTATAAGTATATATATAATAAAAATATTCCTAAAAAGGATTTTATTTATTTGAATTAATTTAAAATTTTTCTAAAAGGGATTTCTTTAAATTGAATATTTATGTTAAAGAATTAAACTAGTAAAGAGGTATTGATAAGGACTTCAGAATAGGTAGGATTATTGAATTCTATATGGTTTTTTTTATTGAGTGTTTTATTTATAGATGCGACAACTCCGATAACTCCCAAAAGGAAAATTAAGAAAAACACCATCCATATTTTAAATAATTTCTTCATTATTATACCCCTTGTTATTCTAAATTGAGGGGAAATTTTAGAAGAGTTGCCGTACTAAATTTAAGAATTTTTTAATAAATTTAAAAATTTTTTTAATTTATTTTTATCTTAACTTATTGTTAATCAGTTAAAATTCCTGTTTAATGCAATTAAACAGGCTTAACAAAACTTTAGTTACATATTTATTTAAAGTCACATTTTAACTGTAATTTTGGGGTTTATTTAAAAATATGACGAAAAAGACAGATAAGAATAATAAGAAGAATTCCGGCGATATGGGTAATCTCTCAAAAAGTATCATGGATATTTTGAGAAAATCTCCTACAAAGCCGTTTAACTACAAAGAAATTTCCGCGAAATTAGGAGTGAACGATGCTAATGCGCGCAATCAGATTATAAAAAAATTAGCCCAACTGGCAGCTAAAAAACAAATTTCAGAAGAGAGTCCCGGTAAATTTAAAATTGTAGCCAATTTAGAATACTATCAAGGTACTTTGGACATGACAACCAAAGGTTTTGGATACGTAGTTGTTCCTGAACTGGAGGAAGATGTATTTATTCCCGCCAACGCTTTAAACAAAGCTTTGAACGGGGATGAAGTTGAAATTTATATTTACAACAAACGCAAAAAAAGAAAATCCGAAGGGGAAGTTATTCGTGTTATTAAACGAAAACGCACCGAATTTGTTGGAATATTACAACTTCAGAAAAATTTTGGATTTGTAGCTATTCAGGATCCAAAAATGTATACCGATATTTTTGTTCAAAAAAACAAAATGCTCGATGCCGAGGACGGCGATAAAGTAGTTGTTACTTTGGAAGAATGGCCGGAAAAAGCAGATTCTCCTTTTGGTTCAATAAAACAAGTTTTAGGAAAACCAGGGGAACATCATACCGAAATGCATGCAATATTGGCTCAATACGGGCTGCCGCATGAATTTCCTAAGGAGGTAGAGGATTTTGCAAATCAGATAAATACTACTATTCTGGATTCGGAAATTAAAAAAAGAAGGGATTTACGGGATGTTTTAACCTTTACTATTGATCCTAAAGATGCAAAAGATTTTGATGATGCTCTAAGTTTTAAAAAATTAGAGAATGGAAATTTTGAAATTGGAATTCATATTGCCGATGTTTCACATTATGTAAAACCCGGAACTATTTTAGACGATGAAGCTTATGAACGTGCTACCTCTGTATATCTTGTAGATCGCGTGGTACCAATGCTTCCCGAAATTCTGTCCAACAACGCCTGTTCCCTGAGACCAAATGAAGAAAAATATACTTTTTCTGCAATTTTTGAGATCGATGGAAAAGGGCGTGTGATAAACCAGTGGTTTGGTAGAACGGTAACTCTGTCCGATTCAAGGTTTGCATATGAGGAGGCCCAACACATTATTGAGACAAATCAAGGTGAGATCCCAGCAGAAATTTCTATTGAAGATAAAGCATACACTGTTAGCGATGAAATTGTATTTGCCGTTTCAACTTTGAATGAGTTGGCAAAGAAAATGAGGTTAAGGCGCTTAAATGAAGGAGCTATTTCCTTTGATAAAGTGGAGGTTAAATTTAATCTGAATGAAGAAAATGAACCTGTAGGCGTTTATTTTAAAAGTTCAGAAGAAGCCAATAAATTGATAGAGGAATTTATGCTCCTGGCAAATAAAAAGGTAGCCGCTTTTATTGGAAAAAAATCCCCTAAGAAAACCTTTATTTATCGCTGCCATGCAGAACCTGATGATACAAAACTCGCAACTTTACAAACGGTTGTATCAAAATTTGGATATAAAATTGACTTGAAGGATAGAAAATCTGTTACCTCTTCCTTAAATAATTTATTAGCTGAAGTTCAGGGAACCAAAGAACAAAATTTGGTGGATACACTTACCATCCGTACCATGAGCAAAGCTTATTACAGTACAAAAAACATAGGACATTACGGTCTTTCATTCGACTATTACTCACATTTTACTTCACCTATTCGGCGGTATCCAGATGTAATGACACATAGGTTGTTGCAGGAATATTTAGATGAAAAACCATCTGCAAAAGAAGATGAATACGAAGAAAAATGCCGTCACAGTAGTGAAATGGAAAGTCTTTCGACAAATGCTGAAAGAGATTCCATAAAATACATGCAGGTAAAATACATGCAGGAGCACCAGGAACAGGACTTTTTAGGTGTTATTTCAGGAGTCACCGAATGGGGAATTTATATTGAAATTATCGATAATAAATGCGAAGGAATGGTACGGCTTAGGGATATCAAAGACGATCATTATGAATTTGATATTGATCAGTATGCCATTGTTGGTAGAAAAACCCAAAACAAGTACCAGTTAGGCGATGAAGTTTATATAAATGTAAAAAATGCCGATTTATTAAAAAGGCATCTGGATTTTAATTTATTGGGAAGTAAAGAAGCTGTAGAGGAAAATTAGACTTTTTTAAATTAAATTTTAAAGAGGGAATAGTCGCTAATAAGTACCTAAAGGCTGAAGTACTTTGGGTTAAGAGAAAAAATAAAAGTGGACTGTTATTAATCAAGCAGCATAGTTACTTCGAAAATAAGCTGCTTGAATGGACAAATTAAAAATTTTACCATCTTGTTTCATCCGAAAATTTTGAGTGCCTTCAATGCTTTAGGCATTTTAGGCACTCAAAATTTTATAAACTTATTAATTACAAGAAATATTATAATCATTAAAATGAAAAAGTTACTGTTTTTATTGCTTTTAAGCCATGGTATAGTGGTTGGGGCACAGGAAATAACAATGGATTTGGAAAATTTTTCCGAAGCTGAAATCACAAATGGCTTATCGGTGAATTTTATACAATCTAAAGAAAATAAGGCTGTTATTACAGGGAATAGTCGGGATAAG
>Ga0307486_1001040_pt1 | contig 22611 bp, 16 predicted proteins | sample CBIW02metaG_FD_203663 | JGI IMG/M metagenome (GOLD analysis project Ga0307486, IMG submission 203663) | Sea-ice brine microbial communities from Beaufort Sea near Barrow, Alaska, United States - CBIW 0.2 | ecosystem: Environmental > Aquatic > Marine > Coastal | place: USA: Alaska | collected...
TAGGCGGCAACTTTTCTCGTCAGTAAAGTGAACCCCAAAAGAAAATATATCCATTATCAATCTATTTAATTTATCCAAATATAGGATATTTTCCATTAATTAGGAATATTTACGGACATACAAAAAAGCTTTTATAAAATAACTGCAAAGAAAACTTTTAAAAAAGTACATCTTCAAAGGAAATATCCTCACCCGCTAAAACGAATACCTTATTTTTCAGGCTGGAAGTATTTGCCTGAAGTTTTCGATAGTAATCTACATACTCATCATCAGGTTCTTTTAAACCGAGAAAGACCAGGTCTGCTTTACGGCTTGATTCGGCAAGAATTTCGGGAAAGCTTCTGTTACCTGCTATAATAAATTCATAGCTAGCATTGGAACGCATTTTGTCGATCATGTCAATCAGATTTCGTTCAGCTCTTATTTTGGCAGCTTCGTTGGGCACGACCATTTTTATGGTAAGATCTGCATCTGTCCATTCCAAACTTCGTTGCAGCATATGGGCCATCACGATCATAAGAGCTCCGTTTAGCTTTAATCCTCCCCACCAGAGATCAATTTTTTCTTTGGGATTTGCGTTGTAATCATCCTCCATGTCCAGGATCATTACGTTGCGCTGAGACCTGAAGAAATAGTTAATCATATCACAGTAATTGGGTAAATGGCTTTCCTCTCTGGTATCTCCGAGAATGATGGTATTAGGGACGAGGCTTCCCAGGCCATAATGATCTACCATGGTTTTAGCCCCAATATATGGATTGGCTGCCGGTACTATACGTACCAGGCTGTAAATCCCTTTTTTAGAAAGAAATTCCCTGGTATGTCGCTCAAGCTCGATTACTCTTTTCTTATGAATATCCTTTTCGGTGAGAACGGTTGCTACTGTCATTAAAGCTTTTTCCTGTACAAAACTATTGGCCATAGCTATTAGGTGCCAGCGGCTCAAAGGGGCTCCTGATAAAACCAGGAAATGAGGGCGCCAGTTCTTTGGATCGGACACTTCCCCAAGGCGCATAAGGCTGGAGCGGATGAGGCTTAATCGAATTCCGCGTCCTACTCCACCCCAGGTTTTTTTAAGGTTCCTGCGTTTAATCCAGAAGAAAATGCCGGATACAAAAACAGCGGCAATAAAAGTGGCCAGCGGATTAATAAGTATCATAGCACTTATACAACCGGCTGCACCTAAAAGAGAAAAGAACCAATGAACCTTGAAGCGTGGTCGAAAGGAAGGGGACTTTAAAATATTTTCAACGCCTGCAGAGATATTTAGCACACCATAGGCAGTAAGAAAGAACATGGTTAGCAAGGGAGCAATCATATTTAAATCTCCCAGAAGTACAGCGGTTATTGTAAAGATAAGCGTAAAAAGAGTGCCCATTCGGGGAAGGTTTTCTTTTCCGCTTCCTTTGCCCAAACGTGCCATGGCAGGAGGTAAAACTCCATCCCGTGCAAGTGCCTGTAATACCCGTGGGGCAGCCATAGTACTGCCAAGAGCGCTGGATAGGGTTGCACCCCAAACCCCTATTAAAATAGCGTCACCCCAAAAGGCGATCCTTCTCATGATCATCGGGTCTTCTATCAGGCTAATAGCATCAGCACGTGTGGCAAGGATAATAGGCAATACCATATAGACTATATAACCAACACCTACCGCCATGAAAGTACCCTTCGGTATTGATTTACCTGCATCTTTTAAGTCTCCGGACATGTTAACCCCCACATCAATACCCGTTACTGCCGGAAAGAAGACTGCAAAAACTACCCAAAACGGAACTGAATTTTCTGAAGATGCTCCCCATAACTCTATTTCCGTAGATTCTATGGGGCTGCCAAAAATCAGGGAGATCAGGGAAATACCAATTGCGATAAGAATGAAATACTGCACCCTGCTGGCTGCTTTGGCCGATACTAAAGCTACCCCGGCAACAAAAAGAATAGCCGATACTGCTATCAATTTTTCATTTAATTGGGGAAAAACCTGAACGATACTTTCAGCAAAACCTACAGTGTACATGGAAACAGACAGGGCCTGCGCCAGGTAGAGAGAAATGCCAACAGCACCGCCACTCTCAATACCAAGTGAACGGCTTATCATATAATAAGCTCCTCCTATCTTCACCTGTTGATCTGTGGCTATGGCCGCAAGGGAAAGAGATGTGAGAAAAGTGATGGAAGTGGCTAATGTTACAATAATAAGACTCCCCAGTAAACCTACATTACCTACAACCCAACCAAACCGGAGGTACATGATCACCCCGAGTATGGTGAGAATGGATGGTGTAAATACACCCGCAAAAGTACTGAGTCCAGAAGCCTTTACCGGGCTTACCTTCTTTTTAGTTTTGTTTTCCAAGTAATAGTGAAATAGGCTGCTTCAAGATAGAAAAGGTATTGCAGAGATAGAAACAAAAAAGTGAATAAAATTACTTCCTTTAAGATTTATACCATTGAACTGGATATTTAACCTATTATTAATGAGTTGTATTGAACTAAAGAACACCTACCGGTATTGAGTAGGTGTTCTTTTTAATCCCTCATTCAGGCGGGCTTGCCCCGAGATTCTTGATTTGTTACTAAGTTTCTAGAGTTTAGATAACCTCTCTCCCTTCTGAAATTTCTTCATTTTCAGCCGAATCAAGAACATTGAATTTCTCTAATTGTTTTTCTTCTCCTGTAAAATATGGAAATACATCGAGAATTGGAGATTCTGTAATAGATGGAATGTTGTAATCTCCCATAGTTTCTTCCATTGCCTGGGAGGTATTTTCAAAAGCTTCCTTTACATCATTGGCCTGCACAAGCAAATAAATATTGGTCTTTTTTTCTTTTCCACTTTCTTCATCTAGAGCAACCAGGGAAACCTTTGATTTAAACCAACGATCGGAATTTTCGAAGGGATGAACCTCTGAGAAATTGGCGACTTTTATATTCATAATCCTGAAATCTTCACTTGTATAAGCTGTCATTTCTTCGCTAATTCTCGCTTCTGCTTCTGTAAAAGATACTGCATCCAGGAGATAGGTATCTGTGGTCATTTTTTGCTCTCCCGTTTCGTGTGTTTTTTTGTATTTCACCTTACATTCAAACCAAGTTACGCTCATATCTGTATATTTTAGGCAGCCAAAAATATGATTTATAACAAGTCTCTTTGAGAAAGTGAACAATAGATATTCACAATTTTCACCTCATTTTTATAAAGTGTTATGTGTCAGTAATGAGGAAAGAAAAGGAGCTATATCATTCAACTGAAAAATACCTCAGGCATAAATAAAAAATGATTTCCAAAGCTTTCTTTTAGTATCTTTATCGGGTTAATGTTAAACTATTAGAAATTATGCCTAAAGAAAAATCACCTTCAAAGAATTCGGCCAGAAAAGAGCCGGTTTTGAGTTTAAAAGAAAAGCGTGCTGCTAAAGCCGCAAAGAAAAAGAACAGAACTTAAGATCATATTTAAAAGTAAAGGTACTGTCTACTAAGTAATTTAAATCGTCATTCTGAACTTGTTTCAGAATCTAAGTTGTTGATATTAAAAACATGATAGAAGCTGAAACAAGTTCAGCTTGACGAAATTAGATCTTTTTAGACAGTCTCTTCTTTCTTATTTTCACCACTACCCATTTTCGCTTTCCCGCTTAGCATCTTCAAACTCAATATCTTCATCTACAGATCCTTTGAAAGCTTCTATCCAGGCATTTTTAAAAATGTTTAAAACCGTTGTCCAAATACCAGATTCCACATTATTTAAATCTCCTTCTAAAGGAACCCGTGTGGCCAGGGTATCGGTACCTTGATTTTTAAGAACGAACTTAAAGAAACCAACAAAACCTTCCCATAATTTTTTGAAGAATCCGCCGTCGTCATCTTTTGAAAGGAGTTTAGTATTGATTAACATCGGTTTTATATAACCCTTCAAAAACCCGTCGGCTATAGCAACTTCGCTGTATAATTCAAAAGTTCCGCTTTCAAAATCTACTCCGGCATATCGGCGTGTAATATCGTTTAAAGACGTGGCTTCGGCTTTTTCGAGGCTAAATTCCATATCTATATCAGGAATTTGTTTTAGCAAATTTAAATTCCCGTGAATTTTTACATCACCACCGCCCATAGAAACAGCATTAGCCCATAGATGAGAGGGGAGTTCTTTTTCTTTGTCTACAACATTGCTAAGGTTGTGCGCTTCTAAACTAATTTTCTCTAAAAATAAACTGATTTGAGGATCTGCAGATACTTCTACAAAATTTGCTGTCCCGTTATGTACTACAAAATGGTTAATATCTATAGGCACTAAATTGGTAAGAGCTTCAGTCCAATCTTGAACATCCGCTTCGTCCTCCTTTTGTTGATTTTCAAAAATATAATTGAAGTTAGGGCCTTGCATTTCAATTTCACTAACAATTTTTCCTTTGAGTAAAGAGCGCCAATCGATAGAAATATCGCTATACGGAAAGTCTAAAAGTGGTTTTTCTCCCTCGGAATTCTCTTCCCGCAAAATCAAGCCTTCTATTTGGTAAGCGCCACGCCATAAGGAAAGATCAATATCTGAAACACTACCTTCATAACCTGGAATATTATTAAGGGTTTTATTCACGTAATTTTCGAGAATATAAGGAAGTGCGATCCGGCCAATAATCAATAGCGAAACAATAAGAATAGGTAAGACATACCTTTTCTTACGGTATTTTTTCCTTTTCCCATTTTTGCTCATGCTCAGAAGTTTATGCTAAAATGAGATTAAAAATTAGTATGTTAAGTTAAAAATATTTTAAAAATACTTCGGAAAAAATGCTAATTAATATGAATTGTATAAGAAGCTTCAAAAGTTTTATGAGCTTCAAGAATTTCAATGCCTTCTTTGGTTTTTAGGTTTTGATCGGTACCTTCAATATCTGCAATTCCCAGCCAGGGTTCAATACAAACATAGGGCGCGCCAGGTTTTGCCCAAATTCCTAAGTTTTTAAAGTCTGAATATTCTACCGATAATATTGTTCCTGAATTTTTACTTTTTAAAGCCACTTTTTTAGACGGAATATTTTTGAAAATCAGTGCATCCTTAGCAAAAAGATCTTTGTGCAATCTAATTTTATCTTCATTGTCGAAAATACCCTCGGTTTTATCACTTACCAGGCCGTTTTCGCCCAAAAGATGAGTTCTTAGATCCATTTTTTGATCAAACTCGAGATAATAATCTTCATAAACTTCATTTTTACTAATAGGCGCGTTAAAAGCCGGATGCCCACCAAGTGAGAAATAAAGCGGCTTTTCATCTAAATTGAAAACTTTATGATGAACTTCAAGACTTTTTTCTTTCAAAATAAAGGAAATTTCAAACCTGAATTTAAATGGAAAGATTTCTAAAGTTTTTTCTGAATATTCCAGCTGAAAAACCAAAGAATCGGAGGTTGTTTCTTTTAACTGAATTTCCTTATTATATCTTATAAAACCGTGTTTGGGCATTTTATAAGATTTGCCTTCAAAAAGGAACTCTCCGTCTTTTAAAACTCCAATAACCGGAAATAGATTTGGTGCCTGGCTTGCCCAAAATTCGGGATTTCCCTGCCATAGATGTTCAATACCGGTTTCCAGGTTTTTAAGGCTGGATAATTCGGCACCAATGGTATTGACTTTTATACATAGAAATTCATTCTGTAATTCGTGCATCTTGGCTTATTTTTTCCTTTTGCGGTTAGCGTTTTTGTCCCCGCGGGTTTTAGGTTTTTTATACTTCTTGGCAATTTCCCGACGGTAAGACCCACCCAGATTTTCTTTTCTGTTTTTTTCTTTTTTCTCGTGAAAAGCAGGTCCGGGCGCATCATCATCTTTATTTTTCCCGGGATTATTGATTTCAAAAAGCTTTGGTTGCTCTTCCGGGATCAATTCTGAAGAAATTTCTATTTCCGCCGGTAATTCTTTCTGCGGAACTTTCATTTTCATCAAAGCTTCAATTTTCTCCAGGGATTCCATTTCAGCTTCTGTAGTCATTAAAATCGAATTCCCCTCTTTCTCGGCCCGTCCGGTTCGGCCAATTCGGTGCATATAATTTTCCGGATATTTTGGCGTATCAAAATTAATCACGTGGCTTACCGATTCAATATCGAGTCCGCGGGCCATGACATCGGTAGCGACCAGAATTCGGCAAAATCCGCTGCCGAATTGTTTGATGCTCCGCAAGCGGTAATTTTGGGTTTTATTAGAATGAATTACAGTACATTCATCTGGGAAATGCTGTTGCAGTTCGGTGTAAAGTCGGTCCGCCATTCTTTTGTAAGCCACAAAAATCAAAACCTTGGAATAAGTTTCCTTATCCTTTAAAATGTGTTTCAGGAAATTTACTTTAGTATAGAAATTCGGAATTTTGTACCCAGTTTGCTTAATATTATCCAGCGGGGTCCCACTGGCAGCAACAGAAATGGTTTCGGGACTTTTAAAATTGGCCTCGATTAGATTCTCTACATTTTCAGTAATCGTTGCTGAAAACATAATGTTTTGCCGGTTCGGCGGAAGCAATTCAAAGATATTATTGATCTGAAATTTAAATCCCAGATCCAACATCACATCCACTTCGTCTATCACCAATTTTTGGATAGATTTTAACTGAAGCGCACGCCTAAGTACAAGGTCGTAAAGCCTTCCCGGTGTGGCCACTACGATATCTAATCCCTGCAGTAGCGCCTGATGTTGGGTGTTCATATTTACACCTCCGTAAATTCCGGTAACCCGAACATTCATATAAGCGGTTAACTTTTCAATTTCTTCCACCACCTGCACTACAAGCTCACGGGTAGGTACTAACACCAGTACCCGTGGATTTTTTTGTTCCGAATATTTAAGCATTCGTAAAATTGGAAGCATATAGGCAAAGGTTTTTCCCGTACCGGTTTGCGCGATGCCCACCATATCTTTACCAGACATAATGGTAGAAAAAGATTCTTCCTGAATAGGTGTGGGCGTGGTAATCCCAATATCTTCCAGCGCATTGCGCAGCGGAGTGGTAATATTTAAGTCCTGAAAAGTCACTAAATGAAGTTTTTATGAACTTGCAAAGTTAGTGAAACTCTAATTTAAAATTGCTCCTGGCAATTTTAAATTAGTTAGTTGAACTAATCCCGCCGCAGGACGGGATCCCAAATACCTCTGCTGTTTTTTTTGCCTCGGGCAATTTTAAATTAGATAGTTGAACTAATCCCGTCGCAGGAGGGAAAATAATCTTTAAAGGTTCTGAATTATTTTATTTCAAAAACCGTCATGCTGAACTTGTTTCAGCATCTAAGATGAATAAATGTAAAACTCAACTTAGACCTCCGATAGAAATCGGAGTAGGCTCTGAAACTAGTTTAGGGTGAAGAAGAATTAAAGACTAAGAATAAATGAAAGCTAACAACGTTTTCAATTGTATCAATAAGTAATTATTTCGTTTATTTGGGTACTTTTGATTAAATGAAATCTATAGATGAAAAAAATCCTTGCCTTTGCTGGTTCTAATAGCAGTACTTCTATTAATTTTCACCTATTAACACACGTGGCCAATCGCATCCAGGGGCACAAGGTGAAAATTCAAGATTTCACCCAGTATGAATTACCTCTTTATAGCGCCGATAGGGAAAAAGAAAGAGGTATTCCTGTAAGTGCGAAAATAGTTAATAAGATCATTCAGGAGCACGATGCGTTAGTAATTGCAGTAAATGAGCATAACGGCACTGTGTCAGCATATTTTAAAAATATAATAGACTGGCTTTCACGCCTGGATCGTAATTTCCTGGCCAATAAAAAGATATTATTAATTAGTACTTCTCCCGGTAAGCGTGGAGCAGCATCAGCTTTAGAATATACTAAAGGAATATTACCAAGGTTTGGCGGTGAGATTATAGAAAGCTTCAGTTTACCTTCTTTCAACGATAATTTCAAAGATGGCAAAATGCTAAATGAGTTGCTGGATATGGGAATAGAAGATGTTTTAACTACTTTTTCTCATCAATTGGAATCGGGCAAGATAAGTTAATTCGCTTTTTTCACTTTCTGACTAAACTCCTCATTAGCCTTTCCTATATTGTGCAGTTCGGCTTCAGTTTTTCCTGTGATTCCCATATCTTCTTTATGCTTATCTACAGGACTTCCAAATAAAATATTCCAGGTTTCTTTTAATGATTTTGCCTTCCATATATCCTTGCCTACTTCAATCCATTCGTGGAAAACAAGGAAAAATGGATTGTAGGAGTTTACGGGTTTGGTAATACCATAACGGGGTTTTTCATCTTCTTCCTGGAAAGTTCCAAAAATACGATCCCAAAATATAAACGTAGAACCGTAATTTTTATCGAGGTATCTTTCATTTACCGAATGGTGTACCCGGTGATGCGATGGCGTGGTGAAAATATATTCAATTGGTCGCGGTAATTTTTTTATCAATTCAGTATGAATCCAAAATTGGTAGAGTACTGCAAGTTGGTGAACTATAAAAAATACCAACGGATGGAAGCCTACCAAAACTACTGGCAAAAAGAAAATTATTTTTAAATTCTGTGTCCAGGACAATCTAAAAGAAGTCGATAAATTATAATGTTCTGAAGAATGATGAACTACGTGTGTTGACCACCAAAAACGTTGTTCGTGTGCAAACCGATGGGACCAGTATCTGGCAAAATCTAACAATATTAAACACAAAACATAAGACCACCAGGTAGGTGGTATTTTAAAGGGTGCCAAATTAAAAAAGAAAAGGAAAATCATAAAGACCCCAATTTTCATGAATCCGTTCAGGATTAAATTACCGATTCCGATTGATGTTGAAGCTAAAAAGTCTTTCCCCGAATAAAGGTTTTTGTATTTTTTTCTCCCAATTAAAAATTCAATTAGTACAAACAGAAACATAAGTGGTGCTACTATCCAAATAACAGTAGTGAAATCCAGGTTTTCTATATCGGCTAGAGTAAGTCTATCAGTTTCTGTAAACATTGAGAATATTTGGCTCTTAATAAAACGTACAATTTATAATTTATTTTTTTTTCTCAGAAATAGTAAGGATGATTTTAACCTAAATTATCCAATTATTTTAAAGGCTGATTTTATAAGAGGTTTTGATGATAAATTACTGAAGCCTTAAAATAGGCACTACATCAAATTGTTTTTACCTTTGCGCTTCAAATTTAAAGCGAGGTGCGCACAAAAACTACTTATACTTTAGAAAATTCTTTAAAATTTAAACAGCAACTGTTGCAATGGAGTAAGCAGTTTGAAGAAATTGCCTGGCTGGACAGCAATAGTTATCATCAGGAGCACGGAGAATTTGATGCTTTGCTTGCCGTAGGTGCATTTACCGCAATAAAAACCGATTACAACCAGGCTTTTGCGAAGCTTCAGGAATATCAGCAAACTACTAAAGATTGGATTTTTGGCTATTTGTCTTACGATCTTAAAAATGACGTGGAGAGACTTTCTTCTAAAAATTACGACGGATTAGATTTTCCGGATATCTACTTTTTCCAGCCCCAAAAGTTATTTTTATTGAAGGGTAATGAGTTGGAAATGCATTATCTAAGAATGGTAGATGAGGAAATAGAAGAAGATTTTACCGAAATTTCAAATCTTCCCATAAACCAGGCTATAACTGACTCCGTAGAACCAAAAACCGAGAATTCACAACCGAAAATACAATCCCGAATTTCTAAAGAAGAATATCTTCAAAAGGTTCAAAAAATGCTCGCTTATATCCAGCGCGGTGATATTTATGAAGCTAACTTTTGCCAGGAGTTCTTTGCTGAAAATAGAGAAATAGAGCCTTTTAAAGTATTTCAGGATCTTAATGAACTATCAGGCCCTCCATTTGCTACTTTTCTCAAATTGGAAGAACATTATTTGCTCTCCGCTTCACCGGAACGTTATTTAAAGAAAACTGGCTCAAAACTAATTTCCCAGCCTATAAAGGGAACAGCAAGACGCTCCCAGGATCCTGAAGAAGATATCGAAATTGCAGAGGAGCTTTCTAAAGATCCAAAAGAACAATCTGAAAACGTGATGATTGTAGACCTGGTTCGAAACGACCTTTCTAAAATTGCGAAAAAGGCCAGTGTAAACGTAGATGAGCTTTGTAAGGTTTACTCTTTTAAACAGGTGCACCAAATGATCTCTACGATTTCTGCTGAAATTGATGATGGCATTCCGCCGGTAGAAGCTTTGCGAGCAACATTTCCAATGGGAAGCATGACGGGTGCGCCAAAAATTTCAGCAATGAAAATTATCGAAGAACTGGAAGAAACGAAACGTGGACTCTACAGCGGCGCCGTAGGTTATTTTACACCAAATGGTGATTTTGATTTCAACGTGGTTATACGCAGTATTTTATATAATTCGGCTAAAAAATATGTGTCTTTTTCGGTAGGTGGGGCGATTACTGCCGGTTCTAAACCAGAGAAAGAATATGAAGAATGCTTGCTAAAAGCAACGGCTATGAGACGCGCACTAACTTAATTTAAACTAATTCACTAGCTTCAACTTAAACCCTGCCAACTGTTTTCGTATCTTTGATTTCCTATGGAAAAAGCCTTCAAAAACGAGATCAAATCGCAGTTTCCTTACTTGTGTAACAGCAAAATTTTACTTGCGGTAAGCGGTGGTGTAGATAGCGTGGCGCTTGCACATCTCTGCCAAACAGCTAAGTTAGATTTTACTCTAGCTCATTGTAATTTTAATCTTCGAGATGAAGAAAGTGACGCCGATGAGGATTTTGTTGCTACCCTCGCAAAAAAACTGAAAGTAAAGCTTTTTATAGAGAATTTTGATACCGAACAATACGCTAAAGATAACGGTCTTTCTATTCAAATGGCGGCACGCGATCTTAGGTATGAATGGTTTGAAGAGCTAAGGCTTAAACATCAATTTGATTTCACCTTAACTGCTCATCACGCCAATGATAGCCTTGAAACCTTTTTTATTAATTTAATACGAGGCACCGGTTTGGAAGGTTTAAGCGGGATAAATGCCGATAGTAATTATATAGTAAGACCTTTATTGAATTTTTCCCGAAAAGAAATTTTGGCTTATGCTGAAGAAAATAATATCGCCTGGCGAGAAGATAGCAGTAATGCTTCTGCAAAATACCTTCGCAATAAGATAAGGCTTGAGATTGTGCCTATTTTTGAAGAACTGAATCCACAGTTCCTGGAGACTTTTATAAAAACCCAGTCACACCTAAAGGAGAATGAAGAATTGGTGGAGGATTATATGAGTTTGCTCTATCCTAAAATTATCGAAAAGACAAAATACGGGTATAGCCTTGATATAAATTACCTTAAAAAGATCCCGAATACTTCAGCGGTGTTGTACCAGTTGTTAAAATCTTTCGGTTTTACCGAATGGAACGATGTTTACAATTTAATGGATGCACAACCGGGCAAAATGGTGTTTTCAGCTTCGCACAGGTTGATCAAAGACCGGGAGTACCTTATTCTGACAGAAAAAATTCAGGTGGAGGACAGGGTTTACAAGATCGCCAAAGATGAAGATTTTGCAATGCTTCCTATGGGAACTTTCTCTTTTTTAGAAGTTAATGAAATAAGGGATAAAACACCAAATTGTATTTACGTAGATCCCGAAAAATTGAATTATCCTCTAAGGGTTCGAAAATGGAAACAGGGTGATATGTTTTATCCGTTTGGAATGAAAGGAAAGAAGAAGTTAAGCGACTTCTTTAAAGACAAAAAATTATCTTTGCCCGAGAAAGAAAACAGCTGGTTGTTGTGTTCGGGAGAGAAGATTGTTTGGGTGATCAATCAACGGGCCGATAGGCGCTTTTCAATTTCATCGCCCGATCAAAAAATTATAAAAATTACTTTTAGTTTATGAAATACCTGGCGAGTCTGCTCTTGTTCTTAATTCCTTTCCTACAGTTACAGGCACAATATTTTAACGATGGGAGTGAAGATTCCCAAATGGTGGATCCCATAACCTGGGAGGCTTCCGTAGAAAAAGAAAATGACAGTATTTTTACACTGGTTTTTACCGCTAATCTTGAGTATGGCTGGCATTTATATTCCCAAAACGAGGCTGATATTGATATCGCACCAATAGCTACTACTTTCTCTTATAATAATACTGAAGAAAATTTTGAACTTATAGGGGAAACTACAGAGCCCGATATAGAACCTATCTACGATCAGGTTTTTGAAGCGGATATCACTTATTTTGAAGATGAAGCGGTTTTTACCCAAAAAATAAAAGTACCCGCAGACAGCGATCCTAAAATTATCGCTGAAATATATTTTTCGGTCTGTGATGACGAAAAATGTCTACCCCCTGAAACCGAACGCTTTAATATCTCCCTATCAGGGAACGAAATAACTGCAGGTTTTACCGACCTGGAAATTTCAGAAAAAGATAAAGAACTTACCGAGGCTTTGAATATTAAAGTTTCCGGGATGGAAAAGTTTGCTCCTGAAGAGGAAGAGGGCAATAATTTCCTGAATATCTTTTTGCTCGGGTTTATTGGTGGATTAATTGCATTGTTAACGCCTTGTGTATTCCCAATGATTCCGCTTACGGTTTCCTTTTTTACCAAAGGCGCTAAAAACCGCAAAAAAGGATTGGTAAATGCCATACTTTATGGTTTTTTTATTTTTGTGATCTACCTGCTACTCAGTTTACCTTTCCATTTATTAGATAGCGTAAATCCTGAAATTCTCAATAATATCTCTACCAATGTTACACTGAATATTATTTTCTTTATCATTTTTATCATTTTTGCGTTTTCCTTTTTTGGCTATTATGAGATCACTTTACCGAGTTCCTGGAGCAATAAAATGGATGATAAAGCTTCCAGCGTTGGCGGTTTTGTAGGCATCTTTTTTATGGCGCTTACGTTGGCTTTAGTTTCATTCTCCTGTACCGGGCCAATTTTAGGTTCCCTGCTTGGCGGGTCGCTAACCAGTGATGGCGGCGCGATGCAACTTTCTATGGGAATGGGCGGTTTTGGCCTTGCCCTGGCCTTGCCTTTTGCGCTTTTCGCCTTATTTCCCAACTGGCTTAATTCCTTACCAAAGAGTGGTGGCTGGCTAAATACCGTAAAAGTAACCTTAGGTTTTATAGAATTGGGGCTGGCCTTCAAATTCCTTTCTAATGCCGATCTTGTGGAGCACTGGGGACTTTTGAAACGTGAGATTTTCCTCGGAATTTGGATCCTTGTCGGTTTGGGACTTATGGCATATTTATTCGGAATTATTCGTTTTCCGCACGATGGACCTAAAAAGAAAATCAGTAAAGCCAGGTTTGGCGTGGGTGTGATTGCTTTCTTTTTTGTGCTTTATTTAATCCCTGGTCTTACCAATACTTCGGCTGCGAACCTTAAACTACTAAGCGGATTTCCGCCACCTTTGTTTTACAGTATTTACGATAAAGGAACCGAAGCTCCTCTTGGTTTAAAAGCTTATAAAGATTGGGACGAAGGCCTGGAAGCGGCCCGGGAACAGAACAAGCCTATAATTCTTGATTTTACCGGTTGGGCCTGTGTAAATTGTCGTAAAATGGAAGAACAGGTATGGAGCAACCCCGAAGTTTTTGATGTTTTAAACGATGAATATATACTTATTTCCCTTTATGTTGATGACAGAAAAGAATTACCTGAAGAGAAGCAGTTTAATTACCTAAAACCAAAGGGCGGAATTAAACCTATTGAAACTATTGGTGATAAATGGGCGACTTTCCAGACTCTTAATTTTAAGAATAATTCGCAGCCGTTTTATGTGCTATTGGATAACGACGTAAACCTGCTCAACGAGCCGGTAGGTTACACCCCAAACGATTCAGAATATCTAAGCTGGCTCAAGGAAGGTGTTGCTAAATTTCGGGAAGCAGCGAAAAAATAAACTACCTCGGAACTCGCGAGGTATTTACAGATGAAATAATATTTGAATTATGAGTTAAGCCCTAGAGTATTTAATTCTCGATTATCGAGTAAAATTCCTTTAGGTTTATCGGTGTAATTTCTATCTTAGGGCCTTAAAATATCCCTAAACTATGAATTTACTCCGTTTAAGTTTTATTCTTCTGGTTTTGAGTTTCTTACCTGTTCATATTATTGCGCAGGAAGAATATTATGTAAAAGAACATTATACCAAAACAGAAGTAGATATCCCTATGCGCGACGGAACCAGGCTGCATACCACCATTTATTCTCCAAAAAACACTTCTAAAGAATATCCTATTCTTATGCAGCGAACTCCATATAGCTCCAGGCCATATGGTGAAGATCAGTTTAGGTCGCTTATTGGGCCTAACGAATATTTGATGAAAGAAGGGAATATAGTTGTTTACCAGGATGTACGCGGACGATGGATGAGTGAAGGGAAATACGATAATATGCGGGCCATTATTCCTAATAAATCCGGCGATGAATTTGATGAAAGCAGCGATACTTACGATACGATTGAATGGCTTATTGATAATGTTGATAATAACAACGGAAGGGTAGGAACCTGGGGGATTTCGTATCCAGGCCATTATGCTGTTGCTTCTTTGGTAGATGCGCACCCCGCTTTAAAAGCTGCCTCTCCACAGGCCGGAATAGGGGATTTCTTTTTCGATGATTTTCACCATAATGGCGCTTATTTATTGAGTTACTGGAGAGCGACTGCGCTTTTTGGATATGATAAAACCGGCCCAACTACTGAGGCCTGGTACGATTTGCCAGATCTTGGTACTCAAGACCAGTATCAATTCTTTTTAGATGTTGGTCCGCTTAGCAACCTTGATGAATATTATGGGGAAGACAATGTGTTCTGGCAGCAATTAAAGGAACATCCAAATTATGATGAATTCTGGCAGAGTAGAGGCATTATTCAGCATTTAGAGGATATTGAACCGGCGGTAATGGTTGTAGGCGGATTGTTTGATGCTGAAGATCTTTACGGGCCTTTTAATACTTACAAAAAAATTGAAGAGAGCAGCGATAATTATAATATTATGGTTTTTGGTCCCTGGAGCCACGGCGACTGGGCGAGACAAACTAAGAGGCAGGCAGTAGGAAATGTTTATTTTGGCGATAATCTTTCTGAAAATTATCAAAGGAATATTGAAACAAAATTCTTTAATCATTTCCTCAAAGAAGAGGGAGAAGGCGATGTAGAGCTTGCTGAAGCTTATGTTTACGATACCGGTGCGAGAAAATGGAATTCTTACGAAGCCTGGCCTCCAAAAAATACCGAAGAGAAAGTTTTTTACCTGGGAGATAATCAGGAGTTAACCGATGAAGCTTCTGATAATGAAGAAAGTTTTGTTAGCGATCCCGAAAAACCGGTTTCTTATAATGATGAGATTAAAGCGGTTTTCACTCCACGGGAATATATGACCGGCGACCAGCGTTCTGCCGCCAGAAGACCCGATGTTTTGGTTTTTGAAACCGAAGTACTGGAAGAAGATATGAAACTTACAGGGGAAATTATGGCTCGTTTAAATGTGGCTACCACGGGAAGCGCAGCCGATTGGGTGGTGAAAGTAATAGATGTTTACCCACCTGATGCCGAAGATTACGAAGAAACTATGGAGCATCTTGATATGGGCAATTACCATATGATGGTGCGAAGCGAGGTAATGCGTGGGCGTTTTAGAAACAGTTTTGAAAATCCAGAGCCGTTTGAACCAAATGAGAAAACTACTGTAAATATCACGCTTCAGGATATTAACCATACATTTAAAAAAGGTCACAAACTGCAAATTCAGGTGCAAAGTACCTGGTTTCCGCTAATAGATCTAAATCCGCAAACTTTTGTGCCCAATATTTTTAAAGCGGAAGAAGAAGATTTTCAAAAACAAACTCACACCGTATTTGGAGATTCTGCAATAGAATTTTCAGTGTTAAAAGAATAGAAAATGAATTTTAGATTTATCCATCCAATTTTATCTATAGCGCTTTCAGTGCTTATCATTTCCTGTAACGATAAAAACGGAGATTATTCAGAAGAAGAAATTGCGGAACATTCAGAAAATTTGAACGAATATTTTGAAACCAAATTTCAAGAAGATGTAGCTGATTCTCCAATGATGCAAACCCGGCTTGGTCAAAAGACCGATTATGGGAAATGGGATGATTTTTCTCATTTAAAATATGCTGAAGATCTCAAAAAGGCCAAAAACCGACTTGAATATCTTAAGAAGGTGAAGGTAGAAGCTTTAAACGAGCAAACCCGGTTAAGCTACGATCTCTATCGCCAAAAGATTGAAAATGAAATAGCAGATTATGATTATCGGTTTTATAATTACCCGGTGAACCAGATGTTTGGTTACCACGCTGAATTGCCTGCATTTTTAATCAATATGCACCGCATAGATTCAGTTAGCGATGCTCAAGCTTATATTTCCAGACTCGAGAAAATTCCCGAAGTGATGGAAGAGGTTATAGGAAACCTTAAAATAAGGGAACAGAACGGGATTGTGCCACCGGTTTTTGTTTTTGAAAAAGTTCTCGATGCCAGTAGAAATGTATTAAAAGGAAAGCCTTTTGGTAAATCGACCGATGAAAGTGCCTTGTTGAAAGATTTCAAGGTTAAAACCGAAGACCTGGAGATTCCAGCGAAAGAGAAAAAAGAATTATTAAACGCAGCAGAAAATGCACTGGTTAAAAATGTAAAACCTGCTTATGAAAATTTAATTTCATTTCTTGAAATTCAGCAAAAACGTGCAAATAACGATGCGGGCGCCTGGAAGTTTCCAAAGGGAGATGATTTTTATAAGAACGCGCTAAAAAGAACGACCACTACTAATCTTTCAGCAGAAGAAATTCATCAAATTGGTTTGAAAGAAGTAGCGCGCATTCATACTGAAATGGAAGAAATCAAGGATGAAGTTGGTTTTGATGGGACCCTTGTGGACTTCTTTGAATTTATGAGAAGCGATGAGCAGTTCTATTATGCTAATGATTCTATAGGACGAAAAAAATACCTTAACGAAGCTACTGCGATTATTAATACAATGAAGGCTAGGTTGGATGATTTGTTTCTTACCAAACCGGAAGCAGACTTGGTCGTGAAGGCCGTGGAACCTTTCCGGGAGAAAAGTGCGGGCAAGGCATTTTATCAACAACCTGCAATAGATGGTTCCAGACCAGGAACTTATTATGCGAATTTATACGATATGGCTGCGATGCCCACCTACCAAATGGAGGCTTTGGCTTACCACGAAGGTATCCCCGGGCATCATATGCAAATTGCCATTGCCCAGGAATTAGATAACATTCCGCAGTTCAGGAAATTCAGTTTTTATACCGCTTATGTAGAAGGTTGGGGACTTTATAGTGAATTGTTGCCAAAAGAAATAGGTTTTTATAAAGATCCTTATTCCGATTTTGGCCGATTGGCGATGGAGCTTTGGCGATCTTGTAGACTGGTAGTAGATACCGGAATTCACGCCAAGAAATGGACCCGCCAGGAAGGCATAGAATATTACAAACAAAATACCCCGAATGCTGAAAGTGATTGCGTAAAGATGGTAGAACGGCACATTGTAATGCCTGGCCAGGCAACGGCTTATAAGATAGGAATGAATAAAATCCTGGAATTAAGGGAAAATGCGGAAGAAGAACTGGGGGAAGATTTCGATATTAGGGAATTTCACGATGTGATTCTTCTGGATGGAGCCTTACCTTTGAATATTCTCGAAGAAAAAGTAGAAGACTGGATTTCGGAGGTAAACAACTAAAAAGGAGAATTTGAAAGTTATAAGAAAGGAAGATCTTAAAACACTAAGCCTTGTAAATAACCAAGGTAGCGAGCTTAAGGTTCTTAACTTTGGCGCCGCTGTTCTTAGCTTTAAGATAAAAGATAAAAGCGGGGATAATATAAATGTAGTAGTAAGTCCCAAAGCAGAAGAGTTTGTCACTTCAGCTTACAAAGAGCATAATAAATGTTTTGGTGCTTCTGTTGGCCGTTATGCCGGAAGAATTTCTAAAGGGCAATTCAAACTTGATGAGACCACTTATAAATTATTTGAGCAGGATGATGTGCATCTGCACGGAGGCAATTACGGTTTTCAGTATAAAATATGGGAAATTGTAGAAAAGGAAACTGCACCCAATCCGTCAGTAAAACTCAGTTATTTTAGTAAGGACGGTGAAGAATCGTACCCCGGAAATTTAAAAGTTGAGGTTAAGTATACCCTAACAGAAAGTAATGAGTTGATTATAGAATATTCAGCTACAACCGATAAAAAAACGGTAATAAACCTTACCAATCATACTTATTTCAATCTTAATGGAGGTGGAAGTATTAGCGATCATTTTTTAAAGATTGAAGCTGAAAAAATTTTGGAAGTGGATAAAAATCTCCTTCCTACCGGAAATTTAACAAAACTGAAAAAACATCCTAAGAATTTTAGCGAGAGCAAATTGATAGGTAACCGTTACCTTAATGATACTTTTGTTTTAAAAACTGAAAAAGATGGGATTGCTGCCAGGCTTTTTGCGCCTTTAACAGGAATAAAAATGGAGGTGAAAACCAATCAGAAAGCCCTGGTAGCTTACGCTCCTGAAAACCTTCCAGAAGATCTGAATTACCAAACTGAAATTGCCAAAGAATATCCTTCGTTATGTTTGGAAGCACAAAATTTTCCTGATGCGCCTAATTTCAGGAATTTTCCTGAGTCCATTTTAAAACCTGGACAAGAATATTACAACAGAATTTCCTATAATTTTTCGGTTAGCGGTCAATAAGAAGTTTGCAGGCTAAAAGGGTGTGAATCTCTATTAAAATTTTATATTTAACAAAATTTTTAAATAAGCTATGGTTGGAATTTTATCATTTGTTGGTTTTACACTTTTAGTGGCTATTATCGCCTATCTGGCAACCCGAAAAACCGATGAAAGAACAAGTGACGGGTATTTTCTTGGAGGAAGAAGCCTTACTGCAGGAGTTATTGCAGGTTCGGTATTACTTACCAATTTATCTACCGAACAAATTGTAGGTTTAAACGGTCAGGCTTTTAGTGAAGGAATATTAGTGATGGCCTGGGAAACCCTGGCTGCCATTGCCATAGTATTAACCGCATTATTTTTATTGCCACGTTATTTAAAAGGAGGTCTAACCACCGTACCACAATTTCTGGAAAAGCGATTTGATAAAGGAACCAAAACTCTGGTTTCTGGGCTATTTCTTTCAGGTTATATGATAATTTTCTTACCAATTGTATTGTATTCCGGTGCTTTAGCGATTAGTACCATGTTCGGGATTCCAGAAATGCTAAATGTGAGTGCCAATACTGCTCTATGGCTTACGGTTTGGGGAATTGGAATTATTGGGTCTATTTATGCCATTTTTGGAGGATTAAAAGCCGTTGCAGTTTCTGATACTATCAACGCGATTGGTTTGCTTGTAGGAGGCTTATTAATCCCCATTTTTGGACTTATGGCCATTGGAGATGGAGGTATTATTAACGGTTTAGAAGTTTTAGTAGATTCTAATCCCGAGAAATTTAATTCTATTGGAGGTCCTGATGCTTCGGTGCCTTTTTCAACAATATTTACCGGGATGATGCTTGTGCAATTATTTTACTGGGGAACCAATCAGGCGATTATTCAGCGGGCTTTAGCGGCTAAAAACCTACGGGAAGGACAAAAAGGATTAATGTTAGCTGCCTTCATTAAAATATTGGGCCCAATCATTGTAGTTCTACCGGGTATAATTGCCTGGCATATGTTTGAAGGTGATCTAGAAAATGCCGATCAAGCATATCCTGCATTGGTGAACGCTGTGCTTCCGCCAGTACTAACAGGGTTTTTCGCTGCCGTTCTTTTTGGTGCTATTTTAAGTTCTTTTAATTCAGCATTAAACAGTTCCGTAACCCTTTTTGGAATAGATATTTACAAACAGTATTTCAATCAGGAAGCCAGTGAAGCTAAAGTAGTAAAACAGGGAAAACGCTTCGGAATATTCCTGGCCATTGGTGCTATGCTTATCGCGCCTTTTATCGCTAATGCTCCACAAGGTCTTTTCGGTTATTTGCAGGAAGTAAACGGAAGTTACAGTATACCTATCCTAACTATCGTTATTGTGGGTTATCTAACTAAACGAATTCCCGCGATTGCTGCCAAAGTGGCGATTTTTAGTGGGGTTGGTTTCTACCTGATCTATTTAGGCCTTAAGTATTTTGTGGTAGGAGAAGATACTCTACCGCATTATCTTCACGTAATGGCTATTTTGTTTGTATTGAATGTGATAATTATGTTCGTAATCGGGAAATGGAAACCAAGAATTAAACCTTTTGTTTTAGACTATACCAGGCAGGTAGATATTCAGCCCTGGAAACTGGTAAAACCGGTTGGATTGGCAATTGTAATATTAGTGGTTTTTATATACGTATATTTTGCGCAGTAAATTTTCTGAATATCAATATAGCAGCTTATTTACCTGGATGATTTTAAGACCATAAGGGCCGTGCACAAAATATTTTACTTTCAACCTAATGACTGGTTTACTTAGCCTGGGTTTTTACTAGATAATCTATATTTATCCCGATAAATATCGGGAACTCCGAGGCCTGCCCGAATTATTCAGGCGAGCTTGCCGCGAGGTAGTTTACTTTTGATTATATTTATCCTGAAATTATCAATCCCTTATGCCTGGACCCATTTTAGATTATTACGCTCAAAACGATAAAATGTATGTCGCTACCGACTGTATAATTTTTGGTTTTGATCAAGGTAAACTCAAACTGCTAATATTTAAAAGAAGGGTAGAGCCGCTTATAGATTCCTGGTCTTTAATTGGGAGTTTTGTAAAACTCGATGAAGATGTAGAACAGGCGGCAAAGCGTGTTCTTAAAGAAATTACCGGTCTCGAAAACGTTTTTATGGAAGAACTTAAAAGCTATGGAAAGGCTGAAAGAGATCCTGGTTATCGTTCAATTTCTATCGGTCAGTATGCATTGATTAGGCTGGACGAATATGACAAAGAACTGGTGAAAAAACACGGAGCTCACTGGTATGAGATAGATGAAGTCCCAAACCTGGTATTAGATCATTCCCAGATGGTAGAGGACGCACTTATTAGGATTAGAAGAAAAGCCAGGTATAAACCAATTGGTTTTGAATTATTGCCAGAGAAATTTACTATTCCACAACTACAGCAACTTTATGAGGCTATTTATCAAAAAGAGCTGGATGCAAGAAACTTCAGAAAAAAAGTACTTTCTCTTAATGTATTGATAAAGCTGGACGAAAAAGATAAATCCACTTCCCGTAGAGGTGCCTTTCTCTATAAATTTGATCACAAGAATTACAAAAAACTTTTGGAGTCAGGCTATAACTTTGAAATAGCTTAGTAGTATTTTTTTTGAATCTTTATATTGTTAAGAAAAAACTAAAAGATTTCCCGATAAAAAATTTGTTTTTTGAAAAATAATTGTAAAATTTACGTTTATGATTTTTTTAATAAAACAGAGGTTTTAAAATTTATTTCATTTCATTTCATTGCTGTTTGCGGAAAATAAACGTGCTTTTTCTTTAACTATTTTGATCCCTCAATTTATATTTTGGAGGAAAAAGATCTTTTGATTAGTACTTTTCGGGTTTCCAATTTTTTTGATCCCTCAATTTATTAGACCAACTTAAAACCAAAAATATGGATAAAAAATTTTCAAGGCGTGATGCACTAAAGAGTATAGCCATTGGCTCAGGAGTCTTAAGTCTGGGAGGTGTAGCATCTTCCTTTGCTGCTATAAATTATATTGATAATAACACCTTGCCAAACAGCCAGAAGAACAATATAAATCATTCGGTTTGTCGTTGGTGTTTCCAGGATATTCCTTTAGATGAATTTGCAAAATCCTGTTCGAAAATGGGAATTCAGGCAATAGATCTTTTAAGACCATCTGAATGGGATACGGTTGAAAAATACGGATTGGTCTGCTCTATGGCCACCGATGATTTTGCCAATATCGAGAATGGGTTTAATGAACCCAAAAACCATAAAAACCTTCAGGAGAAATATAGGGGTTTAATTGATAAAGCTTCAGAACATAAGATTAAAAATGTGATTGTATTTTCTGGAAATAGGCGTGGAATGGATGAGAAAACCGGAATTAAAAACTGTTCAAAAGGCTTAAAACCACTCCTTAAATACGCGAAAAAAAAGAATGTGACCCTGGTTATGGAATTGCTTAATAGCAAAGTAAACCATCCAGATTATATGGCAGATCATACTGAATGGGGCGTTGCCCTAGCTGAAGAAATGGGAGTAGAAAACTTTAAATTACTCTACGATATTTACCACATGCAGGTGATGGAAGGAGATGTTATTGCGACTATTAAAAAACACCATAAACACATTAATCACTATCATACTGCAGGGGTGCCTGGAAGAAACGAAATAGATGATTCTCAGGAGCTTTTTTATCCTGCAATTATGCGAGCCATTGCAGAAACTGGTTTCGACGGTTTCGTCGCCCAGGAGTTTATTCCTACCAATCCCGATGAAATTGCTTCTTTAAAGAAAGCTATTGAAATTTGTGATATTTAACCATTAGTGTCCGGTTAAAATAAGGATTTAGATTTATTGGTTCGTTTAGCCCCATAGAACTGTCAAATTTTGTTGTGATGCAAATAGCAGGGTACCCCTAGAACATTTCCAGCTGTATATCTGG
>Ga0307486_1001042_pt1 | contig 22600 bp, 18 predicted proteins | sample CBIW02metaG_FD_203663 | JGI IMG/M metagenome (GOLD analysis project Ga0307486, IMG submission 203663) | Sea-ice brine microbial communities from Beaufort Sea near Barrow, Alaska, United States - CBIW 0.2 | ecosystem: Environmental > Aquatic > Marine > Coastal | place: USA: Alaska | collected...
ATCCATGTAATCTTTTTTTCATTATTTTGTTGTTTTGAATTAGCTTGCGTCAAAAATCACAATAAATTCTTAATATTCCTAATTTATTTTGAGCCTTGATGTGAAAATCATTAACACTACGCTAACACTTAGATGCATTATCTTTGAAAAGGTTGCGTAGGTTGTTTAAAAAAATGTTAAAAACAATATTATGTTATTAAATTCTTATATAAAAAAGGGAATGGAGGCAGGTACAGATGAGGCTGGTAGAGGGTGTCTCGCAGGGCCTGTTACCGCTGCGGCCGTGATACTTCCAAAGCGTTTTAAGAACGTGCTTTTAAACGATTCAAAAATTGTCAGCAGCTCAAACAGAAAAATTTTAAAAAAAATAATTGAAAAAGAAGCTCTTGGGTATTCGGTGAGGTTTATTGACAATGTCAAAATAGATGATATTAACATTTTAAATGCCTCTATCCTGGCAATGCACCATTGCATAGACGACTTAAAAACGATCCCGACACATATTCTTGTGGACGGAAACCGTTTTAAAGCCTATAAAAATATTCCCCATGTGTGTATTGTTCAAGGTGATGGGAAATATATGAATATCGCAGCGGCTTCCATTCTCGCAAAAACCTATCGGGATGCTTATATGGAAATGATCCATGAGGAATTCCCCATGTATAACTGGAAACAGAATAAAGGATATGGTACCGCCGAGCATCGCGCCGCCATAATCAAATACGGGATCACAAAATACCACCGACTTAGTTTCAGGCTTTACCCTGACTTGTTGAAACCTTTATAGATATGAGATATGAGTTGTAAGGTTTTTTGAATTTTAAATTTTTAAATTTGGGATTTGGAATTAATAGTAACTTATGAAAAACTTACTGATAACTTGTATGGTTGTTTTTATTTTGGTTTCCTGTAAGAAGGAATTCCAGAGCATTTCAAACCTGGAACAATTTATCCCTGCCAATTCGGCTTATATCCTGCAAACAGATCAACTTCAAGCATTCCTTGAAAAATTTGACAGCAGCTCGTTTTTTCAAGAAAATGAATTTTTGTTGAATCCTGAACTGAAAGACCAATTGATCAATTTGGCCCAACTTACAAATCCGGAGCAAAGCCTGATTTGCTTTTCGAAACAGAAAAACAACCTGTTTGACTATACTTTTATCAGCAAAAATCAGCCGCTGCAGCTAAAAACCGATTCGATAAAAAACAAATCCGTAGAAACATTTCAAATAAAAAATGCTGAGATCAAAAAATACGTAACTGAAGATATTACAACCTATACCACTCTAATAGAAGGAGTTTTCCTCGCCAGCAATTCAAAATCGCAACTTGAAGCCCTTATTACCAAACCGGAAAGCAGGCTCACTCAAAGTGAAAGTTTTAAGAAATCCCGGATCGCTGCAGATAGGTCTAAAACCTCTTTATTAATAAATCATCGTGCTTTTGACACTTCCTATATAAAGATCCTTCCCCAAAATACACTCCCTTTAACATCATTAGCCGACTGGAGCGTTTTGGATCTTGAAATAGGATCGGAAAAAATTTTGATAAACGGCATTGCTGTTTCAGAAAAACAGTCTGAAACCCTGTTAAAGATCTTCAATAAGGTTGGCACCCAAAAAAATGAGATCGCCCAAATAACCCCTAACTCAGCGGCAGGATTTTATTCCTTTACCTATGCAAATTTTGAAAAACTTCAGAAAAACCTAAATCTGTTCCGTGGAGATTCTTTAAAAGCTGCAGACAACCATCTTTTGCACTTTACCAGGGAAGCAGGAATAATTTTCAGCCAAAACCAAAACGTTTTTGCGCTCACTACCACAGATCCGGAACTTGCCAAAGAATCACTTCTGTCTTCCCAAACTCCGGTAACCGAATTCAGGGGAATTACAATCTATAAAAACACCGAAGAACTGCATTTTTCTGATTACTTAAATCCGCTGGTAACTGACCTTGATTTGAAATTTTATGGTTTTTTGGAGCAGTTTATAATTTTTGCTGAAACCACCGAAGCTTTGGAAGATATCATCTTAAATTATCAAAACAATGCCACCCTGGAAGAAGAGGAATCTTATCAGGCCGCACTTTCCAATCTGGCGGGCGCGTCTTCCTTGCTTTTTGTGGCCAATACCCCCAATTTTAAATCGGTTTTAAGCAAGGCTGTTGCTCCCGAATTCAAGGATGAAATTGGCAAACTCAACCTGGAAAATTACCCTATAGCCGCTTTGCAGTTTGTGCAGGATGAGGATTTCGCGCATATTCACGGAGTTTTAAACACCACAAAAAATGTGGTCAAAGAGGAAATCCGGCAAAGTGCGGCGATAAAACTAAACGCTGATGTCGCCACTATCCCGGTTTTACTAAAAAGTCATCTCAGAAATCAAATGGAAATTGTGGTCCAGGATGAAAAAAATGTACTCTACCTGTTTTCAACTTCTGGAAAACTGATTTGGAAAAAGCAACTGGAAGGGCGGATTCTCGGAAAAATTGAACAGGTAGATTTGTTCAAAAACGGCAATTTACAAATGGCTTTTAGCACTCAAAATTCACTTCAAATAATCGACAGGACCGGTAAAACAGTAAAACCCTTCCCCCTGGAATTTAGAGATGAAATCACCAAACCCCTGGCGGTTTTGGATTATGACAACAGCCGGAATTACAGGTTCGTCATTACGCAGGGAGCGGAAATTTTTATGTTCGATCGAAAAGGGAAAACCGTCACCGGATTCAATTTCAAAAAAGCAGCTTCCGAAATACTTCAATCCCCAAAACACATCCGGATCAAAAACAAAGATTATATCGTAATTCCCGAAACCGATGGAAAATTTCATATTCTGAGCCGACAGGGAAATTCCAGAATTTCGGTAAAGGACAAGATCGATTTTTCTGAAAATGAATGGTTTTTAAACAAGAATCAATTTGTATCAACCACTTCCGACGGAAAATTAATCCAGATCGATGAGCAGGGGAAAATAAAAAAAGAAGCTTTAACCGCGGGCAATAACCTGCACCTGGTTGCTTCAGAAAACATGTTGGTCACAATTTCTGAAAACATTTTGAATATCGACAAAAAAGAGATCACTTTGGATTTCGGACTTTATAGCGCCCCAATAATATTTGAAGTGAAAGGCAAGACGTATATTTCGGTGACAGACACCCAGGCAAACAGGGTTTATTTATTTGATGAAAATGCTGAATTATTGCCGAATTTCCCTGTTTATGGGACTTCAGAAATCGATTTGAATAATATTGACAGCGACAATAACCTTGAGTTTGTGGTAAAAGGAGAAGAAAATACTGTTTTGGTTTACAAGAAATAATTTAAAATTCGGGATCAAAAATTTCAGTCTTCGGTTTTCAAACTTCAAATTATCTATCGTGCATTCGTGGCTTAAAAATCGCGTTGATAAAGTTTAGCTACGAACCTACCTACCGGCAGGTAGGTTCACGAATAATTTTTAATATTTTCATCAAAAAAAATTAAAATCAATATTCCAAATTGGGATTAAAAACTTCCTACTTCTAACATCTAACTTCGTACTTCGGCACTTCAACCAATAATTTCAGCTTCAAAAACCCCTGCAAAGTGTTTTAACAATTTCGCTTCTACCTCTTTCATAGGAACTTCTCTTCGGCCCAATTCCACATTTAAAGATGTCACGGCTTTCCCGCGGATACCGCAAGGAATAATATGGTCGAAATATCCCAAATCGGCATTTACATTTAAAGCAAATCCGTGCATGGTCACCCAACGGCTGGCACGAACGCCCAAGGCGCAAATCTTTCGGGCAAAGGGGGTTCCCACATCCAGCCAAACTCCGGTTTCGCCCTTGCTCCTCTCAGGTTTTAACCCGTATTCGCGAAGCGTTAAAATAATGCATTCTTCCAGAAATCTCAAATATTTATGAATATCGGTAAAAAAATTGTCCAGGTCTAAAATTGGATATCCCACCAATTGTCCTGGACCGTGATAAGTAATATCTCCGCCGCGGTTTATCTTGTAGAAACTGGCGTTTTTTTCCTCCAACTGAGTTTCGGAAAGTAACAAATGCTCAGGTTTTCCGCTTTTCCCAAGGGTGTAAACGTGCGGATGTTCCACTAGCAACAAATAATTGGGCGTTTCAATTTCCAGGTCTTCCCTGCGATTCCTTATTTTTAGGTCTATAATAGATTTGAAAAGTTGTTCCTGGAAGTCCCAGGTCTCTTTGTAATCCTTTAAACCTAAATGCTGAAGTTGTATGTTTTTGTTCAAATCTTATGTAATTGCAATTTTAATCTAATGTTTTTTATATCCCACTGATCTCGCAGAACAGTATCCTCATTATTTTTTAGTCACGAACCTGCCTACCGGCAAGCAGGTGCACGAATATTTTTTTCTCTCTAATCTATCATCTTCCCTCATTATTTCCGGTCTCCACTTTCCTCTCTTCTCTATTTTCTCGTTTCCTATTTCGACTTGTTCAAAATAATAAGCGCTGCAAGAACACCCGGTATCCAGCCCAGCAAGGTGAGGATCAATACAATTAAAATTGAACCACAGCCCCTGTCATATACTGCTAATGGTGGAAATAAAATTGATAACACGACCCTCCATACACTCATACTAAATCACTTTTTATTTAATTCATGGGCAAAGATACCAATTAAAATTGCCTGAAAAGCATTGAAAAACCGGGAAGAAAATTCGATTTGAAATGGGATTGATTGATTAAATGATTGTCAGTATATTTGCCCCCTGCTTATCCTTGAAGATAAGCAGCTAAACATAAACAACATCATGCATCTATCTGAACAGGAAATTGTACGAAGGGATAAACTTTCCGCATTGAAAAAATTAGGCATTAATCCTTATCCGGGCGCTTTATTTCCGGTTAGCCATACCACTTCCCAAATCAAATCAAATTTTGAAGAAGGCCAGAAAGTAGTTGTTGCGGGCAGGCTTATGTCGCGTCGCATCCAGGGAAAAGCTTCTTTTGCCGAAATTCAGGATTCCAAGGGGCAAATCCAGATCTATCTCAACCGCGACGAAATTTGCGCAGGAGAAGATAAAAGCAAGTACAACGATGTATATAAGAAATTGCTGGATATTGGCGATTTTATAGGGATTGAAGGAGAATTATTCACCACACAGGTAGGTGAAAAGACCATAATGGTAAAGAATTTTACCCTTTTGAGCAAATCCGTGCGTCCACTTCCATTGCCCAAAACAGATAAAGAAGGTAAAACCTTCGACGAATTTAACGATCCGGAGCAACGTTACCGCCAGCGTTATGCCGATTTGGTGGTAAACCCAAAGGTGAAAGAGATCTTTGTTAAGCGTACCAAGCTATTCAATGCGATGCGGAATTTCTTTAATGAAAAAGGATATTTTGAAGTGGAAACCCCAATCCTTCAATCTATTCCCGGCGGAGCTGCAGCAAGGCCGTTTATCACGCATCACAACGCACTTGACATTCCACTTTATTTGAGGATCGCAAATGAATTGTACCTAAAACGCCTTATAGTTGGTGGATTTGACGGGGTTTATGAATTCTCAAAAAATTTCAGAAATGAAGGAATGGACAGAACCCATAATCCGGAATTTACCGCAATGGAAATTTATGTAGCTTATAAAGACTACAACTGGATGATGGAATTCACTGAAAATCTTCTGGAACATTGTGCCATTGCTGTCAACGGGAAAACCGAAGCTCCTTTTGGAAAACACAACATCGATTTTAAAACGCCTTATAAACGGGTAACTATGACCGATGCCATCAAGGAATTTACAGGGTTTGACATTACCGGAAAATCTGAGAAAGAACTCTACAAAGCTGCCAAAGAAATGGGCGTTGATGTAGATGACACTATGGGTAAAGGTAAACTCATCGATGAAATTTTCGGTGAAAAATGCGAGGGGAATTATATTCAACCCACATTTATAATCGATTATCCCAAAGAAATGAGCCCTTTGTGCAAAGAACATCGCGACAACCCGGAACTTACAGAGCGTTTTGAGCTGATGGTTTGCGGAAAAGAAATCGCCAATGCTTATACCGAATTAAACGATCCTATCGAGCAGCGCGCACGTTTTGAGGAACAGCTGAAACTTTCGGAAAAAGGAGATCACGAAGCCATGTTTATCGACAACGACTTTTTACGCGCCCTGGAATACGGGATGCCCCCAACCTCGGGATTGGGAATAGGAATGGACAGATTGATCATGTTCCTCACAAATAACCAATCAATCCAGGAAGTTTTGTTCTTCCCGCAGATGAGACCAGAGAAAAAGACCCCAACCCCAAAACCGGAAGATTTCATTAAAATAGGAGTTCCACAGGAATGGGTAGATATCGTGATGCACGAATATTTAAGTGTTTCAAAATTAAAAGAAAGCAAAGCGACCCAGATACATCAAAATTTGAACGGGTTGAGAAAGAAAAACAAATTACCCATTGCAGCACTTCAGCTGGAAGATGTTGAAAAATGGTTTTAACCTTTTCCAAAAATCAGTGTTAGAAGTTTGTAGAAAACAAAATGTTTTTTAGTGCAACTTTGAGCCTTAGTGCCTCGGTGGCAAAAGATTTTATCCTCTGTATTTTGTATTATTATTGCCACGAAGACACAAAAGCACCAAGGATCACAAAGGTTTTTATTTGCCATCTTAGAATTAAAAAGGGAACTTCCGCATTATGAGCAAGTCATAAAATGCGAAAGTTCCCTTAATTATTTAAAAAAAGCAAGTTCTTTAAAACTGTGCAGTTTCCGTAGAATTTTTCATTGCTACGGTTGAAGAATTTCCGCTCGTAACAGAATTTTGAACAGCATCAAAATAAGTTGTCCCTACAAAACCCTGATGTTTTACAGCATTGAATCCATCTTTTTGCAAAGCAAATTCACGTTCCTGTAATTCAGAATAACCTGCCATTCCCCTTTCTTTATAAGCTTTTGAAAGCTCGAACATACTTGTGTTCAAGGCGTGAAAACCTGCAAGGGTTATAAACTGGAACTTGAATCCCATCGCTAAAAGCTAGATACTTCCTTATATAGATTAAATCTTGCCGGGTAGTACCGACAGGATTTTTTTTATAAGGCATTGAAAATTATTCGGTTAAACCTTTTGGAAAAAAATCAGTCTATAGTTCAGAACAATTAAAAAGAAACACAATGAAAAAGTTAAGTTTATTGTTGATCATGTTGATTTCAATATCGGCATTTTCACAACAAAAAAGCTATTCCCACAAAGGTGACAAGTCGGATATATCCTCCGAAGAAATAGCAACTCTTCAGACTAAAAAATTGACATTGCTATTGGATCTTAATCAGGCTCAACAGCAGGAAATCAAAAAGCTTTACCAGGAAAAAGCTGAGAAGCGCAAAGCATTGATGGCTGAACGCAAAAAAATGAGCGCAGAAGATGCAGAAAAATCAAAAGAAAACCGATTTGAAAGAATGAATGCCCGCCTGGATAAACAATTGGCGCATCAGGAAAAAATGAAGCAAATCTTAAACGAAGAACAGTTTAAAAAATGGCAGGATTCGCGTTCCAAAATGCATAAATCTCATTATAAAAACAAAAGAAGCCGTAATTAAAATTTGTTTGCTTTTTCATAGAACAGGTTTCTTTAAATTATTCGTGCACCTGCCGGAACGCAGGTGCACGAATAATTTTCAGTCCAACAACTCCGGATATCAATCCCTTCATACCCAAAGTTTTTTATTCCAATTCTTAACCGATCTTCGCATTTCGCAACCTCAGCGCATTTGCAATTACCGAAACCGAACTAAAACTCATTGCCAGCGCAGCGATCATCGGGGAAAGTAAAATTCCAAAAAACGGGAACAACACTCCGGCGGCAATCGGAATTCCTACTGTATTATAAAACAAGGCGAAGAACAGGTTCTGTTTAATATTCCTCATGACCTTTTGGCTCAGTTCTTTTGCCTTTAAAACGCCATGAAGGTCGCCTTTTACCAAGGTGATCTTGGCACTTTCAATAGCTACATCGGTTCCCGTTCCCATCGCTATCCCAATATTGGATTGTGCCAAAGCGGGAGCATCATTGATCCCATCTCCTGCCATCGCAACATTTTTGCCTTCAGCCTGCAAACGCTTTACTTCATTTAACTTATCCTCGGGCATCATTCCGGCTTTGAATCCGGAAAGATGTAATTCATCGGCAACAGCCTTTGCTGTGTTTTCGTTATCGCCCGTAAGCATAAATACCTCAATGCCCTGATCCATTAAAGATTGGATCGCCTGCCTACTGGTTTTTTTGATGGGGTCGGTAATAGTTATATAACCAACCACTTTATTTCCAACTGCCAAATAGGAAACCGTTTTTCCAAGTTCCTGCTCAGCTGTGACCTGTTTATTTATTTCTGAAGAAATTTCGGCGCCAACCTGTTCCATCAGTTTTTCGTTTCCAATGGAAATTTCTTTACCATCTGCTTTTCCAATTACGCCTTTTCCGGTAATAGATTTAAAATCGGAAGCTTCTGCAAGACCAACATTCTTTTCTTTGGCAAATTTTACGGTAGCCGCTGCCAATGGATGTTCACTCAGGGCATTTACCGAAGCTATCTGCTTCAAAACCTCATCTTCACTAATAGAGGAATCAAAAGAAACCACTTTTTCTACCGATGGTTTCCCCTCGGTGATGGTTCCGGTTTTATCTATAATGAGCGTATCAATATCGTCCATTTGTTCCAGGGCCTGGGCATTTTTTATAAGCACCCCGTTTTGAGCACCTTTGCCAACACCTACCATGACCGACATTGGGGTTGCCAATCCCAGCGCGCAGGGACATGCGATGATCAATACCGCAATGGCATTTATCAGGGCATAGGCATAAGATGGTTCCGGACCATAAATTGCCCAAACCGCAAAGGTTATTATAGAAATAAGAACTACAATGGGCACAAAATAACCGGAAATTCTATCGGCTAATTTTTGAATTGGTGCCTGCGAGCGGCTGGCATCGTTCACCATTTTTATTATTTGGGCCAGAAGGGTTTCATTCCCCACCCTTTCGGCTTTCATGGTAAAACTTTGGTTCCCGTTGATGGTTCCGGAAGTGATTTTATCTCCTTCGGCCTTATCCACGGGAATAGGTTCTCCGGTGATCATGGATTCGTCAATACTCGAGTTGCCTTTTTCAATGATCCCATCTACCGGAATTTTATCACCCGGTTTTACACGTAAAATATCACCGACTTCAATTTTATCTGTCGCAATTACTTCATCTTTCCCATTTACAACCCGAGTGGCTGTATTGGGAGCCAATTTCAACAATTCCTTGATCGCTGAATTTGTCCTGCTATGTGCACGGGCTTCCAGCAACTGACCTAACAATACCAAAGTCAGAATTACCGTAGCCGCTTCAAAATACACATGTACCGTACCCATTTCGGTTTTAAACTGTGCCGGAAAAAGATTGGGAAACAACAAACCAAAAACACTAAACGTCCAGGCCACTCCGGCTCCAATCCCAATAAGGGTGAACATATTGAGGTTCCAGGTAAGAATCGATTTATACGCGCGTTCAAAGAACATCCAGGTAGCATAAAAAACTACAGGAATTGAAAGCCCAAACTGAATCCAGTTCCAGTACTTCAACTCTAATAAATCGTGCATAGGATTATTAGGGATCATTTCAGACATTGCGATCAGAAAAACAGGCAGGGTGAAAATCACAGCTATTTTAAACTTTTTCAGTAGTTTATTATAGGTCTTGTTTTCTGCGGAATCATCAGCTTCCATAGGAACCAGGTCCATCCCGCAAATAGGACAACTCCCAGGTTCATCCTTCACAACCTCGGGATGCATAGGGCAGGTATATTTTGTACCAGTAGCTTTTAAGCTCATTTCCTCCACCAGATCCATACCGCAAACAGGGCAATCCCCGTCCTTTTGGTATGTTTTATCTCCTTCACAATGCATCGGGCAATAAAATGTACCGGTTCCCTGGCTGTGCTCGTGACCTCCTTCAGGCTTGTCACCTTTTCCAGCAGGCATTTCTCCTGGCATTAAAATTTGATAACCCCCTCCTTCTTCTTTCAAAGCCTTCTGAAATTTTCCAATTTCGATATGCTTATCCATTTCAATAACCGCCTCCGCTTTCTCCAGGTCGACAGATGCTTTGCTTACTCCCTCAACTTCATTCAGGGTTTTTTCCACATGGGAACGACAACCGTTACAGGACATTCCCGTGATCTTATAGGTGTGGCTCATTTTATCTTCAAGTGGTGCTTGTCCCGGGAGAAAAATCTGATAGTTTCCTCCTCCTTCTTTTAAAGCTTCCCGGAATTTTTCAATTTCAATATCCTTATCCATTTCAATAACCGCTTCGGCTTTCTCCAGATCGACTGTGGCTTTGGTCACCCCCTCAACTTCACTTAGGGTTTTTTCCACGTGGGAACGGCAACCGTTACAGGACATTCCCGTGATCTTATAGGTGTGGCTCATTTTATTTTCAGCAGGTACTTCGTCCGGGAGAAGAATCTGATAGTTTCCTCCTCCTTCTTTCAAAGCTTCCTGAAATTTTTTAATTTCAATATGCTTTTCCATTTCAATAACCGCTTCGGCCTTTTCCAGATCGACAGAGGCTTTGCTTACTCCCTCAACTTCATTCAGTGTTTTTTCCACATGGGAACGACAACCGTTGCAGGTCATCCCGGATATTTTATAAGTGTGTTTCATTATTTATTTGTTCAAAAAAACCCGAAAAACCGGATTTACAATTTAATGAATTAAAGCAAAACCTGAGTTCCATAAATGGAAATCAACACTTCGTCTTTTGTAAAATTTGGTTTTAATAATTTACCCCAAAGTTAATTACAAAAATCAAGTATGGCTTTTAAAATTATGGCAATAACTTTAAAGATTAGGGGAAGATTTTAATCTTTAAAAGGGAAACTAAAAACCCTCAATTGTATTTCTCTTTATTAAATGCTGAAGTTTGTATTGGGAAGGACTAATGCCTGTATTTTTTTTAAATTGAGTGGAAAGATAGGCTGCGCTGCCGTAGCCCATATCCTGTGCAATTTCTGAGATACTCAACTCGTCATATTCCAGTAGTTCCTTTATGCGTTCAATTTTTATATCCTGCTGAAAATTTTGAATGCTTTTTCCTTCCACTTTTGAAAAGATTGAACTTAAATGGCTGTAATCATAATGAAGCGTATCACTTAAAATCGCAGAAAGGTTTTTATTGCTGAAATCTTTATCTTCATGAATCCCCGTAATTATGATCGATTTTATTTGTGTGACAAGTCGTTCATTTTTATCGGCAATAATTTCAAACCCCACTTTTTTTAATTCAAATTGGAGGCTTATAAATTCTTCTGAAGCAAGTGGTCTTTCCAAGGCTATTTCTCCCAGTTCTACTGTAAGAAAGGAGATTCCCTGGTGAGTTAATATTTCACCTACGGCAGTTATGCACCGCGGGCAGACCATGTTTTTTATATGAAAGATATTGTTCTTCACTATTTAATTTTCCTGAACGATAATAACCCTGTTAATGTAACCCTGCCAGGGTAAAAAAAACCCTTGCAGCATTTGAAAGGCTGCAAGGGTCAACTTACTTTTTTTAGTTAATAGTGGCTTCTACCCTACCGCATTTCAACATCTTATCCCCAAAATAAGGATTTCTTATTTCTTTTGAGTTGGAATACCAAAAATCGCCTTTTCCCTCAAATGCCATCGGGCAATATTGCTTGTATATTTCTCCGGACTTTAAAGCTCCTTCCAAAATTGCATCCATAGATTTAGTGAGTTCAGAAAATGCTTCGCGTTGTACATTTACATTGGTACTGGTTGCAAGTTTTCTGGCGGCAGTTGCAATTTCCGCATTGGCCTCGATATTTTCCAGTTCAGCTATCATTTGTTTAGCGTGATCCTGGGCCAATTCTGCATCAGTTTGAACCAAAGCAGTTTTAATCGCGATATAATGATTGTAAACAGCAGCAGTGGCCATATCTTTAAATTCTGCCGTGGTTTGATCCATCCCTATTTCGTCCTTCATTTGAGAACCCATTTCTCCCTCGTGCATTTCATTTTGCATAGGTTCCGGTGCATCATTTTTTCCTTTGTTTTCTTTACAGGAATAGAGACTTAGCGTTCCGGCAATTGCGGCCAGAACAAGTACATTTTTTACTTGAATTATCATTTTATACGATTTTAATTTTGAGATAAAAGCCGATGCCAACCATCGGTTTAGTTTTTAATGTCGGATGTTGTTTCTTCACCATCATCTTCCATATGATCCTCATTCATATTGTTATCATCCATCATATTATTATCTTCCATATGCTCATCATCCTGCATTTCATTTTGCATATGTTGAGATGAATCATCTTCTTTGGTTTCCCTGCAAGAGACAAGGGACATACTTCCTGCAATTGCAGCAAGCATCAATAGATTCTTAACTTGATTTTTCATTTTTATTGAATTTTAGTTTATACAAATTTAAGGTTATTTTGCTTATGCCTTAATGTTCGATTTATGAGCTTGTTTTTTTTTCTTTTTTTTTGAAATTTTTCTAACAGTTGGAGAAGAAGTATACCATAAAAGAAACCCGCTAAATACCGTAATTAAACCTAATGCGGAAAACCCCCTTAATATCCAGTTATTAAAATTGTCCCTTCCTCCGTAATCCATTGTGTGGGTCATCCATAAAAAGTCAAACCATCTCCAATCCCGATGCCTTAATGTTTGAAATGAACCGTCTTTTAAAGCGATATAAGCTTTTACATTTCCGGGGGTGTCGAAGGAAATAACATAAGCAGGTAATGGTCCACCCCTATATTCGTGATGATTCCCAGTGGAATTTATTTCTTCAATCCCCGTGATTTCCAGGCCCTCGACCATAAACCTTTCAGCAACCAATAAACCCTCCTCTTTTGTCAAACCTTCTTTTATACTTCCGGTCGTGGCATCTATCAGAGTGTTTTGGTTGATCCAGTAATAAGGCTTATTTGCTATTTCTTTTAGTTCCAACGAAGAAATCGCCAATTCGCTCCCAAGCTCGGTGGGGCTTTTTAAATTTTTAAAAACAGTTTGCTGCACGTTTTCTTTCCGGAATTGATCCCCATGAATTTCATCTATATCTGTCCAGCTAAAATATAATCCGCTAATTGTCCACATCAAAAATTGTATTCCAATAAAAACCCCTAAATAACGATGGGTTTTTCTAATCTTCAAAGCTGTTTGTCTTGTTACCATAATTTATTTTAATAATTTAAGAAGTGCATATTTACTAATTTAGTTTGCCTCATTATATTTTATATTTCAATTTAAGTGGAAATAAAGAATCTATAACATCTTTTCGACCCCTACTTTTTTCCTTAGCAAATAATTTTATTTTAATACTTTTTACCTGGGAAGAATTGCTCCCCGCACCAAAAAAACAGGTTTTACATTGCTGATTGACTTGGCTGGGGCAATGCCGTTAATTGCCTTTAAAAAAAATAATTTAAAGAAGCCTTACTGGGTAAGGCTTCTTTAAATTAAATTAGTAACCCTGGGTTTGTTCCATTCCTGAAGCTTCAATTTCACTTGAAGGAATAGGGTAAATGGTCCTAAAATCTGTAGCCATAATATTCAGGTTACCAATTTCTACTCCCGTATTTACATGCTCCTCTGTAGGACGGACTATGTTTACTCCCCTACGGATATAATCATACACTCCATGGCCTTCCAATGCCAATTCCCTTCTTCTCTCCTCTGCAATTCGTTGTTTTAATGCTTCGCCGGTTTCTGTGGCTTTATCGCTTTGGAAATCTTCAGTTCGGTTCTTTATTAGCGTATTAAGATAGTTCAGTGCCTGAGTTTCACCTCCGCTGGCTCCATTTGCAGCAGCCTCCGCAGCTATAAGATAAACTTCAGAAAGTCTGATTACGGGAATGTTATGATCGCTTAATCCACCTCCTTCACTTCTGTTGATATACTTTACAAAGGCATTATTACCATCTTCTTTGTCCATCTCAAGGAACTTGGCCCTGGGATCATCCTGATAGGTTTTTAAAAGATCTACAAAAGTCTGGGTTGCTATAACATCTCCCTGGCCACCTTGTTTATAGTCAAACTGGGATCCAAGCCCATTACTTCCCAAGGAATTTTGGCTTGTTATACTTAATTCAAAGAGCGATTCAGAATTATAATCTGTAAATGCATAAGATGATGCGGGCATTAAATAGGATTCTCCCCTAACAGCTATAACCTCTTCTGCATACCTGAGAGCATTTTCCCAATCCTGCTTATAAAGGTATACCCTTGCCAATAATGCTTTGATGCCCGTTTTGGTAATGTACTTCGTGCTTCCCGGTACCCAGCTGTTGTCTTCCATTAAATTCAGGGCGGTGGTCATATCCAGAATAACCTGATCATAGGTTTCTCCCAAATTGCTTCTAACTATAACAACTTCCGAAGAAGATAAATTTAAAGGCAAACCTTGTGCAGATGCCCCTTCCTTTATCCATGGATAGGCAAATGTCCTTGCAAGGTCAAAATAGATCATTCCGCGTAGGCCTAAGGCTTCTGCTTTTATTTGATTTTTTTGATCTAGATTACCTTCCGAAGCGTCTATATTATCAATAATCAAATTGAGATTACCGATTCCTTTATAGGATTGTCTCCATAATGCTTCTGCATTACCACTGCTGTTGCTGCTTTCTTCATACTTATATTCGATTTGTTCATAATCCCGAGGATTAAATGTGGTTTTTACAAAGCGAAAATCTGTTCCCTTTACAGCGGCCCTCTTATATAAAACCCTTCCTAAATATTGGTTACGGGATATCTCGTTATAAGATCCTGTCAATAGATTCTGCAATTTATCCGCAGATTTCAAAACCAAAACTTCAGAGATCACATGATCTGGAGTTTGGGTAAGAATATCATCACTGCAACCAAGAACGCTTAGTGCCCCTATAAATACTATAAATCTTTTTATATTTTTCATCTTCTTGATTTTAAAATTTTAATTGCATTCCCAATATGATACTTTGTGCAGTAGGTACCTGGAAGAAATTGACTCCGTTCAAAACAGCTTCAGGATCATACCCATCCAATTCTGTTAAAAGAAGTAAATTATCTCCTTGTATATAAACTGTTCCATCGTGAATGGTATTCCATAAGGTTGGCAAATTATAGCTCAACTTGATGTTTTTGAATTTTAGATAATCTCCATCGTATAAATGCCTTGTTGAAACATCATTAGAAAAGCTTGTATTCCCATTAATTCTAATAGGCACATTAGAATCTGTGTTATTAGGATTCCACGGATTTAATTGTGCAGTCGTGTTTGTATATTGAGGAGAAAATCCGTCATCATCGCGTTTAAAGGCCGTCCTGTCATACACTTTTCCGCCAACTCCAAAAGTGAACAGGAAGTCTAAAGTGAACTTTTTATACAAGAACTGGTTGAACAAACCTCCCTGTAGATCTTGAAGGGCGTTTCCGAAAATTCCGAATCCGGCGTTTTCTGCATTAGTTGTTAATTCCCCGGTCCTTTGCCCGTTTTCCAATACATGATATTGTGCTTTCCCATTTGTTTTATCCACACCTGCATAATCCCTGAGGTAGAAGGAATATATGCTTTCACCTTCTTTAAGAATTGTTGGGTCTTGCCCATATCTTGAACTGTAGGTTGGAATAATATCACTTTTAAGGTTGGTTATTTCATTGGTCAACAAAGTGATATTAGCTCTTGTATTCCAGGAAAAATCAGCAGTAAAAACGGGATTATAGCCCAGTTCAAACTCCCAGCCGGAATTTTTCATTTCCCCAAAATTTTGGAGCTGAACATCAAATCCTGTGGTACCAGAAACCGGTACGTTCAACAATAAATTCTCTGTCTTTTTAGTGAAGTATTCAACCGTAAGGTCAAGTTTTTCAAATAAATTTGCATCAAACCCAATATTGGTACTTTTACTTAATTCCCAAGACAGGTCCCTGTTTTGTAACTGCCCGTATGAAAGACCGGAATTGCCTCCATAGCCTTTCCCATCTGTTTCAAAAAATGCAAGGGAAGCATAATATTGAGGAGGTAAATTACCATTGGTTCCATAACTTCCCCTCAATTTAAGGTAATCAACCTTATCAATATTAAAGAAATCTTCACTTGAAACAACCCAGGCCCCGGAAACTGACCAAAAGTTACCCCAGCGGGAATTTTTCCCAAATCTTGAAGATCCGTCTCTTCTTAAACTCCCAGACAGGTAATACTTCTGACCGTAATTATAGTTGAACTGTGATAAATAAGAAAGTAATGAATAACTTTCAGAATACCCGGAATGTGACCACAAGCTCCCTATAGAACTGGATGATAATAATTCACTGTCTAAAATATCATATCCATAAACATTGATAGAATTCATTTTAGAAACCTGAACTTCTTGTCCCAATAATACATGAAAATTATGTACCCCAAACTCCTTATTGTAGTTTAGAATATTAGAGGAAGTATACTGTAATACTTCACTTTTTACCCTGTTTAATACCCCATTCCATATTCCTCCACCGGCACCAAATTCTTTATTATCATATAAAGTTTCATCTATGGCCTGTTGATCTATACCAAAGGTTGTTTTAAATGTAAGGGGTTCCAGAATCTTAAATTCTGCAGATACATCTCCCCTTACCCTAAACTCTTTATTTAAATATTCTCCCACATCCAATACCCCGATCGGGTTGGCATTTTTTTCGATTTGATTCGGCAAATTGGCATATCCGCCGTAACCCTCAGGATCATAAATTGGGGCAGCGGGCGGCAAAACGCGGGCCATATAAAGGGGGTTCAATCCACCGGCATAAGAACCGTCAATAAGAGCAGCATTTCTTTCGGTTTTAGCTACAGAGAGATTCACTCCTAATTTCAACCACTCTTTTGCCTGGTTTTCTAAATTTATCCGTCCTGAGTAGCGTTTTACGCCAGTTTCGAATATTACACCTTTTTGGTCAAGATAATCTCCGGAGATATAAAAGGATGTTTTATCATTTCCGCCTCTGGCAGATAAATTATACTTTTGAAGGACGCCAGTTTGATAAATAGCATCCAGCCAATCTGAATTAGCGTCGGTTTGGCCATAAATCCCTTCATAATCACTTTTGGCTAAATTTTGATAATTAGAGTATGAAGCGTTGTCATTATATACCCTGGTGAATTCACCATTTTCACTATTTTGAATATATTGGTTGATTTGACCCTCTTTCCATAAGTCTTTAAACTGTTGATTATTTATCAACTTTTCTTCGGTTAGATTCTGGCTCCAGCCTGTTTGAACGCCAAAAGTGATATCTGTTTCCCCATTTTTTCCCTTTTTGGTGGTAATTAATATCACCCCATTGGCAGCCCTGGAACCATATAAAGAAGCAGCCGCAGCATCTTTAAGTACGGTAATACTTTTAATGTCTTCAGAATTAATAGTTGTTAATGGATTGTAAGCAACAGCTCCTACCATATCATCTCCTGCTCTTAAAGTAGCATCGGTATTCATAGGAACCCCATCCAAAACATATAAAGGTTGGGTAGAACCATTAATAGATCCTATTCCCCTTATCTGGACATTTGATTTCCCCCCGGGTTGTCCGGAAGTTGAGATATTTACCCCAGACAGGTTTCCTTGTAAAGCAGTCTCAAAACTTGCTGTAGAGCCCCGGGTAACAGTTTCTGCAGACACGGTTTGCGCAGATCCGGTAAAACTTCTTTTAGTTGATGTACCATATGCAGTTACCATCACTTCATCTAAAGATTCCGCGCTTTCCTGCATAATAACATTAATTGTGTTTAAAGATCCAACAGTAATATTCATTGGCTTCCTGCCTATGAAACTATAGTTAATTTTATCGCCAACATTAGCTTTTAAGGTGTATTTACCATCAAAATCAGTTTGCGTACCTGTGGTGCTACCTTTAATAATAACATTTACTCCCGGAATGGATATTCCGTTTTCATCTGTAACCGTTCCGGTTAGGGTTTTTTCTTGTGCAAAAGTTAACTGCACAACTAATGCCATGAGCAACATTAGAATTCCTCTGTAGGGATTTTTCATAAGTGTGTTTAGTTTATTTGTGGTAATAAATTTGAATTAACTAGCGTCTAAAGCAACAAAGAGTTACTTCAGCGTTTTAATGGAAATACCATAGGTAAAATCAAATAGGTTGTATCAGCCCAATAAATTGATCTGACAAACCGAAAAATACTAGGAAATCATATAAGGAAAATCTGGTCAAGAACCTGTATATCGGCGACCAGTAAAGGAGGTGTATAATATCTGAAAGGTATTTCCGCTAAAGATAAACTTTCGTATTTGTAAATAAAAGAATATGTGAATGTGGTAAGAAAAAGTTGTTGGTCAAAATCCAGAAAGTGAAAAGATATATTTAATTCATCCTGTCCATTTAATGCGGTTTTTTGATTGGTACAGCAGGAGTCCTTTTCATCAGCGACCATTTCGTGATCCATTTTATGATCCATTTTATGATCCATTTTCACTCCACAGGTTTTCGCTTCAGATGTACAGGTTATTGCTTTAGAAAAGATGGCAAAATCTACCAATTCAGTTCCACAGAAATGTTTTTCTACAGAAAAAGACATAGTAGAAAACAGCACTAAAAGTGCCAAAGAAAAAGAGCATGTTTTCTGAAAAAAGTTTTTCATGGAAGTCAAATATAAACTTTTGTCAATATTTTCATAACATTTAGTTCAATTTTAACTAAATTTTTTTTTCTATTTTTTCTTGTTTTATAATAGGGGTTCATCCTGAGTTGTCAGGTGTATTCATTCACCCTAACTTTAAGGTTAGGTCGTGATTATATAAAGGTTCCACTCCTAAAAAGGAGTATATAATTGTAAGTGAAGAATCTGTTTAAATCTAAAATCTAACCGAAAGTCCTCCACCGGCCCCAAAACGATTGTCATAACTTCCCATTAATGAAAAGTTTTTTGATACTATATATTCTATTCCTGTACTCCAGGTCACCTCTTTTTTAAAGTTATCTCCCTGCGGAAAATCATCTACCCAACCAAAATCGGCCTGATATTCATATCTTCCAAAGATGACCGTTCTGGGAAAAATAGTTATGGCCCTGCTCAAACCTATTTGCGGACGTAGTTTACTGTCAACCCGCACATCTAAATTGAACATAAAAGGGGTGAAATATCTAATTCCGGCAATTGCTGTAGTATTGATTTGACCCATACTATCTTCGATTTCATTTTCCATATTTACGCCACCAAATACCCGAAACCAATCATTTAAATAATATTCATAAGAAAACTCCGCTTCTATGTTTTGGTTCCAGCCATATTCGGCAGAAAGATTAAATTGATTCCTGATATTGGAAGAAACCAGGTTCATACCTGCCATGTGAGAAGCAGCATCTACCATTCCCCATGTATAATATTCATTGGTTTCCTGAATTAAATTTGACACGGGATATTCCTTTAACCTTGGGTCCCTGGGGGTGTCATAACTAATTACCCGCGCCATTCCGCCCATCATATGATATAAAATATGACAATGAAAGAACCAGTCGCCATACTCATTTCCATAAAATTCGATGGTTATTTCCTGCATTGGAGGCACATTTACCGTGTGCTTCAACGGAGAATATTCGCCGTTTTTATTGATTACCCTAAAAAAGTGCCCGTGAAGGTGCATTGGGTGGTGCATCATGGTAAGATTGTTCAAAGTGATCCTTGTAACCTGATTTCCTTTGATCTTTATCTTATCGGTTTCAGATAAGGGAATCCCGTTTAAACTCCAGATATATCTGGACATATTCCCGGTGAGATTTAACAGGATTTCATTTACCGGAACATCCTCGTCATAAGTGGTCTTCACAGGAGATCTTAAATAATCATAATTGTATTCAGAAAACAGCCCCATCCCCTGCATTTCGTCATCTTTTTTCGTTGAATACTTTCCATCTGAAGAAATCGAATCTGGCTCCATTTTCATATCCATCATGGAATGATCCATCTCCTTGATTTTTGTTGAATCGATTGGCATTCCCATTTTTGAATGATCCATTTTTGAATGATCCATCTCTTTGGTTTTCGTTGAATCGATTTGCATTCCCATTTTAGAATAGTCCATACCTTTCATACCTTCCTTTTTAGGAACTTCCGGGCTTTGATCCATTTCGGAATGGTCCATGCCTTCCATCTTCATTCCTTTGTCCATCTGCATTCCCCATTTTTCTTTCATTTTATAGGGTTCATCTTTCTTGGGATTGGATTTTAATGCCGGCGCACCCATTTTCATATCCATTTCTGCCATTTTCTGCATCATCCCTATTTTATCGGGCTTCGGGATGTCTTGGGCAGGCAAAATTTTACCTTTTCCGAGAAAAGCAGAAGCAGTACCCGATCCATCCTGGGCCGTAATCTTAAATTCTATTTTACCCTCTTGTGGTATTTTGACAATGAAATCATAGGTTTCTGCAATGCCAATAAATGTTTTATTCTTTTTAACCGGCACCACATCTTTCCCATCTGCCGAAACCAGCGTAGGAGTTTCTCCTCCAAAAGTCATCCAAAAAGAAGTGGAGGCTCCACCATCTATAATTCGCAATCTTACTTTTTCTCCCGGTTTAAAATCAGGATATTCTATTGTTTCTTCGCCATTGATCAAAAAAGCGGGGTAATAAATATCGGCAATATCGGCTCCTTCCATTCGCTGTCTCCAAAAATCGAGTTGAGCACCGAAAGCTCCCCGGGCGATAACCTGATTTAATGGGGTAGCGGTTCCTTTTTTGATATTGTACCACTCTGTACCTCGTTTTAAAAACCGAAGGACATCCATAGGTTTTTCGTTGGTCCAATCGGAAAGCATCAAGACCAAATCCTTGTCATACTCCAGGGTTTTTTCCTTTGGCTGAATAACTATAGAGCCATAAACGCCACTTTGTTCCTGAAGCATGGTATGGGAATGGTACCAATAGGTCCCATTTTGTTTAATGGCAAATTCATATTTAAGGGTTTTTCCGGGCTCTATGGGTGGGGTGGAAAGATAAGGCACGCCATCATAAAAATTGGGCAATATCATTCCATGCCAGTGAATGGAAGTTTCCACATCCATATTGTTTTTCACATAGATTACAGCATACTCCCCTTCGGTAAATTCTAAGGTAGGTCCGGGAATGCTTCCGTTAATGGTCATTCCCATCACTTGTTTTCCTGCCTTATTTACCATTTCCTCTTTAAGAGTTAGAGTATATTCATGCTCAGGCAAATTATCTGGATTGCCTTCCCTGCCTTCTGGGTTTTGAGAAAAACCCAAGGCACTAACAAAAAGTAATAATATTATAAATATGTTTTTTTTATTTTTCATAGTTTTTTTTTCAAGCAATTTTAAGATTATCTAAATTTGCCTTAATTGTTATCTTCATTCTCCAATCTCTCGATCATTCTTTTCATTTCTAATATTTCCTTTTTTTGAGCTTTTATAATGTCTTCAGCTAATTTCTTTACCTCTGGATCTTCTATATCGGCACGCTCACTCGTTAAAATTGCTATAGAATGGTGAGGAATCATCGCTTTCATCCATAGCACATCGCCAATGATTGGACTTTGAGCCCTCACCAAACCTAATGCACTTAAAAACAACACCAAACTCCCTACATAAATTGCTATATTTTTTTTCTTGTTCTTATACATGTTTAACATAAGCGAAAGCATAATTACTGCCATAGCAGCAATACCTAAACAAGTCATATAAAATCGAGTCAGACTAAAATATACATGATCAATTTGATATGTATTTAAATACATAGTGATATACATGGCAATGAAGGACAAACCAAGTATTATGAAAAACTTAGCGTAATTGTTTCCGTTCATTTCGTGATTGCTTATTTCTTTTGAATCCATATTGATTAGTTTTTGATTAAGCTACAAAATTACTATACAACTCCTACTTATATTGTTAATGTCTTGCTAACATCTATATAATATGGTCTAAAGAATTTCTATAATTTATGTTTAAATATTTATACTGTATTAAACTTATTCCCGTTTCACTCCTGAATTGTCTGGATAAATAATTCACATTATTATAGTCCAACAACTGACCGATTTCTGTAAAGTTATACTCACGGACTGAATCAATTCTTTCTCCTTTTCAATTTTCAACTTTATAAAATACTTTTCTATGGTTATATTTTCCGTTGAAGAGAAAACCTTACTAATCTTAGAATAATCCATATTGGTTTTACAACCGACAAATAGACTTTTTCATTTGGTTCATTTTTCCTTTTTAGACCTCTTTGATTTTCCAGGCAGTCTTATTACTCCCGAATCCTTAAGATGCGTCTGTCCACAGGCTAATTATTTTTTACACCACATATTTATCCCACAAGCCATAGTTTTCCCTTATTTCCCCTTTTGAAAAAGAAAGTGCCATTACAAAAAGTCCACTTAGACTACTGCTCAAAGTAAGCCGTAGATTGACATCTTCAATAAACCAAGGCATCACGGCCAATATCAGGCCTAGTGTAGTTACAATTTAATTAAGCAACGTAATGTTTGGACAATTTATGATCTGCATCCTGTCTTGTAAATGACCACTGGATTTTTTTCTTTGCTTCATTCCTTTCTCTTGACCAGCAATTAAT
>Ga0307486_1001043_pt1 | contig 22588 bp, 17 predicted proteins | sample CBIW02metaG_FD_203663 | JGI IMG/M metagenome (GOLD analysis project Ga0307486, IMG submission 203663) | Sea-ice brine microbial communities from Beaufort Sea near Barrow, Alaska, United States - CBIW 0.2 | ecosystem: Environmental > Aquatic > Marine > Coastal | place: USA: Alaska | collected...
TGGATGGAGCGACAGTCTGGATTTGCGTAACCGAATAATGATAAGTGACATAAGCCTCTGGCGCCTGGCGAACAAAGATCGCTCCTCTATTAAGCAGATTCTCCTGAATGGCTTTTTCAAAACGTTGCGTTATAAATGGATGGGCCTTTTTCAGGCTGGCTGTGGTGGGCGCTGTCTGCATCTCAACGGGTAGCCATTGATAGGTCGCGTAATTTTTTAAAACCGATTTCGCTTGATAATCTTGTGACACGGGAATACTGCTACACCCGGACAAACTGGCCACTACTAACCCTAATAGGACTAAAGAAAGACTGGGAACTGAACGCTGTGGCTTAAAAAGCGATAAAGTGAACATGACGAACCTCCTAATTTACTTCGTAATAGAATTATTCTACGCCTTTTACCAGAAAAAGGCTTTAGGTAAGAAAGGCCATTCTGTCAAACCGCATAAAATCTAAAAACCTGGAATACCAATTGGCCCTGGAAGATCTGGAATCAATGAACAGCCTGCAAAAATAAGCGCTATAAATGTGAGCAGAGTTAAAGTGATAAGTTGTTTCATGTGATGCCTTTAATGATGGTATTGAGTGATTGACTAGGGGAACCCATGGATTCCGTTAGCCATGAGGTATTCTAGTGGCTAACGGTTTTGGAAAAAATGTTCATGACCGCAACGCCTGTGATGATCAACGTCATGCCTATCAGCGCAGGCAAGTCCGGTATTTGTTTATAGATGACAGCGGCTACAATAGCGACTAACACGATGCCCATGCCGGCCCAAATGGCATATGCTATGCCAATAGGCACGGTTTTTAAAACGAGAGCCAAAAAATAAAAGGCCACAATATAGCCGACGACAACAATAAGGCTCGGCACTAATTTAGTGAACTCTTCTGAGGATTTCAGTGCACTGGTCGCGATGACCTCTGCAATGGTTGCGATGGCTAGGTACCAGTAACCCATTATGTTCTCACTTCAATGTTGACGATAATGGGCTATTTTAATACACCAGGCCTGGTAACTTAGGATGAATTGTAGAAGGATTCAATTGAGGACCAAATTAATCGCTAAATAATACCTAATAAGTCGTGGAAGAGGGTTGCGGCCACTTCAAATGCAATTAGCCAGATAACTATCCATTCAAGTATGGCTGAATGCTTGTGTTTTTGCTCTTCCGCCATCATGTCAAATAATTCATGGATGGTTTCCATTTTTTTGCTGAGTACTTGTATGCGCTGTTTGATCTCAAGGTATTCAGAGATTCGCTCATAAAGATAGCTTAATTCAGGGTATTCCCAGAAAAAATCGGGAATGTCTAGCAAGTCATAATTAAGCATAATATTACTTTGGGCGATAAACAGTTTCCCTCGCAGTTTAGCGAGTTCAGTGCGCGACAGTTTTGAGCTACCTGTATCCGCAATGTTTTTAGGAATGTAGGCTGTGTCATTGATGGTTTGCTGTATGTGATATTCGAATTTAGCCAGTTTGATTGATTGGGCCAGGCCATGAGAAATCGCCAAGCGCGTCATGATTTCACCGTTACGCAAGGAGATGTGGTCATTCTTGATGCCAAAGTCATCTGCCGTTGTGGTAAACGTAAATTCATCTTCAATGACATGGGTTAATGGCTCCAACGCATAAGGCATGAGTTTTTGAAGAAAAGATAGACGATCAATCGCTTCAATCCCCCAAAATACCACGACGCCATATTCAAAAATAAATACTTCGCCTTGTTGCCATTCGATATTAAAAACTTGACGATAGGCCGTACCATCCAGGTTGCCCAAAAGGTATTTTTGCAGTGCATCAAAATCGAAATTGTCGCAATAGCACAAAGCGTATAGCTCGTTTTTAGAAGTCATTTTGTCCAGTTCTCAGCCGTTGGAATAATTTTTGAAATTGTACGTAAAAAATAAGGTAAAGAATAGCAAAATCACCAGGTCTGGTGATTATAAAATTAGGGAGGATGTTGTGTATTAGGTTTAGCGGATTGAATTGAGCGAATGGCATCCATCTATCTTATATCTTGAATGGAATACAGTCGATCATTGACACGCTAAATCAAAGCTTGTTGATATCTGTTGTTAAGACGGTCTTAAAGAGCTGTAAGTTATCTAAGACCGCCTTCACTCCGATAAGAGGAACTTTATCGCGGCAATAAATTTCCGTTGGTTTTAAAGCCTGATATGGCGGCTTTGAGTCGTTCACTCTCTTGATTCATGGATTCTGCCGCTGAAGTCGTTTCTTCTACTAAAGCCGCATTTTGTTGAGTGGTTTCATCTATTTGAGTAATGGCTTGATTGACTTGCTCAACACCAATTTGCTGTTCTTGAGAAGCCGCTGAGATTTCGCTGACAATACTGCTAACCTGCAAGATGGATTCATTTATTTCTTTTAATGAATTGCTGGTCTGTTCAATTTTTTGCGAACCATTTTTAATGCTGTGAGCAGATCGTTCAATCAACCCTTTAATGTCTTTGGCAGCATCCGCTGATTTACCCGCCAGATTACGTACTTCAGCTGCGACAACCGCAAAACCACGTCCATGTTCTCCAGCACGAGCGGCTTCAACGGCCGCATTTAATGCCAGTAAATTGGTCTGAAAGGCGATACTGTCAATCAGTCCGATTATCTCTGATATTTTAGCGCTTGAATCACTGATTTCATGAATAGCAGCAATGCTTTCTAACATAACCGTTTGGCCCTCTTGGGCTTGGTTGCGGGCATTCATTGAAAGTTGGTCTGCGCTAAGTGCATTATCGGTGTTCTGTTTGATGGTCGAAGTGAGTTCTTCCATCGCCGCTGCTGTTTCTTCTAGAGAAGCCGCTTGAGTTTGAGTGCGTTGATTTAAATCCATACTCCCACTGGCCACTTCCTGGCTGGCTTGGCTCACTAAATCGGCCGATTGCATTACGCCATTCATCACTTGATTTAACTGAGACCCACCTTCATTAAAGGCTATTTTCAGACGGTTGAGTTCCCCTTTGTATTCACCCTGTACTTGGGCCGTTAAATCGCCTGTACTTTGAGCAACAATTGTCGCAATGATTTCGCTCATTGCCGTTTCAAGTTGTTCTACTGATTGGTTCACATTGATCTTAAGACCGTCCATGTCGCCTTTTAGTTCGGTGACGATGCGTCCATCAAACTCACCTTGGCTTAATTTAGTAATGACAGCACCTAATTCGGTGATGGCCGTGTCCATACTTTGCATGGCATTGTCTACCGTCGTGCGGAATTCACCAGGAATTTTCTTGTCCATGCGCACGCTAAAATCACCACTGCTGATGGCGTTCATAACAGTACCCAATGCTTGCATAGTGAAGTCCACACTATTTGCCGAGGCATTCACCCCATCTTTAAGGGTGTCTAAGTCTCCCTTGAGATCGGATACGATGCGGCTGTCGAATTTACCATTGGCGATGTCTGTCATGGTGGCGTTTACATCGGTAAATGCTTGAGAGGTTTTTTGCAGTAAACTATTGAAGGCATCCGTAGCCTGGCCAATTTCATCCTGTGAATTGATTTTACAATGGCTTGAGAAGTCAAAATTTAGACCTACTTGTTTCATGGTATCGGTTAATTGTGTAATAGGACGGCTCAATAAACGTGCATAAAATAGTGCAAACACGGTAATAATGAGCGCCATGATGATACCAATCAGTAGCGCCATTTTCTGAATCTGATAGATAGGAGCAAAGGCTTCTGCTACATCAATCTCAGCTAATATGGCCCAGTTTAGACCGGGGATATTAATAGGTGAATAGGCTGATATGACCGGGTTGGCATTATAATCGGTAATGATTTCTACATCGGTTTTACCCGCCAAAGCTTGTCTAGCACCTTCGGTCTCCACCTTGCCTGTTTCAGGTTTTTGAAATGAAGCTAAAACGCTGTGGTTTTTTGGATCTAAATAGGAGTCAGAACGCATCAAATAATCCGATCCGATTAGGTAGGACTCTCCGGTTTCCCCCATGCCAGAGCGAGTTTGCATAATGGCATTAATAGGATCCAGTGGTATTTGCAGAGCGATCACGCCAAGCAGCTGATTGCCATTCATGATACGTTTGGCAATAAAAGCGGCTGGATCACCGTTGGATGGTGCATAAGGGGTAAAGTCAACCAGTGCTGGAGCTTCTTGCTGAGTTACTGTGCGGAACAACTCTCCTAGATTCGAATCTTTGTAAGCACCGTTCAATAGGTTGGTTTGATAATCGGCTTCCTTGGCAACGGTATAAAAAATATTACCATCAGGATCGATTAAAAACAGGTCGTAATAACCATACTCTGCCATGTAGTATTCAAAAAAATTCTGATCACCGACCACTTTCCGATTGATGGCACCTTCGATACCTGATCCGTTTTGATAAAGGTCAGAGGCCAAGGCTGACAAGACATTTATGTCGCCCATGCGTTCTGAAAAATAACCTTCAATTTGACCTTTTTTAATATCGCGAATGGCAGAAAACTCAGCTTCAGCAAGGTGTTTTACAGCCTTATTGGAAATACTTTCAGTGGCAAAGGTCGATACAATGAGGGGGATTAATCCCGCTAATAAGAACCCTATTATGATTTTCGTGCTGATCTTTTTCAAAGGTCGTTCCTGTGTGTAATCGTAGGCGAAGTATAATATTAGCAGGCTGTTGAAAAATAGTCCTGCTAGTATTTTTTATCACACCCCTGTCTAAATTTACATAAAATTACTGCTATAGATGTATCGGTAGAGGGTTTAGAATTCAAATGTTGAAACTACGATAAATTTTGCAAGGTACTTTAATGATTCCTAAAGAGAAAGTATCCTAGATAAAGTCTTGGGTATGGTCTTAATAGGGTGGGATATCCGCAATGAACTTAATAGATAAAAATAGAGAATACAACATGCCTTTTTTAACGATGATGACAATTTTATTGGTTTATCAGTTAGTGGGAGAGTTGATTGTACTCAGCCTTGATTTACCTGTGCCTGGACCTGTTGTAGGTATGTTATTACTCTTATTAAGTTTGATGATTAAAAACCCTTTTGCGGTTCAGTTAGAAGTTTCCACAGGATTTTTATTGTCTCATCTGTCTTTGCTCTTCATTCCTGCTGGCGTGGGTGTTATGGTGCATTTGGTTCGCTTGCAGCAAGAGTGGCTCGCCATCAGTATTGCCCTGATTGTCAGTACAGTTTTAGGGTTGCTGGTCACGGCTTGGAGCATGATGGCTATCTGTAAACTCCTTAACTGGAAAAAGGCCCAATCATGACTCATCAATCGGCTATTTGGGTCTATCTGTCGGCCAGTCCGTTATTCGGCTTAGCTTTAACGCTGATTTGTTATTTACTGGCTGTAAAAATTTATCATAAAGGTCATGGTAATCCGTTGCTCAATCCCGTTGCGCTCTCAGTTTTGATGATTGTCATGGTCTTGAGTCTGTTTGATATCTCATATCAATCCTATTTTTCAGGAGCACAGTTCATTCACTTCTTGCTGGGACCCGCGACGGTCGCTTTAGCCATCCCCTTGTATTTTCAGTTAGGTAAGTTGAAAAAAGTATGGATTCCATTGTCGTTTGCTTTAGTGTTAGGCATCAGCTTTTCCGGTTTCAGTGCCTACTATATTGCGCAGTTTTTAGGCGCGAGCGAGCAGACCATGTTATCGCTGATTCCCAAGTCAGTGACCGCACCTGTCGCGATGGGCATATCAGAAAAGAATGGTGGCTTACCGACGTTAACTGCGGTATTTGTGGTGATTACAGGTGTGATTGGAGCGGTGGTCGGTGGCTGGGTATTTAAAGTTTTTAGAATCGAAGATGACAGTGTTAAAGGCGTAGCAATGGGGGTGACTGCACATGGTTTGGGCACGGCAAGGTCGTTTCAGATCAGTCCGCAAATGGGGGCCTTTGCTGGACTGGCCATGGCCTTATCGGCCTCCGTCTCGGCATTGATCTTACCGTTGGTTTTGTCACTTATTCAGAAGACTTAATCATTAGGTGAGTCTGATTTACAACCCATTTGCTTTTGGTAGCCACCTTTACCGACACTCAATTGAACTTTATCCACTACAGCATGAGCGTTACGTTTTGAATGACATTAAAAATTTGTACTATCCTTTTTGGCAAAGGGAGTTGACTCATAATGTGGGACGCCACTATTGGCTTTTTTTCTGGCATAAAGCCAAGCACCTGCTGTTAACAATAAGTAAATTCCTCCAATAAAGAGCAGCTGTTGAGGCTGGTTTTGGAACTCATAATAAAAAATCAGTAGGGTTCCTGCCAAAAGTCCAATAATAGAGAAAAGAGTAATCATCAAAGATGAGTGGGTTAGATGCCGGATTCTAAAGTTGGCGTAAGCCATCAATAACGAGACGAGTAGAAAAGTCACACTGCCAAATTCAAGGATGACCTGCAGGCTACCCGATAACACCAGTAAGAAGGCCATAAGAGACATGCTGATAATCGCCAAGATAGGGATGTGATTAATGCGTTTAGCAAGTGCTTTCGGGAAGTAGCCATCTTTGGCAATGACGGCCATTTGCCTCGATGCACCAAAGAGTGTCCCACTTATGGCACTGCTGGTAGCCAGTAGGGCACCTGCAATAACAAGATCTGTCCCCCAATGGCCTAATATTCGATCGGCACCAGAGGCTAAGGCATACTCTTTGTTTTGGATGATTTCATCAAAAGGAATGGAGAGTATCGCACCAATTGAGATGACCACATAGATCAAAATTGCCAAAAATATTGCAGAGTAGATGGCTCTCGGGATGTTTTTGTCGGGATCTTTCATTTCATTGACAGCATTGATGACCAGCTGAAAGCCTTCATAAGCCACAAAGGTAAGAGAGGCCACAATCAATATAGATAACACGCTGACATTCCCTTCATTCTGTATCAACACTGGCAGGGTTGTCTGGGTATGATTAATCAAGATAAATGAAATGACCACCAGTATGACCAGTTTGGTATAAACCATAATGTCTTCGATTTTTCCCATGCCTTTGACACTCCAAAGATTAATCAGAGTGAAGACCATAATCACCGCGCCAGCGACCAACTTGCGGATCCATTCATTATCTGCAAACGAAAAGCTGCTGATGGCGTAAGATGCAAAGGTATAGGCATAGAGCGAGAGTGTGCTGATATAACCAAATATAACAAACCAACCGATGAGCGAAGCTGAAAAAGGTGAGTTAAAAAAAGTCTTTTTAAAGAATGAATAGGTTGCGCCTTCATCCTTGTAGTACACCCCCAGTTTGATATATGAATAGGCCGCCATGGTGGCAATCACACCGCCAATAATGATTGCTAAAGGGGTAAAAGCACCAATCATGGAGACTGAAATTCCCAGAATGGTAAAGATGCCGCCGCCCACCATGCCTCCAAGGGCAATCGCAATTAATTCAGGAACCCCCAACGCCTTATTACGTTTTCTGTGAATAGTGTTGTTTTGGTTATTTTGAAATATCATCTGCTGCTCTTGGGTTGAATAGTCTTTTGAGGGGATGACGATTTGCCAATTTTGTTGAAGAGTGTTAAAAGTACGATTGATTTTACAACGAAGTACGTAATTTGCATAGTAAGTTAGGCGAACTTCGGTGGAGTTAGATCTAACCTCATGACGGTTGTTTATCTAAGAGTAACTTTAGATAAAAATTTCATAAGTTATTGTCAAACTTCATTTTTTTTCAGTAATATAAAATAACAGTCATGAAAGACTAGATAAGTCAGTAATGATTCAAGGAGCAAGTTGTGTGGAGTGATACATTTGAACAAGATGGATTTAAGGCATTCAGTAAACACGCCAAAATAGTGGGCATTGTTTTAATGTTATTAGGCGCAGTAGGCATCATTTTCCCTCAGGTGATGTCTGTGGTGGTGGTAATGCTAGTTGCATGGCTTATGTTGTTAGCGGGTTTGGTGTCTGGCTTTTTTACCTGGAAACTCAATCCCCGCAGTTGGCTAGGATGGTTAAAAAGTGCTGTTTTATTTTTTATGGGGGCGTTTTTAATTTTTTATCCGTTGCCAGGGGTGGCTACGTTAGGCCTTATTTTTGCCATTTACTTTTTTGTGGATGGATTCAGTGGACTTTCATTAGCTTTCAACCTTCGGCCCCATAGAGGTTGGCAGGTTTGGTTAGCCAATGGCGTTCTATCGCTGGCTTTGGGGATTATTTTTCTTTGGCAATGGCCATTCAATGCAGGTTGGCTAGTAGGATTGTTTATTGGCATAAGTTTACTCTTTGATGGCCTCTCGTTCTTTTTAATGGGTCGAGTGTTAAACAAGGTAGAGCGTTAAAATCATGAATGATTGAGCATCAATCAGACATAAATTGACCAGGCCTGGTCAATTTAGAAAACTCATGTTGGAAAAGGAGAAAGCGCATGCGTATTGTATCTTTAGTCAATGGCTCACTGCTTTCAGAAGCGGCGAGTTTATATGCAATTACCTATGCTAAATCTGTGCAGTTACCACTTACGCTCTTGTTTATTGACAATGGCCTTGAATCGATAGAACATTTTCGTTTATCAGAACTCTCTTTAAAAGAGCTTGCAAAAGCTCAAGACGTTGACATTGAAGTCATCATCTTGGCGGGAGATATCCTCGACACCTTGCATCATTTTGCGCAACTGTATGCGATAGACACTTTATTCTGCGCGACACGCAAACAGTCCTCAAGCCATTCATTTAGCGATAAAATTGTAGCGGCGAGACTCGAAATGGACATTGCCGTGGTCAAGGTCAAAAATGTCTCGCATGTACGCTCCTATCATCGGGTATTGTTTGCCGCAGGCAGTTCAATCAATGTTCATGCTTACATGCTCTGGCTAGGGTTGCTTAAAGACAATGAAGCGTTGGGTAAACTGTATCTGCAAAACAATCGGTCAGCCTTTAAGACCACCACAACATCGGGGTTGAAATATGAAGCCGAACCGTTTGTACAAATGGCCAAGATGTTGCACAAATCGGTCGAGGTCGTCAATACCTTACAGCCGGTCAATCCAGAAGCGATGAATAATTATCTGATTGCCAATAATTTAGACTTGGTGATCTATGATGCCCATGCGTATTCAAAGCGGATATTAAATCAAGTCAGTGATGAATCCTCCATCAACAGCATTTTATATTATTCCTGGAAAGTTTGAATAGGCCACTTAAGATGTTATTTCAACAGCCCATTGAGCGGGTATTAAAATCACTGCACAGTAGTGAATCTGGACTATCACAGCAAGAGGTCGTGCATCGTTTAGAGGCCTTTGGTCTTAATCAGCTCAAACAAAAAGCCAAAAAAGATTATCGAATTGAGTATTTGAAAGAGTACATCTCCTTTTTCCCTATCTTGTTAGAAGTTGCCGCGGTATTAGCCTTAATTGCAGATTATTCCCAGCCGGGAGAAGGGAGTGATATTTTAGCCTACGCCGTTTTTGGTGCCGTTGTCTTGAATGCCAGTTTTACTTTTTGGCAGAAGTTTAAAGCCGATAAAGCAATGGAAGCGCTGCTGAAATTGGTGAAGTCGGAAGCTAAAGTGATTCGCCAAGGTATCTTATGTACAGTGGATGCCACGCAGATTGTACCAGGGGATATTTTACAACTAGAGGAGGGTGATAAGATTGCTGCGGATGCAATTTTGCTCAGTGCAAATGATCTTTACCTGAATTTATCAGTATTAAATGGTGAATCAAGCCCCGCTTCTCGTCAGTTATTGGCAGGCGATGCGAAAAGAGAGTTGGATGCCAAAAATATGGTTTTTGCCGGCTCGGTCATCACTAACGGCAATGGGTTAGCGGTTGTCACCACTACAGGTGATACGACTGAATTTGGTAAGATTGCAAGTATGACCTCTGAAGTCATTACTCTAGAAACACCTATTGAAAAAGAGATAAAGCACATGACAACTGTGTTGACCTTGTTAGCGTTAGCCGCGGGTCTGGTATTTTTTTTCTTAGGGTGGTTTTCAGACAGAGGTTTGCTCGTATCCGCTATATTTGCCTTATCTCTGATTGTCGCCAATGTCCCCGAAGGGCTTTTGCCGACCATTACCTTATCCTTGTCTTTGGCATCACAACGCATGGCAAAACGACAGGCGCTCATTAAAAACTTAAATTCAGTACAGACATTGGGTTCAGCAACGGTCATTTGTACTGATAAAACCGGTACTCTCACGCAAAATGAGATCACCGCCCACTTTATTTATTTAGCCGATGGCAGTCAAGTAGAGCTTACGGGTAATGGCTATTTTGAACCAGGTGAATGTCAATTTAAAACCCCATCAAGCAAGCAAGGTATTGAGAACTTACAGCAGTTACTGACCGTCGCAGCAGTGAATACCCATGCAACAGTGAATCATGCAGAACACCTTGTTATGGGTGATCCAACTGAAGCGGCTTTAGTGGTGGCCGCGCAAAAGTGTAAAAGTGAACCTTTAGTCGAGTGGCAAAAGGTCAAAGAGTATGCGTTTTCTAGTGAGCGCAAAATGATGTCGAGTTTGGTCACGCAAGGTGAGAAAACGCAGTTATTTGTGAAAGGTGCAGTGGAATCCGTTTTACCTTTATGTACTTTAATACAAGTAGCGTCAAAGCAGACATTAACACGAGAGCATAAATCACAAATAGAACAACAAAACCTCCAGCTGGCTAAACAGGCTTACCGCGTGTTGGCCATTGCCATGAAATCCGGCGATGGAGAAGACAATCTCGTCTTTTTAGGATTGGTGGGCATGATCGATCCGCCGAGAAAGGATGTCAAACAAGCGATTTCAGAGTGCTATTCAGCACACATAAAAGTCATGATGATTACGGGGGATAACCCGATAACAGCCAAAGCCATTGCAGAAAAAATCGGATTAAAAGTAGATGAAGTGCTTACCGGGCATGAACTCGATGGTTTTTCCAATACCGCTTTACAGGCTAAGTTAAGCAGCAAGCATCTCCTCTTTGCTAGAATGGCTTCGGCACAAAAGCTGCGTATCGCGCAATTATTGCAGGCCAATGGAGAGGTGGTCGCCATGACGGGGGATGGTGTCAATGATGCTCCTGCATTAAAACAGGCCAACATTGGTATTGCGATGGGCTCAGGGACGGATGTTGCCAAAGAAGCCGCCGACATGATTTTGCTGGACGATAACTTTAAGTCAATTGTGGCTGCCGTTGAAGAGGGACGGACAGTCTATTTTAATATCAAGAAGCTTACTACCTATATTCTGAGTTCTAATGTCCCTGAAATAGTGCCTTATGTTTTGCAGTTCTTTTTAAAAATCCCCATGCCACTATCGGTCATACAGATTCTTTTAATTGATTTGGGAACGGATCAACTTCCAGGCTTGGGGTTAGGTGCAGAAAAGCCCGAAAAACATATTATGCGACGTCCTCCTGTTGGTCAAAATGAAAAAATTCTCGATTGGGAAGTCTTTAAGCGTGGCTATTTTATGATAGGTTTAATCGAAGGCATGGCCGCTATGTTCGCTTTTTTAGGCTTCTTATTTCTCAATGGTTGGCAATATGGAGATTTGAGCATTAATGACGAATTTCATCGCCAAGCCATGACGATGACTCTATTGGGCGCAATCACTTGTCAGATGGTAAACGTTTTTACTTTGCGTTCATGGGAGGACTCTTTATGGCGGTTAACTCGAACCAATAAATTGATCTGGTTTGGCGTGATGATGGAGGTTGTTTTGATTTTAGCCATTTTATATATCCCTGCGGTGCAGAGCATATTTAATACAGCCACTGTGCCCTTTGAAAATCTTTGGCTATTAATACCTTTCCCTATTGTCTTGATTCTGTACCATGAGTGGTACAAAACACATCAGAAAGCAAAAGCGCATTGGCAATAAGGGGTTAACCTGACCTGGTTTTTTGCTTCAAATATGTTTAATATGCAAAAGAGGTCTTTAAAACGTCATCCTTTATACACGCTTTAAAGACATTGAATCTTTTACAATAAAACTGAAACATCCACTGTCCTCCAGGAGAATCACCATGTTTATGCAATTTAAACGTTTTTCAATTTTGTTCAGTTTGGTTTTTTTAACCCTCATGTCATCCCTTACCTACGCATCAACACCTGAAATTTTGACGGTTCAACACAAGAATGACATTAAAGTTGTGTATGACATTAATAAAAATGATATGGCCGCCGGTATTGGTAAAGGGCTTTATTATGTTCGCGGTCTAATTGAAGCCTATAAAAATCAAAAAATTCCTTTAAAGCAAGTCCATATCAGTATTGTGCTTCATGGCGCGGCTGGATATTGGCTAGTAAATGATGAAACTTATCAAGCCTTTACCGGCAATCCTTTTGACGAGAATCCCAATAAGAAGGTCATATCAGAACTTTTAGATTACGGTGTAAGTGTTGAGATGTGTCATGTCACCATGAAAAGCTATCACTGGACTGCAAGCAATCTATTGCCAGGTGTTAAAATGGTCTTCGATGCTTATACGAGAATGATTGATCTGCAAATGCAGGGTTATAGCTATATTAAATTTTAAAATAGTTTTAAAGGTAAAGACATAACAGCTCCAAGTACTTTGGAGCTCGGGAATTGCATGAGAATTGTCAGAACTGATTGGGTTTAGAATAAACAACCAGGCCTGGTCGAATATAAATAAGTGCAACGAGGGAGCCTCATAGGGCATTTTGAATGCATAAATAAAAGGTTCAAAATACCTTATGCAAGATGAAAATCAACCCCTTTAAAGACTCTAAATGGTGTTTTTCTCTGCTGCCATCTGTTGTTTCAACTGTTTAGCCGCCACCGCATAACCCCCATTGACACTGTCGACAAAGTGAATATGGTCCTGGCCTGTTTCCATGATGAGACAGGTGATAATCGCAGAATGGGTTTGATGACAACCATAGAACAGTAATCCCTGATAATGGGCCTTGTCTAACCATGCTAACAACGCATCCAGCTGTGTTTGTTCAGCTGATAAAACGGTACGATAAGCATCATCCACTTTCTCAAAGTCACTGTTTTTAATAAGGTCCTTTTTGTAGTTCCCCCAGTTATAACCTTTATAGATTTTTGAGATCTTCATCCAATAAATACCAACGATGTTTTGTAAGCGAATGCGTAACAGTTCGAGCCGATTATGCCAAATCCCTTGTTGAAACGTTTTGCTCGCAGTTTCTATTTTTAACGCATCTCGATTGAAGCTCAAGGTCAGGGCTTCTTGGCTCAAAGGTGCACTGTCTTGTAACGAGCCAAGGTCATGGACAATTTGTTGGCTTAGTCGTTGGTATAACGCTAATGTCTTTTCAGTGTTCATCAACCGAGACTTTACAATCAAACTAAAGGTGACTTCTTTTGGACTCGGAATTTCATTCCATCGACACTCAAATCCAGAAAAATCCACCTTAACAGGTGTATCAATCGCTAATTCATACTGGTCATTGCATTTTATTTTGTCATCGGCTTCTTCCAGCCCGCCGCCCATAAAGAAAAATTGTTTTAAGTTTTCTGTTCGTTTAAATCGGCTGATAAACACGGGCTTGTCTAATTCATGGCAGGGAATGATGCCGACTCTTAATACGAGTTGTGCTGAATCAAGCGCCAGTTGTTGACACCCTCGTAAGGCTTGTTTAACCGGTTCGAGCAGTTCCGGAGGGACGCAAAAACTAGCTCCATCGCCACCAAATACGTAAGGAATGGCTCTAGGTTTAGTCGCGTTAACCACTGCGGCTATCGAACTTCCCCCAATGGAGTTGATGTCACGGTATTGGCCGGCATCAATTGCTTTAGTGGAATTTTGGATATCAGTAATCACGACAAACCAATTTTTTGGCAGAGGTAGATAAGCCGTCTGATGTAAGGCATTGGCAAACAGGTTTTGGTAGGGAATAGACTCTTCAAAATAGCTGTTTTGGGATGGCATACAGTCGATCACTCGTTAAATTTGAGTTCAAAATCAGTGATTTGCTCAGGATTAAGATAAGTGTTGTATTGTTTGTATATACCCTTCTCAAAGAAGAAGCGTAACAGGGTTTTATCAATTTCACCTTTATTCGCCATATCGCACAAAATGTCCACGACTTGGTTAATGGCCATCGGTGCTTTATAAGGACGTTCTTTAGATGAGAGCGCTTCATATAGGTCTGCCAACACCATGATTTGATCCTCAAGTGTTAACTCGTGAGCGGTTAAACCACGCGGATAACCTTGACCATTAAGTTTTTCATGATGGTTGGAAGCGATGTCGACAATTTGACCGTATTTTTCTGGAAAAGGTAGCGTTTGAAGCATCTCTAACGATAAGCGTGCATGGTTCATAATAATTTGGCGTTCGGTCTCGTTCAGTGTGCCGCGTTGAATACATAAATTAAGCACTTCATCACTTTCCAAGAGTGGTCTATTTTTACCCTTAAAAGGGTATTGGCGTTGGGCTATTTGGTGAATCCGCTCAGCAGATCCGGGCGCCAAAGATTCTCGACCACTGTTCATTTTGTGTAAAAACGCACCATCCTCCTCTAATAATTGCATCGCTGAATGATGTTTTTCTAACAAGTTGTCTAGAGTTAAGCCACGCGGTAGATATTGGCTCAACCCCTCAATTAAAATCGCTTGTTTGGCTAACTCAATTCTTAATGCCACTAGATGGATTCGGTCAATGTTCTTTTCTAACTTAGTCGCTTTATGCAAAATAAATTCAGGTGTGGATATTTTACCGATGTCATGTACCAAAGCAGCAATTTTGATACTGTGCAGGGTTTCATGGCTGTAATGGATGTCGGCATAAACCGTGTCATCTTGGTGAATGGCATGGGAAATCAATTCGGCCAGTTTTGCGACATGCCGAATATGAATGCCTGTAAAACTACATTTTTCGTCAAATGCGATGTTAATGGCGGTCGCAAAAGACTCAAATAAATCTTCCATCTGATGGACGAGTAAGGCATTGGAGAGTGAGAGGGCTGCTTGAGAAGCCAATGCCATCGTATTGGTTTGATCTTGCTCAGAAAAAGCGATGCTTTCTTGGTGTTCATTATGTTTGTTGATCAGTTGCAAGACCCCTAATAATTCATTATCTTTGGTGAGCAATGGGATCACTAACATCGATTTAGACTGATAACCCGTGCGCTTATCAAACGCTCGTGTGCCGCTAAAATCAAAATGCGTCTCACTGTATACATCGGTAATTTTCAGAGGACGTTTTTCTAACGCGCAAGTGGCCGCTACCATGCTGATATTAGGCACTTCGTCTTGATACAGTGACACGTTTGGCCAAGTAATCTCTTGTTGCGTACCGCCCATATGAATATTTAACGTATTGTTTCTGACAACCGTAAACTCAAGCTGCTGTTGAGTTTTGTTATAGCGGTAAAGTGTGCCGGCATCCGCTTGGGTAAACTTCATGGCTTCATCAATAATCATGTCTAACAAATGCTCTAGATTGTGTTCGCTTGAGAGAATTTGGGAAATGTTTAGTAACGCGGTTAATTGCTTTTGCTGACCTGCACAATAAATACTTGAGGGAATGCGAGTCACCACGGGTTTCTCTGAAAAGAGATCGATACTCTGACCGCTTTCTAAAAAACCTGAAATTTGATGCAAGCTTTCAGAGTTAAAGTTTTGGGCAATCTCTTGGGTGATTTCTGCTTCAAAATTAGGTTTTAAATGATAAAGATAGGTATGTATAGGCCTATGAATACCGCTCAGTTGCTCTTTTAAAAGTTTAGGTGTCAGGTGTTTGCTGAGTTTAGCCAACGCCTCCAATCGAGAAGGAAAAGAACACTCAATGAAGAGACTCGTCACATCTGGATTTTGATGGATCACCTCATTAAGATGGTGAGTAAGGTAGGTGTCCGATGAGATGATACAGGCACTGTTGGCATGGCGAATGAGGTAACTACAGCAATCAACGGTATGATTTGAAGGAAATGGAGTAAATTGGAAAACACCTAACTCAAAGGGCGTGTCGAACGTTATAGGTATGAACTCTATGCTGTTTTTTTTAAAATTAGGGTGGATTATCTGGTGGAATGGTGGCCAGATTACACCATTGAATAGATGGTTTTCAAGGGCTTCAAGTGTACGTGGCAATCCATAAATCTTCAGGGGCGTTTGGCGTTTTTCATAGTATGTTTCTATGATAAAAGGCAGATCTCTGATATGGTCAAAATGCGAATGAGTAAGCAGGATATGCTCGATATAAACGACTTTTTCACCGAGTGAGGCCATCGCATCACCGGCATCAAGCAGAATATTTTCGCCCAGTTTAAAACAGGTGCAATGGTGTGCTTGTGCAGCACTGCCATGAGCGCCTAGAATTTCTATTCCTAGCATTTTGTTTCCTAACCAGTGCGTATACAAAGGCTCTTCTTAAGTCGATATTCGATCCGGCCATGTCATAGGACTTACCTATTCGAGAGGCGCAACCAAAATAATAAATAAGGTTTGCTATATTATACGTCTATTCGTGTTCTTTAATAGGTGATACCTAAAACGGTCTCAAACGATAGGGTTAATCAGGTTATCCATAATGATCATAATATCATTGCCTGCCTAAGAACCATTGACTATTATTGGCATCATTTGGGTGATAGGTTCTTAACATTGTTCTGAAATCCATTTGAGGCATGCCTATTAAGGATGCCATGATGGCAATAACTGACATAACTACAACTGTGATTAGATTTGTTGTCATTAGCCTTGCAACCTTCATGATAATTCTCCAAAGGTTCACGTCCTTATCAAATAAAACATGCTCACTTTTGTGGACTGTTTCTGTATACTCGAAAAAGGTTTTAAAAAGTTAAGTCGAGGTGAATATGTCAACCGTAAAACATTTATTTGTAGTTGTTTCAGTTATATCGCTACTTTTTGTCTATCTGATTTCTTTGGTTTGGCCTGAAGCGTCATGGGCTTATATTTTTATAGTGCCACTTATCGCGCTCGGAATATACGACGTCACCCAAAAGCACCATACTCTCTTGCGTCTATACCCGGTGGTTGGGCATTTAAGATATGTGTTTGAATCCATTCGACCAGAGATTCAACAATATTTTGTGGAAGACAACCTTAATGGCACACCTGTAAACAGAGAGTTCCGTTCTTTGATTTATGAGCGCGCTAAAGGCGCGCGCGACACACGTCCTTTTGGTACTCAATTTGATGTTTACCGTGAAGGTTATGAGTGGGTTAACCATTCAATTGCACCTAAAAAAGTGATGAAAGAACCATGTCGTATTACCTTTGGTGGGAAAGACTGCTCGCAACCTTATGATTCAGCCATCTTTAATATCTCAGCGATGAGTTTTGGCGCTTTAAGTAAGCATGCGATAATCGCGCTAAACAGAGGAGCACAGATCGGCGGATTTTCTCATAATACCGGGGAGGGTGGCTTATCACCTTACCATTTGCAAGAAAACGGCGACTTGGTTTGGCAAATTGGCACGGGGTATTTTTCGTGTCGAACCTCTGAGGGCGATTTTAATCCCGAGTTGTTTACAAAAAATGCATGTCACCCTAATGTAAAGATGATTGAAATCAAACTTTCTCAAGGTGCAAAACCAGGGCATGGTGGAATATTACCTGCTGCAAAAGTAACAGAAGAAATTGCTCAAATCCGCAATGTTAACATGGGTGAAGATGTTGTCTCTCCTCCAGCGCATACTGCATTTTCAACACCGATTGAGTTACTCCAATTTGTGCAACAACTGCGCACTTTATCAGGGGGTAAACCCGTTGGTTTTAAGTTAAGTGTTGGCAAGACTGAAGAGTTTTTTGCCATCTGCAAAGCGATGGTTGAAACTGGTATCAAACCTGATTTTATAACGGTGGATGGCGGAGAAGGTGGGACAGGTGCAGCCCCGATTGAATTTACCAATTCAATCGGCACACCTTTAAGAGAAGCCGTCAATATCGTTTATTCTGCTTTGGTGGGTTTTGGCTTGAAAGAAGAGATTCGTTTAATCGCTTCGGGTAAGGCATTTTCAGCATTTCATATTTTTAGGTTGTTAGCGTTAGGCGCAGATACGATCAATTCGGCTCGAGGTATGATGTTCGCGTTAGGCTGTATTCAATCAAGAAGTTGTAATACTAATAAATGTCCTACGGGTATTGCGACGCAAGATCCAAGTCGTTATAAAGCTTTGAATATCGATATAAAGGGAAAACGCGTTGCCAGTTACCAAGAAAAGGTGGTGACAAACCTTAGGGAAATTACAGCCGCGGTAGGGCTTTCAAGTCCAAAAGAGATTCAGGCTAAGGATCTTAATCGAAGAGTCAGTGGGACAGAGATAAAGACGTATGAAGACATTTTTCCAAGCTTAGAGAAAGGCTGCTTACTGCACGAAGCGTCAGTGCCAGAAAGTTGGAAGAGAGTCTGGTCGCGCGCTCACGCCAGTGACTGGTAAACGAATGACATTCGAAAAATGAATAAAATAACCAGGCCTGGTTGTTTTATTCATCAGAGCTGTTTAGTTTGCTTAGCAAACTGCTCAAGCGAAATCTCAATATGTCCTGATTTATTACGGCTCGGACCTTTCATCACCTCTTGAGCGGCCCATGCGTGGCCATGCACCACTTCATAGGTAGCAGGGATTTTACCGTCTTTTCTTAAAGCGTCATAAGCCTCTAGCATAGCGTAAAACTTAGTTTTACCCATCAATCCTTGACTGCGGTTCTGATTGGCATTGGTGGCACCAATAGCTTTGAGGTCTTTCAATACACCCATCGGCTTGTCATAGGTGAGTGTGAACAGCTCCATATCCATCACAGGTTGGCCAAAACCTGCTCGAATTAGAGCATCACCAATATCGTGCATATCAATAAAATGGTTCACATGCTCGTAATTGGCATCGGCGGTGCGCCAGGCTTGGCGCAGCTCTTTGAGTGTGTCTGGGCCAAAGGTGGTGAACATCAATAGTCCTTCAGGACGTAGTACTCGTCTTAATTCGGCAAATACTGCATCCAAATCATCACACCATTGCAACATTAAGTTGCTGACAATCAGATCGACACTGTGGTCAGCAAATGGTAGCTGATAGACATCGGCGTTGATGCGGGTCGCCGCCGTTTTATTAGCAACGTCTTTGGTTAAAGAACAGGAATTCAAAAACCGATTAATAAAAGAACCAAGAACCGGAAAACGAGGCGTTTGCAGGCGGGGTTGAGATTGCAATAACATGCTTTCTGATAAGTCGACCGCAAAACATTGAGCGACAGGATAGCGGGCAATGATTTTTTCAGTTAAGAGTCCTGTACCTGAACCAATATCTAAAACGGTTTGGACTTCAATGGTGGTGAGATCGAGGCGTTCATCGACTCGCTCGGCCACCGTTTTTTGTAGAATTGCGGCGGCTTCATAGCTTGGAGCAGCATGACTAAAATGGGCTTTAATGTGCTGGCGGTTAACACGGTTTAAGTGTAATGAAGACGTTTCATGCATGCAAAGATCGCTTTGTTTGTTAAGTCGCTAGGGAGTAAGCGATTATGTACTTTGCAAAAGGGGTGATTGATCTTGAAGAAAGACGATGATCTGTTCAGCCGTCTCACTTGGGTGCGATAGGAAAGGCATATGCGCTGCCCCTGACAAGATTTCTACTTTAGCAATGGGCTGTATTGTACTGAATTCTGTCATAAAGTCCTGTATAAAATGCACCGGGATCAAAGGATCATTTTCACCAAGTAGCCAGAGAACCGGGCATTTAATATCTTGGGCACAGGGTCGACAATCGATGGATTTAAGCAGTTCTAAACCCTGTAAAAGGCCTTTTATTGAGGGGAGTCGACTGTCTTTTATTTTGGTCATAAACTCTTTAATGAGCTTGCGAGCGCCATCCGAACCTTGAATCTGTAATTTCCAGAAATGTTTTAAGGTCGCCGCGGTGTCTGTACCGATGGCTTGGATAAAATCAGCAATTAAACTCGGTGAAACGGCCCACTTCCAATCATCGGCTTGGATAAAACGCGGTGTGCTGGCTAAACAAATTAGACTTTGGATGCGTTCGGGAGACTGCTTAGCAATTTTTTGTGCAAGCAGTCCGCCCAACGACCAGCCCAGTAGGTGGGTTTTTTCAGGGAGCTCGGCGGTAATCGCGGCAATCCAATCCGCTTCGATATGTTTGGAATCGGGTAGGGCATCGCTATTACCAAAGCCAGGTAATTCGATTAAAGTGACCGTGAAAAATGGTGCCAATTCGGTTTCTGCCCAATTTTTCCAGTCGCTGTTTTGTGCCGCCCAGCCATGTAACAGTGTCAGGTTTGGACCTTGACCGAAGGTGTCTGTGTTTAGCATCGTTGTATCATCTTTCTTCTTTAGCTTAAGATTCTCTTAAGTTGTTCTGTATTGCTGTACATTAGCCTGTTAATTCTAACTGAGTTTGCTCTAAAGCTTTAAGCAAATCTTGAATCTGCGCTTTATTATGGCTCGCTGAGAGGGTGACTCTTAAACGGGCTTGTCCGGCCGGAACCGTGGGCGGGCGAATAGCGCTTACCCAAAAGCCTTTTTGTTTGAGTTTTTCACTCCACATCAAGGCTGTTTCACTGCTGCCCAACAGTATGGGTTGTATGGACGTGGGCGAATTCCATAAGGTGAGGCCAATAGCTTTGGCGCCCGTTCTGAATTGTTTAATGTGCTGTTTAAGCGTTTCACGTGAAGCGCCACCCTCCTCAGCGGAGCGTACCAGTTTTAAGGCTTCTCTAATCGCGAGTGCATTAAGTTGTGGCATGGCGGTCGTATAGATGTAAGGTCGTGCAAATTGAATGAGGCTTTCGATCAATATTGCACTGCCCGCGACAAATGCACCTGAGCAACCAAAGGCTTTGCCTAAGGTGCCGACTAGAATGGTATTTTGATCGGGTTCTAAACCGAAGTATTCAAAGCAGCCTTTGCCGTATTCACCCAAACAACCAAAACCATGGGCATCATCCACTAATAACCAGGCCTGGTAAGTTTGCGCGAGTCTTTGGATTTCCTGTAATGGCGCTAAATCCCCATCCATACTGAAAACGCCATCGGTGACAATCATGACTTGACCGCCTTGAGAGGAGGCTTGTTGCAAACGACGTTCTAAGGCGACCATATCTAAATGTGGATAGCGTTTCAAGGTGGCTTCAGACTGTAATGCACCATCTATCAAGGACGCATGATTTAACTTGTCCGCCAAGATTGTATCACCCGGTTGCATTAATACTTGTTGCACCGCGAGGTTAGCCATATAACCGGTAGAAAATAACAGGGCACGCTCGCAGCCTAACCAGTCGGCAAGTTCGTCTTCGGCAATATGGTGTTGCAGGTGATGCCCCGTCACCAAATGCGCGGCACCAGAACCATAACTGATCTCATCCGTTTGCAAGGCCTGACTTAAGGACTGTTTAATTTTTGGGTGATTGGCTAGACCCAAATAATCATTGGAGGAAAAATTAATGACCTGTAAGCCATTGATTTGCATGCGGACGGTTTGTGCAGAGGTGACCAAAGGTCGACTACGATAGAGGTGCTGTTGACGACGTTCGTTTAACAGTGGTTGGAAGCGGTCTTTTATGGACATGGAATTAAGTTACTCAGGTTAGTTGATTTACAGGACGTAAGTTGATTAACCCGAGTAAGATCTCTCTAAGCTGAGAGTTCGGTGATTTGCTCAGCCATCTTTTTTGCGGCGGCTTCGGCTTTGACATTGTGCTGCATGGTAATGCCTAATTTGGCAAACAGTTGAATGTCATGATCGGACTCTGGGTTTTCGGTGGTCAGTAACTTATCGCCGTAGAAAATCGAGTTTGCACCGGCTAAGAAACACAAAGATTGGGCTTCGTCAGTCAAGGTCATACGACCAGCCGATAGACGGACATACGTTTGTGGCATAACAATACGTGCCGCGGCAATCACCCGGATAAATTCGAAAGAGTCGGTTTTACCTTTCATATGCGCTAAAGGTGTACCTTCAATCGGTACCAATAAGTTAATTGGGACAGAATTTGGATGAACATGCATGTTTGCGAAGGTGCGCAATAACTCGGCACGATCTTTTTGCTGTTCACCCATGCCGATAATGCCACCAGAACAGACTTTAATACCGGATTTTTGTACTTTATCAATGGTGTCTAAACGATCTTGAAAGCTACGGGTGGTAATGACTTGTGGGTAAAACGCCTCTGAAGTATCAAGGTTATGGTTGTAATAATCCAAGCCGACTTCTTTTAGTTGATCAGTCTGTTCGTCCGATAACATGCCTAACGTCAAGCAGGTTTCTAGACCGAGATCCTTAACGACACGCACCATCTCTAATACACGTGGGAAATCTTTTTTACCCGGGTTACGCCAAGCGGCACCCATACACAAACGGGTTGCGCCACGTTCTTTAGCCACCAAAGCTTGCTCGATGACTTCTTGTACTTCCATCATCTGCTCTTTTTCTAGCCCGGTATGGTTACGCGCACTTTGTGAACAATAAGAACAATCTTCAGCACAACCACCCGATTTGATATTGACCAGTGTACTGGTTTGCACGGTATTCGGATTGAAATGCTGTCTATGCGCCAATTGTGCCTGAAACATAAGGTCGTTGAAAGGTTGGTCCATAATGGCGCGAATCTCTGCAAGCGTCCAATCGTGTCTTACCTGGCCTACGTTTTCCATGTTCATATGCTGTTTATCCATTGTTCGGT
>Ga0307486_1001044_pt1 | contig 22583 bp, 17 predicted proteins | sample CBIW02metaG_FD_203663 | JGI IMG/M metagenome (GOLD analysis project Ga0307486, IMG submission 203663) | Sea-ice brine microbial communities from Beaufort Sea near Barrow, Alaska, United States - CBIW 0.2 | ecosystem: Environmental > Aquatic > Marine > Coastal | place: USA: Alaska | collected...
AAGGAGATCGGCTAAGTCATGGCCGATGCTCTTACCGTCGACATCGTCGGCCCGGACCGCGTCTTGTGGTCCGGGGCGGCGCATCGCGTGACCGTTCCCACCGTTGAAGGCGAGATCAGCGTGCTGCCCGGCCACGTGCCGGTGCTCTCCGTGTTGAAGCACGGCTCGGTCCGTGTGGCCGGCGACGCGGGCCAGCACTACGAGATCGACATCATCGATGGCTTTGTGTCGTTTGACCACGACGTGGTCACCATTGTCGTGGATGCGGCAAAGCCAGACGAGGACTAATTTATGCGGGTAGTGATCGCGCGGTGCTCCGCGCGGTACAGCGGACGGCTGAACGCTCATTTGCCGCTCGCGACACGCGTGATCATGGTCAAGGCCGACGGCTCGGTCTTGTTGCACTCTGACGGCGGCTCGTACAAGCCGCTTAACTGGATGAGTCCGCCCTGCTCGCTGAGGGCTATCGCACCCAGCCAGGACCAGGCGGAGGCGGGCGTCAGCGACGTCTGGACCGTTCAGCACGACAAGTCCGATGACCGCCTCGAGATCGAGATTTACCAGATCATCGCCGATGCGGAGCATGAGTTGGGCGCAGACCCGGGCCTCATCAAGGACGGTGTCGAGGCCCACCTGCAGGAGCTCCTCGCCGAACAGGTGGCGCTGCTGGGCATCGGGCACACGCTCGTTCGCCGTGAGTTCCCCACCGCGATTGGGCCGGTCGACATTCTCGCCAAATCCAAGACCGGCGGGACCGTTGCTGTCGAGATCAAGCGCAGGGGAGACATCGACGGCGTCGAGCAGCTCACCCGCTATCTGGAGCTGCTCAACCGCGATCCGTTACTCAGCCCGGTCGAGGGCGTGTTCGCGGCCCAAGAGATCAAGCCGCAGGCCCGCGTTCTGGCCGAAGACCGCGGCATCCGCTGCCTGGTGCTTGATTACGAGTCGATGCGCGGCGTCGACACCTCTTCCACGCGTCTCTTCTAGGAGAACTCACTGTGACTGATCTGAGCCCCAAGCGGGCGCGCTTGGCGCTGCTTGCGCTGGCCCTAGGAGGGTTCTCCATCGGCTCCACGGAGTTCGTGGCGATGGGCCTTCTGCCGAACATTGCGCGCGACCTACTCCCTTCCCTGTCCATCAGCGACCCCGAGGCGTCCATCGGGCGCGCGGGCTGGCTGATTACCGCTTACGCCATCGGCGTGGTGGTGGGTGCCCCGACGATCGCGGCAGCCGCGGCGCGGTTCCCGCGTAAGGCCGTGCTCGTAGGGCTGGGCATCGCCTTCACTGTGGGTACGGTCGCATCGGCCCTCGCTCCCACGTTCGGACTCGTGGTAGCCGCACGCTTCACCGCAGGGCTCCCGCACGGGGCCTACTTTGGTGTGGCGGCCCTGGTCGCGTCCGAGCTCCTTGGCCCCAAGAAGCGGGGGCAGGCCGTGGCCTACGTGCTCGTGGGCCTCACTATCGCCAGCGTGATTGGCGTGCCGCTCATCACCTACCTCGGCCAGCACGCGGGGTGGCGGGTCTCCTACCTCGTGGTGGCGGGACTATTCGCCCTCACTACGTTGGCATTGCTCGCCTTCATTCCCCATTCGGAGGGCAACCCCGCGGCCACCATTCGCCGCGAGCTCACGGCGTTCACCCGGCCCGCAGTATGGGCCGCACTGCTGACCGGTGCTTTGGGATTCGGCGGCTTCTTCGCCGTCTACAGCTACGTCTCACCCCTGGCCACGGAAGTCACCGGGACCTCCGCATCGTTCGTGCCCATCGTCCTCATGGTCTTGGGGCTCGGGACCACCATCGGGATTCTTGGTGGCGGCAGGCTCGCCGACCACGTGGGGGCGGTGCGAGCCATCTTCATCCTGTTCGCTGCCTTGGCCTTCTCCCTTGTAGTGCTGGGCCTCACGGCACAGACGCTGGCCGGCCTGCTCGTGGGAGTGTTCCTGGTGGGCGCTGCGGCGCAAGGCCTCGCCCCTGCCATCCAGACTCGGCTCATGGACGTGGCCGGAGACAGCCAAACCCTCGCGGCGGCGGTCAACCACTCCGCGCTGAACATCGGCAACAGCCTCGGTGCGCTACTGGGCGGAATGGCGATCGCCGCCGGCTACGGATACCTCTCGCCCACGTGGCTTGGCCTGATGCTCGTGGTGCCCGGAGTGTTGTTTGCCGTGGTGGGCTGGCGCCTGACGCGCCACGCCGCGCCTGTGGTGCTGAGCGCCGCGTAACAGACTCGCCCCGCGCCTCGCCGGATGAATTTTGAACTTTTCTGACCAGTTGGTAGGAAATGTTCGAATCGATTCGGTACAGTTGTCCTCATGACGCAGCCAAACAGTTTTCCTGCCGACTTCCTCTTTGGAGCGGCCACCGCCTCCTACCAGATTGAGGGCGGTATCCACGAGGGTGGCCGTGGCGTATCCATTTGGGACACGTTCTGCGACCAGCCCGGCGCCGTGGTGGGAGGCGACAACGGAGACGTGGCGTGCGACCACTTCCACAAGTGGGAATCAGACATCGACATGATGGAAGAGTTGGGTCTGCAGGCGTACCGCTTCTCCATCGCGTGGCCACGCGTGCAGCCGCTAGGCACGGGCGAGTTCAACGAGGAGGGCATCGCCTTCTATCGCGGCATCATTGAGCGCCTCAAGGACAAGGGCATCAAGCCCCTCGTCACGCTCTACCACTGGGACCTTCCTCAGGCGCTCGACGACAATGGCGGTTGGCTAAGCCGCGACACCGTCGACGCGTTCGTCGTCTATGCCGCACGCATGGCCAAGGAGTTCGGCGCGGACGTAGAGATGTGGGCCACGTTTAACGAGCCGTGGGTTTCCGCCTTCGTAGGTTACGGCGCAGGCGCACACGCCCCCAGGCACGCGGACGATGCCGAGGCACTCGAGGTGGCGCACCACCTCAACCTGGCTCACGCGCGCGCTTACAAGGCGATCAAGGCTGAGTCTCCTCAGGCGCAGGTGGGCCTAGTGAATAACTGCCACACCCCCCGCCCGTGGGACCCGTCCAGCGAGCTGGACCGTGCCGCATCGGCGCACATTGACGCCCTGGCGAACACCATGTTCCACGAGCCCTTCACTCACGGCACCTACCCGGCGGTATTGAAGCCAAACACCGCGCACCTGACCGACTGGTCCTTTGTGCACGATGGCGACCTGGCAGAGATGAACGGCGCCGTGGACTGGTTTGGAGTCAACTACTACGCCTCGCACATGGTGCGTCACAACGAGCACAAGGGTAAGGAGCAGTCCAAGCTCGCTACCCTCGCCGACGGCCACAAGGCCGGCGCAAACTCCCCGTGGCCCGGTGACGAGCAGATCGAGTTCATGTCGCCTACCGGCAAGGTCACCTCGATGGGATGGAACGTCGACCCGTCCGCCCTGCACGCTTACTTGCTCAAGATCCAGCGCGAGACAGGCAAGCCCATCTATGTCACGGAGAACGGGTCCGCTTGGGAAGACCAGGTAGACCCCGACGGCCGCGTACGTGATGCCGACCGCGTGGAGTACTTCCACGGTCACCTCGACGCCGTGCAGAAGGCCATTGCTGATGGCGCGGACGTGCGCGGCTACATGGCGTGGTCGGTCATGGACAACTTTGAATGGGCGCAGGGCTACGCGAAGCGCTTTGGCATGGTCTGGATTGATTACCAGACGCTGGAGCGTCGTTGGAAGGACTCCGCGTACTGGTACGCCGAGACCATTCGTCGCCGCGCCTTAGTGCCGGTAGACGAGACCGAGTCGATTGTCGAGACCCCTCCGCGCACCCGTTAACTCGCGTGGCGTGGGAGGTCGCCCGGTAAACGTCAGCACGTAGACTCGGAACATGTCGTCCAAGCGCCGCTACACCAAGCGACCCTATGGGCAGCCACACCCCGAACTCGATACGGATCGGGTCAGGGGTGGTGGCGCGCGCCGGGAGACGGGGCCGCGTGGCGAGGAGTACCTTGTCGCCACCCCTCGCCTGAGTGACAACACCTACCTGTGCCCGAGCTGTGGCAGGGACATCCCGCCGCAGACCGCGCACTTGGTGGCGTGGGCGGCAGACGGACTCTTTGGCGCCGAGGCGGCCGCGGCCGACCGGCGTCATTGGCATACCCACTGCTGGAACACGTACGGGAGAACGCATGGCTGACAGCCAAGAAGACTACGAAGAGTTGCGCTCGATGACGGTGCTACCGGCCGAGCGCGAGGACATCACTCTCACGACCGAGGACGGACTGACGCTGGTCGGGGAGCTGGCCTTGCCCCGCTCTGGCAAGATCCGCGCGACCCTGATCACGTTGCACCCGTTGCCCACGCACGGCGGGTTCATGGACTCTCATCTCTATCGCAAGGCCGCGTGGCGACTGCCCTACCTCGCAGACATCGCCGTGCTGCGTTTTAATACGCGGGGCACCTCCTCCCCCCGCGGTACGTCAGAGGGCGCCTTCGGCGAGGGCATCGGCGAGGCCGCCGATGTCCGCGCCGCCGTGGACTTTGCGGTCAAGCGGGGTCTGCCCCACAGGTGGCTCGTAGGCTGGAGCTTTGGCACCGAACTGACCCTCGCATACGGGGCCGATCAAGACGTGGAGGGCGCGATCCTGCTGTCCCCGCCGCTGCATCGGGCCGGGACTGCCGACATGGAGCGCTGGGCTGCCACGGGAAAGCCCGTGACTGCGCTTATCCCCGAGCTGGACGACTACCTGCGCCCGGACGCGGCCCGGGAGCGATTCGCGCCGCTGACTCAGCTCGAGCTGATCCCCGTCGAGGGCGCCAAACATCTGTGGGTGGGCGAGAAGTACGTCAGGATTGTTCTGGATGCCATCACGGCGCGCGTGGCACCGAACCGTTCCCCGATCCCCGGGCGCGTGCCCAAGGAGGATGTCGCATGACCGCACTACTGCCCACCGGCTCACCTATCGTCTTGCTGAATGCGTTCCCCGTCGACCGAGCGCAATGGGAACCTCTCATCGCCCTCCTGGGCGACTATGACGGTGACATCATCGCGTTCGATATGCCCGGCATCGGCGAGATGCCTTTGCCTGACGAGGAACCGTCGCTCGACCTGATCGCCGATGCCGCCGTGCTCGCCATGCGCGAGGCTACCGGGCACGATGCCGCCATTTGGGTGGGTTGCTCGATGGGCGGCTATGTCGCCATGGCAGTCGCCGAGCGGCACCCTGGCGCCGTGGCGGGTCTCGCGCTTCTCGATACTCGCAGCACGGCCGATGATGAGGCCGGTGTGGCCAAGCGGCTCGCGCTCGCGGATAGCCTGGCGGGGCACTCCGGTGTGGCCGACCCGGTAGCCATGGCCGAGGGACTCGTGGGTACGCAAGGGGAGTCTCGTGAGGCGCTCGTCAATCAAGTAGCTGACAACATCATCCGGCATTCGGGGGACGGCATCGCGTGGGGTCAACGCGCCATGGCTGCGCGTCCCGATCGCACGCAGGTATTGCGCACTGTGGACGCGCCGTCCGTTGTGATCATGGGGGAGCGCGACACGATCACCGGCATGGAGCATGCCAAGGTCATGGCGGGCGCGTTAGGCATTGAGGTCACGGTCATCGAGGGCGCCGGCCATGTGAGCGCGCTGGAGGCGCCTCAGGCTGTGTACGAGGCGATCGCGCCCCTGCTCAACCGCTAGTTCGCTACCAGTCGTTTGCGCCAGCGAGGCGCTTGGCCAATGCCGTGGCGATCGGCATCGACTCGCCGTCGCGGCCACCCTTGCCGAGTTCGAGTGGCGGGGGAGAGGGCTCAATGGTGACGCCGGTGAAGCGTGCCTTGAGACTCGGGGGCGCGGCCAAGATGTAAAACGCACCGTCGGTATCGACGCCGACTGATTGGTTGTGCTTGAGGTACCAGCCGGTCACATTGGTGCGGTACCGCGCAGAACTGTCGTACGAGCGGGCCGTCAGCAATACGGGAGTAATGCCAGCCGCGGTGGCGTCCGCCACAAACTGCACGATCAGTGCAGACGCTTGTTGCGACTCTCCCGCCTCGCGACGGGCCAAGGCGTCAGCCTTGCGCAGCGCCGCGTCCCCGCGTTCGTCTGCCCACGACGGCTGCGAGGATGGTGATGGCTCCGTCACGTACGACCTACTTCGAGTCCGTGCCTGCGGGCTTGGCAGTCGTGGCGGCCTTGGCCGGTTCTGCAGTGTCACTCACCTGCTGAGCAGCTTCGTGCTCGTCGTGAAGCTTGGCAGCAGCGGCGAGGTTGGACACCGGGTCCGCGCCAAGCAGTGATCGTAGGTCGTCCAGGTAGCCGGTGATGGACTCGCGCTGACGGTTGAGTTCATCCACCTCGCGCGATGCCATGGTGCGCTCGCGCTCAGCGTCGCTGACCGCCTCAGAGATGATGGTCTCCGCGTGTTCGCGGGCCTCAGACACAATCTCGTCTGCGTTGTTACGCGCATTCGTGAGGAGTGTCTGTGCGTGGCCCTCGGACTCGGAGCGAACCGTTTCGGCACGCTCCTGAGCGGAAGTAAGTCGCTCCTCTGCCTCGCCGGCTCGGTTCTCGGCGTCGGCGACCAGGGTGGTCGTCTCGGCCTTGGTGTCTGCGTATCGCTGAGCGAGTTCCTTCTCGGCCTGCTCGCGGCGCTGCGCGACCTCGACCTGCAGGTCCTCGCGAGTGCGCCGGGCGTCGTCGTTGGTCGACTCCGCCTCGCGGTGAGCGTCGGCGCGTTCCTGCGCCGCTGCTGCGGTGGCTGATTCGGTGACTTCCTTGGCCGTGGCGTTGGCCTTGGCGGTGGTGGCCTTGGCATCTCGTTCTGCGGAGGCGCGGAGCTCGGTGGCCTGCTGACGAGCGGTGGCGAGCAGATTCTGCGCCTCCGTGGTCATCAGCTGAGCCTGCTCCTCGGCCTGTTCGCGCAGATCCGAGACCTCTGCGTCGGTGACGGCGCGCAGGTCGTTGGTCTCGGCTTCTGCGGTAGCGCGAAGCTGGGAGACCTCCGCCTCAACAGTGCGACGCTGTGTCGCGGTGTCGTTGTCCGTCTTGCTGCGCAGTTGGTCGGTTTCGCGCTTGGCGGTAGCGCGTAGCTGTGCGGCCTCGTCGCGGACCACGTTGCGCAGGTCTGCGACCTCGGCTTCGACCGTCGCGCGAAGCGACTGAGTCTCTTCCTCGGTAGTGCCACGCAGGTCGTCGGTTTCGCGTTTCGCGGTGGAGCGCAACTCGGCAACCTCGCGCTCGGCCAGGGCGCGCATGGACTTGACGTCCTGGTCGGTCTTGGTGCGAAGCTCCATGACCTCCTGCTCGGCGGTGACTTGCAGGTCAGTGACTTCGTCCTGGACTGCGGCACGCAACTCGTCGGTTTCGTGCTTGGCGAGGGCACGCAGTTCTGCGGCCTCGTCCTGCGCGGCGGTGACGACATCGCTCATCTCGCGCTCGGTACGCGAGCGTAGCTCGGCTACCTCGTCGCGAGCCATCGTCCTGAGGTCTGCTACCTCGCGCTCGGTGTGCGACGTCAGCTCCGCTGCTGCTTCTTCGGAAGCTGCAAGGAACTCGGTCGCTTCACGCTCAGTGCGCGTCCGGAGTTCAGTAGTCTCGCGCGTGGTGCGTGCGCGGAGCTCGTCGGTCTCGCGCTTGGCTGCGTCCCGAAGTTCATCGGTTTCGTGCTCAGTGACGGCGCGAAGCTCGCTGGTCTCGTGGTCCGCAATATTGCGCAGCTCGTCGGTCTCGCGCTTAGCGGTGGTGCGCAAGACGTCGGTCTCGGCCTTGGCCGTGGCACGGAGTTTGGCCACCTCGTCGCCTGCTTCAGTGCGCCAGCGGGTGACTTCAGCTTCTACCTCTTCACGAGCGCGAAGGGTCTCCGACTCGGACTTGGCGAGTGCCGCATCGGCTTCTTCTCGCAGCGAGGCGGCGTCGCTTTCTGCGGTGGCACGTAGGTCTGATGCTTCTGCCTCAGAGATCTCACGCAGTCGAGCCACGTCGGACTCGACCTCCTTGCGCACGCGTGCGGCCTCAACGGTGGCGGCTTCCAGTCGACTTCCAGCCTTGGCCTTCAGGTCGGCAGACTCTGTGCGGGCGTTTTCCTTCAGACGCGCGGCGCTCTCCTCGGCTGCGCTGACGAGTTCCTCTGCCTCTTCGCGCAAGCGGGCGGCCTCGGAGGCGGCCTCGGCGCGTAGCTTCTCTACCTCGCCGCGGGCGGCCTCTACGAGCTCTGACGCCTCGCGCTGGCTGGTGACGCGAACTTCGGTGGTTTCGCGTTCTGCGGTTGCCCGCAGCGTGTGAACGTCACGCTCAGCACCGGCACGGATCTCGGCAACCTCTGCCTCGATACTGCCGCGCACGCGTTCGGATTCGCGCTTCGCCTTGTCTAGAAGTTCTGTGCTTTGACGATCCACGGACTCGCGCAGGGAACCTGCGGACGTCTCGGCCTCGGTCTTGACGGCATCGGCGCTACGGCGGCTCTGCGCAAGGATCTCTGCCACTTCATTGTCAGCGCGCGCTCGCAGTTGCTGTGCAGCCACGGTAGCGCGGGCCACAGTGTCCTGGGCGTGGGTATTGGCGCGTGCCACGACGTCGGAGGACTGCTCTTCTGCGGACCTAAGTAGCTGTTCGACACGTGCGCCGAGGCCCTTATACGTGGGCTGTTCGTTTTCGCGCAGTGACTTCTGCGCTTCGTCAAGCGACGAGCGAGCCTGCTGTGCCTCGCCGCGTGCCTCCTCGGCCGCACGCGTTGCAGCGCGCACCGAATCCTCCAGCCGGGCGATGTGAGCAGCGACCGCTTCACGGTCAAATCCACGCATCGTCACGGGAAAGGGGAGGTTTTCTTCCGACATATCAACTCCTTGGGCGCAGGCGCGCTGTTGGTACCAGGGTAGTCTGCGCGCGGGGGAGTGACAAAGCGACATATGGCCGATGCCGCTCGTTACTCCTAGAGTGTTATTGACGAATTGGAGATTTTCGTGACTTTGCGTACTACTGGACTGATTGCCGGAGCAATCGGCGTGATCCTGCTCATCGTGGGGTTCATCGCGAACTCCGTGCGCCCGCCTGACTCGATTGTCGCTCACGCTGACGTCGACACATCAGTGGTGGTGTACCAAAGCGACTTCCTGACCATCTCGCCCCTAGGGCAGGTCACGGTCGAGGGGGCCGGCGACATCGTGGCATACACGGCGCGGCCCGCTGACGCTGAAGCGTGGCTAGCTGACGTGGACTACACCGAGGTCACGAGCCTTCCCGAGTGGGAGGTGTTGGGCACCAAGGATGTGGCTGTCCCGTCCCCGACTCCCTCACCCGCCCCCTCAGGTTCGGCAAGCCCCTCCGCCTCGCCGTCCGTCACGCCTAGCCCCTCTTCTAGCGCGTCCCCCAGCGCTTCACCGAGCGCATCGGCTAGCCCGTCCGCGAGCCCCGAGGTCACGCCCACCGAAGACTTTGTGTCTACCGATGGTCATTCGACTGACCTGTGGCGCGACAGCTTTGCTGGCACCGGACAGGTCGACATCCCCGTCCAGAGCGTTCCGGCGGGCCTCACGCTGGTCATCATGAGTGTGGACGGTTCGCCTTTGACGGGCACCGACCTGTCACTCACCAGGGTTATTAACGATGGCTGGATTACGCCGCTGCTGTGGTGGGGCGCGGTGCTCTTTGTGGCCGGCCTGATCGCGCTCGTGGTGCTCTTCATCGATTTGCGTCCCGCGCAATCGCGCGGCGAGTCATGGATGGCGTCTCGTAAGAATGAGGGCAAGGACGACGACGAGCCTGGTTCACGCCGCGTGCGCCGCGCCTCTGGTGCGGCCATCCCCGAACTGAGCCTTGATGACGATCCCAAGCCCCAGGTTGATGGTGCCGAGGAGGCTCCTGGCGCGGACGATGCTGACAACGGTGATGCCGACGATGAGTCGGCATCCGATGGAACGGAGCCCCGCGTATGAACCGCGTAGTAGTAGCAGCCGCGTCAGTGTTTGGCGGCGTTGTCCTGCTTGCCGGTTGTACTCCGGCTGTCCCGGTTGCCGGAGTAGCCAGTCCCGTTGAGGTGACGGCGGCCGTCACCGAGGGGCAGCAAGAGCGCGTGCTGACTCAGACCTTGGCTGAACTGGCGGCGGCTGACGAGGCTAAGTCGTCAGACCCTCTTGACGTCCGAGTGGGAGGCGACGCTAAGACAGTTCGCGCCGCCGAATACAAGCGCCAATCAGCCGAGGACGGGCCCGAGCCGGATCTACTGCCCGAGGACACGCAGGCCGTGTACGTTACGAGCGCCGAGACCTGGCCCAGGATTATGGTCGCAGTCACCGAACAGCCCGATGAGGAGACCACTCCCGTCGTGATGCTCTGGGTCCAGGACGACCTCGAGACGCCGTATCAACTGCGCGGCTGGGCCCACATGGTGCCAGGTGCGACGCTACCCAGGATGCCCGGACCGTCGGTTGGCGCTGAAGAGCTCGCAATGGACTCCAGCATTGGAGACACCACGCTCCAAGAGGTGACGGATAACTACTTCGAGCTGATTCGTTCGGGTAAGAGCAGTGATCTCAATGACACGTTTGCTGAAGACAGCTACCGTGACCAGCTCTTCACTGCGCGCACCGCACTGACCGCGTCGGCAAAGAAGGCAGATGGTAAGTACGTCGACACGATCGAGCCCCAGGCAGATGGCACATACGCACTGGCTACGGCCGATGGCGGCGCGCTAGTCTTCGCCCCAGTGCACGTCACCTCGGTGTTTAGCGTCGAGGATGCCAAGGTCTCGGTTCCTGCCGCTGATGAGGCTCTAGTTGACGGCAAGCTGGTGGATAAGGTCACATATGAGTACCTTGACTTCACCGTGTTGAACGTTCCCCCGGCAGACAGCGAGGAACTTCCCGGCGTTGTCGCCGCAGACCACCACTTAGTTCGAGTAAGCCCCGACGGAGAGAAGTAATGTCAGTAGGCCCCGAGTCCGCCATCCCGATGCGCGGCGCAGTAGACCTTGCCGCGCTCGCAGCCCAGAACCAGCGCGCAGCCACCAAGCCGGTGGATTCCATTTCCGTTGAGCTCACTGAAGAGAACTTGCAGCAGGTTGCCGAGCAATCCGCGCAGGTGCCCTACGTGGTGGCCTTCGTCTCGGCCACGTCGAGCGCAAGCACGGAGATCGCGGCCCGTTTGGACGCCCTCGCCGCTGAGTATGGCGGCCGGTTTGTGCCGGCTCAGTGCGACGTGGACGCTCAGCCGGGCATCGCTCAGGCGTTCCAGATCCAGGCTGTCCCCGCAGTGATGGCGCTCATCGGCGCGCGTCCTGCGCCCCTGTTCCAGGGGAGCGCATCGGACGAGCAATTCCGCGAGGTACTCGACCAGGTGCTCGACGTGGCGGCGCAGTCGGGCATCACCGGAACGGTTGCGGCACCGGACGCGGCCCCAGCCGAGGCGGAGCCCGAACCCGAGCCCCTGCCGCCACTACACCAAGAGGCATACGACGCCATCGATGAAGGTGACTACGCCGTGGCTGAGGACGCCTTCGACCGGGCCATCCGCGAGAACCCCAAGGACACCGATGCGCGCGCAGGGCGTGCCCAGGTGCGACTCATGGCACGTACCGCCACCGCGGAACTCGGCGCGGTCCGCAAGGCCGCCGCAGACCACCCCGACGACCCGGGTGCGCAGATGGCCGTGGCAGATATGGACGTGGCCGGCGGGCAGGTCGAGGATGCTTTTGCGCGCTTGCTCGACACTATTCGAGTGACGTTCGGCGACGACCGTGAACTCCTACGTGCACGGATCCTTGAGTTGTTTGACGTGGTCGGTTCCGCTGACCCGCGCGTGCTTAAGGCGCGCCAGGCGCTCGCCTCCGCGCTGTACTAGGACTGCTCAAGCAGTCCCAGCACAGGGCGTGAGATCGAGTGTTGGTGCTAGTCGCGCTGAGGTGCGAAGACCACGGCGCCCAGCGGGGGTAGTCGGACGGTCGCCGACGAGGGGAAGCCTCCCGTGGCGCGCCCTCCGGCAACTACCTGGCCGAGGTTGCCCACACCGGAACCGCCGTAGGCCTCTGAATCAGTGTTGAGGACCTCGTCCCACTCGCCCGCGTGAGGCATCGGCAACTTGTAGTTTTCGTGGGGGATACCCGCGAAGTTGATGACCACGACAAGCGGCTGGCGCTGGTCGTCGTAACGGATGAACGACAGCACGCTGTGCTGAGTGTCGTCCGCGTCAATCCACTTGAAGCCATCGGGGTTGGAGTCGTCCTGCCACAACGCGGGGTACTGCTTGTACATCGTGTTGAGGTCCCGGATCAGATCCTTGATGCCGCTGTGAAGCTGATCGTCGAGGTGCCACCAGTCGAGCGAGCGGCCCTCGGACCACTCGGCCTCCTGCCCGATCTCGCAACCCATGAATAGCAACTGCTTGCCTGGGTGGGTCCATTGGTAGGCGAACAGCGCACGCGCCCCCGCAGCCTTTTGCCAGTCGTCACCTGGCATTCGCTCCCAGACGGAGCCCTTGCCGTGAACAACCTCGTCGTGGCTGATGGGCAGCATGAACTGCTCGGAGAAGGCGTACATCAGCGAAAACGTCACCGAATAGTGGTGGTCTGAGCGGTACATCGGGTCTTCGGCCATATAGCGCAAGGTGTCGTTCATCCACCCCATGTTCCACTTGAGCCCAAAGCCCAGTCCGCCCGCGTTCGTCGCCTGGGTGACGCCCGGCCACGCGGTGGACTCCTCGGCCACCATGACGATGCCAGGGGCGTTGCGGTACGCGGTGGCGTTGGTCTCTTGCAGGAACGCAATCGCATCCAGGTTCTCGCGCCCGCCGTGCACGTTGGGGCGCCACTGCCCCTCTTGACGGGAGTAGTCCAGGTAAAGCATCGACGCGACCGCATCGACACGGAGTCCGTCGGCGTGGAATTCCTTGAGCCAGTAGACGGCATTGGCGACCAGGAAGTTCCTGACCTCGGGCCGGCCAAAGTTGAAGATGTACGTACCCCAGTCGGGCTGTTCGCCGCGCAGCGGGTCCGGGTGCTCGTACAGCGGAGTCCCGTCAAAGCGGCCCAGGGCCCACTCGTCCTTGGGGAAGTGTCCCGGAACCCAGTCGAGTAGGACGCCGATGCCGGCCTGATGGAGGGCATCCACGAGGAACCGGAAGTCGTCCGGCGTTCCGAACCGTGACGTGGGCGCGTAGTACGACGTCACCTGGTAGCCCCACGAGCCCCCGAACGGGTGCTCCATGACGGGCATGAGCTCCACGTGTGTGAAGCCCAGCTCCAACACGTACTCGACCAGTTCCTTGGCGAGGTCTCGATACCCGAGACCCTGGCGCCATGAACCCAGGTGAACCTCGTACACACTCATGGGCTCGCGGTGGGGTTGGCTACCCTCTCGTGCCTGCATCCAGGACTCATCGTTCCAGGAGTAACTCGACTCCGTGACGACCGATGCGGTCTGCGGTGGCACTTCTGCTCGCCTGGCCATCGGGTCGGCCTTCTGCATCCAGTGGCCGTCCCTGCCGAGCACCTCGTATTTGTACGCAGTGCCATCCCCGATGCCGGGGACAAAGAGTTCCCAGACGCCGGAAGAGCCGAGCGAACGCATCGCGTGCGTCGCGCCCTGCCACATGTTGAAATCGCCCACGATGCGTACGGCGCGGGCATTCGGTGCCCAGACCGCAAACGCCGTGCCGTGGACCTCGCCCAGCACGGAGGGGTATGTCTTGACGTTGGCGCCAAGGGCATTCCACAGCCGCTCGTGGCGGCCCTCACGGATGAGGTGAAGATCAAGTTCGCCCGTCGCGGGAAGGAAGCGATAGGGGTCATCGCTGACGATAGGCGCGCCGTCGTACGTCACGTGGACGCGGTAGTCGGGAGATTCGGTTCCAGGCAGGTCAGCGACCCACACGCCGTCGTACTCGTGCTTGGCAGGGAACGTGCCGTCGAGGGTCTCAATTGCCACGGCAGTAGCCAGCGGGCGCAAAACGCGCACCGTGACTCCGTCTGGCACTACGTGTGGACCCAGCACCACGTGGGGTTCGTGGTGAGTACCCGCCACGATGTCTTTGAGGATCGCGATGTCAATGTCGCTAGCCATGCTTGACCACCAACCAGTAGAAGGACTGAGGCCCAAATGTGAGCCTCAGCGTGCCATCTTCGCCGACGTCCTGGAATGGAGTCTTTGAAACGATGGTGTTGACCTTGCCCCCCGCATAATCATCGAGCGTGAGCAAGGCGGAAGACTGATGCGTCGAGAAGTTCATCGCGACCAGCACCGATTCGCCATCGTGAGTCCTCAGGAATGAGAACACGGCGGGGTTGTCTGAGGGGACGTCCTTGTAGCCGCCCTCAGAAAATGCGGGGTGTTCATTGCGCGCCTTGAGGAACCGCCGGACCCAGAACAACAGGGACGTGGGCTGCATGAGCGAACGTTCCACGTTAACGCCGTTGTAGTGATGAAGCAACGACTGGACGGTGGGCAGGTAGAGCGCACCCGGGTCAGCGTCGGAGAACCCGGCATTGCGGTCGGGAGTCCACTGCATCGGCGTGCGCACCGCGTCTCTGTCCGGGAGCCAGACGTTGTCTCCCATGCCGATCTCGTCGCCGTAGTACAGGCACGGAGTTCCGGGCAGAGACAGGATGAGTGCGTGCGCCAGCTCTAGAGCCTGTTCGGAGTTGTCCAACAGGGGAGCGAGACGGCGCCTGATGCCGGTGTGGGCGCGCATCTGCGGGTGCGGCGCGTACCAATCGAGCATCTGGTGGCGTTCTTCCTCCGAGACCATCTCGAGCGTGAGCTCGTCGTGGTTGCGCAGGAACGTCGACCACTGACCGAGCGCTGGCGGCACCGGAGTGTTGTGCAGCACCTCGCGCAGCCTGGTCGCGTCTTCCGCCTTGATGGAATGGAAGATGCGTGGCATGACGGGGAAGTGGAAGCACAAGTGGCATTCCGGTTCTTCCTCGGTGCCAAAGTACTCGGCAGCCTCGTGCGGTGGCTGGTTCGCCTCCGCAAGCAGCACCGCTCCGGGAAATTCGGTGTCCACCATCTTGCGCATGTCGCGCAGGAACTGGTGGGTGCGGGGGTCGTTTTCGCCGGCGTTGTCCTCGTCCTCAAAGAGGTACGGAACCGCGTCTAGACGGAACCCGTCGATGCCCTTGGCGAGCCAAAAGCGCGCGATGTCGAACATCTCTTGCTGCACGGCGGGGTTCTCAAAGTTGAGGTCCGGTTGGTGAGAGTAGAAGCGGTGCCAGTAGTACTGCTCGCGGTTCGCGTCCCAGGCCCAGTTGGAGGTCTCAACGTCAGTGAAGATAATGCGCGCGTCAGTCCACTTCTGGTCCGTGTCTGACCACACGTAGTAGTCGCTGTACGGACCATCTGGGTCGGTGCGCGAAGCCTGGAACCAGGGGTGTTGGTCCGAGGTGTGGTTCATGACCAGGTCGATCGTGATGCGCATGCCGCGCTGGTGGACCTCGTCGATCAGGTGCTCAAAGTCGGCCATCGTGCCGTACCGAGGGTCGATCCCGCGGTAGTCGGCCACGTCGTAGCCGCCGTCACGCATCGGCGAGGGGTAGAACGGCGGCAGCCACAGCGCATCCACGCCTAGCCACGCAAGGTAGTCAAGCTGCTTGATGAGCCCGCGAATATCGCCGATGCCGTCGCCGTCACTGTCGTGGAAAGCGCGGACCATCACCTCGTAAAACACCGCGGTGCGGTACCAAAGTGGATCGTTGGTGAGGTCTCGTTCCCTTTTTGGAAGGGAGTTCAGAAGTTCCTTCATGCCAGTCTCACCCCTGCAACGTGCGCCATTGTCACCGCGGGATCGAGGCGCACGTAAAACTCATGACCCCAGGTGTAGGTTGCGCCGGTGAGGGCATCGTCAACAGTGAAGGTGTCCTCCTCGGTCAATCCGATGGCGGAAAGGTCGAACGTCACTAGCGAATCGTGAACGACGTTGGCGTCGAAACTCACAATCGTGATGACGGCATCGGCCTTGCCGGTGGGCGAATCTGCTGCCGAAACGTAACGGCTGAAGCAGAGAATATTGGGGTTGGTGGTCTTGTGGACGTGCAGTCCACGCAGGCGCAGTAGCGCTGGGTGAGCCGCGCGCAACGCGTTGAGGTTGGTGAGCAGGGTCTCGATGCCGTAGTCGTCCGCACGTGACCAATCGCGCGGCTTGTACTCGTACTTCTCGTTGTCAATCTGTTCTTCGACGCCGGGTCGCGGCACGTTCTCTACGAACTCATAGCCAGTGTAGATCCCGTACGAGGGCGATCCGGTCGCGGCAAGCACGGCGCGTGCCTTGAATACTGGTGCGCCGCCACGTTGCATATCCGGGGTGAGGATGTCGTGAGTAGTGGGCCAGAAGTTGGGGCGCATGTAGAACGAGGACTCGCCCGTGAGCTCCTCGAGGTACTCCGCCATCTCTTCCGCTGACTGGCGCCAGGTGAAGTACGTGTAGCTCTGGTGAAAGCCGATCTTCGCGAGCGTGTGCATCATCGCCGGGCGGGTAAATGCCTCTGCCAGGAACACCACGTCGGGGTGGTCCTTGGCGATGTCCGCCAGCAGCCACTCCCAGAAGGTCAGCGGCTTGGTGTGCGGATTGTCCACACGGAACAGTGTGACCCCGGCATCAATCCACACCTGCAGCACGTCGCGTACGGCCTGTGCGACGCCCTGGGGGTCGTTGTCGAAGTTCAGCGGGTAGATGTCCTGATACTTCTTGGGAGGGTTCTCCGCATACGCAATGGTGCCGTCGAGTTGCGTAGTAAACCACTCGGGATGCTCGGTGACCCACGGGTGGTCAGGAGAGCACTGCAAAGCAAGGTCGAGGGCCACCTCGAGGTCGAGTTCGCGCGCCTTCTTCACAAATGTCTTGAAGGTACGCATGGTGCCGAGAGCGGGGTGGATCGCGTCGTGCCCGCCCTGTTCGGCGCCGATGGCGTACGGGCTGCCGGGGTCTCCCGCCTCGCATGTGAGCGAGTTGTTGCGCCCCTTGCGGTGCGTAGTCCCGATGGGGTGGATGGGGGTGAGGTAAACGACGTTAAAGCCCATCTTGGCGATGGCCGGCAGGCGCTTGGCTGCCGTGGTGAAGGTGCCAGAGGCCCACTCCCCGGTGCGCTTGTTCTGACGCGCGCCCTCTGAGCGGGGAAAGATCTCGTACCAAGCCGATGCCAACGCCATCTCGCGTTCGATGCTTAGGGGGTAGGTGGGCGAGACGGTGACCCAGTCGCGCAGCGGGGCGGCGGTCAGGATTGCCTTGACGGAATCAGTGACCGCTGCGGCAAGCCGGGCATCGGGGCTGAGCTTGGACTTTCGCAGAGTGTCGATCGCGTTCTTGAGGGCCTTCTGAGCCGCTGGCGGGCGCTTGACCTCGGCCACGGCGCGAGTGAGGACGTCGATACCCTCGTCCAGCATCAGATGGACGTCAACGCCGGCCGGAACCTTGAGCTCCGCCGCGTGGGCCCAGGTCGCGTACGGGTTCGACCATGCCTCTACTCGGAAGTGGTGCAGTCCCACGCTCTGTGGGATGAAGGACACCTGGTACTTGCTCTTGCCAAAATCGTCCGCCGGCATCGGTAGCGAATGCTCGGCGCCGTCGGGCGTCGTGACGACTACGTTCGCACCCTCGGCGTCGTGTCCCTCACGGAAGATCGTGGCGCTGATAGGCACTGCTTCGCCAACGACAGCCTTAGCCGGCCAGCGCCCCTGCTCTAGACACGGCTGGACATCGACAATGGGGATGCGTCCAACAGACAGGTCGCGTGAGTGCTCCATGCACCGAACCTACCGGTCATTTGGTGCTGTGTGTAGCGCCCCGGCGGGTATCTCACCAAACAGTGACCTTAAGCGCTGTCCCGAACGATAAGTGAGGTCGGCAGAGTAACCGATTTGCTTGACCCGCCTGCGATCGCGTGGAGTAGCAGTGACACCATCTCAGTGCTGATCTGCTCGAACGGCTGGCGCATGGTGGTCAGGGCGGGTTCCAAAGTAGAGGCCAGGCCCGAGTCGTCGAAACCTGCGATCGCAACGTCTTCTGGAATGCTTTTACCGGCACGACGAAGAGTCGAGTAAGCGCCAGCCGCCATGAGATCCGACGCGGCGAAAACTGCGTCGATGCTCGGGTCGCGTCGCATGAGTTCTTGCATGCCCGCTGCCCCAGATTCCATCGAATAGTCTCCCTCAACGACGAGCCCTGGGTCGAACGCGTCACCAAGTTCCTGCTGAAATCCCACCAGTCGAAACCGACCACCGGGGGTGTCGCTCGGGCCCGCAATCATTGCGATGCGCTGGGCTCCGCGGTCGATCAAGTAACGCGTCATGGTGCGCGCGGACGCAATTTCGTCGACAGACACAGCAGGCACCTCACTGGCATGTCCCAGGGGAATGCCGCAAGCAACTGTTGGTACGCCAGAGTTGAGCAACGCGTCGAGCAACGGGTCAGACTCGTGGGAGGAGATCAGCAGCACGCCGTCGACGTGGCCCGCGCCTAGATACTGAGCAACATTGCTGCGTTCTTCGGGTGTGCCCGCCACCAGCAGCACGAGCGTCATGTGTTTTCGCGATAGGGCTTGTGCGGCGCCACGCAGCAGGATCGAAAATGTCGGGTCCGCGAAGAGCAAGTGTTGGGGCTCAGTGAGCAGAAAAGCGACGGAGTTAGACCGCCCAGTTGCCAGGCTGCGCGCCGCGTGATTCGCGAAGTAGCCCGTCGACTTGATTGCGCGCTCGACCGCAGTCTGCGCGTCGGGAGATACCCAGTGCCCGCCATTGATGACGCGTGAAACGGTGCCACGCGACACTCCCGCGGCGGCCGCGACATCGCGGATGGTCGGCTTGCGTTTGGCTTCGGGGGGCGTGCTCACGGGCCGAGCCTAGCGGGAAATCTCCCGCTTTGCACCGAGCAACGCCGCACCGTCTGGGAACGGTCACAGTTTCATAACGAGCACACCTAGGGGTTGCGCGCCCCGCATTTAGTCATGTAGAACTGTGACCGGTCCCAGTCTTCACGAAGGGCCCACGAGTTTCCTGCAGCGAGAGCTGATCACTAGACCCAAAGGAGAGTCATGGCAGCGCATGCCACCTGGCCGCACGTCACCGGTATCGCTTACGGCGGGGACTACAACCCTGAGCAGTGGCCGCGGGAGACCTGGGATCAGGATGTTGCGCTCATGCGCGAAGCCGGTGTGAACATGGTGAGCGTCGGAATCTTCTCGTGGGCGCTACTCGAGACCTCTGAAGGTGTGTTCGACTTCGCTTGGCTCGATGACGTCATCGAACTACTGCACCGCAACGGCATCGCTGTCGACCTTGGAACGCCTACGGCATCGCCGCCGGCATGGATGTTCGCGCACTATCCCGAGGCGCGCGCCGTGCGCGCGGATGGCACCGTGATGGGCTTTGGCTCACGCGGAATGATGTCGCACAGTCATCCTGCCTACCGCGAGGGCATCGTGCGCATCGCGGGGGCGTTGGCTGAGCGTTACGGATCGCATCCGGGCGTCGTCATGTGGCACGTACACAATGAATACGGTGTGCCCGTGGGCGAGGACTACTCGCCGGCAGCCGTGGATGCCTGGCGGGTGTGGCTCCGCGCCAGGTACGAGCACCTCGACAGACTGAACGCCGCTTGGGGAAGCTCCTTTTGGGGTCAGCACTATGGCGATTGGGAGCACGTCGTTGCCCCTGCTGTTGCGCCGTCGACTTCTAACCCCGCGATGAAGCTTGACTGGGCGCGCTTCACTGACGACAAGCTCCGAGAGTGCTTCTGCTCCGAGCGGGACGCAATTCGCGCACACAGCGATAAGCCGATCACCACCAATTTCATGGCTCATCAGTCCTGGAATACCGACCTATGGAAATGGGCGCGCGAAGTAGACCTCGTGGCGAACGATCACTACCTGTGGTCTCCCGACCCCGAATCACATATCGGACTCGCGCTCGCGGCGGACCTCACGCGATCAGTCGCGGGTGGCGCGCCCTGGCTGTTGCTTGAGCACTCGACTTCCGCGGTGAACTGGCAGGGTCGCAACATCGCGAAGCGGCGTGGCGAGATGGCTCGCAATTCACTGTCCCACTTTGGCCGGGGCGCTGACGCGATCATGTTCTTCCAGTGGCGTGCGTCGCGGTCGGGGGCTGAGAAGTTCCACTCTGCGATGGTGCCTCACGCCGGCTCTGGTTCTCGAGTGTTCCGTGAGGTCAGTGAACTCGGCGGTCACCTCAAAAAACTTGGCGTCGCACAAGGCTCACGTGTGAAGGCCGAAGTAGCGGTGCTATATGACTGGGAGTCGCTGTGGGCGCAGGACCTCGAATGGCGACCTTCTGACGACGCGCAGTTCCGTGAGCGCATGCGCACATACTACGAACGTCTGTGGCACGACGGAGTGACGGTCGACTTTGCGCACCCCACGCACGACCTCAGCGGATACAAGCTGGTCGTTGCGCCTGCCTCCTACTTGCTTACCACTGAGGCAGGGGAAAGCCTGGCTCAGTACGTGGAATCCGGGGGGACCTTGCTGGTCTCTCACTTCGCTGGAGTGGTCGACGAGTTCGAGGCAGTCCACGCAGGAGGCTACGGGGCTCCGCTTCGGCGTGCGCTGGGGCTCACGGTCGAGGAGTTTCTCCCGATGCGCGAGTCAGCGACGTGCGCGGTCGAATTTGGTGACCTCTCGATGACCACCAACGTGTGGGCTGAGGAACTGATTCTGGAAGGCGCCGAGGTGCGAGGCATATACCGCGGGGGGCCGGCCAGCGACTCGCCTGCCATTACTCGCAACTCACTGGGCGCCGGCGCGGGGTGGTATGTCAGCACGCACTTGGGAGTCGAGGAGCTTGCCCCTGTCTTGGACGCGGTCTATGAAGACGCCGGGATCGTTGCGCCGCGTCACCCGCACGGACTGGAAGTCGTGACACGCCAGGGTGATGACGCTGACTACACCGTTGCGCTCAACCACACCGATGCTCCCCTCACGTTGAGCGCGGAGGGCACAGACCTGCTCACGGGGTTGCGCGCCGATGGCGAGATCACGATTTCTGCAGGCGGCTCGGCCGTACTGCGGGCCACGAAGTCGAGTGAAGGAGGTGTGAGCCTCACCTGACTTCACCGCTGCCGGAGCCTACGCATCGGCGGTAGCAGCAGGTATTACACGCCTCGAGGTCACCTGACTCCGGGGCAATCAAGACCAATCGCAACGTCGCGATCCCAGCCGGGACGCGTGTTGCGGCCCAACTCTGGAAGGAAAGTCCATGCGCAACAAATTCGGAATGGGCGTAGCGTTTTTCGCAACCGCCACCTTGATCGCCGGGTGTAGCAGCGACCCGGAACCCGCGGCATCGTCCGCGCCGTCCTCCTCTGCCACAGCAAGTGAGGCTCCCGCGATTGACGGCACCGGAGCCGAACTGGTCGTGTGGACCGATGCTGAGCGTGAAGGAGCATTGGCCGCCGCGGCGGAACAGTTCGAGGCCGATACCGGAGCCACGGTCACCTTGGTTCAGAAGAACTTCGAGGACCTCCGCAACGACTTCATTGCGCAGGTCCCCACCGGGGAGGGTCCCGACATCACCGTTGGCGCTCACGACTGGCTTGGTGCACTGGTGACCGCTGGCGTGGTCAACACTCTCGACCTGGGCGAGCGTGCTGATGAGTTTCAGCAGGTCGCACTAGACGCGATGACGTACGACGGACAGTTGTATGGTCTCCCGTATTCCACCGAGGCAATTGCGCTGATCCAAAACGCAGACCTCGTGGGGGACACGGCCCCGACCACGTGGGACGAGATGATCCAGATGTCTCACGACGCTGGTTTCGAGGACCGCCCGTTCATTCTGTTCACCAACGGCGCAGCCGGCGACGGGTACAGCGCGTACCCGCTACAGACGTCCTTTGGTGCTCCAGTATTCGTCCAAGATGAGACTGGCTCCTACACCGCTGAAGTGGGTATGGGCGGCGAGAATGGCGCAGCCTTCGCGCAGTTCCTTTACGACAACGGCTCAGCGGGCACCGGGGTCTTCTCAGACACGATCGATTACGACACGTCTAACCAGCTGTTTGCCGCGGGTGAGTCACCGTTCATTATGCAGGGACCTTGGATGCCGTTCTTTGACGATGACTCCATGAACCTCGTCGTCTCCGCGATGCCGACCGCAGGCGGCGAAACCGCCGCGCCGTTTGTGGGGGTTCAGGGCTTCTACCTGAGTTCGCAGAGCGACAACACGCTTCTCGCGAACGAGTTCCTCACCAACTACATGTCTACCGAGGACGCGCAGCGCACCCTCTACGAAGCCGACCCCCGTTTGCCCGCGCTAAGCGCGCTCGCCGACGAGGTCTCGACTGATCCCATCACCGCTGGGTTTGTTGACTCCGCAGCTGCCGGTGTGCCGATGCCGTCCATCCCTGAGATGGGCAACGTATGGGACCTGTGGAACGCCGCAGAAATCCAGATCATCACGGGCGCCGAGCCCGTGTCGACCTGGGAAAACATGGTCACTGAGCTCACCGCGAGCCTCGAGGGTTAATGACAGCGGTACACCCCCTCACCCCGGTTAAAGACAACACAGGAGAAGCCATGTCGAAAGACGCGAACGTAGTGCTGAAGCAGTCGGGTGATGCGGCGGCACCCATTGAGTCACACGCGCGAAGTTGGCGGGGACTGGGGTGGGGCTTCATTGCGAAACTTGTGGCGATGGCCATCGTCAACGCCCTGGGCATCA
>Ga0307486_1001045_pt1 | contig 22556 bp, 17 predicted proteins | sample CBIW02metaG_FD_203663 | JGI IMG/M metagenome (GOLD analysis project Ga0307486, IMG submission 203663) | Sea-ice brine microbial communities from Beaufort Sea near Barrow, Alaska, United States - CBIW 0.2 | ecosystem: Environmental > Aquatic > Marine > Coastal | place: USA: Alaska | collected...
GTTTTGTTGGCCTGGATGTGCACGCCCGCACAACCCAGGGTTGCGTTATCGATGCTGATACCGGCGAGGTTCTGCATCGGAAATTGTCGGCCAGCACGCCTGACATCGTGGCGTGGGTGGCGTCGTTGCCGGGCCCGCAGCTGGTGACGTATGAGGCTGGCCCGACCGGGTTCAGTCTCTACCGGCATCTCGTTGCGGCGGGCATTGAGTGCCAGGTCGCGGCGCCGTCGAAGCTGCAACGCCCCGTCGGCGACCGCGTGAAAACCGATACTCGGGGTGCGGAGCACCTGGCCAAGCTACTCCGATTGGGTCAGGTCGTCGTGGTGACCGTGCCGTCGGCGCATGCCGAAACGATCCGTGAAGTGGTCCGTGCCCGCGAGGACACCCGGCAGGTGCTGATGGGCAACCGGCACCAGCTATCGAAGCTGTTGCTGCGCCATGGATATGTCTATGACGGCGGCGACGCGTGGACGGGTAAACACGACCGCTGGCTGCGGGAGCACCGCACGTCTGGGGATACGTCGTTCACCACCGCTTTCGATGCCTGCTACGAGGCCATCACCCAAACCGTCGCCCGCCGGGACCGGCTCGACAAGGTCATCGAGGACCTCGCCGCGCACTCGGATTTCACCCCGATGGTCACCCGGCTGGGCTGCTTTGTCAGCGCTCTTCCAAAAGTAGGCCAGTGACGCTCTCCGAAAAGTAGACCACCCACCACGATTGGATGTGTAGTGCCCGGGGACTTCCCTGACACTTCGTGGTCAGGACATGCCTGACAGTTTATCCTTGGGGCGTTCCAGCGGAGGTCTGCGGGACTTTCCGGGGCCGGCCTCGTTTGTTGCCGTTGCCGTGGTAGGTGCCGACGGGGCCGAGGTCGACGATCTCCCGGAGTAAGCGTCCGTCTTCAACGAGGTGCACGGTGACGAAGTCTTTCGCTTCGGTGACGCGGACTTTGTGACCCGACAGCGGCATCCCGACATTGATCCGCCGCCTGCGGTACTTGATGGAGCCGCTCGAGGAGACAACCAGCACGCGCGGGCCGGTGTTTCCTCCCCGGCGCACGTCGGCGGGTGTCATCTTCCGCGATGCGTCGTAGACGACTGCCGGCGTTTGCTGGTTGAGGGAGCGGTGCGGTCGTTCGTGGTTGTAGTACCAGAGGAATCGGTCGCATAGTTTTTGCAATTCCTCGATCGTGGCGGCGGGGCCGTGGTCGGCATAGAACTCTTTGAAGGTGCGGTGATACCGCTCGAGCTTCCCGCAGGTCTGCGGGTGCCGGGGGCGGGAGTTGAGTTGGTGAACGTTCAGCGCTTCCAGGCGCTCTTGGAAGAACACGGGCTTCTGTCCCTTGCGGGATTTGAATTGCAGCCCGTTGTCACTGATCAGCTACCGCGGCACGCCGTGCTCGGTGATCGCGGTGTCCATCGCTTTCCAGGCTGCGTGCACCGTGAAGCGACGGACCGCGGTCGCGCCGATCGCGTAGCGGGCATGGTCATCGAGCAGGTCGACGATCCATGCTTTCGACCCGTCGGCCAAGGCCACCATGGTGCCATCGATCTGCCACAGATCGTTCGGGGCATGACGCTCGAATCGCTTCCACTCCTTCGCAGCCCGGTGTTCCTGCGCCAGGATGAGACCGTGCCGTTGCAACACCCGGTGGATAGTGGACACGACCGGCGGGCGGGCAAGACCGGCCTGCACCAGTTTTGTGTGGAGGGTCCGCGCACCCCACCGAGGATTATCGATACGGAGCTTCACGATCAACGATTCGATCTCCGACGCCGTCCTCGACGGCGAGGTTGTCGGCCGCGTTGACCGCGGCTGCAGTGCAGGGACTCCTTCGGACCAGAGCCGTCGCCGGTATTCGTAAAACGACTGCCTGGATATGCCGTACCGGCGACAGGCCGCAGCGACGCTGATGCCATCGCGTTTCGGGGTCAACAGGATTTCAAGCCAACGCTCGTTCACACTCATCACTCTCATTCAAAAAGAGTGTCAGGGATGTCCCGCGTACAACCTGTCAGCGATGTGTCCGGGCCTTACACTTTTCACCGTCGTATTTGGCTCAGTTTTCAACCGTCGTTGACAATCTTCACGTCAGTGAGGGCATGTCGGTGCGGGCGATTGCGAAGCAACTGGGACTGTCACGGGTGACGGTCACTCGTGCGGTTCAGGCGGCCGGGCCGCCGCAGTACCGGCGAGATCCGAGTCCGTCGGCGTTCGACGTGTTCGAAGCCGACGTGCGGCGGTTTGCGGGTGCTGGGTCCGCACGGCCAGGCTTGCAACTCCAATTCCAGCGGGCACCACCATCCCAAAGAATCGCGGTGAAATCGTTCCCGTCGCCGCGCGCACGTATAACTCGTCGCGCAGCGGTTCGTACACCGAGAGATATGTCACATCGACTTTCATGAGCTCCTGAGCCCGGTCGACGATGCGCTGCAGAATCAGGTCTGCATCGGGGATGGCAAGAAGGTCTCTCGTGGACGACATAACTCCACGCAGCTCGGCGCTTCGCTGGCGCAGAGCATCCACCCGCCGCGCGAGATCCGTCAGAGCGACGGCAGCTTCGGCATCCTCGGACAAAGCCACCCGGATCTCATCAGCATCGATGGTGGTGCCGTCGATGACGGATCGAATGATTCGAGCAAGATCTGATGCCATTGGTCCATTGTCCCCGGTGGTGACACAAACTTCGGTACCGCATACCCAGATGGTCTTGCTGCCGCGCCTCAAACTGATAGCACGGCTGACATGCAGCGTGGCCTGGGGGCCGGAGTAGACGTGAAGCAGTTGGTTGAATTCGAATCACGCACGAAACATGTCCGACAAATTCCTCCGTTACGATCGCACCACCGAGTGAAAGATCGATGCCGCACTATGACAGATCCGATCCTGCAACAGAATGTCCTCGAGCTCAAGGACATGATGAAGGCTGATGCCTTCCTATTGGTGGCCTATGATGACCCCACACGCTCATATGTCCCTGTCGCCAGCCATGCCTACAGTCCCGAAAGCGTCCACACTCTCTGCCAAAACTACCCCGCTGCCTACACACCAGAATTCGTAACGCAGCTCTACGGTGGCCATGACCCTCTGGTGTACACGATCAGCGGGGAACCTCTCGGCGGACTGCCTTTTCGGGAGAGCACTACGTTCAAGTCTGGAATGGACCGACAGGGCTTTCAGGACGGCCTCACGTTGCAGCTTCGGCACGACGGGCGAGATGTGGGATTCGCGCACATGTCGTCCCGGCAGGAGCGCATCTACGATTCACACCTGCAGGACTACGCGCGACCTCTTTCTGGACTCTTGGGTGCAGTAGTTGCATCTCTCGGCTACGACTTCACGGGTACTTCGCCGACAATGACAGCCGGCCTGATTCAGTACACCGGACGAACTTGCGCTGTGCCAGGTCGTTCCAGGCCTCTTCCATTTGATGACCCAAAGTTTCTCGAATTGGCCCTGACATTTCTCAAGTGGTCAGAGATCCCAAAGGCCCGCCATATCTGGGTGCAAGGACGTGCATTCTTCCGAGTGACATTAACGAGACGGAGTGATTTCAGCGACGGCTCGTGGACTCACGGCACGACTGGACAGCAAGCCCTCTTGGTGGAATGTGAGGAGCTCGACGCTCCATTCGGACTCACCCATGCGGAGGTGAGAGTCCTGACTGAGATGACGCTACAGGCATCGAACGAAATGATCGCAACTTCGTTAGGAATCAGTGTTCGTACTGTCCACGCGCATGTTGCCAGCTTGCTGCGCAAGATTCAGTGTGAGAACAGGACACAGGCCGTGGTTTCAGCCATCCGAGAATCCCTGTTAGTGCCCGACCACACGACGATTGTCGACCTGGCCCGTTGGGCACTGCACTGACAACAATGGTGCCAGCGGATGCCCCGCCCACCTGGGCGAGGCATCCGCGTTAGCAAGTCGAATTAGGCACTGTGTGAAACCGGCTGGGTCAGCCTAGCGATCTCATCGATCTCGGCCTTCTGATGTGGTTCCAAGTCGAATCCGCGCGCACCGACCTGGCCCGGCAGGTAGGGGTCAACCAGAGGTTCAACGCCAGCCAATTCGGCGATTACCGCCGCCCCACAGAACGGAACGTATTGAGGGCTGTAGCCGCCCTCCTGCATCATGGCAACCCTGCCTCCGCAGAGTTCATCTGCCAGCGCGAGAATGCTGCGAGTCATTAGCCGAAACGTTGCTGTAGTCGCCATCTGGCGAGCAAGCGGATCATGCATTCCAGCGTCAAATCCGGAGGCCACCACAATGAGATCCGGCTTGAAGTCCCGCAGCGCCGGAATCACGATTGTTTCGAATGCATAGAGGTACCCCTCGTGCCCCGTTCCTGGCGGCAGCGGGATGTTCAGGGCGAAGCCTTCGCCGTCACCCTCGCCGCGCTCCGTGACAAACCCGGAGTCGGTGGGATAGCACCGATCCTGATGAATCGAAATCGTGAGCACGGATGGGTCGGTCCAGAAAATGGACTGTGTGCCGTTCCCGTGGTGAACATCCCAGTCCACGACAGCGGCCTTCTCCACTCCGAGCACTTCCCGAGCGTGTTTCACGGCCACGGCAACGTTGTTGAATGCACAGAAGCCCATGCCTGTTTCGGAGCGTGCGTGGTGGCCAGGTGGGTTGATGATGGCGTAGCCGTTCGACACTGTCCCCGTCACCACGGCCTCCACGAGCGTGATCGCTCCGCCGGCAGAGAGAGCCGCGATGTCGAAGCCTCCCTTACCAAAAGGCGACACGCCATCTCCGGTATCTCCGCCCTTGGCAAGAGTGCTCTCGTACTTGATTCGTTCAACGTGGTCACTCGTGTGAACTCGGAGGAGTTCCTGCTCCGTCGCTTTGCGAGGCTGAAGTCGCTCGAGCGCGTTGATCATCCCAGAAACTGCAACCAACTCGTGAATGCGGCGCTTCGTATCGGGGTGTGCGAAGTGGTGAGTAAGCGGCTGCAGTCCGGCGTTGGGGTCAGCTGGCGCCTGGCCGCCGGTTCCGGTGTCGTACCATCCATATAGTTCGTGCCAAATGTATCCGGTACTCATGTTCTCCTGCTTTCTATTCCAATGCGGTCGTATGGAGCGGAGTGGTGAAAGTGTGTAGGTGATGCGCGAACGACTCGGCGCGTCAGCGTGCTGAAGATTGCGCGAACTCGTCGCTAGGCGTGTGGGAGTCGTCAACGGGACTCGTGGCCTGCATGGCCTGCTTGCCCCGCTTCGCCCAAGACTCGTTGACGAGCCGCTGCACGCTGCTATCCATGGCTACGCCTGCGATCAGCGTCGCGCCGATAAGTGCGGTCTGCAGAAACGGGGATACTCCGAGGATGATGAGGCCGTTGCGAAGAACGCCAACAAAGAGCAGCCCAGCTACCACACTGCTGATGCGACCAACTCCGCCCGAGAAGGCAACTCCCCCGAGCAAAACGACGGTAAGTGCCTGAATTTCGAGCCCGGAGCCGATTGTCGGGCTTGCGGCTTGTATTTTGGCGCTGAGCAGTATGCCAGCGACCGAAGCCGATGCGCCGGAAGCGATAAAAAGCAACATGCGAACACGCGGTACATTGATCCCGATCAAGTGGGATGCCCGTGGGTTTCCGCCAACGGCCAGAACCTGACGGCCGATGGGATGTCGCGCCAGGAGATAGCCAGCTGTCGCGATGGCAAGAACCAACAGCAGGAGCTGGAGGGGAACTGGACCAACCATTGCTTTTCCCAGAGCACGAAAACTTTCGGGGAGACCGGTAACCGTTGCGCCGTTTGTTATGACGAGTGCTAGTCCGCCCCACACGCTCAACGCGCCGAGGGTCACGACCATGGAACTGAGTCCAAAGTAGGCGACAAGGAAGCCGTTTATCGCTCCGGTCAGAAGCCCGACTGCTAATCCTGCAACGATACCCACGACAGGACTTCCGGTTTCATTCATCACCATGCCGCTGATGACCGCTGTCAGACTGGCGATGGAGCCGACAGACAGGTCGACCGAGCCCGTCATGACGATGAAGGCTATAGGTAAGGCGATGATGCCGAGTTCAACTATTTGTAATAGCACGGTCTCACCGTTGGAGAAACTGAAGAATCGTGGATTCAGTGTGCTGAAGAAAACGATGAGGAGTAGCAGTGCAACGAAGATGCCGTTCTGTGCCAGAAGGATTTTGGCGCGTTCTGTGGCGGTCATGCGGGCTCCAATTTTGTTTCGTTGGGGAGATTGGCCAGGTCGAGTAGCGTGTGGAGCAATTGCTCATCGAAGTCGTCGGTTCGTGGAATTTCGACTATGTGGGAACCGAAAAATACGTAAGCGCGGTCACACATCGTTGCAATCTCGTCTGTCTCTGCCGAGGCCACCAACACAGCAGTTCCCTCTCCGGCCAGGTGTCGCACGACTCGCCTTATGTCCGACTTCGCGCTGATGTCCACGCCTTGGGTTGGCTGGGCCAGTAGCAGCACCCGGGGCCTAGAGGGGTAGATCCATCGAGCGAGAAGATGTTTCTGGCGGTTTCCGCCACTGAACTCCGCGATTGGGGCATCCGCCCCCGGACCCAAGATGGCGAGATCGGCGCGTGCTTTGACGTATGTCGTCGAGGTCGACTGGTTTGAGCGTTTTCGACGAAACAGCCACGGCAGGCGAACATTGTCTGCAGCGCTCATCGCGGCGACCAGCCCGTCTTGCTCGCGATCACCGGGCACCAAGTGAACGCCGGCGCGAATGGCGATCCGTGGCGTGGACGGACGGTACGGCATGCCGTCCAGCTGGGCAACGGGCGGTGTATGCGTTAGGCCGAATAGGGCGTCAAGCACCGCGAATTGTGGTCCCGCTGCCATTCCAAAGAGCCCAACGACTTCATTTTCTGCGAATGTGAGTCGCGAGGCGAGTTCCACTTCAAGAACGGTGGTTCCGGGCATATGCACGATCCGTGCGTCCTGCTCCAGCTCGGGGGCTAAAGCACGGGCAAGCTCGCGAACGGTGAGATTCGCAGTGGGCTGATCGTGCACCAGAATGCCGCCACGCAGGACAACGATGCGGCTGCATACGTCGATGATGTCGGGGAGCCGATGTGAAACATAAATGATTGCAGTGCCCTGGGCAGCGAACTCACGAATGAGGTCGTGCAAGGCACGAGTTTCTTGGTCACCGAGGGCAGCGGTTGGCTCGTCAAGAAAAAGGACTCGCACCTCGCCAGCTAATTCACTTCGCGCAAGATCGACCATTTGGCGTTGACCCAGCGTGAGCGACGACACCGGCTGATGGAGGGAAATTGACGAGGAGGCATCAACAGTGTTGAGGGCCGTCTGCGCGGCTTGCAGGCGCGCTGTTCGTGTCGCGGGTGCGGGGCGCATCAGAAACATATTGTCGAGAACGCTCAGGTTCTGGGCGAGAGCCGGTTCCTGATGAATGACTGTCAAGCCTAAGTCGATTGCATCCTTGGGCGTGAGTTTTCGTGGAAGGAGTTTCCCGTCTACCAGAATCTCGCCATCGGTCGCCGACACGGCGCCCGTCGCCACATTTAGGACCGTCGACTTACCCGCACCGTTGTGCCCAAGCATTCCGACGATTTCACCCGGTTGAATACTGAGCGTCAGAGAGCTGAGGGCTCGCGTTGCTCCAAAATCTACGGTCATGGAACGAAACTCGAGACGCGGTGTCTCTCGATCTGACAAGATCATGGTCGAAGTTCCTTCTGGTCAGCTAAAGCGTGAGTGCAATCTCGTGATGGTGCGAACAGCCGCGGCCCGCCGCAGGTCGCCCTGCGGCGGGCACTCAGCTAATCGACGTAATACTCATCAGCGTTACTTGCACCTACAGCGATGGAGTGCAGAACTTCATCTCCAGACAACGTGCCTTCGGCAGCCGCAATGAGCATCGCAGCGTTCTTCTCAGCGAGGGCCTGTGCCGGCAGAATGTAGCCAAAGCGCCAGATCGAGTTTTCCTTCTTGATGATGTCGAGGGACTCGTTCGTCGCGTCCAAGCTGGACACGAGGTAGTCAGAGTCATCTGCGGCGACTCCCGAGTCAATGACGGCTTGGTAGATGCCGAGCCCCGGGTCGTCACCGATGGCGAGCCACGCCTTGGTGTCAGGAACGGCTGTCAGCTGGCTCTGAGCCGCTGCGTAGGCGTCCTGGCGAGTCGCCGAACCGATGTCGTAGATTTTCGCATTGGGTGCGGTCTCGGCCAATCCGGCTTCAATGCCTTCCGCGCGAAGCCGGGCTAGGTCAGCACTACGGTCGGCGACGAGGGCGATTGGCACCTCACCATTGCCATGAGTCTTTAGGAGCCATTCACCCGCCTGGCGCCCGAGAGTCAATCCGTCTTCATAGTTGTCGAGAACCAGACTGTATTCGACCCCGTCCCAAGAGGATGCATATCCGACGACTGGCACCCCCGCCGCGACAGCCTCCCCCGTTACCGGGATGAGTGAGTCCGACTGAATCGGGTACCCCATGATGGCTTTCACATCGCCGCGCTGGATCCACGCCTGCCAGTCAGATATCTGCGTCTGAATGTCCCAACGAGGATCGTCGGTGACCAAGGTGTATCCGGCTTCTTCAATGATCGGCTTCATGAACTCGAGCGTGTCCAGCCAGATTTGAATATCCATACCGGCGTAGCTCATTGCCAACGCCCCCTTGCTCTCCGTATCGGATGATCCCGCGGTATCGGCGGAACAACCGGCAAGAGTAATCGTGGCAATAATGGCGCCAACGGCGGCAAGACGCGCGACTGATTTCCGCATTGCTTCTCCTCGTATAGTGCTTCGGTACCGGGCTAGGCCCGGGCTGTGTATCCTCACGCTACTGAGAAGGGAATAGGGCAACATCGGCAAAATTACCTATATGAATCACGCCGGGTAACTCTTTACCTGCGCGAAATATTCGTCTGCTTTTCACTGGAATTCGCGGGCATCACCTCGCAAAGAGCGCAATATTCTGATGCTGACTACCGCAAGTGTTACGGCGTGTTAACGCTGGGTAAACCTCCCGGTATTCGTGGCTCTCCAGCTTTCCTTTCGCTGAAGAAAGTTGCATCCTTTTCTCTACGTACGTATAAAAAAAGAATGAGCTATCGGAGGAACCTGTGACCACCACCCCAAGGATCGACTTCATCTACCTCTCCGAACCCGACATGATTCGAGCAGGGGTGACTGACATGCCTGCCTGCGTCGACGCCATGGAGGACATGTTTTCCCTGCTTCACACCGGTGACTACCGAATGTCGGGTTCCAACAACGATTCCCACGGCGCGATGATCACCTTCCCCGAATCCTCTCCTTTTGCGGGTATGCCGGAGCCCACGACAGACCGACGCTTCATGGCGATGCCGGCCTATCTCGGCGGAAGCTTCGGAACTACGGGCGTCAAATGGTACGGGTCGAACATCGCCAACCGGGAGCACGGACTGCCCCGTTCCATTCTCACGTTTATGCTCAATGACACCGTCACGGGGGCGCCGCTGGCCCTCATGTCGGCAAATCTGCTTTCTGCCTATCGCACCGGAGCAATACCAGGTGTTGGCGCACGGCACTTGGCCAAAGCGGATGCGCGGGTCGTAGGCATTGTCGGCCCCGGTGTCATGGCCCGCACGTCGCTGTCGGCCTTCATCGTTGCCCGGCCCAACATCGACACCATCAAGGTCAAGGGCCGCAGTCGCCGGAGCCTCGACGAATTCACGGCGTGGGTCAAGTTGGAACACCCGACGATCACGACCATCCTCGAGGTCGACACCATTGAAGAAGCGGTCCGCGGTAGCGATATCGTCACTTTCTGCACCTCGGGAATGGTCGGCGACCCGCGCACCTACCCGACCGTAGAGCGCGATTGGGTGAAGCCCGGCGCTTTTCTCAGCATGCCCGCCGGCTGCAACACGGACGCCGCCATGGATGCGCCCGACGTGCGCAAGGTTCTAGACAGTCCCGGTCTCTACGAAGCCTGGGCCGGCGAAGTACCCGCTCCGGCGCACGACAGCATCCCGATCATCGGCTGCAAGTACATGGACCTCATCCGCACGGGCGCCCTGTCGGCGGACGATCTCGAAGACTTGGGCGCCATCGTCGCCGGAGCCAGTCCGGGACGACGCACCGACGATGAGATCATCGTGCTGTCCGTAGGCGGCCTTCCGGTGGAAGACGTGGCCTGGGGAACAGTCATTTACCGGCGCGCTATCGCTCAGGGTATCGGCGTTTCGCTGAACCTCTGGGAATCTCCGGCGCTCGCCTGATGGCTGCTCCGACGAAGAATGTCGACCTGGCAGTTATCGGCTTGGGCACAATGGGCTCAATTGCTCTCTGGCAGGCCGCGATAGCTGGTATTCAGAGCGTGCTCGGCATCGAGCAGTACGGACGTGTGCACGCCAATGGCGCTTATGCCGGCGAATCTCGACTCTTTCGAGTTGCTGCCAAGGAAGGGCAACTCTACACACCGGCCCTTCTCGAAGCGCGCCGCATGTGGAAGGACCTAGGCACGGCGAGCAATCGCAACATACTGGTCGAAACTGGTGCCTTGAGCGTGGCCCCCGAAGGCCATCCTGACCTCGACCAGACCCTGACTTCGATCCGCGACTACGAACTCCCCCACGAAATTCTGGATTCCGCCGGCCTGCGCGCTAACTACCCGCAGTTCCACATTGAGGACGACGACACCGGAGTGCTCGATGTGCTCGGCGGTGCCCTTCGCCCCGAAACGGCTGTGCTGGCAGCGACGGAGCAGGCCCTCAAGCATGGAGCCGAAGTCTCGTACGACACCGAGGTCACTGCCATCGACGTCGTGGACGGACGTGTGCGCATCCGAACTTCACACGGCGATGTCCTGGCGGGTCGCGTCATCGTGACGGCCGGACCTTGGACTACTCGGCTACTCCCAGAGCTCTCGGATTTGGTGACGGTCAGCAGCTACGCGCTCACCTGGATGATGCCGCGCCATATTGAGCTGTTCACACCGGACAAGCTGCCCGGCTTCATGCGCGATCTCGATGATGTGCACGCCTTCGGCGTGCCCACCCTGGACGGATACAGCATCAAGATCTGCCCGCACATCGTGTTCGACGAGGTGGCAGACATAGCTAACCGCCCCACAGCCCTCACCCGCACCCAACTCCGATGGATCGGCAAAGCGGCACAACGCCTGATGCCCGATCTCGTCGCCGAGCCCGTGCGCTGGTCGGTACATCCCGACTCGCAAACCGCGAACAAGATGCCAATCATTGACACCCTCGCCGACGGCCTGATCACGGTCGCGACGGGCATGAGCGGTAACGGATTCAAGTTCGCGCCGATCTACGGCCGGGCCGCAGCCGAACTCGCACTCACCGGAACAAGCGACTGGCAGCATCCGCTCTTCACCCTTACGGGGCATCGAGGATGACCTGCATTGGCTCGGCGCCTGGGACCACGACCAACACGGCTCAGCCCCGCTCGGCTGGCATCGCGATTTCGCGGATGCCCGCCAGCGGCTTCGCCTTTGAGTCCGGTTATCGGGGACTCGGTTGGAACGCAATCGGCCGACTCAGCAGACTTCATGGCCGGGCGAGCCACGTCGAGGAGTTCTGCCATTCTTGATCGCTTGGCCAGGACAGTCACCCAGGCTCCGACTCCGACCAGTACCTCGTATCCGATGTCGGGTATGGCTGGCGCTTAGTGCGCGGATTGAAGTCCGCCTCGCTCATGTCAATGATGTCCGGGAGTTTACCTTCGGCCACCATCCCAGCCAGATCATTTCGGCGCATCTCAGCCATCAATCGCTGGCGAACCGGCTCGATAACTTCTAGTAGGAGTTCATCCACCGTTTTGACCAGGTCAAGGAATCGAACTAGGAGAGGCCCGGGAAGGGGCTGCACAACGGTTACTGCCTGTACGTCTCTCAGCCTCATACCTGCTACCTCGACGATGGCAATTGAATATGTCGTTGAAAGCTGCGACTGCGAGTTGGCGATTGTTGTATTTCGAAAAGCTCCAATCAGCATATGGGCGTCTAAGAGGTTCTCCGGGATTGCAACATGATCGGTGAGGGGCTTTCTCACCTTGGAGGGGAAGTATGTGCGGCAGTAGGCGAGCGCAGCGAAGCCGCTGAGATATGGTGCCTCGTCGCGTAGCAGATTCCCCTCAGCGCCTTTGATTGCGAGTTCGAGCGTCTGGCGCGCCTCAGTTAGATCGGCGCCGTAACTCGACAGTTCCACGAACAGCCGAGCATCGGCGGAATCTGGAACCGCAACGACGACCATGCCCACACTACGATGATCACCCGTATCGGTCACACCAGCACCGTCGCGAACGTCGCCAATCCTACGCAATTTGAGCCGTCAGGCCGTGACCAGGCCGCTATTTCGAGAGGGGTGGAGATTGGCCACCACCCCCCAGCATGGTCAGCTCGCACATCGGCCATTGTTCGTTGAAAGCCGGGATCGACACACCAGAAGTGCCAACCGGCCACTATCCCTCCGCCCTGGAGCTGGCGTGCCGCCCCACTGACGGTCGCGTAGATGACTCCGTTCATGAGCAGGGTTCCATCTGCATTTACCGTCGCGGTCTCGCCACGGTGAGCTGCTGGCTTGGCGTAGAGAATCGACCCAGGACTCAAAAGACCCGCGCGAACGAGATCGACCACTTCCGTGCGATATTGGGCACGTCCGACGGCCTCATTACTTATCCCTCGGTGTCCTGTGGGAACGGGCCAAATTTCACTTATAGCCTCAACGAGATCGTCGGCACGCGAAAGTATCTCGGTATCCGTCCAGGAATCAGCGTGGACGACATCTCGCGTGAGGAGGAGTGTGTCATGCCGGACCAATGCGGCACGTTGCCGTTTGAGGCAATCCAAGCGGCGTTCGACAACCGTGCGTTCAGGCTCTGCGTCACCAGAGTGAGATTGCCGAGAGTCTGCACAATGCTGTCCCGCCGATTCTCGGCTTCATCGTCGGTTAGGTGGTTCCAATTTGAGCGCCACTCTTGGGGCATGATGTGCTCGATCGTACAAACTCGGCGCGATACCGGCGACACGGAGAAGGAGCGCCCACCAGGAAAGCCTCGACGCTGGTCTTCGACTGCTTCGAGGACCATTCGCAGTCGTCCCTTTCGAAACTTTTTATACGCCTGCAAGTCCACCAACTCCCGTCGGAGCTCGGCATCATCCGGCCAATAGCCAAAGCTCGAGGTCTGGACCGCGAGGTATGCGCGCGCAGCCTCATCCACGGCCGTTATCGAAGGGCGCTTAGCCAGATGGATTAGCAGGTCCAACATGAAGCGGTTGGTGCCCTGCGACTGCGCCCTAACGAGTGCACGCCGCACGAACCAACTTTCCAGGGTGTCCAATAGGCGCTCACGTTCGAGGTCGTCAAGCGCTGCCTGCTCCGGCTCGCCCAGCCAGATGAGGAGCGGTTTCGTGATCTCAGAGTCGAGCGTGCTCATTCGATACACGAATAGGTTCAGCCGACTGAGTGCTCCGTCACGGACAGCGGCACCCTCGGTGAAAGCACGATACCGATCGGCGGCTGACCGCAGGGCACGGAGAAGAGTGAGAATGTCCGTTCCAGAAGCCCCGACGTACCGTTTAAACTGCATGAAGACCTCGCGCGCGGGGATTTCCTTCAGGGTCTTGGCCGTAAGCCACTGCGTCAGGAACAGTGAACTCCGGGCGTACTTGATGCGACCAGTCGTGACCTCGGCCTCCCAAAATGGTGTTTCAAAATCGGCCCAGTAGTCCTGGTAGGCGCTTTCAGTGGCTGCTGCATCCTTTTCCAGACGCTGGAAGAGATAGTTCTTGATCAGATCGGCGGCGGTCAACGGAGTACCACGAGCGGTCAAGGTATAAAAAATTTCCTGGGCATCTTCATGCGAGAGCAGTTGTATCGTCACGATCTGAAGTCGCGTCGTAATCGCAGGCACGAGCAAGCCTGCGCGTCTCTCAACTGTGGACGGTTCTGCGTCCAACCATTCGCCGATCGCCTCAAAGAAGTAACGGTGCGCGTCCACCAGCCGACCGGCCGGCAAAGACGAGTGATCGATGGGAGCCTCGGCCGACATCGCTGCGGAGAAGGCTGGCCGATCGCGGTTGGTCGGCCACACCTTGAACCGATCGTCCGGGTGCTGGCGAAATGACTCCGGGTTCTCAACCAAGGTGAGCACTTGGGCAGCAAGGTGAGTCAGCCCGCGCGACTCCAGCTGGGCGTGTAGGGCATCCAACAGGATCTGAAGCGTCGTCAGGCGCTGCTGCCCATCGATGACGGTGTACTGCGGCAGGTCACCCAGGGCTGTCGCCTTCGCCTGCAAAACGACCGCGCCCAGAAAGTGGGTCGCCTGCCCATCACCCTCCGCAATCACGTCGATCAGGCGAGTCACATCAGTCCACAGTGGCTCCCACTGAACTTCCCGCGACCAAACGTAGGGCCGTTGGAACAGGGGAACAATCAACCTCTGCGGCGAGAAGAAGACCTGCTGTGGAGAAGTGACTTGCGTGAGCATCGAATTTCATTCCTTGCATCGACCTGAGAATGAGCTATTGCAATTCATCGCTACATTCAACGATAGATGCGCCAGCTATCAATGCCGACGGATGCCGCTCCATTGTTGTCGGAGTCCGGTCCCGACTGAAATCACTCAGAGTGGTGAACTGGAGATGGTGACGGACCGCTATTTCGGTGGAGCCAGCCGCTGCATCACATCCGCCGGCCCCGACTTCACCGTGCGGTCCGGCTCCGCATAGCGCGCCATAGTCGTCGACGTAGACGTGTGTCCGAGCATGTCGGCCGCCGCCTGCGTGCCAAGCTCGTTGGCAAGCAAAGTCGCGCCCGTTCGGCGAAATGAGTGCGGAGTGATGTTCAAGCCCTCGAGCCCCGCATTGCGGAGTATTTCCCGGAACGTGCGCCTCACGTTATATGGCGCGAGCAGGGTGCCGACCCTGGAGTAGAAGATCAGGTGCTCAGCATCCTCCGGATCGAGCAGTGCCAAACGCTGGCGGATAACCTCGGCCGCTAAGGGCGGCATGCCGATGACCCGGTTCGACTCGTGCGTCTTGGGATGCTCCTGACGATGCACGCCGGCTTTGTTGTGCACGACGAGCGTGCCGCTGATGTTCACCCGCGGCGGGTCGGCATTCAGGTCGACGTCGCACTGCCGAATGGCGAGCACTTCTCCGATGCGCGTGGCGGTGCCGAGCATCACCTCGATGATGTCCCTCACCTGGCCGTCGGACCGCGGACCCATCCTGCCCTCTTCCGTGCGCCATTCGCGGGCTGCCAGGCGGATAGCGGCAATCTGCTCGGTCGTGAGCGCCTTCGGCGTGTGCGGAGGACTCTTCATTCGCGAGGTCTCCTTCATCGGATTTCGCGGAATGATTTCCCGCCGCGTAGCGAACGCCAGGATCATTCCGAGAATCGTTCGAGAGTGCTTTGCCCGCGTATAGGACTGCACTCGCTGCTCCCTGAGGAAGAGCTCGATACGACCGACGGTCACCTCGCGAATCGTGAAGTTCTCGAAGTAGGGCAAAACGAGCACGCGCAACGCTCGTTGATACGTGTCCTTCGTGCCCTGGACACGGTCGACATCGAGCATCACGTCCTCCATCCATGCCGCCGCGAGCAACGGAAATGGTGAGCTCGCGGTGAGTGAGTCGCCGCTGCCGCCTGCTCTCAGACGGGCAGCAAGTTCTGCTTTGAGGGACGCCTGCGCAGCGTTACGACTCGGTCCGGTCGCCGTCACCCTCCGCGTTTGACCGTCCCAATCCCGGAAGCGAGTAATCGCCCGGAAGACCCCCGGACCGACCTGTTGAGTCGTGATGGCACCAAACGTGCTCACTGGCAGTCTGGGTCGTCCGGCCATCAGCGCTTGGTACCCTTCGTCGACGACGGGAGCCTCCGGCTCGTGCAGCCCGTCGAGCCATCGCACCACGTCGGAAACCCGGAAGCGGATTTCCCGGCCCACTCGAATGCCCGAGGGGCCACGCCCGTCGGTGCGCAGATCGTAAATCGCCTGCGTCTGCACGCCGAGGTACTCGGCGAGCTCGCTTGTCGTTGAAACCGGCTCGAGGCCAAGCCCAGAGTGTCGTTCGCTGTCCATAACCCATAGGTGATCAAGGTCATCCCAGATGAATCGAACCGGGCCGTGCACCTTCTCCACGAGCGGACGGAGATGGCGGATATTTTTGAATAAAAGACCAATAAACGGATAGTGCATCAAGTCTTGCCCTTTCGGTACAGACAAGAAACCCTGATCAGATCGATTTTACAGTAGGGCGGGTCGGACTTGAACCGACGACCGACGGTTTGCGCCTAGCTCTTTTTCGAGCCGGCAGAGGATGCGTCAAAACCTCGAGTAATTTCGACCTGACGAGGAGTTCTTTGGTACAGCGACCTCCGTTCTCTCGAAACATCTGGACTGATTTCGGTCTGTTTCGAGGCAATAAACGTTGAATAAACGTGCGCGCATCAAGTCTCCACGCGAACGCGACGCCGTTCTGCGCCACCACCCCTAGCTTGCGCATCAGCAAAAGCAAAAGCAAAAATCGTAGAGGACGGCACGAGTCTCTTTTGGGGAGCAGTGCTGAGCATGTCCTGATTGCCGACCGGCATGTCAGCTGGCGGATGGCGCCCGTCGGGCGTGCAACCAAAGACTTTTGAATCGTGCAATGTTCTCCTCATTGCGGGCCCAGGTGCCCTCTACGGGAGTCTCGGGATAGCCGAACTGTTCCGCGGCTTCCAGCGGGGTGGCGGGCCGCGCACGGCCCGCCACCGCCTATGCCGGCTGCAGGACGGTTGACAGAGTGAAACCGCGGTAATCATCCGCAGCGACCGCGTTGCAGATCGCGCGAAACCCACCAACTCCACCGAGATAGGGCAGCACGACTCGTGGTTTTCCACTGATATTCGCGCCGGAGTACCAAGACGTGCTTGCCGAATGCAACGTGAAGTCGGCAATTTCTCGTGCGCCAGCGATCCAGGCCTGCTCGGCTTCCCGGGTTGCCTCAATCCGCGTATGTCCCGTGCGGTGCATGTGGTCCAGGCATTCGGTGATCCACTCCACGTGTTGCTCGATGGAAACGATCATATTGCTCAGGACTGAGGGGCTTTGCGGGCCTGTGACGGTGAACAGGTTCGGAAAACCGGCGACCATCAGACCCAGGTAGGCGTGCGCGCCGTCTTTCCACGAATCCGCCAGGGTAACCCCGTCGATTCCGCGGATGGTTATGCGCGTGAGCGTGCCGGTGAAGGCGTCATACCCCGTCGCGTAAACAATGCAATCAACCTCAATTTCAGTGTCCGTCGTGCTGATGCCGGTGGCGGTGATGCGTTCAATGGGCGCACGCAGTACGTCGACCAGGTGCACATTCGGCTGGTTGAATATCTCGTAGTAGCCGCTGTCGATGCAGAGTCGTCGTGTTCCGAACGGATACCCGGACGGAATCAACGTGGCAGCTGTCGCGGGGTCCTGCACAATATCACGGATGCGGTTGGCCACGAATGTGGCCGCCGTAGCGTTCGCCGCCGGGTCTACGAGAATGTCGTTGTAGACGCCGAGATACCGGAACGGGATCCCGTCATCGTAGATCTCCTGAAATGCTGTGTCCCGCTCGGCCTGGCTCGCGTCGAGCGCGCTGGTTCCCGTTGACGGCAGGGCGAGCCCGTCCAGCGAGTTACGCGCAGCCTCGCGCAGTTGCGCGTAGTTCGATTTCGTCGTGGCTACTTCATCAGCGGTCAGATCCCGGTTATGAGCGGGCATGCTGTAGCTGGGTGTGCGCTGCAGAACGAACAACTCCGCGGCGTCCTTGGCGATTTCTGTTGCCGCCTGAATTCCCGAGGATCCGGTACCAATGATGGCGACTCGGCGTCCGCTCATATCGACGCCTTCTTCGGGCCAAGTGGCCGTGTGGATGCTCGAACCAGCGAAGTCCGTCATACCGGCTATGTCGAGTGGTTTCGGCGTCGACAAAGCTCCGGTGCCCATGATGCACCACCTGGCCTCCAGCGTGTCCCCCGTGTCGCACGTCACCCGCCATCGGTCATCGGCCGCATCGAAGTCCATGCTGGTGACGCGCGTGTTGAACTGGATGTCCCGGCGCAGGTCGAAGCGGTCGGCGACGTGTTGCGCATAACGAAGCAGCTCTGGCTGCGAGGGGTAACGTTCGCTCCACACCCATTCCTGCTGCAGATCGTCGTCGAAGGAATACGAGTAATGCATGCTTTCGATGTCGCAGCGCAGGCCGGGGTACCGATTCCAATACCAGGTGCCCCCCACGTCGCTGCCGGCCTCGATGAGGCGCGCGGATAGCCCTATGGTCCGCATGTGGTGCAAGGCCATCATCCCGGACCACCCCGCACCCACAATCAGCACGTCATAGCGGGCGGTCTCGGTCATGACGCGAGCTCCGCGACGGCAACGTGCTGCGCTGCAAATATTCCGGCTTCCCGGATAAGGTCGCTGCCCTCGCTGAGCATGAACGCAAACAGTGACCAGTCGTGCACCATGTGCGGCCATATTCGCAGGCTGACGTCAACCCCGGCCGCGCCGGCAAGGGCGGCCAAGCGCGTCGAGTCGTCGAGCAGGACCTCGGCCGACCCCACAGCGATGTGCAGCGGAGGCAGACCGGTCAGGTCGGCGAATAGCGGGGAGGCCAGCGGATCGGTGGGAGAGGCCCCACCGAGATAGCGGTTGGCCGAGAGGCGGAGGCCTGGTTCGTCGAGCGAGTTGTCCTCCCCTGCCTTGCTGGTCATCGTGTCACCGGACAGGCTGAGATCGGTCCACGGTGACAACAGGATGGCGGTGGCTGGCTGGGGCAATCCGGCTCCTCCGATCGCCACGAGGAGGGACAGAGCGAGTCCACCGCCGGCGGAGTCCCCCGCCACGACGATCCCCGAAGCGTCGATGCCAGATTCGAGCAGGCCCCGATACGCGGCCAGCGCATCATCGATGGCTGCTGGAAAGACATGCTCGGGTGCCAGCCGGTAGTCAATCGCGAATAGGGCAAAGCCGCCGGCTCGCGCCAGACCGGCGGCCAATCCGCGGTAGCCGCTCGCAGTGCCGACAACATAGGCGCCGCCGTGCAGGTACAGCATCACGGCGGCGGACGGTTCCGCGGCCTCAAGCCAGAGGCCGGAGATCCCGCCGATGACGCGCGGGTCAAACGCAAGGGTCGGGTCCACCGGGAAAGAATCGAGGAGAGTATCAAATTGTTCGCGCACGACGAAGGCATCGTCTGAGAAGTTCGGCCCTCCTGCTGCGAGCATTCCGGTGAGCTGGGCAAGTTCGGAGGAGGTCATCATTGTCCTTTCGCTGGAGATCACGTCGTCGTGATGGTTGGAAGTTCTCCTAGAACGACTCTGCAACGGTGCTTCGCACCGCGTCAGGACTCCAGCGCATTCTTATGGGATTCGTGTGCACACAGCGCACGTCGGGTCAGCTTTTTGAGGCTGCGCGCCAATTTCCCGGTGTCATTCCGTAAACCTCTTTGAAGCTGCGCGAAAAGTATCCGGGATCATGAAAGCCCCAGCTGGCCCCGATTGAATTGATGGTCCGCTCAGCAAGAACGGGATCGCACAGATCCCGGCGCGATTCCTGCAAACGACGACGCTTGATCCACTGGGAGACGCCTACTCCCGTTGGCTGGAACAGGCTGTGCAGTTGCCGAAGAGAAATAAAATGCTCGGCAGCAATTGTGCGCGGTGAGAGATGATCCTCACGAAGGTACGTGTTGACGTGGCGGCAGATACGAGCCATGAGAGCACTGCGCTCGGCCGACGCCGAGGTGCTGACCCCGTCGAATTGCGCTGCAGCCAGAGTGGACACCAGATCGAGGCCGGTGCGGGCGAGGCGGCCACCGGACGGTCCCGTCAGCAGCTCAAGATTACCGGCCAAGGACAGCATGAATGTTGACAGGAGGGATCCGACTCCCGCGCCGTCAGCAATGGGCAGAGCGGTCAACTCGCTGGCCAGGCCCGAAGGGAGATCAAGCGCGTTTTTGGGGAACATGGCCACGACGAAATGATAGTCACCGTCGAACTGAAGGGTGTACGCCTTGGACGTGTCGTACATCGCGATCGTGCCTCGCGTGAGTGGAATTTCCCGACTGGCCTGCGTCATCGTGCCCGTGCCCGAGATTTGAATGCTGATCTTGTAGAAATCCAGGTCGCGTTCCGTCACCGCTGCTGGCCGTCGCTCCACGACCTGAGCCGATCCGACGATATCGCTGATCTGCAGCTCGCTCGAACCGGCAGAACGAAAGCCGCCCCTGAACTCGCCACCCGCGATCGGAACGATTCTCAGGAGCGGAAACGCCTGCTGCATGCCTTCGCGCCAGCGAGCGAGCGGCGATACGCTGCCGGGATCACATGCCAAGGTGCTCACCGTATTGCGGAGACTGACCATCGGGTACCTCCTTGTACCGGCATCGTTGCGGATCGGTGCTGCGTCATCTCCAGAGTGTCAGGGATCGCGAGCGGTGGCATCCCCCGGCGCCTCTAATTGTTGGTCGGGGCCGGGCGGACGGTGTCAGGCGCGCCCCGCACTCGGCCCACCGCGAGAAGAGGTCGACTTATGCCGTTGCTAGACACGCGACCACGCAGAGTGGTCTACGGAGTGCGCTCGGCGACTTCCGTCGATCAAGAAGGTCGCTGCCTTCTCCCCAATGATCATCGCCGGAGCGTTGGTGTTGCCCGTCGTGACCGCCGGCATGATGGACGCATCGGCAACCATCAGGCCGGCCAGCCCGTGCACACGGAGGTTGGGCGCGACCACGGCCAGCGGGTCAACGCCCATTTTGCACGTGCCGACTTGATGGTGGTATGTGATCGCCGTGCGACGAATGTAGCCCTCAACGTCGTCTGCGCGCAGGGTGGAACCGGGATACACCTCGTCGGCACCCCACTCCTCGACGAGCGCGGGCTGGCGCCCGACCTCGCGTACCTGGGCGACGGAGGCGACCAGGCTCAGCATGTCATCGGGATGACTGAGAATGTTCGGGTCCATGAGAGCGACAGCGTGCGGATCTGCGCTCGAGAGCTTGAATGTTCCGCGGCTCTTCGGCGAGACCAGCGCCGCCATGAGCGTGAACCCGCTGGCCGGGGTATCCGTCATCCACTCATCTGCCATCGGAACGCTGAAGGCCAGCGGCTGAGTGTCCGGTACCGGTAACCCCGGCCTGGTCGTTGAGAACCAATGCACCTGCGTGATGGGCACACCCGCCGGGGGCGGCCCGATCTCTCTGATTGTCGTGCGATAGATGACCGGAACCAACAGGTGGTCATGCAAGTTTTCACCGACTCCGGGAGCATCGAGCACCACGGGTATGCCGAGTGCCTCGAGGTCCCGTGCGGGTCCGATGCCCGAATGCAACAGAATCCGCGGCGAATCGAGTGCGCCCCCGGCCAGCACTACTTCACCGCCGCGCAACTGGTGCAGTTGGCCGTCCTGCTCATACTCCACACCGACGGCGCGTTCATTCTCGATAATGACGCGATGCACCCAGGCTCCGGTGGTGATTGTGAGACCCGGCGTTCCGACGATGGGGTGCAGATAGGCGCGGTAGGTGCTCAACCGCTCGCCGTTTCGGAACGTGAGCTGTTCCTGGGCGATGCCCTCCTGGGTCGCTTCGTTGTAGTCGGGGTTGAGCGCCAGCCCAAACTGCTGACCGGCACGCAGTACGGCATCCTGAATCGGATGCTTCGGATAGTCGGTTGTGACATCCAGCAGGCCGCCGACTCCACGGCTCGCGGATGACGGCCCGCCGTAGTTTTCGATTCGCTGATAGATGGGAAGCACGTCGTTCCACCCCCAGCCCGGGTTGCCCTGTGCCTCCCACTGGTCGAAATCGTGTGCTGCTCCGCGAACATAGATGGACGCATTGAGCGAGTGGGAACCGCCGAGCACCCGGCCTCGCGGCCAATGCAGGCGACGGTCGAAGGCGTGCTTCTGCGGGGTGGTGAAGTAGCCCCAGTCGTCAGGGCCCAGCCACAGCTCCCCCAGTCTGCTCAGGTCATGAATGGCAGGGTTTGTGTCTGCCCGACCAGCTTCCAGCAGATGTACGGTCACGCCGGCGTCAATGAGGCGACGGGCCATGATCGATCCGGCCGTTCCGCCGCCAACAATGATCACGTCGGGTTGCTTGGTCATGCAGTCCTCCTCGTTGAGTGTTCTCTCAGTGTGCTGGCGCCGGTGCACCTCCGCTTGTCTGAGCACGCAACCATATTGACCGTGGAGGCAGATTGTGGACGCTCGTGCCGCTGAAGGACTTGGGCGCGAGCTGATCGCAGCTTCGTCGTGGAGCAGAAACTGCACACCACGATCTCGAAGCCTTCGACACGACCGCCCGAATGACGGTCAAAGAAGCAAAGTTCCCGTGATTATTGACGGTTTTGCGCCGAACATGAGTGCTCTCGTGGTTTTCAGCGCACATCCGCACTTAGGTTCACGGAACCTGTGTGCGGGGGTCGGTGAGGTCGGGTGTTCGACGTGTCAGCGACGGTCAGGAATTGAGCCAGTATCGACGGTGAAAATTGAGCCACGTGTTGTGCTTTCATTGTGCCGCGTTTTCGGCGCGGACTGAAGGTAATGATTCGATGCCGGTGTTGTGGAGCCG
>Ga0307486_1001046_pt1 | contig 22554 bp, 18 predicted proteins | sample CBIW02metaG_FD_203663 | JGI IMG/M metagenome (GOLD analysis project Ga0307486, IMG submission 203663) | Sea-ice brine microbial communities from Beaufort Sea near Barrow, Alaska, United States - CBIW 0.2 | ecosystem: Environmental > Aquatic > Marine > Coastal | place: USA: Alaska | collected...
AAAGCATTCCAAGGCATTTGTTCATGGACAGTAGTTTTGAAGACCATGCCTACCAGGACAAGGCTTTTCCAATTGCGGCAGACCAAACTATCTCACAGCCCTATACCGTTGCATTTCAAACCGAATTACTTGAAATTAAAAGAGGAAATACCGTGCTGGAAATAGGAACTGGCAGTGGTTATCAAACCGCGGTTTTATGCGAATTGGGAGCCAAAGTTTACAGTATAGAACGCCAACAGGAATTGTACAAGAAAACCAAGATATTCCTTTCCAAAATTGGTTACAGACCTAAATATTTGAGTTTTGGTGATGGCTATAAAGGCTTGCCGGAATATGCGCCTTTCGATAAAATTATTGTCACCGCCGGAGCGCCATATGTGCCAAATGCATTGCTGAGCCAGTTAAAAGTTGGGGGCCGTCTGGTGATCCCCATTGGTGAAAATGTGCAGATAATGACACTTTTTGTCAGAAAATCCAATAAGGAATTTGATAAAAAGGAATACGGCGATTTTCGCTTTGTACCATTGCTGGAAGACAAGAATTGAGGAAATCGTCAATCCAATATCCCTAAAAACTTCAGTCCGAAGATAAAGGCTCCTTGCCGGTTTCCTTCAAAATTTGAAACTGCGTAATCCAGTCTCAATAACCGGTATTTTCCGAATCCCAGATTGTCTATTCCAACCGAAACTTCGGAATAGGTTTTGTTGTTTTTGGTCGCCAGAAAGTGGGTGCCCAGGATCAAATTGTAATTTAGTTTATTGATAAGAGGAATTTTTCCCAGGATCCAGCCTTTAAAATCCTGTTCTATATGTCCTTCAAAATAATTTTGATTTGTGCTGAAGTCATAATAGGGGAGTAAATGGAATTTGTTCAAGTAATTTCCGTCTCCTATCCGGGTCTGGTTTCCGTTAAAATGCTGATAATCCAAAAACGCGATGTTTCCCGTCTCCAAAAAAGTTCCGGCCTTTAAATTGTAACTGAAAGTTCCTTTATTTCCCAAACTGATCTCCTGTGTAACCGAAGCGCGTATCTGGTCAAAATCATATTCATTTATATTGGAACCAAAACCTTTTTCATAAGCCAAATAGAGCGTTGGATATTTATTTGAATTGATATTGAACTTCCCATCGGGATAACTCAAATATTTCTGATCGAAATCGATTTTTCCTACCAGGTTGAATTTAAAAATATGATGATCGGTAAAAGGAGCCGAACCAAAATTTTCCGGTTGCAGCGGATTATTGGAAGTGGTTTCTATTTTGTCCCGATTAATCCAGGATTGATCTGTGGTATTGAACAAAGCCGAACGATCTTGATAACCGAGATCTGCAAAAACCTGAAACCCATTAAAGACTTCCTGTTGCCAGGCTATTTCGGCAAATTTCCGCTGGAATAATTTTAGGTAATTCCTTTCAAAAAACAAGCTGGTTATGTCGTTTATTCTCTCTGAAATTGGTTCGGTATTATTGATTTGGGTTGTTTCAATTCCTCCCGTGATGGTTAAAATTGGTCTGGAAAAATTGTTGAATTTTTTCTGAAATCCGCCTGTGATCCGGAATTTTTCATCGCCAAAACCATAATTTATTGAGCTGAAAATCCGCCAGTATTTTCCGAAGTTCTCATCCTGATTTTGCCTGAAATTGAAATCGACAGAAGTATTCCAACCCTGAACTGTATTGAAATGAGTTCCGAAAAGCGGGGAGGAGATCCTAAAATTTCGCTTTTTATATGAATTGCTGAAACTGTAACCGAAAAGCGCCTCGGAAAGCTCAAATTTGTTGCTGACGACATCCACAGAATCCAGATATTTTTTTGATTTTCGAAGGATCTGAATGCTGTCTTTCCGGATATAATCGGTCAATTCCTCACTAGTTAAAGGTACCGGCCTGATTTTCTGCCAAAACAGGGAATCTTTTTTGTTTGCAGCATCGCCAAAAGTCAACACCTCCCGGGAAAAGGTGCTCTTCACGAAATTCGGCCTGAAGTTATAATTGCTGTAAACCGCCGTAAATCTTCCATCCCCGGAAATCCCGAACATCGCAAAGCTAAAATCGACGGTTTGTGAGATCTTTATCCAGAATTTATTGGTTTCGGAATATTTGAAATTTTGAGTGAATGTGAGTATTTCAATAGGGGGGAATTGTATGGCTTCCCCGGTTGTTTTGAGTTCTACGCCATAGATTTGCCAGGAATCCTCCACGATATAAATTGTTCCAAAGAAAACCCTGTCTTTCGGGCGCTTTGGAATCACCTGGATCTTATTGATGAGGTGACCGGCATCGTCATAAAACACCCCTTCCAGGATGTAATTGTAATAATTAAAGGCGTAATCGGCTATTGGTGAAACAATCTTCGCATTGATATCAACCGTATTTCTGTAAAATGTAAAATCAGATTCCTGTGCAGAATTAAGGCTAAAGCCATTGTCGTTTCCACTCACTTTAGAGGCGAGGATTTTTTCCTTAAAATCGTCCGGGGCTTTATAGGTGATTTCTGAAATTGTTTCGCTTAAGTAAACTATTCCGCTTCGGGTAGAATCCAGCCCGCCACCCAGATCGCCAATCTCCTGCCCAAGGACCTTTTCCGGGGCATTTTTGATCCGCCATAAACCTCGTGAATAATAATCTGCGGTGTATTGTTCTATTTTTGCCAGGTTCTTCCTGCGATTGTCAATGGCATTGCGGATAATTTTATCGGCAGGATTTTCTTCGGCATTCACCGTAACTTCTTCCAGATTGGTAATCTCGGGTGTAAGTTTGACGTCCAACTTATAGGGAAAATCCTGTATTTGCAACTGTTTCCGCAGGCTTTCATAGCCTAAAAACTGAAAGATCAGGGTGTAATTCCCGGGTTGGGTTAATTTTAGTTCGTAGGCACCTTCTTCATTGGTTGTAGTGCCTTTTAAACCATCTTCCGTATAAATATTCACGTAGGGGAGAAGTTGGTCACCGGTATCGGTCACTGTGCCGATAACCTGCGAAAACACGGAATTTGAAAGGAAAATCAATAAAATTGCAAGTTGTAATCTGCGAATCATTGAGCTGAGTTTAACCAAATCCAAATTAGGGTTTTTAAATAAATATTTGGAAAGCTTTAGTTAAAATCTTTTTTGATCCGGGCCAGACGGACCTTGCTTTCGCGGTCTTTGATGCTTTCGCGTTTATCGTAGATCTTTTTACCCTTGGCAAGAGCTATTTGAAGTTTTGCAAGTCCGCGCTCATTGATGAACAAGAGCAAAGGAACAATGGTAAGCCCTGAATTTTTAACCTCTTTTTCAAGTTTCCTTAGTTCACGGCGTTTCATAAGGAGTTTGCGTTCGCTTTTTGGATTGTGGTTGAAGTGGCTGGCGTGTGAATATTCTTCAACAGTCATATTGATCACAAAAAGTTCATGGTTGTGAAATTCGCAAAAACTCTCAGTGATAGCTGCTTTTCCCATTCGGATAGCCTTTATCTCTGTTCCGGAAAGTTTGATCCCTGCAATATGTTTATCCAAGAATTCGAATTCAAACTTTGCCTTGCGGTTTTTTATTTTGATGGTATTATTCATAGAACCACAAAAATAGCAAGCTTTCTTTAATATAAGGCATAATGTATTTGTAAATTTTAAAAATGAAAAAAATATCAATTTTTCAGATTTAATAGAAAGTAAAATTAGAGAAGGCCGACCAAAGGATTTGTTGGATGTTCGACAACTTCGGGAAATCAATGGTTGAAATAAATTGTTGAACATGGGGAATCCTGCCCATAATTTTTGTTTCCCCGATTTGTTTACCTTTGCAATAATTTTAAAAATATATATGAAATATCTTATTGTTTTAATATTAGCGCTCTTTGTCACTTCCTGTCAGGAAGAAAAAGAAGCGATCTCTGCTGATGAAATTATCACCAAAACCATTGAAAATGCTGGAGGTGATATTTTTAAAAGAGCCACAGTTCAGTTTAAGTTTAGAGATAACACCTATAAAAGCATCCGGAATGGAGGAGAATTTCAACTGGAACGAATTATTTCAGACTCTACAGGAACCTTCAGGGATGTGTTGAGCAATACCGGTTTTCAGAGGTTTAAAAACGATAGTTTGATAAATGTCCCGGATTCCATGGCGGTTCGTTATTCAGGCAGTGTAAATTCCGTTCACTACTTTGCGCAATTGCCCTATGGACTAAATGATAAGGCGGTAAATAAAAAGCTGGTAGGCGATGCTGAAATTAATGGAGAACCCTATTATCAATTGAAGATCACCTTTCAACAGGAAGGTGGTGGTGCCGATCATCACGATGAATTCCTGTATTGGATCCACAAAGACAAATTCACAATAGATTATCTGGCTTATAAATTTATGGAGAACGAAGGAGGAATCCGGTTTAGGGAGGCCAATAATCCCCGAATTATCATGGGAATGCGTTTTGTAGATTACAACAATTATAAAATAGACGATTTTAATACCGATTTGTGCAATCTTGACGAACTCTTTGAAGAGGGAAAATTAGAATTGCTTTCCACGATCAAAACCGAAGATGTTGAGGTGGAGGTGAAGGGTTAGTATTGTTTTCTGGCAGTTCCAATTTTCATTAGGGCTCATTTCATTTTAGTTGTCGTCAAAATAACCTGATATTTCTTTTGTAAATCATTTGGTTTTTTTAATTCTATTTTTGGGTTCTTCTTTCAAAGCTTCAAATCCGGAGATCAAATCAAACAACTCTTCATCAATAGCACTTTGGCGCATCCGATGGAACTTATGGTCAAGATCATCCAACATTTCATCAATATTTTTTTCCGCACGCTGCATAGCGGACAACCGACTTGAGTTTTCACTGACCGAAGATTCTGCGCTTGCTTTGAACAACGAGACAAAAAGAAATTCCCGGATGAGTGCCTTCAGGGTTGAGGCTTTCCCTCCTGCAACCTGCGGCAAATTTTTTGTTGGCCAGTCCGGTACTCCTAAAACATGTACCCAATTTTTATCCAATGGCAACAATTTTTGCATTACAGGTTTATAGCCAGTAGCTGATTTTGGTTGGTTATAAAAGAGGTAATATTCCTTCAAATTTTCAGTTTCAAAATTTTCGAGACTTTTGATCAATATTTCTCTAACAAGAACGGAAATAGCGTTCACCGAATTTGGAACGGAAAAAAGTTTTGTGATATCAAACCCGAGATCCAACAATCGGAATTGAATACGTTCACCTACCACCCAGATTTCTTTTTCTCCCGGAAATTCCTGTAGGGAGTTCGAAACAAAATCGGAAAGGGAATCATTAAACGGCCCAACAAGTCCCTGATCTGATCCAAAAACAATGGCGCAAATTGATTTTGAATCGGTTTTTTTTGGGATTGTATCTTCGCTGTTTAGATTGATATTCTCTTCTCTAAAAAAGGCGATAACCCCCAAGGTTACGGTACGGTAGTAGTCTCCCAGGGAATTTACCGCCGACTCATATTGCCCAATATTTGAAGCAGCCATAGTTTTCATGGTCCGGACAACCGATTTGAGGTCTCCTGCTCCTGCCAGTTTTCTGCGTAAACTCTCTAAAGTGTCCATTAACTTCTGGGTTTTTTTGGTTCCGGTTTCTCCTGAAAAGAGGAGAGTTTCTCATCGGCAATTTCCAGGATTGACTGTCGGTCGTCATCGCTCAATTTTTTGTCTGAAAATAACCGATCTAAAATTTCCTTAGGGAGGTCTTTGCTGCTTTCCAATAGGGAAACCTCAGCCTCCCGGATTTTGTCAAGGGGGATCGTATCAAAAAGCCCGCTTGTTAATGCAAGAAGGATCATAATTTGTTCGGGAACCGACATTGGCTTGAGTTCCGGTTGTTTCAGACCTTCGCGAATTCGTTCTCCATGGGTGATCTTCTTTTTTGTATCATCATCCAGACGGGTCCCGAAACGGGCAAAACTTTCCAGTTCTTCAAATTGGGAATATGCGAGTTTTAAGCTACCGGTTATGGAACGAAAGGCGGGCAATTGGGCTTTGCCCCCAACACGGGAAACAGATTTTCCAATATCAACCGCCGGCAATACACCCAATTCAAATAACTTCGGGGAAAGATAAAGTTGGCCATCATTTATGGAAATAAGATTTGTAGGGATATAGGCTGAAATATTTTGAGCTTCGGTCTCTATAATCGGTAGGGCAGTGAGGGATCCTCCACCAAGTTCATCGCTTAAATGAGTCGCTCTTTCCAGTAATTTTGAATGGATATAAAAAATATCACCCGGGAATGCTTCACGTCCCGGTGGCCTTCTCAGCAAGAGGGAAAGTTCGCGATAAGCGCGGGCATGATGTGTGAGGTCGTCATAAACAATGAGCACATCCCGGCCTTGCTCCATAAAATATTCTGCAATACTGGTAGCTGCATATGGGGCTATATATTTTAATCCGGGGGAGTTGTTCCCTTCAGCAACAACCACGACGGTGTATTCCATCGCTCCTTTATCTTTCAGATTAGCGATTACTTTGGCAACCGATGAGGAACGCTGCTCTATGGCGCAGTAAACACAAATCACGTTTTTATCGTGCTGATTGAGTATGGTGTCAATTGCAATGGCGGTCTTGCCTGTTTGCCGGTCACCCAGGATCAATTCGCGTTGCCCACGGCCAATGGGAATCAAAGCATCCACAACTTTTAATCCCGATTGTAATGGAACTCTAACCTCCGCGCGATCCATAATAGCAGGAGCAGGGCGTTGAATTGGCAAACGTTTGTTAAAGGCGATATTTCCTTTGTCATCCATAGGATTTCCCAATGGATCGATCACTCTGCCAATCAAACCCTCTCCAACAGGAATATCCAATACACGTCCTGTCCGTTCTACCTCATCGCCCACGTTCAATCCTGTATTTTCACCCAGAAGGATCACGCCTATTTCATTTTCATCAAGGTTATAGGCAATTCCAAACAGATCATTGGGAAACTTCAGCAGTTCTTCAAATCCGGCACCTTGAAGTCCGGAAACCCTCACCACGCCGGAGGATACGCTCATCACATAACCAATTTCGCGGGGAGTAAAAGATGGAACGTAATTTTCCCTGCTTCGCCTTAATTCACCGAAGGTCCTCTTTAAAGTTTTATTTAATTCCCCTGAAGGCATCTTATTGCTTTTCTAATTCTGTTTTGGATTTTTCTTTAATTGTTTCCTAAATATTTTTCTCCAGAGAATTGAGGTACTCTGAAATACTCCAGGCCAGTTTAAATCCGTTTGCAGTAAGTTCTATACCACTCACTATTTCCGGAACGGTTTTATATTGAAATTGGGTTTCGGTCCCTAAAATTTCAGCAATGCTAGTTTGAATTTCAGTTTTTTGTTTTGAAGGCAGATCAAATGCGCTTCGAACCAAAATCAGATCCGACTTAGATTTAAAAGCTTCCAGGAATTGTTTCTTTTCATCTTCTTTCAACTCGTTTAACCTCCTGATAAAGATCCTTACAGTTTGTTCCTCCAAATCCAGGGAAGCAAGGTCTGAAAGTGTTTTTCTTGTAATTGCGAAAACTTCCTGCTGCACCTTTTGCTCGATTTCCTGGCTGAGATTCTGTTGGACTTCTTCTGAAGATTTTTTTAGTTGGGAACGAAATTCGTTGGCTTCATTCCTCGCTTCTTCAAGGAGTTTCTGACGTTTTTCTTCAGACTCGTCAACGGCCTTTTTCATTAATTCCTTTTTTTTATGTTCAAAATCATCATTTTTTTGTTTGAATTCATCCTGTTCCTTTTGAGCCTCTTCTTTTTTTGATTCGGCATCTTCAAGTTGAGAGGCAATTCTGTTTTCGCGTTCTTCAATGGCATTGAGAATAGGTTTATATAGAAATCGTTTGAGCAACCACACTAAAATGAGGAAGTTAATAATCTGGGCAATTACGGTAAACCAATCAATTTGCATAATGAATATATTATTGAATGAAATGATTCCAGAACGGGTTAGCGAAAATAAGGATCATTGAAAGCACAAAACAATAAATAGCGGTAGACTCGATCATCGCCAATCCCACAAATAAAGTCCTTGTAATAGTGGGAGAAGCATCCGGCTGCTGAGCTATGGAACCCAGTGCTTTTGATACGGCCCTCCCTTCGCCTATTGCAGGGAACATAGTTCCTATTGCTGTTGTAAATCCGGCAGTAATTATTGAGACTACTGCAATAAGTGTTAGATTATCCATCTTTTTCTTCTTTTTAGTTAATAGTTATTTTATTGCTTTTACCCTTACCGCCGCAGCTATATAAACTGTTGCCAGAATGCTGAAAATATAAGCTTGCACCATTCCTGTGAGCAGGCCAAGAGCATTCATAACAACCGGAAAAATAAAAGGCGATATGCCTAAAAGTATGGCAACGATCATTCCCCCACTCATGATATTCCCAAACAATCTTATAGCAAGGGCTAGGGTTCGTGAAACCTCACTAATTAAGTTAAATGGCAACATAATGAAAGTTGGTTTGAGGTAACTTTTCAGGTAACCTGCCAGGCCTTTCTTTCCAATGCCAAAATAAGGCACAGACAGAAAGACACAAATTGCTAGGGCTGCGGTAGTAGAAAGGGAACCGGTAGGTGGTTGATACCAGGGAAAAATGATGCATAAATTGGCTAAACCAATAAACAGGAATAAAGTTCCAATAAACCCGATATATTTTTCAGGTTTGTCTATCCCTATATCTTTAATTTGATTGTTTATCATAATTACAATTATCTCAAAGATCAATTGCCAGCGTGAAATATGAATTTCTGTTTTGAGGTTCCTGGTGATCAATCCTGATGAGATCACCAGAATGAGCATTAATGCCCAGGTGGTAACAATGGTTAGATTAATATTAATAAAACCATATTCCCAAAAGATAGTTTCATCAGGACTTAGCTTCATGACTTGTTTGTTTTTTTTATTGTATTTGTTTTTCTTCAATTGATTTAGTCAGGTAAATAATGATGGTGCGGGCAATAATAAACCCTGAAACAGAAATAAGAAGGTTTTTCCAACTTCCCTGAGACAAGTAATAAAACCCAATCAAAGTAATACTCACCCGAATAAAGAAACTGCCAATAAACCATAATGCAGGCCTTTGAGAGAAAACCGCTTTTTTTACGGTGAGCCAAAGCCCTCCAAAGAACAGTATTCCTAAAACTAACCCGGCGGTGAACACAAACACCATGTATATAATTTCATTCATCTTTTTCCTCTTTAGTTTGATTCAACTCTTCATCTTTCCTGGTTGGATTCATCTCCCTATCTTCATTGGCGACCCAAAACCACGCTATCAGACAACCTATTAATAAACCTAAGATCAAAAAGGTCAAGGTCCAGGAAAAAGATTGGGGATAAATTTTATCCAACCAAATCCCCAATATCGCTCCCAGCAATGTTGGGACGGCCACAGACCAGCCCACCATTCCAAACATTCCCAAACCAAACCAAACACTCTTTTTTTTTTCGTGCAAAGCTTTCAGTTTGCGTCTTTCTTTTTCGCCCACTTGTTGACTAAATACATTCCCGTCTTTTTTACTATTTGCACCAGGTTCCATTATTTTATTCTTTACTGAATTTTTCCAGGTTGTAAATAAATCCGCTTTCCAGCTTCGCCATGACAGACCGGACCTTTCTTTCATTTTCATCGAGTTCCACAAAATCCTTTTCTACCGATTCCCGAAGCTCCCCGAGATCGGCCCCTCCAATGGCATTGCGAACAGATACCAGTACTTCCGGCCCTGCTTTTACCAGGATCCCTTCATCAATGGCTAAATATTGAACTCCTTCTGTTTCTGTTTCATAAGTAAAAATTCCCGGTACCAATGCAGCGACACAGTCCAGCCTTTGTGGTAAAATACCAAAAGATCCTTCCCCTGTTTCGGCAACAATCCGTTTCACATTTATTGCTATAGCGAAAATCCTGAATGGAAGTAGGATCTTAATTGTCATTAATTCATTTTCCATTTCCATCATTTTTTATTTTGAATTCACCGTATTTCTTTCCTTTTCCTTGTTTTTATTTTCTTTTTCCTGAGCATCCTCTATGGTCCCGATCATGTAAAACGCACTTTCCGGCAGATCTTTAAACTCATCTGAGAGAATGCGCTCACAACCATCAAGGGCTTCTTTTAAACTGACATATTTTCCACTAATTCCGCTAAATTGTTCGGTAGTGAAAAATGGCTGGGTGAGAAATCGTTCTAAACGTCTTGCACGATTTACCAGATTTCTGTCGTTGGTAGATAATTGTTCCAGGCCCAGCATTGCAATAATATCTTTGAGATCTTCATATTGTGCGAGGGTTTGCTTAATTTCCTGTGCAAGATTATAATGTCTTTGACCTATAATTCCGGGGGTTGCCATTTTTGAATTGGATTGCAACAAATCTATAGCCGGGTAAAGTCCTTCGCTGGCTTTTTTCCTGGAAAGAACAATGGATGCCGAAAGATGTGAAAATGTGTGTACTGCCGCCGGATCGGTTAGATCATCGGCGGGAACGTAAACTGCCTGAATAGAAGTAATTGCTCCTGCGTCGGTATTGGCGATCCGCTCTTCCAGTTTAGAGAGTTCTGTTCCCATTGTGGGTTGATAGCCCAACCGGGAAGGCATTTGGCCCATCAGGCCCGAAACTTCCATTCCCGCCTGAATGAACCTGAAGATATTATCAATGAGCAACAATACATCCCGGAACTCATCATCCCGAAAATATTCAGCCATTGTTAAAGCCGCGTGACCAACTCGAAATCTGGCTCCCGGCGGTTCGTTCATCTGTCCAAACATCATCACCATATCATCCAGTACACCGGCTTCTTTCATTTCATGATAAAGTTCATGTCCTTCCCTGCAACGTTCTCCAATTCCGCAAAATATGCTGACTCCTTTGCCATGGCCAACCATATTATGGATCATCTCTGTAAGCAAAACGGTTTTTCCTACCCCAGCTCCTCCAAACAAACCGGCCTTTCCACCTCGTTCCAATGGCATGAGGATATCGATTGCCTTAATTCCAGTCAGGAAAATTTCAGATTTTGTGGAGCGTTTTGTTAATGGGGGTTGTTCCTGGTGTATATTGCGCCATACCATTTTCGATAATTTTTCCCGGTGGTCTATGGTGTTTCCAAAAACATCGAAAATCCTGCCCAGGATTTTTTTCCCAACGGGAACTTTAAGCTGTTCTCTATCGGTTTCAACCCGCATTCCACGCGCTAATCCCTGGGTGGCAGTTAAGGCAATTCCCCGAATACGGTTTGCGTCAATCTGCGTCAATACTTCAATTGCAATTTCTTTTTTTTCTCCTGTGTGGAGTAAGGTGAGGATAGAAGGCAAATTATTTTCAAACCATACATCTACAACGCTTCCCCTTACCGAAATAACTTTTCCGTAATTTAAGGAGTTGTTTTTATGAGTTGAATTTGCCCCCATTTTTTTTAAACTGAAGTGAGATTTTTCTAATTCAAAAAATGCTTAATTAATTTTTAAGGATTCCTGATTTATCTTTTAACCACTCAACTACTTCTATAATATGGGGCATTCATAGAAAAACTGATGTCAAAAACAGAAATCCTTACTTAAAGATAGGATTTTTAGATGAAAAAAAGTTTAGCTTTTCGATTTTGTTGCGGGCTAAATTTATGGATCTCAAAGAATTAAAATTTTGGAATTTTTTTTGTCTGAACAGTTATTTCCCGGGAAATTTCAGAGTTAATACATTTTTTAGAAATAAAAGCAAATGCAGCAATTCCCGATGTTTTTATAGAAATTAAGATGGGTATCTATGACCATCGTCAACAAAATCCATAAATATAATATTTAATTTTGGCCTTAGAATTCAACCACAACGAACAAAATTTTCTCAGATGAAAAAAATAATTGATTTACTAATTTCTTCAAAGGCAACCCTGGTGTTGTTGCTCATTTTCACAATAGCTATTGCAGCCGGTACATTTATAGAACAAATCTATGACATCACTACTGCCAAATTAATTATTTACAATGCTAAATGGCTTGAGATCGTTTTAGTCTTATTGGTCATAAATTTTATTGGAAGTATTAAAAGACATAATTTATTGCGGTGGGAAAGACTTCCCGGGTTACTTTTTCACAGCGCGTTTATTGTAATACTAATTGGTTCAGGGGTGACCAGGTATATGGGTTATGAGGGAAGTATGCATATCCGTCAGGGAGAAACCGTAGATTATATCACTAGTTCTCAACCCTATTTAAGTATAAATGCAACCGTAGATAATCAAAATTATTATACTGCAAAACCCGTCCTTTTTGGAGCAATTACCGATAACTCTTTCGATTTTGATCTGGCTACAAAAGAAAATGGGGATGTCAATATCATATATAAAGATCATTTAAAAAATGTTGTGGAGACTTTTGAAGAAGGAACTGAGGACGGTTTTGGCCTAATTGAACTAAAGCTTCAGGTTGATGGGCATGAGGACGTTTTAAAGATAAAAGATGGTGAGATAAAGGAATCTCACGGGTTTTTTATCGCCTACAACAACAGTGACAGATTGGATGTCTTAAAAATAACGGGCAATGAAGATGGGAAACTCTATTTAAGCGCTCCCGTCCCAATTAAAACTTCCAAAATGCCTGAAATGACTGTTGGTAAAATTGAAAAAGATTCTACCGCAGAATTGCAGACAGGGTATTTATATGAGCCTGAAAACTCCGGGATCGCATTTGTCTTAAGCAGCCAATTAAAAAATGTAAGTTCAAAATATGTTACCCAGGAAGGCGGGAATAGTGGTTTAGAAGCACTGATCGTGGATATAAATTACAAAGGAAAAACCAAAGAGGCAACAATTTTGGGCGGTGATGGTTACACAGACAAATATCAAAGTTTTAAAGTTGACGATGCAAATATTCAATTGGCTTACGGAAATAAAAAAATTGCCCTTCCATTTGAAATTAAATTGAATGAATTTATTTTAGAACGTTATGCCGGTTCTGAGAGCCCATCATCCTATGCAAGTGAGGTAACTTTAACAGACAAACAAAATGGGGTAGTCAAAAACCACAGGATCTTTATGAACAATATTTTAGATTATGGAGGTTATAGGTTTTTCCAATCATCATACGACAGAGATGAAAAAGGAACGATCTTATCTGTAAATCACGACTTTTATGGAACCTGGATCACCTATCTAGGATATTTTTTATTGATCGTTGGATTTACGCTAACCTTGTTCAGTAAAAATACCAGATATAGGGATTTAACGAAAAAGATTACAAAGATCCGCGATAAAAGAAAGAATTTAATCGCGATCATTGCTTTCGGATTTTTTAGTGTTTCAACCGTATTTTCACAAAATGGGGTGAGCCCGTTGCCAATGCAAAATACCGCCACAACTAAAGTTACTGCAGAACATGCCAAAAAATTTGGTCACCTGATCACTCAAACTTTTGACGGCAGATTCGCTCCGGTAAATACGTTGGCTTTTGATGTAATGCATAAAATTTCAAAAAAGGATAAATTTGAAATTCCCGGCAAAGGAAAAATGGATGCAATGCAGGTTTTCCTGGATTTAACATTAAATCCTGATTTTTGGAAACAACAAAAAATTATTTACGTTCGTGAAAATTCGGTGATGACGGCTATAGGGAAAGAGGGGGAGCGTGCTGCTTTTAACGACTTTTTCAATCAGGATGGTTCATATAAGCTCAGTGCAGCTTCAGAAGCGGCATTTATAAAAAAACCTGCCGAACAAAATAAGTTTGACAAGGAAATTATAAAGATCAATGAGCGGTTAGAAATTTTCATGCAGGGATTTCAAGGGAATTTATTGACAATTTTTCCAGTTCAAAATTCAAAAAACAATAAATGGATCAATTTCAACGATCCTATGGCTTCGGTTCCTTTAACAGGATCAATTAAAATATTGAATGACGATTTGCAGCTACAGGTTTTTAATTACAGAAACCTGATGAGGTTATACTTGTTGGAAGTGAAGAAAGCCACAGCCACGGGGAGTTATTCAAACGCAAATAAAATATTGGGATATATTGAACGCATACAAAGGCAAAGTGATGCAGCCGGAATATTGCCTTCAAAAGCAAAAATTGACAAGGAAGTTGAATATAATGAGTCTAAAATATTTATCAATCTCAAAAATATTTATGGCCTGCTCAGTATTTTATTATTGGGATTTGCTTTCGTGGATAATTTGTTGAGAAAGAGAAATAAGTTCGTTTACTATACATTAAACGGCTTGATCGCGATTTTGGGAATCGCATTTATTTACCATACCTATGGAATGGGATTGAGATGGTACTTATCCGGACATGCGCCGTGGAGCAATGGTTATGAGGCTTTGATTTTGGTTTCATGGGGAAGTATCCTGGCGGGATTTAGTTTTGTGCGCTATTCCAAAATTACATTGGCAGCAACCGCGTTGCTTGCATTTTTTACCTTAATGACTGCAAGCCACAGCAGTTATGATCCTCAATTAACAAATTTACAGCCGGTTTTAAAATCTTATTGGTTAATTATCCACGTAGCTACACTTACCATAAGTTATGGTTTCTTAGGTTTAGGTTTTGTTCTTGGGTTAATGAATATGGTTATTTTTATTTTTAAAAATTCCAATAATAAAAAGAGGTTAAACTCGATTATATCCGAGCTTACTTTTATTAATGAAATGGTTTTAACTATTGGTTTGTTTTTGGCAACTGTTGGAACTTTTCTGGGCGGAATTTGGGCAAATGAATCCTGGGGAAGATACTGGGGATGGGATGCCAAGGAAACCTGGGCACTTGTGATCGTAATTGTATATTCAATTATATTGCACTTTAGATTAGTGCCAAAAATGAAAAGCATGTTCATTTTTAATACTGGAGCCGTACTTGGTTTTTCAAGTGTACTGATGACATTCTTTGGAGTAAATTATTATCTTTCTAAAGGAATGCACAGTTATGCAAGCGGAGATACCCCGGTATTTCCATTATGGGCCTGGATATGCATAATTTCAATACTTATAATAATTGTTGCAGCCGGGATTAAAGATAAAAAGAACAAAATTAAAAAATAGGAGGAATAATAATTGGGAAAGGCTATTTAACCAAATTCCTGCCTTATAAACGCTTATATATATTATTGAAACAATAAGGCCTTGCGAATTGCAAGGCCTTATTTCTTGTTTTTATTTGCACTTCTGAAAAATTGAATTTTTTCTGTTTTTAGAGTTTAGAAAAATAGGTTTTCATCGGTTCAAAATAATTATTTTATGGAATGAGCTAAAAAACATATCCAATTTCAAATTCTCTCATATAATTATGAAAGCGGATCAATTATTTAAAAGTTCCTGAAAAAGGGCTGCATATTGTCCTACGTGGAAACCATCCATGAGGGCGTGATTAACATGAATAGAAACCGGCATCATTTTCTTGCCATCCTTCACCAAATACTTTCCGAAAGATATTTTTGGAACACTATCCTTCATTTTAAAACTTCTTGAATGTGAAATAGATGTAAAATTGATCCATGGGATGGAGGAGAAAAAAACAACATCGTCTGAGGGGGCGGGGATAAGCTCCTTTGATTTTTGAACACGTTCTATCTCAATTTTGGCATTTGCCTCAAAGATCTCAAAAGAGGGGTTATAATCTATATAACTGAATCCAAAGGTCCCATCCGGGCGGTTGATGGTTGCACCGGCATTTATTTTATCATGTATGATCACCCTGTCTTGCGCATCTATTCGATACCTGAATGCTTCAATTTCATTCACCGCCTGTAAAGATTTATGCAAATAATAAATAAAAAACGAGCTGTCCGATTCCTTTGCTTTTTGGTATGCAATTGTACAATCTACCTCTAGCGTAATCCCGAAAAATGGTTCTTCATATTGATTGAAAAATTTAAAGTGTTCTTTCCTGTTCCAGGATTTTATATCGAGATATTTCATAATTGAGTTGAGGTGTATCAAATAATAACCCTTCAATGCAATTACGGTAAACATAAATGCATTGAAGGGTTATTGAACTTTTATTATTGAACTAAATATTTAGTGTTTCAATAATATAGCTTCACTCAACAGTTTCCATGGACGGGTCTGCAGGGGTTTCCATTTTGGCAGCGTCAAGTTCATTAAAAGCAGTCATAATTTGGGAATAATCATAATAGCCATATTCCCTGACAATTTTATTATCGACAAATTGAAACGCAAGATGCACAGGAACAACCAATTTCTTATTGCTTTCGGCAACAGTTGCTTCCCAGGTCCCCCAGAAATAAACCCATTTATCACCTCTATTATCAATAATCATTTCATAAAAGGTTTCCTTGCCTGAAAAGCCATAATCAGATAGACCTTCAACAGAGCCATTTAGAGCTTCCTGAAGTTCTTTAGGTGTCGCAGGATCAATAGTGTTGTGAAAAGTCTGTGCGGTATCGGCATAACGAGTCATCCAACTCTCCCAATTTCCATCCTGATAATCCTTGATCCCGGCTTTGGCCACATCAATTTCCGGGGAAGTGGCTGTCCAGCGTACAGGTTCTTTTTTTTGACATGCCGTAAAAAGGATAATAGTTAATCCCAATAAGATTAATTTTTTCATTTTATTGATGTTTTAGGTTTATAAATAATGATCATTTTACATTTTATTATTGCCGTTGAGCAGCCTTAACTTCCCCGCTAACTCCGCTGAGATCTTTCCGGAACATCCAGATTTCAGATCTCTCGCCAATGGTAACTTCTTCCCATTCTTTTAAAAATTCATTGAAACTGCCCTCACCGTGAACTTCATTATAGCTGGCAATAAACTTTGGATCTTCGCCCATCCAGCTCCATTTGTCGAAGAAAAAAACCAAGGCTAAATCCCTTCCGTCATTTGTGGCGGGTAATTCATTTAAATATACTGCATAGGTGAGTTCCGGATATTTTATGTCGTTCACCTTTTTTACTTTTTCCATTAATTTCATCGCTCTTACACCCTGATTTCTCTTTATATCATACGTATCAAGCAGCAATTTGTTGAGGGTGAAATCTTTTGATATATTGGAGTAAGCTGGTTCAAATTTCCAATAAACCTGATCTGTTTCGGGTAAAAGGTAAGGAGAGACATTTGTGCTCCAATCGTTTGAATGTGCTTCATCATCCGGACGGGTTTTATCCATTGAACTCCAGGGTTTTGGACCGCTCACCCACATATAACTGCCCACCTTTGGTCCATTCATAATTTCGTAAACCCTCGCCTGATAATCTCCTTCCCCATGGAATTTTTTGTTATGCGCTGCCAATCCGGCTTCTAATTCCTTGTATTTCGTGGGATTTGCTGTAATCAAAAGATTGTCCACTACAGTGTACTCCTCGCTGGTTTGGGAAATTGCAAAAAAGGGAATCAGCAACATCCAGTAAAATAAATTTCTCATAATTAATATATTTAGTTGATTAATATTAAAATGTTTTAAGGAGGGGAAATTTATAAATGGGGAATTATCAAAAAAATGAACTCTAATTTAATATTAAATCATTAAAAACTAACGATTTATATAAAATATTTTGATTTTGAAGGAATTTTCTTAAATATGATTTAGAGTTGTTTTTAATCGTAATCAAAATTGCGAATATGACGAATGAAAATTAAATATTCTTTATAAATATGACTGGCATCATAGTTATAAGCTCTTAAATCCTTAATTTTGCAAGTGTTATTTAGCCCGGGAATTAAATCATTTTAGAAAGCTTTAATAAACTGTAAAAAAGGAGGAAGGGCATTTTTAACCAGACAAAAAAATATAAGAAAATGGAAATCACCAACACTTTAATCCAAAAATATAATATTCCGGGACCCAGATACACCAGTTATCCCACAGTTCCGTTTTGGGATGAAGAAGGAATCTCCTATGAGAACTGGATCAAAACGGCGCAAAAATCATTTGACGAGAGCAATCAATCTGAAGGAATCAGCATTTACATTCACCTTCCGTTTTGTGAAAGTCTTTGTACTTTTTGCGGTTGCCATAAGAGGATTACAAAAAGACATAGTGTTGAGGAACCTTATATTGAGACCGTATTAAAAGAATGGGCTTTGTATTGTGATGTTTTAAGCGAAAAACCCCGCATCCGTGAAATTCATTTGGGAGGCGGAACCCCAACATTCTTCAGCCCTGAGAATTTAAAAAAACTGATTGACGGAATTTTTGAGAAAGCCGATAAATTCCCTGGATACGAATTCAGCTTTGAAGGTCATCCCAACAATACCACTGAAAAGCATCTTCAAACCCTGTTCGATCTTGGATTTAAACGCGCCAGTTTCGGGGTACAGGATTACGATTTGAAAGTTCAAAAAGCCATCAACCGCCTGCAACCTTATAAGAGGGTGGAGGATGTTACCAATAATTGCCGTAAAATAGGCTATACATCTGTAAGTCACGATCTGGTCTTTGGTTTGCCACATCAAACCAAAGAGGCCATAATAGATACCATTACTAAAACCAAACAGCTAAAACCGGACAGGATCGCTTTTTACAGCTATGCGCACGTGCCGTGGATCAAAGGTGTGGGACAAAGAGGTTATAATGATAACGATCTTCCATCTGCCGAAGAAAAACGGGAACTGTACGAAGCCGGAAAAAAACTTCTCGGGGAACTGGGTTATATAGAAATAGGGATGGATCATTTTGCCCTAAAAACCGATTCCTTGTATAAGGCGATGAAAAACAAAACCCTTCACAGGAATTTCATGGGTTATTCCGCAAGTAAAACTCAATTGATGATTGGGTTGGGAATGAGCTCCATAAGCGATTCCTGGCATAGTTTTGCACAAAATGTAAAAACCATTGAAGAATATACCGAATTGGTGAACAAAGGCCATATTCCTGTCATGAGAGGTCACCTGCTTACCCCGGAGGATTTAATTATCCGAAAACATATTTTAAACATCATGTGCAATTTTGAGACTTCCTGGGAAAGCGATGATATGAAATTCCCTGAATTGAAAGAATGCATTAGCCGATTGGATGAAATGGTGGAAGACGGCCTTGTGGAGATAAGCAAAACAGGATTGAGGCTTCCCGAGGAAGCACGTCCGTTTGTTCGCAATGTTTGTATGGCTTTTGATTTGAAATTAATACACAATCAACCAAAAACCCGCATTTTTTCTATGACGATTTAAAAGGCTTCATTTTAAAGAGCATCGATAATTTTAAAGGCTATCGATAAAAACCTGAGCAAAGCAGGATAAAAGTTTGTGCTGAAGGTTATATATAAAAAAAGATCAGTTGATTTAGAAACTATCAACTGATCTTTTTTATTGAATATTTTTAAACAATTAAAATATATAACGCAGTCCTACCTGCATTCTCCATCTTGACAATAAACTTGTGTCAGGACGGAATGTATCTTTCAAATCCGGATTAAAGGTATAAGTTGGTTCGTTCGTATCCGGATCCAATTTTACACCAATAGGTTGTAATACCTGAGGTATTTCTACAACACCCCAATCTGAATTCAATAGATTGCCAAAGTTCAATATATCTATACTAAACTGAACAGTATTGGTTTTGTCATTGGAAATTTTAAAATTATAGTCTTGCAATAATTTTACGTCTACAGTGCTTCTCCAGGGAGATAAAGCGCCATATCTTTCAAAATAATCTCCACGATTTTCCCTTAAATATTTATTGTTCAAAATAAATTGGTTAAAAGCTACGTCTTGTCCTGTGCCTGTAAAATTCATTTCATCTATTTCACTTTCAGTAGGAATATAGATAAGATCATTCACGGTAGATCCGTCGTTATTAATATCACCTCCATAAGTGAAGTTATAACGTCCTCCCCGGGCATACTCCATAAAACTTGAAATCGTGGTTCCCCATTGTTTTTGAGCCCCATAGGACCATTGTTTGGAAACCACAGCAATAAAACGGTGCGTATCCCCATATTTTGAAAAGGAGAGGTCAGCGTTATTTGCATTCCCTTGTGTTGGGTTAAAGGCAAATGCATCTCCGGTGATTTCTGCTTCAATGGAATTTACGTCTTTTGCATTGAGGTAACTGTAGGCAAGGCTGGTATAAAGACCATTATCAAAAGTCTTTTTAATAGATCCAGTCCAGTTAATAACTTGACCTTCACCGGAATTTGTAAATACATAGGCATTAGCACCTTTATCTCCGGCTAAATAAACAGACCTGTTATCAACCCCTTGCAAAGTTCCTGTAGGATTTTTTAACCCCCAGTTTTGAACGTGTGCCGAATTAATATCTTCGGTAAAGGAGAAATCCCCGGTTAGGATAATTCCATTGTTCAACCTGTAATCCATTCCAAGACTGGAACGCCATACCTGTGGAAATTGAAATTCAGGATCTACAATTTGAAAAAATGCGTCGTCGGCTCCACTTACCTGGTTGCCAATCCATACAAAGGGTAATCTTCCGGTGAAAATACCGGTTCCCCCTCTTAATTGGATAGTTTTATCATTTTTTATGTCCCAATTGAAACCAACTCTTGGGGAAAACAATAATTTATCTGTAGGCAACTGAGTAGAATTAAGCTTGACTTCCTGATTTGTTTGAGGATTGAAATATTGCTTTGTAGGATCAACGCTGGCTCCATTATCGGTATCAATGAATTTTTGAATTAACTCATCTGTATTAAAATAAAGTGGCTTATCAAATCTGATCCCTGCGGTTACTTTTAAATTGTCCAGAACGCTCCATTCATCCTGAAAATAGAATGCCAATTGACCGACATTTAATTCAGATAGTTTCCAGCCACCATCATTTCCGGTTCCTGCGGCATTCCTGTCTTCAAATGTAGTTTGTGCATATGGCAGGTTTTGTGCAATGACACTTGAAGCAAATGGTTCTGCTGCATCGGCCAAAAAGGCTGCAACACTGGGATAAGGCCTGAAAGTTCCAAAATAGTCATTAGGGTTTCCAAAATTATCATATCCCGCCAGGTTGAATGAGTTTTCAAATTGAAAACGTTCAAAGGAAAACCCTACGGTAAGGGCGTGATCACCTAAAAATATATTTAAATTGTTTGTTATTTGAAATACTTTTTGATCTAAGACATTATTGATGGAAAAAGGTTCGTGACCTGCAATAATATAATTGGTTCCTGCCCCATCCTGAATGGTTATAACCGGAGCGGGAGAAGATAACGGATTTCTAAAATCGTCAAAATGGGTATATCCTACCTGTAATTTATTTGAAATGTTATTGCTGAAATTGGAATTTAACTCCACTTGAAAAGATTGGATTTTATTGTTGATTTCATATCCCGAATTTTCAAATTGCAGGGTAGTTGCATTTGGCCCTCTAAATCCCAATGCTGTTGGATGTGCGGGCTTTTCCTTGGAAGCATCCAAAAAATTATAAATTACTGCCAATCTATGTTTGCTGTTAATGTTCCAATCTAATTTAAAAATACCTTTTACTGATTCAGAACCGTAGTTGAAATCTTCAAACCTGCCGGTATCATAATCTAAATTATCCAGGGCATTTGAAACAGAAATTAAATCTTCAATCGCAACACGGGATTCATTCACAGAACCTTTACCTGTATTTGGTAACCAGGGAGAACCTAAATCCGTTCTGGAATCAAGTTCGAAATTTGTGAAAAAGAACAATTTATTTTCTATAATTGGACCTCCTAAGCTAAATCCGTATTGGGTTTGTTCCAAATCGGCATTAAAAACTTTTTCTCCATTAATTTTGTCTCCGGTCAAATTTTCATTTCTAAAAAAACCGTAAACTGTTCCTTTAAGCGTATTTGTACCACTTTTGGTTACAGCATTTACTGAAGCACCTGTAAAGCCAGATAAAGTTACATCATAGGGAGCGGTGGTAACCTGGATTTGTTCTATGGCATCCAATGAAATTGGCTGAGCGTCTGTTTGTCCCCCTGGAGTAGCTGCATCAAGCCCAAAAGGATTGTTGAAAATAGCTCCATCAAGGGAAAAATTGTTAAATTGATCGTTCCTTCCTCCAAAAGAATTTCCACTTGCTGTGGGTTCCAATCTTGTAAAATCCTGGGCAGAACGCGAAATAGTTGGCAAAGTTCTCAAATTCCTACTGGAAACCTGTGTAGCTGCTCCGGTTCTGTCACTGGAAAAAATATCGCCTTTTGATGATTTTATCACAACCTCTTCCAGGAGATTCTCATCAGTTAACAATCTCGCTTCAAGATCTAAAGTTTCGCCCAAGGCTAAAGAAACGTTTTCAATAACTTGATCTCTATACCCAACAAAACTAATTTTTATTTGATAAGGTCCACCAATTCTTAAGTTTTGTAAATTAAAACGTCCGTCAAAATTTGTCATAGTACCATAAATGGTACCCGTGGGTAGATGGGTTGCAACCACATTTGCACCTGGTACAGATACACCTGAATTATCTTTTACCATTCCCGAGATGTTGGAAGTAGTTACCTGGGCAAATGTTCCAGATATGGCAAATAAAAATAAAATAATAAAATAAAAATTTTTCATAAGGGGGGTTATTGTTAAACTTTTCAAATTTAACATTTGCAGGATTCAAGTCACAAACGCAACTTTTTAGTTAAACAATAATTTTTCCATTTTTTCTAAAGGTGAATGGTAATCATAACGTTTTCTTGGTCTATTGTTGATTTTATTTTCAACA